>Ga0160467_101280_pt1 | contig 10917 bp, 7 predicted proteins | sample HID1972I_E11MG_FD_108221 | JGI IMG/M metagenome (GOLD analysis project Ga0160467, IMG submission 108221) | Enriched pill bug-associated microbial communities from UW Madison campus, WI, USA - HID1972I_E11 MG | ecosystem: Host-associated > Arthropoda: Insects > Digestive system > Unclassified ...
CCAAGAAACGGTCCCGTTTTCTGCGGCTGCCTGGTCGAAATATCTCTTCAAATTCTTTCGTGCACAACCTCCGTTTTAAAAGGCTGAATCTTAAACATGGCAATCTTTTCCTCTCCTTCCGTTTCTTTGCGCAACGTTAAAACCTGAACCACACTGGCTCAGGTTTCCCGAACCCTCATGGACAGGAATTCACGATGCACAGACTAAGAAGTGCTCTTCTGGGATTTGGCCTTAGCCTTGCTGCGATGGGCTTCACTCAGGCTGCCGAGAGGCCAAATATCGTCGTGATCATGATCGACGACATGGCCCCCATGGACGTTTCGGCCTACAACCGCGGCCTTGGCGCTGTGACAACGCCGAACATCGACCGCATTGCCCAAGAGGGCATGATGGTCTCCGATTATTACGCGCAACCAAGCTGCACTGCTGGCCGCGCGGCCTTCATAACCGGCCAGTACCCGATCCGCACCGGTTTGACCGCTGTTGGCCAGCCAGGCGCTAAGGTCGGTATCCAGGACAGCGACGTCACCCTCGCACAGTTGCTCAAAGCTCAAGGTTACGCGACGGGCATGTTCGGCAAGTCGCACATCGGCGATCGCAATGAATACCTGCCGACCGTCCACGGTTTCGATGAGTTCTTCGGTTTCCTATATCACCTGAACGTGATGGAAATCCCGGAAATGACCAACTACCCCAAGGACCCGAATTTCCCGGGCACGCCGCGTAACATGATTCACTCGGTCGCCACCACCACGGATGACGCGACCGTCGAGCCGCGTTGGGGGCGTGTCGGCAAACAGAAAATCACCGATGAAGGCCCGCTGACCATCGAGCGCATGAAGAGTGTCGACGATCAGTTCACCGACCTGTCGATCGACTGGATCAAGAAGCAAAAAGCCGCCGACAAGCCATTCTTCCTTTGGTACAACCCGTCGCGCATGCACCAGAAAATTCACGTCAGCGATGAGTGGCTGGGCAAGAGCGGTCATACCGAATACACCGACGCGGTCATGCAACTCGACTACCTCGTCGGCAAAGTGCTGAAAACCCTGGATGACCAGGGCCTGTCGAAGAACACCATTGTGCTGTTCACCTCCGACAACGGCGTCAACCTGTCGCACTGGCCGGACTCAGGCGCCGCGTCTTTTCGCGGTGAAAAGGGCCTGACCTGGGATGGCGGTTTCCGCGTGCCGATGCTCGTGCGCTGGCCGGGCAACATCAAACCCAACACCTGGACCGGCGAGTTCATGACCTCCGAAGACTGGGTGCCAACCTTGATGGCAGCAGTTGGCCAGACTGACGTCAAAGAGAAACTGCTGACCGGGCTGGATGTCGACGGTAAGACCTTCAAAAACCACCTGGACGGCTACAACCAGCTCGACATGCTGACCAAATCAGGCGGCAAATCCAATCGCCATGAGTTCTTCTTCTTTGGCGAAACCCACATGAACGCCGTGCGCGTCGATCAGTGGAAAGTCCACACAGCGATCAAAGACAAGTGGATGGAAGCGGCCAAGGAAATTCCGGGCGGTCTGGTCATCGACATCAAGGTCGATCCATACGAGCGCTCGCCTGAGGCCGGCGATCACTTCCGCTGGCAGCAACAGCGCAGCTGGATCATCCCGATCCTCGCGCCGTACATGCAGGCGTTCGCCAAGAGCATGCAGGACTATCCACCTTCCCAGAAAGGCGCCGGCGGTATCGGTATGGCCTCAATGGGCAACTGACCCCCTTCTTCCTTAACTGAATGACCACTTTCGACATGCGTCTCTTGACCGGACGTATGTCGAGCGAATGGCAGATGACTCATGTTGAAAAAAACACTTTGGCCGCGTTTCGCCCTTGCTGCGGCAGTTTTGAGCATTGGTTTCTGCGCAATGTCGGCGTTCGCCCAGGCCCAGCCGGATGCGCTGTTGAGCATGCCTGCAAGCCAGGAAAACATCGCCGCCGGTCTTGAGGCCGACGCTTACGCCAATGGTATCAATGCCTACACCTGGGGTTATCCGCTGGTGCGCGTGGAACGGGTGATTCGCGATTACACCGACGTGCCGAACCCGCGTCCCGACACCAGCTATCGTGCGCCGTTGAATCAAATTGGCTGGGCAAAAACGCTGGCCACCCCGGCCGCGAAAGACATGCCAACCGCAAACAACGACACGTTGTACCTGAGTTCGGTCGTGCAACTGGATGAGCCTTACGTGCTGCACGTCCCGGACACCGCCGACCGTTACTACGTGGTTGACGTGTTCAACATGTGGCAGGAGCTTGAGCACTATATCGGCCGTCGCACCACCGGCACCGCCGCCGGTGATTACGTCCTGGTTCCACCGGGCTGGAAAGGCACATTGCCTGAAGGTTTGAAGCGTCTGGATGTGACCACTAATACCGTGTGGCTGTGGGGCCGATTGCGCGTCAACGACGGTGAAGATCTGAAACCGCTGATGGCTGGGCGATATGGACGTTCAACAGACCAAGCGCAACGGCCAGACGTTGTCGGGTAGCTACCCCAACAGTGCCCTTCATATTATCGGCGGCGGTGCGACCTGGCGATTCTGATTCACATGTACCCGGGGCCTGCGCGCACGGCCCCAAACAAGGTCGGACAGCCAGTTTTTGAGAATTGAACTGAGGAGCTATCGAGCCCTTCCATAGCAATTGTCAGGTAGAACTGCGTCAAATCACGCTTATTAAGATTGCTCACTGTCCGCGAGCGCCGCTCGACTCGCTTCCTGTGGTGCCACAATTTTTTGAGATAGGCGGCCTTTTGCGCAGAGGAGGCTAATTAATGGACTAATCTTGGGTCTGGAATTTTCAGAACGGTCAGATCAACCATGATGCAACCAAGGAAAAGCTGCATGAAACCAACCCTCCATACATTGACTCTCAGTATCGCGCTTATAGCGTTGGCCGGTTGCGCCTCGACCGCGCAACCGGGCAGAAGCACCAGCCTTGGGGAAAACCTGACCGGATCTGGCTTCATGACCGACGTTTATCCGAATTTGAAGGACGGAGAAGGAGACGAAGCCCTGCGCCTGTATCGCAACCCGAAGTACGCCGACAAGGCGACCTTCGCCAAGTTCGACAAAATCATCATCGACCCGATCAAGCTGTATGGCGGGCCCAAGTCCAAGCTCAAGGACGCATCGCCTACCGATACCGCCGCCATTGCTCAGAACTACCAGCAACTGGTAGCCGAACAGCTCGGAAAGGACTATCAGATTGTCGACAATCCCGCACCGGACACCTTGCGTGTATCGGTTGCCATCGTCGACGCCGAAGAGGCCGACTCCTCGATGAAAGCGGCTTCCTACATCCCCATTCCGCTGGGTTTGCCAGGCGCCAAGGCCGCGGCGATGCAAACCATGGCACACACCACCGGCAAGCCACCGTTCAGCGGGCAGGTGACCATCGAAGGCAAGTTGTCCAATGCGCAGACCGGTGAAGTCATCGCCGCCGAGATCGACCGGCGCGTGGGGGCTCGCAAGCCGATTATCGGCTTGTTCGAAAGCAGCACCTACGACTCTTGGAGTGATGTCAGCGAGGCTGGCCGCTACTGGGCCGAACGCTTACGCAATCGACTTTGCGAACGTCGCGGGGCGACTAATTGTGTGGAGGCCACGCAATAGCGCAAAGACTCAACCGGATAGAGCGGGTAGTCGACGACGGCTACCTTGGCTTCTGAATTTTCCAACCAGGATAGACGGGAACAAAGGACAACCACTGCGATCATTGAATCAGAAGGGCGTCATTTATCGCGGCACCGCAGGAGCGATGTTTCGTTTAAGGCTGTCCTTACGTTCTGAATTGTTCCAGTTTTCGTGTACGGTTCGAATGACCGCTTCTGGCCGATTTCTGCCTGTCGCTACAGGCTGAAAAAGCCCCAAGCTGTGTGAAAACGCATGCACCGTTTGAAGTCTGCGTTGCTAAGAAAATCTGGGGGCTTCATCGTCTTCTTCGTGGTCGACCAACACATGTTCCTCGAAAACGTCGCCGTCTCAGCCTCAGGCCGGGGAAAGGGGATCGGCAAATCACTCCTCCAATTCTGCGAGGCGCAGGCCATGCGCCTGGGCCTCGAGAGCATCAATCTCTACACCAACGCGAAGATGACCGAAAACCTGTCGATTTACCCTCGGCTCGGTTACATCGAAGTCAGCCGGCATTCGGAAGATGGATTCGATCGCGTCTACTTCGAAAAAACAATGGGTTAAGACCTAATGCCAGTCAGTTAAGCGAACGTGATTCCTGTAGGAGCGAGCTTGCTCGCGAAAAATGCCAAGGCAACGCATTTATTCTGACATTCTGAATAAACGTGGTTGCCCTGAGTTCTTCGCGAGCAAGCTCGCTCCTACAAAATTCTTAACTGACTGGCATTAGGGTTGAGACCTGGTGTTGTCGACGCCGCAGACTCGCGAGTCAACCCATACTAAACAACTGCCGAATCAAATTCGGCGTACTTCCCGTCCAACGTTTAAACGAGCGACGAAAGTTGGCTGCATCGCTGAAGCTCAGGTAGTCCGCCACTTCCTCATTGCTAAGCCCTTTGACCTGATACAGATACAGCGCCACCTGCTTACGCACACGATCCACTTGCTGCTGAAACCCGGTGTCGTGTTTTTGCAGTTTGCGCTTGAGGGTGGCGGGGCTCATGGCGAAGGCTTGGGCGGCTTGTTCCAGGCTCGGGGGTTGGCGCACCTGTTCGAGCAGGTAGGTGTAGAGGCAGTCGGTGAAGCTCTCCGCAAAACCAAGCTGCTCGATTTGCCCAACGGCTTCCAGGCGGGCGACCTGGCCGGCGGTGGCTGAGGCGTTGGGCCAGGGTTGGGCGAGGTATTCCCGGGGGATGCGCATCAGGTCCAGTGGACGTTTGAACTGGGTGTCTTCGCCCAGGTGCACCCAATACTGTTCGACGTACCGCGGTTCGGCATGGCTGAGGCTGCACACCCACGGCAGGCGGCGGCCGCTGAGCCACTGACTCATGGCCACCAGCGAGGTCATGCTCGCTTCCAGCAGGAATCGCCATTGCTCGCCCGCGCCGCAACTGTCCAGCCAATAGACGTAGGCGAACTGTTCATCCAGCAGCAGGCGCGGCGCGGCTAACGGGCTGAGTAATGCTTGTTGCTGCACCAGCGTGTCGAGGGCCTGGTGCAGGTTTTGTGCGTGGCGCAAGGCGTGGCTGACGGCGCCGTAGTGTCCGGGCAATAACCGTTGGCCGAACAGGAAACTGCTGTCATCAGCATCCAGCAGGCGCCGGCTGTTGCCGATCAGTTGCAGAAACTGCTGCGGGCTGAGGCGAGTCTGGCCCGCCAGAATGTCTTCGTGAAACAGCCCGGTGCCGCGTAGCAGGCGATGGCTGTCGATGTCTCGGGACAACGCCAGATCGATCAGGGTGGCGGGTTGGTAATGCCCGGGGATGAAACGGCTGTCGGCTTCGTACCAGGTGGTTTTGACGGTCATCGCCGGGCCTCAGGCGCTTTTGGCGAGCGGTTGCTTGGCCCGTGCCAGCGCCAGGTTGAGGCGTTTGAGCAGGGTTTCAGGCGTCTCGTCCAGGGCCATCACCACCGCCGTACTGGCCGCCAGTTGCAGGCGTTCGCCATGTTGGCGGGTCTTGTGCGCGAGGCTGTGCACGGCGTGTTGCAGCTCTTGCGCCAGGAGCTGCGCCTGACGCTCGCCGGTGTTGGGCAGTAGCACCACAAAACGGTCGCCGGCCAGACGGCAGAGCAGGTCCTGACGGCGCAGGTTGAGCAGTAGCAAATGACTCAGGGCCTGCAGTACAGCGTCGCCCTCGGCGTGTCCGAAGTGCTGGTTGATGGCGGCGAAGTTGTCCAGGTCCAGTACCAGCAGCGACAGCGGTTGTTGTTGGCTGATGCTGTCGGCGAGGCTGTCGGCCAGTTGCCGTTTGAGGTAGTCGGCACTGCCCAGCGGCGTGAGTTTGTCGAACAGTCGGTGTTCGCGAAACAGCCGCTCGCGTTTCTCCATCTGCGCGCTGATCGCCAGTTGTTCGCGATGCCAGTGATAGATGCCGATGGTCAACAGAATCATTCCCACCGGCATCGGTCCGGACTCCAGCCAGTGGTCCCAGGTGATGCTGTCGGGCAGGCGGATGAACTCGTCAAGGCTGTCGATCCACCAGGAGAAAAAGATGCAACTGAGCCCGAGCGCCAGGTAGTTGGTGACCCGTCCGGCGGGGCGGCTTTTGAGCACCAGCCCCAGCCAGACCAGGGCCAGCAGCGCCGAGCCGCCTTCGCCGATGATGTCCAGCCAGACCCACTCACTGACGGTTTTCAGGTCGCCGCAGGCCAGGTGCAGCAGCAACCCGAGGTTGGCCGCCAGCAGCAGGGCGGTGAGTTTCCAACGGTGGGGCTTGAGCACTGAGAACATGACAGCGGTCCTTGGATGAGGAAGCGATGCGCGCCAGCACAGCAGATGTTTGTGACAGTCGGGTGACGAGGTGCGAAGGGAGGGGGGAGGTCGAATCAGCTCACCGTGAATTGGTTTTTTCAGCGCAGCGCTACACGTTCCCCTGAACACTGATGTGCTTCGAACGGCGTTGCGTTATGGCGAGAAGGCTCATGCCCCTCATCCAGCAGGTCATTTCAGCTCATTCCCACCCCCAATGCCCGGCAAACAGGCGGTTTAAAGGGCTTGCCACCCGGTGCTGTCACAGAACCGTCACGCCCCGTGCCTAGCTTGCCCTCCCAGTTGCCGGGCCACTTGCCTGGCGTTAAGGGATTCTTTGGGGGAGGACATTCATGGACCAGCGCAGCAGTCATCCGCGCCGCGGCACCGTCGGGATCTTCAGTTTCACGCTCACGGCGTTGGCCATGGCATTGGTCAGCGAACGGTTGAGCGCCGCGGACGCCACGGCCAATGTCGAGCATGTCGAAGTGGTTGGTCAGGCGGCGAGCATCAATTCGGCGCTCAAAGAACAGCGCCGCTCCGACAACATCGAAAGCGTGGTGCATGCCGATGGCATGGCGCAGTTGCCGGACGAGAACGTCGCCGAAGCGGTGCAGCGCCTGCCGGGTGTCAGTGTCGAACGTGATCAGGGCGAGGGGCGGTTTGTCAGCGTGCGTGGCTTGGGCCCGGACCTGAACAGCGTCACCATCAACGGCACGCTGGTGCCGTCGCCGGAAAGCGAGCGCCGCGCCGTGGCCCTCGATGTATTGCCGTCGGAGCTGGTGCAGTCGCTGTCGGTGATCAAGACCCTGACGCCGGACATGGACGCCAACTCCCTGGGCGGTACGGTCGATGTCCGCAGCCTGTCGGCCTTCGATCATCCGGGGCTGTTTTACACCGGCAGCAGCGAGGCCAGTTACGACAAGAACACCCACCAGACCAGCCCGAAATTCTCCGGCGCGGCCAGCGATCGTTTCAGCCTGGGCGATGGCATCGATAACTTCGGCGTAGCGGCGGCCCTGAGCTGGCAGAAGCGTGACTTCGGTTCGGACAACGTCGAAACCGGCGGCGCCTGGGATTTTCAGCGCGGTGCGCGCCTGGAAGAATTCGAGCAGCGTGACTACGACATTAGCCGCGAACGCACCGGCGGCGGCCTGAACTTCGACTACAAGCCCGATGACCTGAGCAGCTATTACCTGCGCACGTTGTACAGCCGTTACAAAGACAGCGAGACCCGCAACTCCACCAGCATCGCGTTCGCCGACCCGCAGGCGGCTGGCGAGCTGGGCGATGCCGAAGGCCAGCGCAAGCTCAAGCAGCGCGAAGAAACCCAGGAAATTCAGTCCTACGTGTTGGGCGGTGAACGCCTCTTCGGCCTCTGGACCCTCAGCGGTCAGGCCGGTTACAGCCGCTCCAGTGAAGACAGCCCCGGCCACATCGCCAACGCCGCGTTCGATGCCAATGACGACTTCACCGACAGCGGTTTTTACTCCAACGACAAGCCACGGCCGATCATTGGCCAGGGCTTCTACGACCCGAACAATTTCACCCTCGATAAAGTCGACTGGGAAAAACAGAACACCACCGACACCGAGAAAAACCTGCGCCTGGACCTGGCACGGGATTACGACCTCAACGGCTACGCTTCGCAGGTCAAATTCGGCGGCAAGGTCAGCCGGCGAAACAAGGACAACGACCTCGACGCCTGGGTCTACGAAGACTTCGATGACCTGGGCTTCAACGATGAACAGCTCAACCTCAGCCAGTTCCGCAAAGGCTCGGTGGATTACCGCCTCGGCCAGTTCGGGCCGGGCATCAGTGGCAGTGCGATCAAGCAGTTGATCGGCGGGCTGAACCGCGATGATTTCTACGATCCCGTGGAATCGGCGGTCAACGATTTCAAGATGAGCGAGGACATCAACGCCGGTTACCTGATGAACACCTTCGACATCGACGACTGGCGATTCATCGCCGGCTTGCGCTACGAGGGCACCGAGTTCGATGCCAAAGGCACCGGCGTCAACGATGGCGAGTTCGAGGCCACCGACACCAAGCGCAAATATCACCACTGGTTGCCGGGCCTGCATGCGCGTTACCAACTGGACAAGAACACCCAGGTGCGTGCGGCCTGGACCAAGACCGTGGTGCGCCCGACCTTCGGTCAATTGGCGCCGGGGTTTGTCATCGACGGCGACGAGGCGACCTTTGGCAATCCTGATCTCAATCCGCTGGAGTCGAGCAACCTCGACCTCGGTATCGAGCACTTCATGGGACGTGCCGGCACGGTCTCGGCCTTCGTGTTCTACAAGGACATCAAGAACTTCGTCTACAACACCGATCTGGCCGGCACCGGCGCCTGGGTGGACTTCGCCGAAGCCCACACCTTTGCCAACGGTGACAGCGCAAAACTGTACGGGCTGGAGCTGGCCTACTCGCAGCAGTTCGACTGGCTGCCGGCGCCGTGGAATGGCTTGCTGGTCGGGGCTAACGCTACCTTCAGTCGTTCCGATGCCGAGATCGAAGGCTTCGACGCCGCCAGTGGCACGAACCTCAAGCGCAGCATCGATTTGCCGAACCAGTCGGACACCGTCGGCAACCTGATGCTCGGTTGGGAAGACGACAAACTCAGCCTGCGCCTGTCGGCCAACTACAAGTCGGACTACCTCTACGAGCTGGCCCCGATCAACGACAAGGCCCACGACCTGCACGTCGATGCCCAGACCTTCGTCGATTTCAGTGCGCGCTACTCGCTGACGAAAAACCTGCAAGTGAGCTTCGAGGCGCAAAACCTCACCGACGAGTCGTACTTCGTCTACACCGGCAATCGCTCCTACAACGGCCAATACGAAGAGTACGGCCCGACCTACAAGCTCGGCCTGACGTTCACCCATTTCTAATTACCGGGACGGCAGCCTGGTGCTGCCGTCGCGATGAATGCACGACAAGGATTTTGCCTGTTCATGACTATTTCTTTGCGACACACACACTGGCTGCTGGCCGCGATGATCAGCCTGGCCGCTGGCCCGACCCTGGCGGCGACACCTGCGCTGACGCTGACGCCATGGGCGCCGAACCTCAAGGTCGAGGAACTGGCGTTCCTGTCCGCCGATCAACGCCTGGCGGTCAGCCCCCGTGATGGCTTGCTGTTACTGGACGCCAAAGGCGCCGAACTGGCACGCATGAACGGTGCATTCAGCAGCCTCGACAGCCGTGCCACCGCGCAGCAGGTGTTCGTTGCCAGCCTCGACACCACCCGCCAGCAAGCGCTGGTGGTCGGCCTCGATTCGGCCAGGCGCACGTGGGGCACACCGTTGTATTTGCCGACGCGGGACTTCGGGGTGAATGGCCTGTGCCTGTACCGCGACGACGCCAGCAACCTGTTTGTCTTTCTGGTGGGCGAGGAGGGCAAGGGTGAGCAATGGCTGCTGGGCAACGGCAACGTTCTGAACGCTGAGGCGCAAAAGGTCCGCAGTGTGCCGCTGCCGCCGTCGGCGCAGTTTTGTCAGGTCGACGACGCTGCGCACCAACTGGTGGTCAACGAAGAAAACGTCGGTTGGTGGGCGTACCCGGCACACGCGGAAGCCGATGTGACCCGCACGCCCGTGGCGATGCGTGAACCCTTCGGCGACATCAAGGGCGCTGCCGGTGTGCTGGCGCTGGTCCCCGGTGGTGTCGTCGGGCTCGATCCGAAAGCGGCGCAGCTGCACCTGTATCAGCAACAGGGTGAACGCTGGACGGCCCAGGCAACCTTGCCGTTGGCCGGCCTGAAGGAACCGGAAAGCCTGGCCCTGCGTAACACCGACAAAGGTGTGCAGGTGTTGATCCGTGACGATGCCGACGGGCGTATGTACCAGGGTCAGATCGACTGGCAAGCCCAGCCAGTTCCCCTGGCGCCGGTGTTGCCGAGCGTGGCAGCGCCTGTCCAAACCGACCCGGTGGCCCGTCAGGGTGATGCGGCGGACGATCCGGCGATCTGGATTCACCCACAACAACCGTCCCTCAGCCGGGTGCTGGGCACCAATAAAAAACAGGGCCTGTTGGCGTATGACCTGCAGGGAAAACTGCTTCAGGAGTTGCCGGTCGGGCGCTTGAACAACGTCGATGTTCGACCCAACTTCAAGCTCGGCGAGCAGACCGTGGACCTCGCAGTGGCCAGTCACCGCGATCACAACAGCCTCAGCCTGTTCGCCATCGACCGCAGCAGTGGCGAGCTGCGCGACATCGGCGAAGTGGCCACGCCGCTCAAAGACATCTACGGCATCTGCCTGTTTCAACCGGCCAGCGGCGAGATCTACGCGATTGCCAACGACAAGGACGGCACCTTCCTGCAGTACCGCCTCAGTGCAGCGAATGGCCGGGCCCAGGGTGAGCTGGTGCGCCAGTTCAAGGTCGACAGCCAACCGGAAGGCTGTGTCGCCGACGATCAGCGCCAACGACTGTTTCTGGGTGAAGAGGATGTCGGGGTCTGGGCCGTGGACGCGCGTGCCGATCAACCGGCGACGCTGACCAGCGTGATCAAGGTCG
>Ga0160467_101285_pt1 | contig 10867 bp, 10 predicted proteins | sample HID1972I_E11MG_FD_108221 | JGI IMG/M metagenome (GOLD analysis project Ga0160467, IMG submission 108221) | Enriched pill bug-associated microbial communities from UW Madison campus, WI, USA - HID1972I_E11 MG | ecosystem: Host-associated > Arthropoda: Insects > Digestive system > Unclassified ...
CGTCGAGCTGGACGCTGTGGTTGAAATCGCAGTTGAAGACGAAGAAATCGTTCAACGCATCGCCGGTCGTCGTGTTCACGAAGCCAGCGGCCGCGTTTACCACATCGTCTACAACCCGCCGAAAATCGCTGGCAAAGACGACATCACCGGCGATGAGCTGGTACAGCGCAAGGACGACACTGAAGAAACCGTGCGTCATCGCCTGTCGGTTTACCACTCGCAGACCAAGCCGCTGGTGGAGTTCTATCAGAACCTGTCCGCCAAAAATGCTGGCAAACCGAAGTACAGCCACATTCCAGGCGTAGGTTCGGTTGATGCAATCACCGCCAAGGTGCTGGCAGCGCTGAGCTGAAAAGTCTGAATCGCAGCATCATCCACGGCCCGCTTGCGGGCCGTAGTTGTTTATACTGACGCACTTTTTCCCACCCCTGTTTTGGAAACATCGATGAGCACCTTGCTGGCCCTGGACACCGCGACTGAAGCTTGCTCCGTTGCCTTGCTGCATGACGGCAAGGTCACGAGCCATTACGAGGTGATCCCGCGCCTGCACGCGCAGAAGCTGCTGCCGATGATCCAGCAATTGCTGGCCGACGCTGGCACGACGTTGCAAGCGGTCGACGCGATTGCCTTCGGTCGCGGGCCTGGCGCGTTTACCGGCGTGCGGATTGCCATTGGTGTGGTGCAGGGGCTGGCGTTTGCGCTGGAGCGCCCAGTGTTGCCGGTGTCCAACCTGGCGGTGCTGGCGCAGCGGGCGTTGCGTGAGCATGGCGAGAGCCAGGTCGCGGCGGCCATCGATGCACGGATGGATGAAGTGTATTGGGGCTGCTATCGCGAGACCGCAGGGGAGATGCGTCTTGTGGGTGCCGAAGCGGTGTTGCCGCCGGAAGCGGCGGCGTTGCCAGCGGATGCCAGTGGCGAGTGGTTCGGTGCCGGCACCGGTTGGGGTTATGCCGAGCGCATCGCCGTCCAACTGACCGGCTCCGACGCCGGCATGCTGCCGCACGCCGAAGACCTGTTGACCCTGGCGCGCTTCGCCTGGGAACGCGGCGAATCGATCCCGGCGGATGATGCGCAACCGGTTTACCTGCGCGACAAAGTCGCCACCCCCAAAGCTCGCTGAGCCTTTAAAAGATCGCAGCCTGCGGCAGCTCCTACACAGGTACACATGTCGGAGCTGCCGCAGGCTGCGATCTTTTGATTTCCAAAACACCAATCGTCAGTTTCCACCCTCCGGTTTTAAACCTTTTGCGCTTTATGTGTTCTAGTTATCACTCGGCGATTTGCTAAGTCGGTCAGGTGCCGCTAAATTGCCATCATCGATACCGAGCATGAAATTATGCGTATAGACGGCCTTTCCTCTCAGTCTTACCCCATCAAGCGCAAGCCTCGCAAAGGCAATGCGGCGCTGGATGAATCCGTCGACGATATCGATGGCGAGCTGGAATTCCCGACTGAAGAGCAAATGGCCGCCCGTGCTGCCAAAGCCTCCGCACAACGCCTCGCCAATCTGCCTGCCCGTCAGCAAGACATGATCTACCACCGTGCGATGAAAAAGAGCGTAGCCATGGCCCTCGCCAGCTACCTGAGTACCGCCGGTTTTGTCGATTGGGATGCGGACGTGCTGGGCCTTGATCTGTACATCTGATGGATCTGCCTTACTACCTCGGTTGTCCGTCCTGGAGCGAAAACGCCTGGCGCGAGTATCTGTACCCGGTAGACGCCAAGACCTCTGACTTCCTCGGTCTTTATGCGCAAGTATTCAACGCTGTCGAAGGCAACACGACTTTCTACGCCAGCCCGTCGCCCGCTACCGTGCAGCGTTGGGCTGAGGTCATGCCCGAACACTTTCGTTTCACCGCCAAATTCCCCGGCGACATCAGCCACAGTGGCGACCTGCGCGATCAACTGACCGCCGCCGAAACATTTCTGCAATTACTCAAACCACTCGGCCAGCGTGTTTCGCCGCTGTGGCTGCAGTTGTCGAAAAGTTTCACGCCGCATCGGCTGCCCGAACTGGCGGCGTTCATCGATGCGCTGGATTGCCCGTTGGCGGTGGAAGTACGGCATGAACAGTTCTTCGCCAAGGGTGAGAGCGAACGCTTGCTCAATCGGCTGTTGCTGGATCGTGGTGTCGAGCGAATTTGCCTCGACCCGCGGGCATTGTTCAGCTGCCTGTCGACCGAGTCTTCGGTGATCCACGCGCAATCGAAAAAGCCCCGAGTGCCGACGCGTCCGGCGGCGTTCACGCAATGGCCGCAAGTGCGCTTCATCGGCCATCCCGAGCTTGAAGCCAACGACACTTTCCTCGTGCCATGGGTGGCGAAAATCGCCGAGTGGATCGAAGAGGGGCGCACGCCGTACATCTTCCTGCACACCGCCGACAACCTGTTGGCGGCCAAGCTGGCGCAACGTTTTCACGCAAAATTGATGCAACGTTTGCCTGGCTTGCCAGCGCTGCCTGAGCTATACAGAGAACCCGCCGCCGAGCAACTTGGCCTGCTCTGAGGCGGTTTTTTCCCCTGCCCCGGAGCCTGCCGATGGACGCGCAAACCGTTAGAGCCCACGCCTTCAAAGCGCTGCATGAGCGTCCGGAGATTTTCGTCATCCCCAATCCCTGGGATGCGGGCTCGGCGAAGATGCTCGCCAGCCTCGGCTATCAGGCCTTGGCGACGACCAGCGCCGGTTATGCGTTTTCCCAGGGCAAGGCCGATGGTGCGTTGAGTCTGGATGAGACTCTGGACAATGTCCGCGCGATTGTCGCTGCGACCGATTTGCCGGTGGCTGTGGATCTGGAAAACGGCTTTTCTGATGACCCGACCGAGTCCGCGAAAAGCTTGTTGCGTGCCGCCGAAGCGGGCGCGGTTGGTGGTTCGATCGAAGACGCGACGGGACGCCCGGATGCGCCGATCTATTGCTTCGAACATGCCGTGGCGCGCATCGAAGCCGCCGTCGCCGCCGTGCGCACGTTGCCATTCCCCTTCATCCTGACAGCGCGCGCGGAAAACTATCTGCACGGCAATCCCGATATCAACGACACCATCCGCCGCTTGCAGGCTTTCGCCGAGGCTGGCGCCGATGTGCTGTACGCGCCGGGTTTGCGCAGCGCCGAAGAAGTGTTGGCGGTGGTGCGTGCGGTTGCGCCGAAACCGGTGAATGTGTTGATGTCCGGCGGCTTGAAGCTGACCGTGCAGGAGCTGGCCGAAATGGGCGTGCGCCGCATCAGCACCGGATCGGCACTGGCGCTGGCGGCGTTCGGTGAATTCTTCCGCGCCGCTGAAGAAATCCAGCACTCCGGCACGTTCGGCTTTACCTCGCAGTCGATGCCGTACGCCAAGGCCAATCAGTTTTTCAAAGGCTGAGCATGGGGCGATGGATTTTCTGGCTGGTGCTGCTGATGATTGGCGGCGCTGCGGTCAGTGTCTGGCGCGGTTGGCTCGAGGTCCCGTCGCAATGGAATCCTTGGGCGCCACTGGACGTCAAAGCCGCGCCCAACTGGCTGACCGGCTACAAGCTGATGCGCTTGCGCAGTGACCCTGAACTCTGCGCCCAGGCATTGAGCAGCTCTGACCTTCGCGTTACGCAACAATCCGCCAGCCCGGGTGCCAAGTGCCCGCTGATCGGCGCCTTGCGCGTGCAGGGCGGTGAGGTGGCGCTGAGCAGCAGTTTCCTCGCCAGTTGTCCGTTGGCGGTGGCCTACGCGATGTTCGAGCACCACACCCTGCAACCCGCCGCACAATCTGTTTACGGGCAGAAGGTCGCGCGTCTCGATCATCTTGGCAGCTTCGCTTGTCGCAACGTCTACAACCGCGAAAGCGGGGCGCTAAGCCGCCACGCCAGCGCCGATGCGCTGGATATTGCCGGGTTTCATCTGGCCGACGGGCGCAGCATCAGCGTGCTCAAGGACTGGCCGAAGCAAAATCAGGACGCGCAGTTTTTGCGCAAGGTGCGTGACGGCGCCTGCGATGCGTTCAGTGTGGTCTTGAGTCCGGATTACAACGCCGCCCATCGCAATCACTTTCATGTCGATGTCGGACGCTGGAGCGTATGTCGCTGAAGGTTAAGCGGCGAGGCGCAGGTTCTGCAGAACGATCGGACGAGCCCAGCCGTTATCGAAGTCCAGAGCCTTCTGTTGCTCGACGATTTCTTCCGCAGGGAACGGCGGGAAAGGCTTTTGCAGCAGATCCAGATCGAACTCGGCAATCGGCAGGTACAGCGGCTTCTTCTGCGGCGCAGGGCCTGGCTCTGGGGTCGGGTGACCATTGTTGATCACGACCGGACGAACCCAGCTGCTGTCGAAATCCTGTTGCTCTTGCTGAGCTTTGAGTTCTTCAGGCGCAAACGCCGGGAACGGCTTGTCCAGCAGTTCCATTTCGAATTCGGCGATCGGCAGGAACAGCGGCTCTGGCGGGCGTACTTCGGTCTCGACCACATCGCATTCGCGCTGGCTGACGATATGCGCGTGCAGCTCGCTGCCGACGGTCGGTTCTTCCGGGCTGTTCAGGTCAACCGGTGGAAATGTGCCGCAGGCTGGCACCACTTCACTCGACTGTTCAGCCAGCGCCTGGGCGAAGAAATCCTGCCACAGGTGACTGACGCCGCTCAGTGCTTGAGTGTTTTGACGGCTAAAGTCGCCATGGGGCGAGATGTAGCCAATCGATGTGGGAAGAATGCCTGACATTTTTTTCGGTTGACGCTCAGCTCTGGCAAAATGCGCGTTGAATGAGTTATCGGCGGTTTTTGCCGCTCCTTGAATTTTTGAGCGTGTTTTCCATGATTGAGCAACCCGCGGCCTGCCGCATCCATGTTCAGGCCCTCGGCCCGACGTTTGAAGCGCAAGCCGAACAGTGGGCCGAGCGTCTCGGCTTGCCGCTGCAAGTCGCGGACGGCGAGTTTGCCTTGCAGGTCGGCGAGCAGGGTTTGCAGCTGCAACAGCTCGGCCCGGATGCACCTGGGCCGGTGCGCGTTGACTTCGTTGAAGGCGGCGCGGCGCATCGGCGTTTGTACGGTGGCGGCAGCGGGCAGATGATCGCCAAGGCTGTCGGCATTGCCCAAGGCGTGCGCCCACGCGTGCTGGATGCCACGGCGGGGCTGGGCAAGGATGCGTTTGTGCTGGCGAGCCTGGGTTGCGAGATGAGCCTGATCGAGCGCCAGCCGCTGATTGGCGCCTTGCTGGAAGATGGTCTGGCGCGCGGCGCGGAAGATTTCGATGTCGCGCCGATCGTGGCGCGGATGAAATTGCTCAAGGGCAATTCCATTGAGGTCATGCAGAACTGGGAGGGTGAACCGCCGCAGGTGATCTACCTCGACCCGATGTTTCCGCACCGGGAGAAGACTGCGCTGGTGAAGAAGGAAATGCGTCTGTTCCGGCCGTTGGTGGGTGATGATCCGGATGCGCCGGCGCTGCTCGAAGCCGCGTTGGCGCTGGCGACGCACCGGGTGGTGGTCAAGCGACCGCGCAAGGCGCCGTGTATTGCGGGGCCGAAGCCGAGTCATGCGCTGGATGGCAAATCCAGTCGATACGATATCTACCCGAAGAAAGCGCTCAAGCCTTAAAACCGCGTCGCCCCTATCGCGAGCAGGCTCACTCCTACAATTGATCTGTGGTGCACACAAATCCACTGTAGGAGTGAGCCTGCTCGCGATAGGGCCAGCCCAAACAGCGCAAAAGCTAAGGTTTGTAGGCGCGCATAAACAACCCCACCACTTCCTCAATATGGCTCTGCGCAGCCTCTTCGCTCAACGGCTCCCCACACCCATACAACAGCCGAAAATTCCCCGCGCCCTTGATCAGGCAAAAGAAATGCTCGGCTGCATTGCGCGGCAGGTCGATGCTCAGCACGCCGCTGTCATGGATCTGCGTCAGCAACCGCTCCATGCCCTGCACCATGCGCTGCGGCCCCGCCTCGAAGAAGATCAGCGACAGTTTCGGATCCTGAACCCCCAACGCCATGATCAAACGGTGCAGATTCACCGACTCATCGCTGTTGATCAGTTGATGAAAGCCTCGGGCAATGTTCAGCAACACATTTTCCACGGCAATGCCTTCGGGCAATTCGAAGAACAGCGGCGGTAACTGCTCCTCGCATTTGGCCACCACGGCGGCGGAGAACAGCGTCTCCTTGTCGTTGAAATGGCTGTAGACCGTCAGCTTCGACACGCCGGCTTCGCTGGCGACCGCGTCCATGCTGGTGTTGGCATAGCCATGACTCAGAAACAGAATTTTCGCCGCCTCGAGGATCGCCTGGCGCTTGGCCAGATCCTTGGGACGGCCCGGACCGTTTGGAGCTGAAAGATTGTTCGACATTCTTCGCTTTTAATACTGGACTGGTGAGTTTGCTATTAATAACATACCCGCCAGTATAATTATTCCAAGCACCATTAGCGAAAGGTCCGTCACCATGTTCCGCCATGCGTTGTCCCTCGCGTTGCCAGTAAGTCTGGCGTTCCTTTTGTCAGCGTGTGGTCAGGAAGAGGCGACGCAAGTCACCGTGCGACCGGCCATGGTGGTGCAGCCAGAGCCTTCGGCGCAGGCGATGGAAAGTTATCCGGGCGAAGTGCGTGCCCGTTACGAACCCGATCTGGCTTTCCGCATTGGCGGCAAAGTCAGCCGACGACTGGTCGATGAAGGTCAGCGTGTAAAGGCCGATCAACCGCTCGCCGAACTCGACCCGCAGGATGTGCGCCTGCAACTGGAAGCCACCCGCGCCCAGGTCGCTGCCGCCGAAGCCAATCTCAATCTGGTCCGCGCCGAACGTGATCGCTACAAGACCCTGATGGATCGGCAGATGGTCAGCCGCTCGGCCTATGACAACGCCGAAAACCTTTACCGTTCCGGTGAAGCCCGCCTTAAACAAATCAAAGCCGAATTCAACGTATCGACCAATCAGGCCAGTTACGCGGTGCTGCGTGCGCCGCAGGATGGCGTGGTGGCCAAACGTTCGGTCGAGGTGGGGCAGGTCGTCGCCGCCGGGCAAACCGTGTTTACCCTCGCCACCGATGGCGAGCGCGAAGTGCTGATCAGCCTGCCGGAGCAGAGCTTCGGCCGCTTCAAGGTCGGTCAGCCGGTGACAGTCGAATTGTGGACCCAGCAAAACCAGCGCTTCGCCGGGAAGATCCGCGAATTGTCGCCCGCTGCCGATCCACGCTCACGCACCTTTGCGGCGCGTATTTCCTTCACCGGCGGCAAAGTCCCGGCCGAACTGGGCCAGAGCGCTCGTGTGTTTGTGCAATCGGCTGACAGCGTTTCCCTGTCGGTGCCGCTCTCGGCACTCACGGCGGAAAACGGCGCGACCTACGTCTGGGTCGTCAACGGCAACAACACCCTGAAGAAAACCCCGGTGCGCATCGGCCCGTTCGGCGAGAAAAGCGTGCCGGTGCTCGAAGGTTTGAACGCCAGTGACTGGGTGGTAGCCGCGGGCGTGCATGTGTTGCTCGAAGGGCAGCAGGTGCGCCCGGTGGATCGCTCCAACCGTGTGGTCAATCTGGCGGACAAGGAGTAAGCCCCGATGCGCTTCAACCTTTCCGAATGGGCGCTGCGTAATCGCCAGATCGTACTGTTCCTGATGCTTTTGCTGGCCATCGTCGGTGCGTTGTCCTACACCAAACTCGGCCAGAGCGAAGACCCGCCGTTTACTTTCAAAGCCATGGTCATCCAGACCCGCTGGCCGGGAGCGACCGCGCAGGAAGTCTCGCGGCAGGTCACCGAGCGTATTGAAAAGAAACTGATGGAAACCGGCGAATACGAACGCATCGTGTCGTTCTCGCGCCCCGGTGAATCGCAAGTCACGTTCATTGCCCGCGACTCGATGCATTCCAAGGAAATTCCCGACCTCTGGTACCAGGTGCGCAAGAAGGTCAGTGATATTCGTCAAACCTTGCCGCCGGATATTCAGGGGCCGTTTTTCAACGATGAATTCGGCACCACGTTCGGCAATATCTATGCGCTGACCGGTGACGGTTTCGATTATGCGGTGCTCAAGGATTACGCCGATCGCATCCAGATCCAGCTGCAGCGGGTCAAGGATGTCGGCAAGGTCGACTTGCTCGGTTTGCAGGACGAGAAGATCTGGGTCGAACTGTCCAACGTCAAACTGGCGACCCTCGGCTTGCCGCTGGCGGCGGTGCAACAGGCGCTGCAAGAGCAGAACGCGGTGTCGACCGCCGGGTTCTTCGAAACCGGCAGTGAGCGCTTGCAGCTACGGGTCTCGGGGAATTTTCAGACGGTCGAGGAGATAAAAAACTTCCCGATCCGCGTCGGTGATCGTACGTTTCGGATCTCCGATGTCGCCGATGTGCGTCGCGGTTTCAACGATCCTCCGGCGCCGCGCATGCGCTTCATGGGCGAAGACGCGATTGGGCTGGCGGTGGCGATGAAGGACGGCGGTGACATTCTGGTGCTGGGTAAAGCGCTGGAAGGCGAGTTCTCGCGCATCCAGAAAAACCTTCCGGCCGGTATGCAATTGCGCAAGGTTTCCGATCAACCGGCAGCGGTGAAAACCGGGGTTGGCGAGTTTGTTCAGGTACTGGTCGAAGCGCTGGCGATTGTCTTGCTGGTGAGCTTCTTCTCCCTCGGCGTGCGCACCGGCATGGTGGTGGCGCTGACCATTCCGTTGGTGCTGGCGATGACCTTCGCCTGCATGTATTACCTGGGCATCGGCCTGCACAAAATCTCCCTTGGCGCGTTGGTGCTGGCGCTGGGTTTGCTGGTGGACGACGCGATCATTGCCGTGGAAATGATGGCGATCAAAATGGAGCAGGGCTTCGACCGCATCCGTGCGGCGAGTTATGCCTGGACCAGCACCGCGTTCCCGATGCTCACCGGCACATTGATCACCGCCGCCGGCTTTCTGCCGATTGCCACGGCGCAGTCCGGTACTGGCGAGTACACACGCTCGATCTTCCAGGTGGTGACCATCGCGTTGCTCGCGTCCTGGGTCGCGGCGGTGGTGTTTGTGCCGTATCTGGGGGAAAAACTCCTGCCGGATCTGGCGAAAATTCATGCGGCCAAACATGGCACGGGTGACGGTCAGCCGGATCCGTATGGCACGCCGTTTTATCAGCGCGTTCGGCGCTTGGTGGAGTGGTGCGTCGCGCATCGCAAGACCGTGATCGTGCTGACAGTCGGGCTGTTTATTGCCTCGGTGATGTTGTTCCGCTTCGTCCCGCAGCAATTCTTCCCGGCCTCAAATCGACTGGAGTTGATGGTCGATCTGAAACTGGCCGAAGGCGCTTCACTGGCCAATACCACCGGTGAAGTCAAACGGCTGGAGGCGATGCTCAAAGATCACGCCGGCATCGACAATTACGTGGCTTACGTCGGCACCGGATCACCGCGTTTCTATCTGCCGCTGGATCAGCAACTGCCGGCGGCGAGCTTCGCGCAGTTTGTGGTGTTGGCGAAGACCATCGAAGAGCGTGAGGCGCTGCGCACTTGGTTGATCGAGACGCTTAACGAGCAATTTCCGGCGCTGCGTTCGCGGGTCACGCGCCTGGAAAACGGCCCGCCGGTTGGCTATCCGGTGCAGTTTCGCGTGACGGGGGAGCACATCGAAGAAGTTCGTGCGCTGGCGCGTAAAGTCGCGGCCAAGGTTCGCGAGAATCCGCATGTGGTCAATGTGCATCTGGATTGGGAAGAGCCGAGCAAGGTGGTGTACCTGAACATCGATCAGGATCGTGCCCGGGCGTTGGGTGTGAGCACGGCGAATCTGGCGAAATTTCTGCAGAGTTCGTTGACCGGTTCGAGTGTCAGCCAGTATCGCGAAGACAACGAATTGATCGAGATTCTGCTGCGCGGCACGGTGCATGAGCGCACGGAATTGTCGTTGCTGCCGAGTCTGGCGGTGCCGACGGACAACGGCCGCAGTGTGGCGCTGTCGCAGATTGCCACGCTGGAATATGGCTTTGAGGAAGGGATTATCTGGCATCGCAATCGCTTGCCGAACGTGACCGTACGTGCCGATATTTATGGCAAGGAGCAGCCGGCGACGCTGGTGAAGCAGATCATGCCGACGCTGGATTCGATTCGCGCCGAGTTGCCCGATGGTTATCTGTTGGATGTCGGTGGCACGGTGGAGGATTCCGAGCGGGGGCAGAAGTCGGTGAATGCCGGGGTGCCGATGTTCATTGTCGTGGTGCTGACGTTGCTGATGGTGCAGTTGCGCAGTTTTTCACGCACGGCGATGGTGTTTTTGACGGCGCCGTTGGGGTTGATCGGGGTGGTGCTGTTTTTGATGGTGTTTCGTCAGCCGTTCGGCTTTGTGGCGATGTTGGGGACGATTGCGTTGTCGGGGATGATCATGCGCAATTCGGTGATTCTGGTGGATCAGATCGAGCAGGATATTGCTTCCGGGCTTAAGCCTTGGCAGGCGATTATCGAGGCTACGGTTCGACGCTTCAGGCCGATTGTGTTGACGGCGCTGGCGGCGGTGTTGGCGATGATTCCGTTGTCACGCAGTGTGTTTTTCGGGCCGATGGCGGTGGCGATCATGGGTGGGTTGATTGTTGCGACTGCGCTGACGTTGTTGTTTTTGCCGGCGTTGTATGCAGCTTGGTTCCGGGTTCGGCGCGAGGGGTGATCTTTTTTGTTACGTGGCGGCCTTCGGGCCGACCATGTTCTTGGGGTTTGGGTGAATATCCGTTTCTGCGGGTGGGGCGGCTGGCGGTTTCGCCCTTACGGCGACTAACTTTTCCAGGCGCCGAAAAGTAAGCAAAAGGCTGGGCCCCGGCGTTCGGCCCGCTCGCTGGGGCTCGGGGTTCCTTCGCTCCGGGATCGATCCGGGGGGCATCGCCTACGGTTTGCTTCGCTGCACCTCCTCTCGATGTGTTTGGCTGCGCCAAACGGTCGCTGCGCTCCCACCCCCGGATCAAC
>Ga0160467_101288_pt1 | contig 10859 bp, 15 predicted proteins | sample HID1972I_E11MG_FD_108221 | JGI IMG/M metagenome (GOLD analysis project Ga0160467, IMG submission 108221) | Enriched pill bug-associated microbial communities from UW Madison campus, WI, USA - HID1972I_E11 MG | ecosystem: Host-associated > Arthropoda: Insects > Digestive system > Unclassified ...
CACCGGTCTATCTTTACGATATTCCCGCCCGAACCCAGAACCACATAGAGCCGGAAACCGCCCGCAAACTTGCCGCCCATGGCAACATTGCCGGCATCAAGGATTCGGGCGGTGCGCAGCAGACGCTGGAAGCCTATCTACAGGTAGCAAAGGAGATGCCTGGTTTCGAAGTCTATTCCGGCCCAGATCATCTCGTTCTCTGGTCGTTGCAGAACGGTGCCGCCGGCTGCATCTCCGGCCTCGGCAACGCGCTCCCGGATGTACTTGCCGGCATTCTCAATGCTTTCAACGCCAGCGATATCGCCGAGGCCGAACGCCAGCAGGCGATCTATACGGATTTTCGCACCGATCTCTATGCGCTCGGTTTTGCACCCGCCATGGTCAAGCGCTCGCTTTACCTTCAGGACCCATCCGTCGGCGCCAGCCGGCAACCCGCCCTTCTGCCGGATCAGGAACAGGACGATCGGATCGTGGAAATATTACGTCGTTATCAACAGCTGTAACTCCACCGCCCGAATGTGACGTGCAGGAGTGACGCGGTATGGCGCCACGTGAAAAATATCCACAAAACGGCCAGAAGCCGAAGCATTTATACAGCCTTGTCCGTGACGAATAATTTGTGACACAAACACGAAATTTCCCTTGTCAGTCCCGCCATTGATGTTTATGAGGAGCGCGCAACGCAAGCGTTCGCGCATGCGGAGAGGTGGCAGAGTGGTCGAATGCACCGCACTCGAAATGCGGCATACCTGCAAGGGTATCGTGGGTTCGAATCCCACCCTCTCCGCCATCAATTTCTGCTAAGAGGTTGATGGCATTGCGGAAATCGACACAAGTCGTTCCGCTTCCCCATTTCCTTCCCCACTTTCAGCGTCGAATGGCCGCGAACTTTAGTGAACGACTGCGACCATTATGCAATAGTGTGCATGGGCCTGTGGAGCGAGTGAATCGAATCGCAAGCGTGTCTTCGACATTCTTCAACATCTCGCGTGCGCTTTTGGGAGGGGTTATGAACAATAAGAATGTGAACGTGAAAGATATCTTGGAGCACTTTGCTTCTCAGTTGGAGCGTGCTCCGGTGCACATAGTAGGGGCGAAAGTCTCGGTCACTGCTGGCGCCGGCGGCTCTGTCACTGGCTTAATCGTTGAAGCAAAGGCGGGTCCAGCCGGCACCTCTGCCGTTGGTATGCACGTGACTGTTGATGCAGGGAAGTATCAGCGCGACTTGGCGGAACTGGTGTCCGATATTCGTGACGCGGCCAAATCAGCAGAGTCAGAGAACCCTCCCAAAAGCTGGATAAAGATGCTTCTGCAAAAAGCATCGAGCCTTCCAAATGAGGCGATCAAAGGGATAATCGGCGGCGCTGCTTTTGAGCTCGCAAAAGTATATGGCCCTTTTTGAAGCGCAAGTCGCAATCCGTAAAAAACGGACTGCCTTACGCTTCGATATCCTTTGATTAAATTCAAAGCCTCGCGTGCGCGCGCGTACTTGGTGCAGAATGCATAATGACCGGAGCGGAGACGGCCAAGGCTGCTATTCCACGGAGCTTTTCTCATCTGACTTATTCTGTCGCGACAATTTCCAACGATCAATTTCAGAGCCGATTTTGTTGCCTGCCACAACTCCGACGACGCCGACAGCTAGTGCCCCTGCTACTGGAATCGCGGTCCCTAGAGCAGCTAATCCCATACCGCCGACCAGGGTAGCGCCTCCGACAGCTCCGACTATTCCACCAGCCGTGCTCATTCGAATCTCATGAACTCTAGTTTTTGGCAGCGCTCGATTCGCCTTCACTGCTAGATCACTTGCTATGGACGCCGCCGATTTTGATGCGTTGAAGGCGCTTTTAATCCTGCTTTTCATTGAAGGCACCTAACCCTATTCATCAAAGTAAGTGATGCCACCTTTGTGAGGACGAATTCGACCGCAGACAAGAGTGAACGCGCATAATGGTTCGTAAAGGTTGATTCTGAAATGAGCTCGCAGGATGGATCCGAGAGTGTAGAAATCAGCTATCGATAACTCCTATTCATCGTCGGATAAATGCAGCATCCTATTCTTGTTCTGGAAGACCCCCGATATTCATTCGCCAAAAGAAAAGGTGGCCGCTGGGCCGTTATAGATAACTTCGTGAAGAGGCCGGCTTGGGTCGATTTAAAGAGAATGGATTTCCTTACCGACGAAGCGTTGGCTGAGTGTGTTGGTACATTGAACAGGCTATATCTTGAAGGAACTGTAGACTTACAAAAGAAAAGGCCGCACCCCTGAAGGTCGGCCAATCCTCTTGCGCCAGTTCATCCGTGGTCGCTGCGCACCCATGGCGCATGATGATGGATTAATGCAAGTCCATCAATTTTTGTGAGCATTCCGACACAACCCCCAATGGGGGTTGTATGTCTACATTTGACAGCATTGGATTTTATAACCTGTCCGAGAGGCTTATGCGCGACAGCAGGAAACGGAACTCGGCTTCCGTTATGCCTTCTATGTTATTTCCCCCAATCTCGGGGAAAACTCGGCAGGTGTCTGGAATACTTGCGACTTCAGGTTTCTTCAGGTTCTAGACTGACTGGATAAAAGCCGGAAGCGACGTTCCCCAACCCCGCATGCTGAGTGAAAAAAAGCGGGAGCCGGGTATTTTCAGCCCCATAGACTGACGCAAAAAAAAGCCGGAACGTGGGTTCACGCATCCGACAATCTTTTGTTGGCGCTAACATTCGCTAGCAGGCAGCTCGGATCAGGAGCGAATTGTGTGTCGTGCAGCCACGAGCGCACGGTCTAATTCACCTCAATCAAATATCCGCAGATCGGTCACCTTGCTCCCGAAAAACGCCTGGGGCTCTGAAGGCTCGAAGCCCCTTTCGTTCTCCTTGACGGAGACGCAGAACCTGGCTTTTTCGTACAGGCTCTTCCAAGTCCCGGCTTCCTTCAAGTTTTGAAAAACGCATTCATCCCAGTAAGGGAACTCGAAATCAGACGAGCACCCAAAAGAAGTTCGATCGCTTCTTGCAGATGTGAGGATAATTCTGCTCGCCCCTTTCATCTCGTCGTTGATAAATTGACCAGAGTAACATGCCGAAATGAGGATGACGGTTTTTCGCTTGGGGCAACCTTCTTTTAAAAGCTCATTCAGTAACGAGGGGCCGACGTTTGAGTTGGCCCGTCTGATAAAAACTCCAGCGGCTTTTTGGCCGTGCGAGGTGAAGTAAATAAGACAATTGCTTCTGCTCTGACCCCTAAGGCCTTTTATTGAGGCAATTATATTGTCAGCGGTGTTTTCGTAGACGCGTCGTCCGCTTTCTACGAGGCGGTCATCATTAGTTAACTGAACTATTGAGGATGCCACTGGACTGAATTCTTGGGAAAGCTTGGTACGTGCATTATCAAAGACCGCAATTTCGCTATCGCCTGAGACAGCAACTACCGCCCAATCAGTCGATGACGCTTTCTCAATGGTGAGGACCAACAAAAGCACCGCAGTCAACAAAATCAGAATTCGGCGCACGGCACACTCCACCTAGTCGTTTATTGAGCATGACGCGCCTCCGCAAATTTTCAAGGTGCGACCTTTGAAATGCCAACATTTACTAATGGCCCGAGCCCACTATATTGCTGGCAGTCGAACGCTGCACCCTGGCGGTAGACCGTACCAAGAGGGCAGCGGATCGGAGGGACGAGATGCGAGTCGTACAGGAGCTTGAAGTTGTGGAGGTCAGTTATGCGCTCCATCCCACACGCCGTGTTGTTATCCTACAGCGGAAAGATGGCTTTTACAGCTATGCGGAGCAGTATTACTATATGTCGGAGGACGATGGTGGCGTCGTAGCCGAAGGTTGGTACACGCTCCCCGCTGAAGGTATTTACGCGGACTTACGCGTTGCCGTGTTTGAGGGGCGTACCGCCTTCGCACGCCAGCATGGGGTTACTTAATGATATTCCTAGTTTCTGCCAAGGCGCACGGCAACGGGGTTTTCGGGCCATCGACTGAGGCAAAAAAGCCGGAAGGCGGGCTTATCCACTCCGTTTCTTCAAGCGTTCACATTGAGATCAATCGCCAGCGGGTGCCTCTGTTCTTGAATAGACAAGTATCGGCTTTCGTTTCGGCGCCTCTTCATAAATTTGTTTTGCTTCTGAACGGACCATATCCAGCAGGTAGGTGAGGAACTGTACTCGGTCGCTTGGCTGGCAAAAATTGACTAGGGCGATCAACTCGTCTGTCTGCTCAGCAATGTATTGCGCGACGGCATGCTCGGTTAGCGGGTCATGCATAGGACACCTCCGCAACCAGGGCAGTATGCGCGTGGTCAACAAACGTGGTCAGGGTTTGCCCAGTCACTGGACTTGAGGCGTCAGCGGCCACTTCTAAAACGCTGCCGTTGATGCCAGCGCCGCGGTGATGAGACGCCAGCGCGGCGGGAGAAGGAACAGCATGAATCGGCACTACAAGCGCACCATCGTATACCATCGGCGCCGCTAGGGGCGTCACATCCCAGAGATTTGAAACCAGCAGATTGACCAGCTTCGGATGTGTCTCAACTATGAGAGCTTCAATGCCGGCACTTAGGCAGAATTCGGCAACGCCGGTGAGCAGCATGTGCGAGGCTTCTACACCACATAACCTTGCGCCTGGCTCCGCAACGCATCGCGTCCATTCATAAACATTAGTCTGGCGCGGATATTCGGCATCGCCTACGATTTCGGGATAGACATCAGAAAGCAGGTGCGGTGCACTCGTGGTTAGAAGTCGAGAATAGCCTAGAACTACGCCTGCATCTTCCAGAACTAGATGAACGGCGTCATTGGTGTCGAAGCTATCAATTTCCCGGTTGTCCGATTTTCGAAGCGCCTCCCATCCGAAGCGTTCGACAAAATGCCTATGCCTGAATTGCCAAACTCGCTCTGCAAAACCAGAAGCCTGGAGCGATGAACCCTTGAAATAATGAAGCATCAAAATCCCCACAGATTTACAGGGGTAGGGATAATGCAGCGTGCTTTTGGGTAAATAGGCCGTTCTGCCTATTGTCAGCGAATGATACCTATGCGGATAGCTTCGGCTATAAGCTGTGCACGGTTGACGCAGTTCATCTTCCGCTGGGCATTGTGAAGCTCATGCTGGACGGTTTTCTCTGAGCGCCCGAGAATTTGCCCTATTTCCCAGTTTGTCTTGCCTTCAGCGCACCAGCGAATTACGTCGCGCTCGTGTTGGGTGATATAGGGAGCATCTTTCTTGCCGACACCGCTTTGCTGCCCCAGAAGAGCTCTGAGGCGATTGTGGGCGTAAATGGCGACGATGTGGAGAATACCTTTGGCTTCGGTAGAGAGGTCAATTTTCTCTGCGCCGAATGTGACTATGGCTTGAAGCGCACCCGGCATGTGTAGTGGCACGCTATAGCCATCGATCATCCGGAATTCAGACGCTTCGTTCATTAGTTTCCTAGCTTCGCGCCGAATAGGCTTTCCGCCCAACTCTTCCGACCAGACGAAGGCACCGTCTGAAATTTTGCTCTGGTAAATTACAGGATCGATATGGACGTAGTTTTCCGCCAGATAACGCTCAAACCAGCCTTCCGGCCACGCGCTTAGCAGAACGTATCTATCGATTTTTTCCCCGGGTAAGGGGATTCCGGAAATTGCGAAACAATCCAGGCCAAAGGTCTTGGAGACTTTCGACAGGTCATAAATTATAGCGTTCGCATCGCTGGCCGCAGTCATTGCTGTAATAAAGTCAAACATGACGTTGGCGGCCTGCTGCCTCTCGTGCGTATTCATGTTGCGCTCGCTGCAAATAACGTCCTTCGGAAATGAACAATGATGTACGACAAAGCAATTATAAAACTATTGCTTCAAAGAGCCCGATCCGAATTCTATAAAGGCACAAACGCTCAAGCTGCTCTGGAAATAGCGCGATTGATGGCCGAAAATAATCAATTGACCGGCAATTCAGCCACCGCGATTTCTCAGAAGCAATGAGCGTGTGACCTATGACTCTTCTTTTTCGCTATCCTAATAAAAATTCTGGTTGAGTAGACTCGACTCCAATCTCTCTGCGTGTTTTTGTTGCTGCGGGGACGTTATTGGGGGCTATTTTGACAATTGTTTATTTGCGGGTGCTTGGCGCCCTGTTCATTTCGTGTGCCTTGAGCGCATGCACTACTTCGCGTGAAGCATTTAACGCCAATCCAAAGTCGATCGATAAACCGACACTCTGTCGCACATATTTGCAGAGCCAAGATCCAGCATTTCAGCAGGACCTCGCAAAAGAACTAAGCCGGCGCGGCGTGCAGTTCTATCAATGTCCGGAAATGGTGAGGAACCAAGATGCTGCGGCGGCAGCGTTGGTTGCTGTTGCGTTGGTTGGGACGGCAGTCGCTGTTTGCGCCAATAACAATTGCGGGGGTGGCTTTCCGACAAGAAGCTATCCGGGGAATTGCTACTCATACTACGACCGAGCCGCTGATGGGAGCCTTTGTGGAAACCGCAGTGCTATGTCTCGACCGGGCGGCTATTACTGACAGTTAGGATGGCGATGATAGCATGACCGAACAATACCTCTATGACGGAAAGATATAGGATTGTTGAAACGGTTTGTATTGCTTTTTGGTAAGTCAAGTTCTCTTGAAGAAAAGAAGGAAGGGCCTGCTTTGTCGGCTTTGGAAGGGTATCTAGCTTACTACGAGAAATTGGAAGAGCCAGGCTACGCTGTTCTGGTAACTGGAGAATGGGGAACGGGGAAGTCCTTTCAAGTTAAGGCGGCTATACCTGAAGCCAGACGTTACTATGTTAGCCTTTTTGGTATGCAGAGCAGCGCTGACATTTTCGGAGCTGTGTTCGCGGCTATGAACCCCAAGTTAGCCCGCATTAAAGGGGGGGCAGAAGAAAGCAAGAGCGCTGCGATATTTGGCATTCCCGTGGGCGCCATTGGTCAACAACTTGCCAAGGCGGTCATAAGTGAAAACGTTGAGAAGGACCGCACTATCATTTTTGATGACTTGGAGCGATCTAAAATAAATGTCACGGAATTGCTTGGTGTTATCAATCACTATGTTGAACATCATAAGTGCAGGGTTGTGGTCATTGCGCACGACGGCAAGTTATCTGAGGAATTTAAGGGGCAGAAAGAGAAAGTTTTTGGCCGAGAAATTCGCGTCGAGCCTAATGTCGCCGCCGCCTACGACGCATTTTCAGTGACTCTTGAAAGAAATTTGGGACAGGATAATATCGCACCGCTCATCGAGTTTAAGGGCCGCATACTCGATATTCGCGTAGATTCAAAAGTTAGTTCCCTTCGGATACTTCAGCATGTGATGGAAGATGTTGTTAGGTTGAACGGCTGCCTTACAAATGAACATCGCGAGAACAAAGAAGCGATGACTGAACTTTTCAGTGCGGTGGCAGCGCTCAGCTTTGAATGCCGTGCGGAGCGGGTCACACGTAACAATATGAATGGCACAGAATTTCGAGAGGGTGTGTCCTCAAGTCAAGCAAGTCGTTATCGCGTCGACATCGGAACGAGGTTACTAAGTACTCAAACCAAGGTTGCGATGCTGCTTGATGGTGTTTTTGACGCCGAAGTGATCAGATCAGATCTGAACAACGCTATACAATACGTACCACCCGACGAGGCTCCTGCATGGAAGATTTTCATCGAATTTCATCGAGAAACTGACGATGTTGTAAGCCACGCTATGGAACAGCTGGACTCCCAGTTCAGAAACCGAGAATTACGCGCTCCCGGCGAAATACTTCATCTGTTGTCGCTAAGAATGATGATGGCTCATCTCAGATTGATCGACGGCACAGTGGAGGAAACCTATGAAGATTGCAGCAAATATATTGATGATTTGCTCGAAAAAGGTGAGTTGACACCTCTTTCACTCCGAGGGGATGAAGCGCTCACTCTGATGAGCGGTGCAAATGGTTACGGCTTTTGGGTGGAGGAGCCAGTCACGCCGTATTTTAAGTCTATTGTTGAACACTTAAAAAACGCACAAAATACCGCCCGAGAGCAATTATTTCCTCAATACAAGGAAGAGATTCTCGAACTCGTCCGTACAGACGGCGCGCAGTTTCGAGATGCTGTAAATTATTCTTCCGGGGGAGGAAAATTCGCGGCTGTGCCTATTCTCTTGTCGATTGAGCCTTATGAATTCGCTGAAGCTTGGTTTAATGCTCACCCCAAAAACTGGTCCTCAATAGCTGCAGGCTTGGGAATTCGTCTGCGCGAAAGGAACTACGACGGATGGGACAGGGAGACTGCCTGGGCTAAGGAGGTGGCCACAAATATCATAAACCAGGCGAAAGGAGCATCACGATTGACGCAAGTCCGTCTGCTGCGTATTTTGCGCAACATTCCGCAAATTGCGCCAGAGGAATCCTCTGAATATGAATAGGTTCATCGGCGAATCGCCGACAACTATCTGATCCAATAAATGCATTGATCAAAAGTTGCTGTAATTCTTCCTACACTTGGACGCGCAGCCCGCAAGGGTTTGACAAACCAAGTGACGGTTCGTCATAGGTGCCCTGTTCTCTCTCGTCATCCTCTTCCCAGTCGGCGTTTTCTGGATCAGTGTCTGCCAGATACGGCCAAAGGTTCTCGTCGCCATCGAGATGATCAAGGAGCGCGATAAGCTCCTCAATCTTGCTTCGACTTGGGCCCGACGGTATTTGATGGGGGCGCGGCTCATGGTGCACACCTTGGGGCCGTTCGGGCTATCTGCGTGAAAATCGCGTGTACGGCGCTCTCATCGCAATAGAAATACGCTCGGCAATCGCGTAGCCGGTCATGAACCCACCGCGTCAAGGTGAGCACGTCATCGAAGGTCGAAAGCTGGTAGGCAAAGATTGCCGCCTCCATTCGCTATTCAACGGCTTTTGTATCCCGGCAGGGCTGAGCCGCGCGGGTCTATGAGTGGCTGCCTTTCTTCGGCTTCACTTTGGGCTTTGCGGGCGTTGGAGGCTTCGGCGCACGAGAGGCGGAGTTCTCACGCCGCTGTGTCTCAATAACTCTCAGTCCGTCGAACATTTCGGACTCACCTGCGCGCTCTTGAGTGTTCTGGGCCATCAGTTGGGACGCCGCAATCTGTAGGCCGCCCGCAACCATCTGCCTTACAGCGTCTTCCCATTCCCAGGCACGATCAGTCTTTGCGCGATATTCGCGGTGCCGAAGGGACAGTATGTCGCTTATCAGGTAAGAGCTGGGCCACTCGCCCACGGCCTCGTGGTAGTCGTGATACACTTTTACAACGTCCGCACATTGGCGCCCAAGCTCCGCCGGACTGCCGGCGCCGCGAACAATCCGGATAATGTTCGCAGCCAATTTCTTCAAATGCCAACGCAGGTCCATCTCGGCGCTCCGCCGATTCAATTCGCGTTGATTGTTTTCGACGGCAAGTCGGATATGCGGCGGCTTCTGCTCTTCAGACATTCGTTTCCTCTCAGTGCCGCCCACCAGAAGCTGAACTGAAAGGAGTGTGTCGTCAATATCGTGACGTGAAAGGAGGCTGACCTTTCACGGTGTAAAGCACCGCGCCCCGAAAAACGTTGCCGCGTCACGAGCACCTCCATTCCACGAAGAACACACATATTCATCACGAGAGCATTCATGCTCGTCGCCGTTCTCCTCCAGTTCTTCCGGTTCCCGCTCGTCCTCGTCTTCCCGGTCCTCGTCGTTGGGGTCGGTGCCAGCAAGATAGGGCTCTAGGTTCTCGTCGCCGTCGAGAAGATCGAGGAGCGCGATAAGCTCCTCTATGGGGTCGCGGCCTTCCGCGACTGCTTGCCGTGCATCGCTGGCTTTGGAGCGCGCGTTCGCCAAGGTCACGGAGGGGTAGGGGCCAAGGCCCATTTCGCGGCGCTTGCCATCAACCGTCCACATATAGAGCCAAGACTTCGAGCCGGCGGGCGTTACATTAAGATACAGGCCGCCGCCATCGCTGTGCCTTCCGGCTTTCAGCTTTGTGGACTTAACGAGAACATCCGAGAGCTTCTGTAAGGACCTTGCCATTGCCTTCCCCACTTCCATCCCCACTTTCGAAAGCGGATAGATGAGAACGTTTGTGAACGACTGTGAACGCACAGAATCAGGAAGGCAAGAAAAACAAAGGTGAGAAGGACTTAGGCGAACGGTTGCGAACAGGAGTTAGGCGGACACCCTCTCCGCCATAATTTACGCTGAGCCGTAAGATTTTCCGAGATAGCCTGATTTATTCGTTGGTCGCTTTGATGCTGCAGTCCGCTAGCGAAGCCGGTGCCGCTTTGCGCCAGCGGAGGCAGACTGGTTGAGATAGCCGTTGGCTTCCATTTCGTTGCGTCTCACTCGCGATCTTCAGCACCTGTTGGAGGCCCACATGGTGACGATCTGAACTGCCCCCCATTTCGACCGGACAGTCGGCATAAGCAGAAAGGCTCAAGCACAGGCTTGAGGACAGGCTTATGTCTAACGACTATCGACACGTTGAATTGCTGACGGGTGATGTTCGCCGCAGGCGGTGGACAACCGAGCAAAAGCTGACAATCATTGAGCAAAGTTTCAAACCCGGCGAGACGGTATCTTCGACCGCTCGCCGTCATGGCGTCGCGCCCGATTTGCTTTATCGGTGGCGCAGGCTCTTGAGCGAGGGAGGCGCTGCAGCCGTGGATTCTGACGAGCCGGTTGTCAGGAATTCGGAAGTGAAGAAACTGGAGGATCGCGTCCGGGAGTTGGAGCGCATGCTTGGTCGCAAGACGATGGAGGTCGAAATCCTCCGCGAAGCCCTTTCCAAAGCGGACTCAAAAAAACGGATATCGCGGCCGATCTTGTTGCCGAAGGACGGTTCGCGATGAAGGCCGTCGCAGACACGCTGGGCGTCTCCCGTTCCAA
>Ga0160467_101291_pt1 | contig 10846 bp, 10 predicted proteins | sample HID1972I_E11MG_FD_108221 | JGI IMG/M metagenome (GOLD analysis project Ga0160467, IMG submission 108221) | Enriched pill bug-associated microbial communities from UW Madison campus, WI, USA - HID1972I_E11 MG | ecosystem: Host-associated > Arthropoda: Insects > Digestive system > Unclassified ...
GTGGCTGAAGGAGCACGCCTGGAAAGTGTGTATACGGCAACGTATCGGGGGTTCGAATCCCCCCCTCACCGCCATATTTTAAGAAGAGCTCGTACGAAAGTACGGGCTTTTTTTTCGTCTGTGGCACGGTCAGGGGGGATGAGAATCCCCGACCGGGGTTCGACAACGGGCGTCAGCCAGTTGGACAGACCGGACGCTCGCGGACGGGCTGCCCGAAGGGTGAGCGCAGCGAATCACAAAAACGCCGGGAGCGTTTTTGAACAACGCTTGCGTTGGCCCCGAAGGGGCGAGGCCCAGGGACGGGCCGAGTAATCCCCCCCTCACCGCCATATTTTAAGAAGAGCTCGTACGAAAGTACGGGCTTTTTTTCGTCTGTGGTTTGCAAGGCCGCAATAACGTCATTGCGGCCTGCATGCCTGTACGGAAAACACATTACCGTCGCTTAGGTCAATCCTTTTGCCCCGCCGTAATTTCATCTATTGCCTGAGGATCCAGGCGGATTTCAGCGGCGCGACGATGCGCCTGCATCCCCTCGGTTCGACTCTGACGCACTGCAGGTGCTGCAATGGCAGCAATTCCGTGGTCATCTATCCATTGATGGGTGCAAATCTTCACATATGCACCGACCCAAAGTCCGCCGGTGTAACGCGCAGCCGCCATGGTTGGCAGCGTATGGTTGGTGCCACAGCATTTGTCCGAAAACACCACGCTGGCGTTTTGTCCAATGAACAGCGAACCATAATTACGGATCTTACTGGCGGTGCCATGCGGGTCGCGAGTGTGGACCTGCAGGTGTTCTGTCGCGATATGATCGGCCCAGGCAATCAGCTGCTCTTCATCTTTGCAAATCACTATTTCGCCCTGCCGTTTCCAGGCCTCACCCGCAGTGACTGCCGTGGGCAGGTTCAGCAACTGCCGTTCAATTTCAGCCAGGGTTTGCTGCGCAACGCGCTCACTGGTGGTGGCCAGGCCAACACGGGTGTGAACATCATGTTCTGCCTGTGCCAGTAAATCGGCCGCCAGGATACGCGGATCGGCACTGTCATCAGAGACGATATAGATTTCGCTCGGCCCGGCAAGCGCATCGATACCCACTTTGCCAAACACCTGGCGTTTCGCTTCATTCACAAACGCATTGCCAGGCCCCACTATTTTATCGACAGCCGGGATCGACGCTGTACCCCAGGCCATCGCGGCAATAGCCTGAGCGCCCCCAACTTTGAAAATACGGTGCGCACCCGCCAGATGGCAAATGGCGATCATCGCAGAGTGAGCGCCTGGCGGTAAGCAGGCGATGATATTGTCGCATCCGGCAACCACCGCAGGCACGATTGACATAATCGGCGCAGACAGAATCGGGTAGCGTCCGCCCGGCACATAGCAACCTACCGTTTCAATGGGAATAATGCGGTGACCGAGGTGTACACCGGGTAGCGTTTCAATCTCCAGCGGCTGCATCGTCGCCAGTTGTGCCTGCGCAAACCGTTTGACCTGAGCAATAGCGAATTCGCTGTCCTTACGGGTCTGCGGGTCAATCCCGGCAAGCGCCTCCTCTATTTCCTGCGCTGAAACCTCGAACACCTCCGGCACGGTACGGTCGAATTTTGCAGAGAAATCACGTAGCGCCTCATCGCCCCGGGCGCGAACCTGCGCAATAATCTGCTGCACGGTTGTACTCAACGTGAGATCGGCTTGCAGATCCTGTCCCTGTGGTCGCTTGACGAACTGGACCTCGTTATCACTGATCCGACTCATTGTTCAGGCCTCCATCTGACCCAGTTTAATTTGCGCCAGCAGAGCCAGATGATCGTAAATCACCCACTCATCCACAATCTTGCCATTTACAATGTGGTAATGGGACATCCCCATCACGAACAGTCGCTCGCCGGTTGGTTTACCCAGTTCGCCATAGCCAAGATGGTGCCCTTCCATTATCCAGCGAATTGCCACTTTGGTGCCGCCTTCATCGCAAGGGTTCGAGCACACGTGCTGCGGGATCCATGCGCCATCCGGGATCATCCCAATCAGCGCCAGCGTTTGATGAATCACAGCGGCCTGGCCGTAAAGTTCCTTCATCAATGGACCATGCCATTGCACATTCGGGGCATAGACGTCAGACTTTTTTTTAGCATCAGCGTTCTGTTTTACATCTGCATTCACAGCATTGATGCGTTTCTGGCCCCGATGCTGATCAGTGACGGTATGCAACCCGAAGTTGTGGGATTAATTATGGGGGCCAGCGGTCTGGCGACGCTGTTTGTCCGCTTCCCGATCGGCATCCTCTCCGATGTGGTGAAGAGCCGTAAGATTTTCATCCAGCTTAGCTTGCTGTTACCGCTGGTCACCTGGCCGATTGCGTGGCTGGAACCTAATGATGTCACCCTGTATATCGCGAAAGCAGCTGACGGGATGACGGCGGCCACATGGGTTTTGTACAACGTCTTATTTATTCGTTACTTCGATCGCAAAGATGCGCCAGCGGCTGTGGCGCTACTGGCTCTTGCCGGGCCGTTGGGCGTTTTTCTCGGTAACTGTATCGGGGGCGCGCTGATCCACTTTTTCGGCCATGGTGCGGGGTATTTTGTTTCAAGCATCTCCGCCTTTATGGCACTGATCCTGACGATACGCATTAAGGATGTACATGATGCAACGCGGGCACCGACATTGAGTGCCTGTATCTTAAGTGCCCGTCGGCAACTGGCCGATCCCTCGGTCTGGCTGATTGGCTTACTTGCGACTCTCGTAATACTGGTACCCTATGCCACCCGCGATACCTTAACGCCAATCTATGCTCAACAGCTTGGCGGTAAAGCCGGCATCCTGACCCTGTTAAGCAATGTTCATTTGCTGTTTTATGCGCTGGCTATCGCGCTGTGTAGTTCGGTGTTTTATTCCCGCCTCGGGCTGCTGAATACCGCGCTGATTGCTGTCGTGATGCAGATAGTCTCCAGCGTCGCCATTCCCTATACCAGTAATCTGTATATCATTTATCTCTGGCAGGCGATGGCTGGCTTTTCGTTTGGGGCCGCCTTTGCCGTCACCATGTCATTGAGTGTGGTGAACACCGCCGAAGATGAACAATCGACACGAATGGGGCTGTTTCAGACTATCTATTCCTGCGGCATGTTTGTCGGTCCGGTGTTAATGGGCATCATGTTGCAACACGTGAACCTGACCTCTGGATATTTAGTGATTGGCGCGCTGTCGATCCTGTCGCTAATCATCACCCCACTTGCCGCACGCAGTGTGCAACACAGACAACGGCCTAAAACCAGCGCCGGTACTGCCGCGCTGAGCGCCGCCAGAGAGTAAACCACGGCAGTCGCGCTTCTTGCGACGGACCACAACGCCTCTGCCCCCGACGACGGCTGTCGGGGCGCTGAGCCGGAATATTTTTGGTCCTGCGTTAAGGGCCAATAATCAGATTAAAGTGTCGTAAATGTTAATTTAATGTTTTGTTTTTGTGATGCGACATCCGAATTCACTGCACCACTTTTGTGCGTTTTCCTCCCCACGCCTACGCTGATCGTTCACCTGAAAAATCCCACTCGCCCGTGCAGACGGCATTTCTCGCTTCACCGGCAACATGGCATACATCGTGCTTTGTTATTCAGGTAACACGCTATGAAAGTATGAGAGCACGCTGTCATCGAGGCGACCATGAGCGATAACGCAGACCTGTTCAGAAAAATTGAATCCGCTTTCAGCCTTCTTACGCCGAGTGAAAAACGAATTGGCGCCTGGCTGCTGAGCCATCGGGAACATATTCCCTTTGAGACTGCCGACAGCATTGCGCTGGCGACCGGCACCAGCGGCATCACCGTGGGACGCTATTTACGCAAGCTTGGTTACCGCAATCTCGAGGATGTTAAAAACAACCTGAAAGCGCATTCCAGCTCGCCGTATCGCCACTGGGGCGTGACCGACAGGCTGGATAGCTGGGCGCAGCAACAACACCAGCCTGACCGGGAAAGTCTCTCCCTGCAGATGGAGCTGGATGCCATACGCTACGTTTACCAACTCGCTTCACAGGAAACCTTCATTCGCATCAGCCAGCGAATTGCGCATGCTGACGCCATTATCGTGGTCGGCATCCAGTCGACCCGCGGCATCGCCAACACCTTTTTCAGCCATCTCGAATATCTGCGCCCGCGGGTTATCTACGCCGACGGCAGTTCCGGCAGCTGGCTGGAAGCGCTGAATTCTGAGTACCGCGATCCCTATATTGTGCTGACGGATACGCGCGCCTACTCCATCACCGCACGCCAGTTTTGTCAGGCGGCGGCGGCCCGCAACATCCCAATGGCGCTGGTCACCGATATCTGGTGTCCGTGGGCGCGCGATTACCCACTGGATTTATTACAGGTCAAAACCGATACCGGTCATTTCTGGGATTCCCTCGCACCGGTGAGTTGTCTTTTCAATCTGTTGCTGTCGGCGGTAGTAGAACAGTTGGGTCCGGCACTCCCGGAACGGCTTGCGCGCAATCGCCAGCTCCAGCAGGAATTTGGGCAGTTTGAACGTTAATCAGACAGGAAAGTTGAGATGAGTGAGGAACAACAACTGGTCGATATCGCCGCCCGCTTTCCCGGGTTGAAGATAGACCTGAAATACGCCACCGCCGATAACATCACCGGTCGGGCGATTTACAGTGAAGCACGTTGTCTGCTGCATCCAGAGGCCGCAAGGGCACTGGAGAAGAGTCTGGCGATTGCCGATGCCGCCGGATTGACGCTACTGGTACTGGACGCCTATCGCCCGCAACAGGCGCAGGCGTATCTGTGGGAGGCCTGTCCTAATCAGGAATATGTCGTCCCGCTGTCACGCGGCTCGAACCACAGTCGCGGGACCGCCATCGACGTCACGCTGCTGGACGGTCAGGGTGAACCGCTGGATATGGGCACCGATTTTGATGAGATGGATGTCCTTTCACATCCTTACCATCCGGACGTTCCCCTGACCGCCCAGCGCAATCGCCTGTTGCTCAACGCCATTATGTTCGGTGGCGGCTTTGTCGGGATCACCAGCGAATGGTGGCATTTTGAAGTGCCGGGTGCGGCCGGTTATCCGCTGCTTGATGATGTATTCACCTGTATTTCTCCAGACCAACGCGACGGAGTTTAGCAATGAACAAGACCCACACAGCCTCTTTACGTGTTCGCCCTCTGCTGCTTGCTGCGGCCCTGGCAGCCTTTGCTCATCCGGCTTTATCAGCGGTTCCCAAAGACATGCTGGTCATCGGCAAAGCCGCCGATCCACAAACCCTGGATCCCGCCGTTACTATCGATAACAACGACTGGACCGTCACCTATCCGGCTTATCAGCGCCTGGTGAAGTACAAAACCGAGGACGGGAAAGGTTCCACGGACGTCGAGGGTGACCTGGCGGAAAAATGGCAGTCCTCCGACGACGGTAAAGTCTGGACCTTTACCCTACACAATAATGCGCAATTTGATGATGGCACCCCGGTCACCGCTGAGGCCGTGAAACTCTCCTTCGAACGCCTGTTACGCATCAAGCAAGGCCCGTCGGAAGCCTTTCCTGCCAGCCTGAAAATTGAGGTGGTCGACCCAACAACGGTTCGCTTTACCCTCAGCGAATCGTTCGCTCCCTTCCTGCACACCCTCGCCAATGACGGGGCTTCCATCATCAACCCGACGGTATTAAAAGCGCACGCCGCCGATGACGCCAGGGGTTACCTGGCGGAGCATACCGCCGGGTCAGGTGCTTTTAAACTGCAACGATGGCAAAAAGGTCAGCAGTTGATCCTCGTCCCGAACCCGCATTTCAGCGGCCCGGCCCCGGCCTTTAAGCGCGTTAGCGTTAAAATTATCGGCGAAAGCGCAGCCCGTCGCCTTCAGGTCACAAAAGGTGATGTGGACATTGCCGACGCCCTGCCGGTGGATCAGTTCGCAGCACTGAAAAAAGAAGGCAACGTGGCGGTCAATGATTACCCGGCGCTGCGTGTCACCTATCTGTATCTGAACAACAGCAAACCGCCGATGAATCAGGTTGACTTGCGGCGTGCCGTTTCCTGGGCGACTGATTATCAGGGGATGGTGAAAGGGATCCTCGGCGGTAATGGTAAGCAGATGCGTGGGCCTATTCCAGAAGGGATGTGGGGTTACGACGCTAACGCCATGCAGTACAGTTTCGACCTCGACAAAGCCAAATCGGCATTAGAGAAAGTTGCCAGCAAGCCGTCATCGCTAACCTTCCTCTATTCCGATAGCGACCCTAACTGGGAACCTATTGCCCTCTCGACGCAGGCAAACCTGCAAAAACTGGGGATCGGCGTCAAGCTGGAGAAACTGGCGAACGCCACCATGCGCGAGCGCATTGGTAAAGGGGATTACGACATCGCCATCGGTAACTGGAGCCCCGATTTTGCCGATCCGTATATGTTCATGAACTACTGGTTCGAATCCGACAAAAAAGGGCTGCCGGGAAACCGCTCGTTCTATAGCAATCCGCAGGTCGATGCTCTGCTGAAAAAAGCCGTCTCAACCACCGACCAGACCGCGCGTACCCAGGATTACCAGGCGGCGCAAAAAATGGTCATCGATGAGGCGGCTTATGTCTATCTGTTCCAGAAAAACTATCAGGTCGCCGTCAATAAAGACGTCAAAGGCTACGTGTTTAACCCCATGCTGGAGCAGATCTTCAACATCGCGGAGATGCACAAATAACCCTCAGCATCATTACCACACGATGCCAGGCCTTCGGGCCTGGCAGAGGGCGTCAATATGAGTTTCTGGAGTTTACTACGCCAGCGCTGCTGGGGACTGGTTCTGGTCGTCATCGGGGTTTGTGTGATCACCTTTATTATTTCACACCTGATCCCCGGCGACCCGGCGCGACTGCTGGCCGGTGAGCGAGCCAGCGATGAAATTGTGCAGCACATTCGTCATCAACTGGGGCTGGATCTGCCGCTGTGGCAGCAATTCGCCCATTATGTCAACGCCCTGGCCCACGGCGATTTGGGTACCTCCATCCGTACCGGCCGCCCGGTGCTGGAAGATTTGCGAGCCTTTTTCCCCGCGACCCTTGAGCTGGCAATCTGTGCCTTATTTATTGCGCTGATTGTCGGTGTACCGCTGGGGGTGCTGTCGGCGGTTTACCGCAATCGCTGGACCGATCATCTGGTGAGACTGATGGCGCTGACCGGAATCTCCACTCCCGCATTCTGGTTGGGACTCGGGGTTATCGTGCTGTTTTACGGCAAGCTCAATCTGCTACCGGGTAGCGGACGCCTTGATGACTGGCTTGACCCGCCGGCCCGCATCACCGGTTTCTATCTCATTGATTCGCTGCTGGCCGGGGACATGGAGGTGTTCTTCAACGCGCTACAGCACCTGATATTGCCTGCATTAACGCTGGCGTTTGTTCACGTCGGAATTGTCGCCCGCCAGATCCGCTCCGCGATGCTGGAACAACTGAGCGAAGATTATGTCCGCACCGCGCTGGCGAGCGGTCTGAGCAAGTTCACCATCGTGGTGCGCTACGCCCTGCCGAATGCGCTGATCCCTTCCGTCACGGTACTGGGGCTGGCACTCGGAGACCTGCTGTACGGCGCAGTGCTCACCGAAACGGTGTTCTCCTGGCCCGGGATGGGGGCTTATGTAGTGACCTCTATTCAGTCCCTCGATTTCCCGGCGGTGATGGGCTTCGCCATCGTGGTGTCGTTTGCTTACGTGCTGGTGAATCTGGCCGTTGATTTACTGTATTTGTGGATTGATCCGCGCGTTGGAAGGGGAGAAAAACAATGATGATGACCCAGCAACAACCGCTAGCGGTGGTGAAAAGGAACCCCGCGCTTATCTGGAAACGCCGACTGTGGCTGTTACGTAAAAGCCCGTTAACCCTTATCGGCGGTGGGATCATGGTGCTGGTGCTGCTGCTGATGATCTTCTCGCCCTGGCTGGTCCCGCACGATCCGAATGCCATCGATTTGGCCGCCCGCTTGCAAGCCCCTTCTCTCGCCCACTGGTTTGGGACTGATGAAGTCGGACGGGACCTGTTCAGTCGGGTGCTGATCGGTAGCCAGCAGTCGGTGGCCGCCGGACTGGCGGTGGTGCTTATCGCCGGGATCAGCGGTTCGCTGCTGGGCTGCCTTTCCGGCGTGCTCGGCGGGCGCAGCGACGCCCTTATTATGCGGCTGATGGACATTATGTTATCGATTCCCTCACTGGTGCTGACCATGGCGCTGGCGGCGGCACTCGGCCCCAGTCTGTTCAACGCAATGCTGGCCATCGCCATTGTGCGCATTCCATTTTATGTACGCCTGGCGCGCGGCCAGACGCTGGTGGTGCGTCAACACACCTTTGTTGAGGCGTCCGTCACTTTTGGTGCCTCCCGCTGGCATTTGATCAGCTGGCATATATTGCGGAATGCCCTGCCCCCGCTGGTCGTTCAGGCATCGCTGGATATCGGTAGCGCCATTCTGATGGCCGCAACGCTGGGGTTTATCGGCCTGGGAGCACAACAACCGACGGCAGAATGGGGAGCGATGGTCGCTAATGGGCGTAACTATGTGCTTGATCAGTGGTGGTATTGCGCCTTTCCTGGTGCTGCCATTTTGATTACCGCAGTGGGATTTAATCTGTTTGGCGACGGAATTCAGGACCTGCTGGATCCGAAATCGGGAGGGCGTCAGTGATGAGCGAGCTGGTATTAAGCATTCAGGACCTGTGTTTAAGCTTCCCGCTCTATCAAAGCGAGGCGCATGTACTGAACGCGGTTTCCCTGCACGTTAACCGTGGGGAAATCGTCGGTGTGGTGGGTGAGTCCGGATCCGGTAAATCCGTGACGGCAATGGTCGCGATGCGCCTGATCCCGTCCGATAGCTACCATATCAATAGCGGCAGCGTGAACCTGCTCGGTACTGATATGCTGACGGCGCCGGAGAAAACCTTACGAACGCTACGTGGCCGTCGGGTGGCGATGATCTTTCAGGAGCCGATGACCGCCCTCAATCCTACACGCCGCATTGGCAAGCAGATGGTCGATGTGATTCGTCAGCATCGCCGCTTATCCGTCCGCGATGCCCGCGCGCATGCCGCCTCGCTGTTAACGGATATGCAAATAGCCGATCCGTTACAGGTGATGGACCGCTACCCTTTTGAACTTTCCGGTGGGATGCGTCAGCGGGTGATGATTGCCCTCGCCTTCTCCTGCGACCCGGACCTGCTGATTGCCGATGAACCGACTACCGCGCTGGATGTAACGGTCCAGCGCCAGGTGCTGCGGCTGCTGAAACAAAAAGCAAAAGCCACGGGTACCGCCGTCCTGTTTATTAGCCATGATATGGCGATCATCGCCCAGCTTTGTGACCGTTTGTATGTGATGTACGCCGGATCGGTTATCGAAAGCGGGGATACTCACAGCCTGTTGAACCATCCACAACATCCTTACACCCTCGGTTTGTTGAACAGTGCGCCAGAATTCCGTGAGCCTCGTTCAACGCTTCCTTCTATTCCTGGAACGGTGCCCAATCTGGCAAACTTACCGACAGGCTGTGTCTTCCGTGAGCGCTGTTTCGCCGCGGGTGAAGCCTGTGGCAACGTGCCCCCTTTACGTCCGCTGGATGACGGCAGTCGGGCCATCGCCTGCTGGTATCCACAACAGGAGAACGCGCATGTCTGATTGCCTGCTCGAACTGACCGATGTTCACCTTGCCTTCCCGTCCCGGAGAAACTGGCTCGGTAAGGTGACCGAATATGTTCATGCGCTCAATGGCCTGGATTTAACGGTACGACGCGGCGAAACGCTGGGTATTGTGGGGGAATCTGGCTGCGGCAAAAGCACCCTGGCAAAACTGTTGATGGGAATGCTGACGCCGGGCACAGGCCAGCTCGATCGTTCCCGCTTACCGGCAGACAGGCCTGGAGGCGGAATGCAGATGGTGTTTCAGGATCCGCTCTCCTCCCTTAACCCACGGCTGCCGGTCTGGCGCATTATCACGGAGCCGGTATGGATTGCATCACGCTCCAGTGAAAAGGTTCGCCGGGCGCTGGCAGAAAAACTGGCGCAACAGGTCGGGGTACGACCAGAGTATCTTGACCGCCCACCGCACGCCTTTTCCGGCGGGCAGCGACAGCGTATCGCTATCGCCCGCGCGTTATCTGCCCAGCCCGATATTATGGTGCTCGACGAGCCCACCTCGGCACTGGATATTTCAGTCCAGGCGCAAATCCTGAATCTGCTGGTGACGTTGCAGCGACAGCAAAATCTGACCTACATTCTCATTTCGCATAACGTCTCGGTAGTGCGTCATATGAGCGACCGCGTGGCGGTGATGTATCTCGGCCAGGTGGTGGAAATGGGCGAGACGCAAAGCGTGCTCGAAGCACCGGCCCATCCTTATACCCGGCTGCTGATGGAATCCGTGCCCCGCCTCGACACCCCGCTGGGCGAAGCGCCGCAAAACACCGATCTACCCGGTAACCGCCATCTCCCGACAGGCTGCTATTTTCGCGAGCGCTGTCCGTGGGCTGAAAGTGGCTGCGCAGTGCCTCAACCGTTGCGCAGGTTGACAGACAACCATGCCACGCGCTGCTGGAAAGCGGAGGAAATCATCGCAATGGGAGGTAAATAAGCGCGGAACCGCGAAGGGGTGTTCATTGCTTAACCGAACACGCCAAAATCAGGAAAATATTCTTGACCGTTTTCATCCAACTCCCTATAGTAGCGCCCCGTTGCCCCCGAGAGGAAAGGCAGCGATACAATATGGTGAGGTGTCCGAGTGGCTGAAGGAGCACGCCTGGAAAGTGTGTATACGGCAACGTATCGGGGGTTCGAATCCCCCCCTCACCGCCATATTTTAAGAAGAGCTCGTACGAAAGTA
>Ga0160467_101294_pt1 | contig 10755 bp, 8 predicted proteins | sample HID1972I_E11MG_FD_108221 | JGI IMG/M metagenome (GOLD analysis project Ga0160467, IMG submission 108221) | Enriched pill bug-associated microbial communities from UW Madison campus, WI, USA - HID1972I_E11 MG | ecosystem: Host-associated > Arthropoda: Insects > Digestive system > Unclassified ...
CACCCGCCCGCGCCTCGATCTGCTCTTTCAGGTCATGTCGCATCCCCAGCAAAAACGCCAGTTCGGCCACCACAAACAGCGGCCCGACAATCAGCCCCGTCACGTCATCGACAAACGCCGGCTTGCGTCCTTCGTAGTGATGGCCGACAAACTGAATCGCCCAGCCCACCACAAACATCGCCACGCCACTGCTCAACCACACCAGGGTACTTTGCTGCGCCAGCACGTGGCCGGCCCAGACACACAGCCCGAGGAGCGCCGTCATCAAGACCCCGAGGCGCAGTTCCAGACGCAGGTAGAACCAGGCCGATGCCAGCGATACCAGTACCGCCGGCGATAGCCAGCCTCCAGCCCATTGCGGCCGGGACAGCAATACCGCCACTGCGACCACGATCAACGGAATGCCGATGAAGTGACTGGCGATATTTCTCGGATCACGGTGATAGGCGGCATATTGACTGAGGTGGTCAACCAGGCTTTTTTTCATTGTTATTCCTCCTGTAGGGTGCTTGATCATGACCCGGGTTCATCTTTCGCTCTGTCAGCCAGGCGACAATCTCAAGGAGTTTTCATGGACATGCAGGTCTGGCGTTCGCGCCTGATGAGCGGCCAATGGTTCAGTCATCTACCTGAGTCCTTACAGGATAGTCTGCTGTCCGCCGCCAGGTTGCGAAGCTTGTCGCCGGGGCAGCGGTTGTTCCAGCGCGGCGATCCGCCCTGCGGGTTGTACGCCGTGCTCGAAGGCGCCGTGCGTATCGGCGCAGTCAACGAGCAGGGGAAGGAGGCACTGCTGAGTCTGGTCGAGCAGCCTCACTGGTTCGGCGAAATCTGCCTGTTCGATGGACAGGCGCGGACCCATGATGCGTTTTCATTGGGCCAGTGCACCCTGCTGCACATCCCGCAAACGGCGCTGCTGGCCTTGCTCGACGAACAGCCGGTGTACTGGCGGCAACTGGCATTGTTGATGAGCCAGAAACTGCGCCTGACCTTCATCAACCTTGAACAACTGAGCCTGATGCCGGCACCGGCACGCCTGGCGCACCGCTTGCTGATGATTGCCGACAGCTACGGCGAGCTCGATCCGCCGCGCCGCGTACTGCAGCTCCCGCAAGACCAGCTGGCTTCCATGTTGTCGTTATCGCGCCAGACCACCAATCAACTCCTCAAGGACTTGCAGGGGCAGGGGATCGTGAACCTGAAGTACGGTGAGATCGAGATTCTCGACGCCGGTCGGTTGCGGGCATTGGCGATCTTTTAAAGGTGGGCTTTGTCCACAAAGACGCCTAGCCTGTGCAGACGACAATCGAGGTGTGCCATGCGTGTGCTGTTAGTAGAAGACGAGCCGGAGACCGCCAAACTCCTGGCCAACGGCCTTGGCGAAGCCAGTTATTCCGTTGATGTGGCGCTGAACGGGATGGACGGTCGCCGCTTCATCGAGTCCGGCGAATACGACTTGATCATCCTTGATGTGATGCTCCCCGGGCTTAACGGCTGGCAGTTGCAGCAACAAGTCCGCAAGCTGGGCGCGACGCCTGTACTGTTTCTCACCACAAAGGACGGCATCGAGGATCGCCTGCGCGGGCTGGAGCTGCATGAAGACGATTACCTGCTCAAGCCGTTTACCGTGAGCGAGCTTGTGGCTCGGGTGCGCAAGTTGTTGCGGCGGGATCGAGGGCGATAAGTAATTTGCGATGGTTGAGCTGGCCTCATCGCGAGCAGGCTCACTCCTACACGGGATCTCGGCCAGCCACATATTTTGTGCTCGCCAACGATCAAATGTGGGAGTGAGCCTGCTCGCGATGAGGCCGGACCAGGCAACCCACCTCCCGGATCTGTCACCGCAACCCATCCCGAAACTGCCCCGGCGTCATCCCTGTCCAGCGCTTGAACGCCCGACTGAAACTGCTCGTATCCGCAAACCCCAGCAAATAACTGATCTCACCCAACGAGCATTGCGGGTCCCGCAGATGCAACAGCGCCAGATTCTCGCGGCTCTCATTGAGTAGCGTGTCGAATCGGCATCCCTCATCTGCCAGGTGCCGTTGCAGGCTGCGCAAACTCAGGTGCAGGGCCTTGGCAATGTGTTCCGCACTGGGCTCGCCCTCGGGCAACTGCTCTTCAATGGCGTCGCGCACCTTGCGCTCCCAGGTCAGCGGTTTGAGTTGCGCCAGGGTGCGCTTGAGCACGGTTTCGTTGTGCTCGGCCAGTTCCGGGTTGGCATCGTCCAGGTGGCTGTCGAAATCCACCAGGGAAAATTCCAGTCGATCTTCATCCGCGGCGAAGTACACCGGGGAGCGAAAAACCTTGTGCCATTGGTGCGCGTCCGCAGGTTCCGGGCGCCTCAGGTACACCGCCAGCGGCGCATATTCGCGGCCCAGGCGATTGCGGCAGGTGCGCACGTAAATCGCGGTGAAGGCGTCGATGGCTTCATACGCCGGTGCCGGAGTGCCGGGCGCAATCTTCAGGCGAAAACGATAGCGATCTTCGGTCCGGGTCAGTTCAAGCTCAAGGGCGTCACTGACCACCTGGTGATAGCGCACGATACGTTCGAACACCTCGCGCAAGCTGCCGCTGGCCACCAGTGCATACCCGAGCGCGTGAAAGGTGGTCGGGCTGACAAAACGCGACACCCGCAAGCCAATCGCCGGATCGCCGCTGACCTGCACAGCGATCTCCCACAGGCGCGTGGTGCCGGACAACGGATAACGGGCGTTAGGGTCGTCCATCAACTGCGGGTCGAGCCCCGCCTGGTGGCACAGGGCGGTGCTGTCCAGGCCCAACGCATCAAGTTGCTTGCGCAGGGCGCGGGTCCAGCTGGCGAGGGAGGTCGGTTCAGTCATGCTGATTGGCGCTTCCGGTCAACAGGTTGGCGTTCACGGCTACCACCTTGCGAGGGGCCGCAGGGCAGGATGCGAACATCAATAACCAGAGGATGGAAGCATGGACCGTACTTCTGCAAGTCCCCAGCGACTGAATGCATCTCAACGATCAGCGCATATTCGCGAAGTGGTGCTGGCCAAGGGCGTCGAATTGCGCCAGCGCTACCCGATTCTCAATCATCAGGACGCGTTGGGCGCGGGCATTCTGGCGTTCGCGCTGGCTGGCATGATCGGTTCGGCGGCGCTCTATATCAACGGTTACATGGCCTGGTGGGTGTGCCTGTTGCTCAACGCGTTCTTCGCCTCCCTGACCCACGAGCTCGAGCACGACCTGATACATAGCATGTACTTCCGCAAAAAACGTGTACCGCACAACCTGATGATGGGCCTGGTCTGGCTGGCGCGGCCAAGCACGATCAACCCGTGGATCCGCCGCCACTTGCACCTCAACCACCACAAGGTGTCCGGCACGGAAACCGATATGGAAGAGCGGGCGATCACCAACGGCGAGCCTTGGGGTTTTGCGCGATTGCTGATGATTGGCGACAACATCATGTCGGCGTTCATTCGCATGCTGCGGGCCAAAACCTGGACGCATAAATTTAGCATCATCAAGCGCACGCTGAAGGTGTACGCACCGCTGGCGTTGATGCACTGGGGCGCGTGGTACGTGTTTCTCGGGTTCCATGCCGTCAACGGGGTCGCGCATCTGCTGGGGGCGCCGATTGAATGGTCGGCGACCACGCTGTCAGTGATGCAGGTGATCGATATCGCAGCGGTGGTGATCATCGGCCCAAACGTTCTGCGCACGTTTTGCCTGCACTTCGTCAGCTCCAACATGCACTACTACGGTGATGTGGAGCCGGGCAATGTGATTCAACAGACCCAGGTGCTGAACCCATGGTGGATGTGGCCGTTGCAAGCGTTTTGCTTCAACTTTGGCAGCAGCCACGGGATCCACCATTTTGTGGTGAAGGAACCGTTTTACATCCGCCAGATGACCGTGCCGGTGGCGCATAAAGTCATGCGTGAGATGGGCGTTCGTTTTAATGATTTCGGGACGTTCGGGCGGGCGAACCGGTTTGTTCGCAAGGAAGAAGTTCAGGGCCAGGACGTGGAGGGTGTGCGAGTCTGATGGCCTCATCGCCAGCAGGCTGGCTCCCACAGTGGGTTGGTGGTGAACACAAAGTCCGTGCACAACCGAGATCCACTGTAGGAGTAAGACTGCTCGCGATAGCGGTGGTTCAGGCAATCTCAATCCGGCTGAAACGGCGACTCACTCAAAATCACCCCGGTCTCCTCGACATACTGCTGCCAATGCTCGATCAGGGTGCTCAGCTTCTCCGGCCGCAACAACGCCAAATCATGAATCTCCCCTGGATCACTGCCCAGATCGTACAGCTGCCAGGTCGCAGGCCCGACGGGCCCCGGAATGTAAACTGCCTTCCACTGGCCCTGCCGAATCGCCCGACGACCAAACAATTCCCATCCCGTCACCGTGTGCTCGTCGTGCACTTGAGCGGTCTCGCCTGACAAAAACCCCAGCCACGATTTACCGCGAATTTCGGCCACTGGCTTGCCACGCCACTGCTTGCCCGGATGGCGCACCCCCGCCAGGTCGAGAATGGTCGGTGTGATGTCCATCACCGTGCCAAACCCATGACTAATTTGCCCCTTCAGCGACAGCTGCGGGTAGTGCACCAGCGCCGGCACGCGAATCCCGCCTTCGGTGGTGAAAGCTTTGAACAGGCGCGACGGGGCGGTGGCTGTCTGCGCCCAATTCGGCCCGTACCAGACGTAGGAATTGGCGCGGCCGATGTTGTCCAGACTGTTGTCGTAATGCTGATTCAAATAGGTCAGCAGTTCCGGCCCGAACTTCGGAAATGCCTCCAGCAACGCCCCTTCGGCACCGTTATCCGACATGAACAGGATGAACGTATTGTCCAACTGCCCTTGTTGGCGCAGGTAGTCGACGACACGTCCGATGTTCCAGTCCATGCGCTCGACCATCGCCGCGTAGACCTCCATCGCCCGAGCGGAGATCTGCCGTTGCTCGTCACTCAGCGCCTCCCATTGCGCGCTGAGCTGGATCAGCGGATGGGGCTCGACATCTGATTCAATCAATCCCAGCGCCTTGAGCTTTTCCAGACGTTCCAGGCGCAATGCCTCAGGGCCTGCGTCATAGCGACCGCGGTACTTCTCGACCACATCAGCCGGCGCCTGCAATGGCCAGTGCGGCGCCGAAAACGGCAGGTAGGCGAAGAACGGCCGGGTTTGATCACGCTCTTTGAGGTACTGCAGAAGCTTGTCGCCGAAGGCATCGGAGGAATAGAAATCCTTCGGCAGCTCCTCGACGAACGTGTCGTCCTCGATGTACAGCGCTGGCGTGGATTTCAGCAAGCCAGGTGTTTGCTCATCGTAGGTCGGCTCGAATCCATAATGGTTGGCGGCGCCGGGCAGCAGCGAAAACGAACGCTCGAACCCCCGCGCATGAGGGGCCAGTTCAGCCGTCAGGCCCAGGTGCCATTTGCCGCTCATCAACGTCTGGTAACCGGCCTCGCGCAGCAGCTCGGGCAACGCCACGACCCGGTCATTCAGATGACCTTCATACCCCGGTTTACCGATGAGGTCCGGGGTCAGCGCCTCGGCCATCGTGCCGATGCCGGCGATGTGGTGATCCGTGCCGGTGAGCAACATAGAGCGGGTCGGCGAGCAGGTGGGTGCAGTATGAAAATCGGTCAGGCGCAGGCCGTTGTTGGCCAGGGCGTCGAGGTTCGGCGTGGCGATCTCGCCGCCGAATGCGCCGATGTCGGAGAAACCCAGATCATCGGCCAGGATTACTAGAAAGTTGGGACGTTGCGGCATCGAAAATCTCCTGTTCAGCAAGCAATGAAGGACAGCGGCAGGTCACGGACCTGAACCGGGACGGAGGGTTGGTAATGGCCTTCGCTGGTGAGCTCGTGAAGCAGCTCTTCGCGCAATTGATGGAAGTCGAAACTGCTGCGTTGGCGCGGATGCGGCAGGGCAATATCGACCACCTGCTTGATCCGGCCAGGACGCGGTTCCATCACCACCACACGGTCGGCCAGAAATATCGCTTCCTCGACATCGTGAGTGACCAGAATCGTGGTGATTTTGGCGCGCTCGCGAATCGCCAACAGCTCGTCCTGCATTTGCTGACGAGTCAGCGCATCGAGGGCGCCGAAGGGCTCGTCCAGCAGCAGGATTCGCGGGCTCGCCACCAGGCCGCGAGCGATTGCCACGCGTTGCGCCATGCCGCCGGACAGCTGGTGCGGATAGGCCCGGGTGAAGTCGGTCAGCCCTACCAGCTCAATGAAATCAGTGATGCGTTTTTGCTTCTGTTCGGTGCTCAGGGGTTCGTTGACCAGGCCGAGGCCGATGTTGTCGGCGACCGTCAGCCACGGAAACAGGCGATGCTCCTGAAAGACAATGCCACGCTCGCCACCGATCCCGGTCACGGCTTTGCCGTCCACGCTGATCTGCCCACGGAACTGCGTATCGAGGCCCACCAACAGCCTGAGCAAGGTGGATTTGCCACAACCGCTGGAGCCGACGATGGCGACGAATTCGCCCTCGGCAATGTCCAGGTTGAATTCGCGAATGGCCTCCAGCTCGAAGCCGTCGACGTCGAAGGTTTTACCCACGTGATTGAAGCTGACAATCGGTGCGTTCATGCGTGTCTCCAGCGAGTGGCGCGTATTTCGAGGCGTTGGCCAATGAGATTGAGCAGGGCACCGGTCAGGCCGACCAGCAGCATGCCGGCCATGATCAGGTCCATGCGCAGCAGTTGCTGAGCGCCGATCATCTGGCTGCCGATACCGCCGTTGGATGGCATGAAGTATTCAGCGCCGATGGTGCCGAGCCAGGCATAGATCAGGCTCAACCTGAGCCCGGCGAAAATTCCTGGCGCAGCGCCCGGCAATATCAGTCGACGCAGCCGCTGGCGCAGGTTCAGGCGCAGCACTTGCGCGGCTTCATTGAGCTGCGGGGAGAGCGTGGCGACGCTGCGTTGGGTCGCGATGAACAGCGGGAAAAACGCGGCGAGAGCGACAAACACCCACTTCGCCAATTCCCCCAGACCGAACCATGCGGTGAGCAACGGCACCCAGGCAAAAATTGCGATCTGGCGGATGGCCGCAAGGGTCGGCCCGAGTACGCGATCGCTGTTGCGCGACAGGCCCAGCAGCAAACCAAGCGCCAAACCAAGACCGCCGCCCAACACCAGGCCGCCAAGGGTTCGACCCAGGCTCAGGGCCATGCCGCTGATCAATGTCCCGTCGAGCAAACCGCTCAGGGTGGTGTGCAGAACTGCCAGCGGGCTGACCAGAATGTTGGCGTCGACCCATTGCTGATCCGTGGTCAATTGCCATAGCGCCACAAGCGCCAACGGTAACAACCAGGGTTGCAGACGTTGCCAGCCCTGATACTTCGGGCCCCGTCGAATTTCCGCCGTGGCCGGGTGCGGCCAGTGCACCAGTTTCTTGTCCAACAGGCTGATCCCGCGATCCATGATCACGCCAATCAGGCCAATTACCACGATGCAGACAAACACGATGTCGAGCATGAACAACTGCCGTGCCCACACCATCAGATAACCAATACCTTCACTGGAGGCGAGCAGTTCGACTGCCAGCAATGACGTCCAGCCTGCGGCCAGCGCCAGGCGAACGCCCGCCATGAACGCCGGCAGAGCGGCAGGCAACACCAGGCGCCGGATCAGCAGCCGAGGGGGCAATCGCAACGCGGCAGCGGCTTCACGTAATTTGGGCTGTGCGTCACGAACACCCACCAGCGTGTGCAGCGTCACCGGCACCACGATGGCCTTGATCAGCACCACCAGTTTCAGGACTTCGCCAATCCCGAAAAACACCATGAACAGCGGGATCCACGCCAGGGTCGGGACTTGCGCCAAACCGGCGAAGGTCGGGAAGACCAAGCGCTCCAGACGCCGGCTGAAGCCCAGCGCGGCACCCAGTGCTGCGCCAGCACTGACGCCAGCGAGCAGGCCCCAGAACAAGCGCTGCAAGCTGATCCACAGGTGGCTCCAAAGCTCACCTTGCGCCAACTCCACTGCACTGCTCCAGACCAGCGAAGGTGCGGGTAGGATCTGCTCGCTCATCCAGTGATTGCGGCTGGCGAACCACCACAGCGCGAACAGCGTGAGGGGTAATAACCATGGCAATAATCGATGGCTCAGCGTGGGCCAATGGCGCCTGTTTCGCGGCACGTCCAGGGGGAGGCTGAGAAGGGAAACACGGGCCATGGATGACCTCCGTTGTCGGTTTTATCGGGTCGTGTATCTAGATCAAAAGATCGCAGCCTTCGGCAGCTCCTACAGATTTGCGTACACCTGTAAAAAGGTGCTGAAGGCTGCGATCTTGGCGATACAAGAAAAACAACAAATGGTTATATAAAAATTAATATCAATTCTATTAAGAGATAAGCCTGACCATTTAAGGCTTCAAGCCCACACGCATCCAATGCATTCGAAGAATATTTTCGATGCTCGTCATGCATACCTCTCCACAACGCCCGGACTTGCTCGCTTAGTCCTAAAAGATCTAAAAATGTGAATTTATAGTATTTAAGTGATGGTAAAGATTCGGCCTACTTTCAGCTCCTCAATGCCGTCGCCACCAGGAGCCTCACCCATGAACATTCCTTTCAAACGTGTCATCAGTCTGTTTGCCGCACCGGCCCTGGCAAGCCTGTTGGCTTTCACCGCCAGTGCCGCAGAGCTCAAGGAAATCCGCATTGCAGTGCCCGACCTCAGTACCGGCACTCAACACAGTGGTGGTGGGGTCGTGGACGTTTTGCGCGACCAACAGATTTTTGAAAAAGCGTTCGCCGATCAGGGCATCAAAATTCAGTGGAATTTCTTCAAGGGCGCCGGCCCTGTCATCAACGAAGCCGTTGCCAATGGTCAGGTAGACCTGGCTTACCTGGGCGATCTGGCCGCGATCATCGGCAAGTCCAACGGCCTGGATACGCGTCTGTTGAGTGCCTCGGCGCGGGGAGTGAAACATTACCTGGGCGTGGTGCCCGGTTCCGGGATCAAGACCCTGCAGGATCTGAAAGGCAAACGCGTGGCGATCTTCAAAGGCACTGCCACTCAGCTGTCCTTTGATGCCGCGCTGGCCAGTCAGGGGTTGAGCGAGAAGGACTTGAAGGTCATCAACCTGGACTTCAGTGGCGCCATTGCTGCGTTGGCGGCCAAGCAGATTGATGCATCCTGGGGCAGTACCGGGCTGACGGCTTTGAAAGAGAAGGGGTTGGCCGAGTTGCCACTGAACACCAAGGACCTGGGTGGCGCGGGCAGCATTCAGAGTGTGTTGGTGGGCACTGGCAAGTTTGTAGACGAGAACCCCGAAGTTGTCGCCAAATTGCTCAAGGCCCAGCAACAAGCGGTGGAATGGCTGACCCAGGACAGCAACAAGGAAGCGTACATTCAGCTGGTGTCGGGACTGGCGAGTTATCCTCCGGTGATCCTTACCCAGGACCTCCAGGACCAGAAGTTGAGCGAGGTATTCCCTTCGACGCTGGACCCGGTGTTCCTCGGCAAATTGCAGGATTCGGTGGACCTGGCTTCACAGCAGCGACTGATTCGTAAGCCGTTCAAGGTGAGTGACTGGGTGGCGCCTCAGCTGGCGGCTGCCCAGTTATAAATTTAGGTGTTCATGCTGCCCCGTTCGCGGGCTTACCCGCGATAGGCATCGGTATCTACACGTCTCGTCGCACTACACACCGCAGTTGTGGCGAGGGAGTTTACTCCCGCTGGGTCGCGTAGCGGCCCCAATACAGAGACTGCGGATTTTTTAGTAAACGATCAGCTACCTTGTCTTGTTCAGGGCTGCTACGCAGCCCAGCGGGAGTAAACTCCCTCGCCACAGTATTTGGTGGCATCTGAACGATGAGTAGATAACAAAGCCGCGATGAGGTCCTAAACCGCAACACTCATCTCCCGCTTATCCACCGCCACCAGCGTCTCGATCATCGCCCTCGCAGCCGGCGACAATCGAAACCCCGTGCGACTCACAATTCCACACCGCGTGTTCATCGTCTCAATGTTCTGCGGCAGATTGCGCCAGTGCAGCAACACCAAAGCCCCTTTGGCAACGTCCTCGACAAACGCCTCCTGCGTCCCCACGCCAATAGCGTTCGACTGCAGCACGATCTTCACCAGCGCCGGAAAATGCTCGGTCTCGATACTCGGTGAAAAATCGGTCCGCCCACTGAGGTTCGCCAATAGCTTTCGAATGCCCGGCGGGATCAGTGTGGTTGCCAGCGGGTAGTCGAACATGTCGTTGGTCGACAGGCTTTCCTTGGCCAGCAACGGATGACCCGGTCGGCAGAAAAACACCCCGCGCTTGGGCGTCAGTGCCTGAGTCTGAAAGTTGGGATCGGCTTCGAAATGACGGATGTCCGCGATGAAGAATTCGATCTCCTCGCGGCTCAGCGCACGGCTGAGTTTCTCCCAGTTATCCACTTGAAAACAGGTGCGCACTTTCGGGTGGGCATTGATGAATTGCGCCACCGCATCCGGCACCAGTTTGACCGCCGGGGCAGGGCCACAGCCGAAGCGCAATTCGCCAGCGTCGAGCTTGGTCATCTGCGTGACTTCCGCACTCAGCAGCGCAGCGCCCTGTACCAGCGTCAACGCATGTTGCAGCACCACCTGGCCCTCGGGCGTCGGTCGCAAGTCCTTGTTGGCGCGGTCCACCAGCACGCAGCCGAACTCTTGCTCAAGCCCCTGAATACTGCGGCTGAATGCCGGTTGAGTGATGCCCATGGCGTCGGCCGCGCGGACAAAACTGCGGTGCTCATTGAGGGCGATGAAGTAGCGCAACTGGCGAAG
>Ga0160467_101295_pt1 | contig 10751 bp, 7 predicted proteins | sample HID1972I_E11MG_FD_108221 | JGI IMG/M metagenome (GOLD analysis project Ga0160467, IMG submission 108221) | Enriched pill bug-associated microbial communities from UW Madison campus, WI, USA - HID1972I_E11 MG | ecosystem: Host-associated > Arthropoda: Insects > Digestive system > Unclassified ...
CGCACGGTTTCGGTTCCGATACCACGGGTGGCGCCGGTGACCAGCGCGATCTTGTTGAGGGTTGCGTTCATCTGTTGAAGGCTCGCATTCGGGTGGGGGGTAGAGTCGATCCATGATCGACTGCTTTTCCCGGGGAAGCCGACCATGGGTCGGCTCTACCAGGCTGAGGGGAAGCCGACCATGGGTCGGCTCTACCGGGTCAGTGCTGCAGGGTGGGTTCGCCGTGGCGCACCAGTTGGCCGCCGCCATTGCGGCTGACCAGCTTGCGCAGTGCCACGTAGAACACCGGGGTCAGGAACAGGCCGAACAGGGTGACGCCGAGCATGCCGGCGAACACCGTGATGCCGGTGACCGAGCGCACCTCGGCACCCGCGCCATGCGACAGCACCAGCGGAACCGTGCCGGCGATGAAGGCGATCGACGTCATCACGATGGGACGCAGGCGCAGGCGGCAGGCTTCCAGCGCCGCCTCCACGATGCCCTTCCCGGCCATCTCCAGTTCACGGGCGAACTCCACGATCAGGATCGCGTTCTTGCAGGCCAGGCCCATCAGCACCACCAGGCCGACCTGCACGAAGACGTTGTTGTCACCACCGGTCAGCCACACGCCGAACAGCGCGGACAGCAGCGTCATCGGCACGATCAGGATCACCGCCAGCGGCAGCGTCCAGCTTTCATACAGCGCCGCCAGCACCAGGAACGCCAGCAGTACCGCCACCGGGAATACGATCAGCGCGGCGTTGCCCTGGGTGGCCTGCTGGTAGCTCAGGTCGGTCCATTCGGTGACCATGCCGGCCGGCAGCACCGCACCGGCCACTTCGGTCAGCTTCGCCATGGCCTGGGTGGAGGACAGCACGCGCGGGTCGGCTTCACCGGCCAGGTCCGCAGCCGGATAACCGTTGAAGCGCAGCACCGGATCGGGACCGAAGGTCTGCTTGACGGTGACCATCGAGCCGATCGGCACCATTTCGCCACGGTCGTTGCGCGTACGCAGGCGACCGATGTCTTCCACGCTGTCGCGGTACTGGCCATCGGCCTGCGCGATCACCTGCCAGGTCCGCCCGAACTGGTTGAAGTCGTTGACGTATGCCGAACCCAGGTAAGTCTGCAGGGTGTCGAACAGTTCGGTCAGCTGCACGCCCTGTGCCTTGGCCTTGACGCGGTCTACTTCAGCATCCAGCTGCGGCACGTTGGCCTGGTAGCTGGTGATCGGGAAGGCCATGCCCGGCGTCTGCGACACCGCGCCCTGCATGGCCTGCACCGCGTTCTGCAGCGCGCCGTAACCCAGGTTGCCGCGGTCCTCGATGAACATCTGGTAGCCGTTGCCGTTGCCCAGTCCAAGGATCGGCGGCGGCATCATCGAGAACGCGAAGCCTTCCTGCAATGCCGCGATCTTCTGGTTGATCTCCGCATTGATCTGCGCTGCGGTGCGGCCGTTGCGCTCGCTGAAGGGTTTCAGCGGAACGAACGCCACGCCGGTGTTCGGGGTGTTGGTGAACTGCAGCGCGTTGAGGCCCGGGAAGGAGATGGTATGCGCCACGCCATCGGTCTCGCGGGCGATGTCGGCGACCTTCTTCAGCATGGCGTCGGTGCGCGCGATGGACGAGCCTTCCGGCAGCTTCACGCCGGCGATCAGGTACAGCTTGTCCTGGGTGGGAATGAAGCCTGGCGGCACCAGCCGGAACATCAGCCCGGTGCCGAGCAGCAGCACGGCATACACCACGAATACCGCGCCACGCCGTCCGAGGATCTTCGACACGCCGCGCTCGTATTTCTCCGAGCTGGACTTGAAGAAGCGGTTGAAGGGACGGAATACCCAGCCGAACAGGCGATCGATCAGGCGCGTCGGGGCATCCTTGGCGGCGTCGTGCGGCTTCAGCAGCCGCGCGGCAAGTGCCGGCGACAGGGTCAGCGAGTTGATGGCCGAGATCACCGTGGAAATGGCGATGGTGACCGCGAACTGCTTGTAGAACTGGCCCGTGACACCGGAAAGGAAGGCCATCGGCACGAATACCGCGCACAGCACCAGGGCAATGGCGATGATCGGGCCGGACACTTCCTTCATCGCCTGGTGGGCAGCGGCGGTGGGCGACAGGCCTTCCTCGATGTTGCGCTCGACGTTCTCCACCACCACGATCGCATCATCGACCACGATGCCGATCGCCAGCACCAGCCCGAACAGGCTCAGCGTGTTGATCGAGAAGCCCAGCAGGTACAGGGCGGCGAATGTGCCGACGATGGACACCGGCACCGCAATGAGCGGAATGATCGAAGCCCGCCAGGTCTGCAGGAACAGGATCACCACCAGTACCACCAGCGCGATGGCTTCCAGCAGCGTGGACACCACCGCCTTGATCGAATCGCGCACGAAGATGGTGGTGTCGTACACCGCCTCATACTTGACGTCGGCCGGGAAGGTCTTCTGCATCTCGTCCATGGTGTTGATCACCGCATCGCGGATCTCCAGGGCATTGGCACCCGGGGCCTGGAAGATGCCGATGCCCACCGCGTTCTTGCCATCCAGCTGCGAACGCAGGGTGTAATCGCCGGCTCCCAGCTCCAGGCGTGCAACGTCCGCCAGGCGCACCACTTCGCCATCGCTGCCGCTCTTGAGCACGATGTCGCCGAACTCCTGTTCGCTCTTCAGGCGGCCCTGCGCATTGATCAGGGTCAGGAACTGGCTGCTGGGCATCGGCTCGGCACCCAGCTGGCCAGCCGACACCTGCACGTTCTGCTCGCGCATGGCACCGACGACGTCGCTGGCGGTCAGTCCGCGCGCGGCGATCCTGTCCGGGTCCAGCCAGGCGCGCATGGCGTAGTCGCCGCCGCCGAAGATCTGCGCATCGCCCACGCCCTGGATGCGCGACAACGCATCCTTGACATGCAGGCGCGCGTAGTTGCGCAGGTACAGGGTGTCGTACTTGCCTTCCGGCGAGGTCAGGTGCACGACCATCAGGAACGTGGGCGACTGCTTCTGCGTGGTCACACCCTGGCGGCGCACGTCCTCGGGCAGGCGTGCCTGGGCCTGTGCGACGCGGTTCTGCACCTTCACTGCCGCTTCGTCCGCATCGGTGCCGGGACGGAAAGTGATGGTCATCTGCAGCACGCCGTCGGAACCTGCCACCGACTTCATGTACATCATGTTCTCGACGCCGTTGATCGCTTCTTCCAGCGGCGTGGCCACGGTCTCAGCGATCACCTTCGGGTTCGCGCCCGGATAGACCGTGCGCACCACCACCGAGGGAGGCACCACGTCCGGGTATTCGCCGGTCGGCAGCAGCGGAATGCTGATCAGGCCGGCGGCGAAGATGATGATCGACAGCACCGCCGCGAAGATCGGCCTGTCGATGAAAAATCGGGAAAAATCCATGGGGAATGTCCTTGGTATGACCGGCGCCGGGATGCAGGCGCCCTGCCCCTGCCGTATCGGCAGGGGATCGGGCGTGGCATGACGCTGGCCGGATGGATCAGTTCAGGGCGACGTTGTCCGCACCGGCGCGCACGGCGCCGGCACTTGCCGCAGATGCGGGCGCTGCCGAGGCTTTTGGTTGCATCGCCACGGGTCTGGCCTGCACCGGCATGCCGGGCATGAAGACCTTCTGCACGCCATCGATGATCACCTTGTCGCCGGCTGCCAGGCCGCCCTGCACGATGCGCAGGCCCTCGGCGCTGCGTCCAAGCACGACATCGCGACGCTGTGCCTTGCCATCCTTGTCGACCACATAGACGTACTTGCGGTCCTGGTCGGTGAGCACGGCCTTTTCATCGATCAGCATGGCCTGGAACTGGCCGCTGCCCAGCAGCTGCACGCGAGCGAACAGCCCCGGCGTGAACTCACGATCGGCGTTGTCCAGCACCGCGCGGACGCGGATGGTGCCGGTGCTGCGGGCAACCTGGTTGTCGAGGAAATCGACCTTTCCGTCATGCGGGAAGCCCTGCTCGCCGCTCAGGCCGACCTTGACCGGCAACGCCTGGTCGCGCTCGCTGGGCCGTTCGCCCTGGCGTTCCATCTGTGCATAGCGCAGGAAGGTAGCCTCGTCGGCATCGAAATAGACATGCACCTTGTCCAGCGATACCAATGTGGTCAGCACGCTGGCGGCATCGCCGGCACTGACCAGGTTGCCGGCGGTGACCATCGCGCGACCGGCGCGGCCGTCGATGGGCGCGCGCACTTTGGTGAACTCCAGGTTGAGCGCGGCCGCGTCCAGCGCTGCCTGCGCCGCCTGCACCTGTGCACTGGCCTGGTCCGCTGCGGCACGGCGCTGTTCCCAGGTCTCGGTGGAGATGGCCTGCTGTTCGGACAGGCGCCTGGCGCGCTCGGATTCGCCGCGCGCCAGGGTGGCCTGGGTGCGTGCGCGGGCCAGTTCGGCACGTGCACGGTCATGCTCGGCCTTGTAGCTGCGTGCGTCGATGGTGAACAGCACGTCGCCCTTTCTTACTTCCTGGCCTTCGACATAGTTGACCTTGTCGATGTAACCGGAAACGCGTGGGCGCAGTTCGACGTTCTCCACCGCTTCGACGCGGCCGCTGAACTCGTCCCACTGGCTGACCTGCTTGACCAGCACCGGAGCGGCACTGACCTCCGGTGCCGGCGGTGCGCCTGCTTCTTCGGCATGGCTGCCGCTGCAGGCCGTGAGAACGGCCAGCGCCAGCGCCGAAACAGTGGCCAGCGCGAGGCGGCGTGTGGTGCGTTGCAGGGGAATCATGGAAGTCATGGGGGGTATCCGTAGGGGTAGGTGATACGTGATGCGTTGAATTCGGTCTTTCGTCACGGGCGGGCGCACGGCGTTCATGTCATCCCGGCCGGTTCCCGCCAGTGCGGCGGTGCGTCCAGCCGCAGCAGGCCGCGTGGGAGCTGCGCATCGCGCGTGTCGCAGCGGACGATGGCGCGGTTGTCCTGGCACTGGTCCAGCAGCGAAACCACGCGCCGGCCCACCAGCAGCGCACTCGGCCATTCGATGCAGGCATTGGCCGCATTGCTGGGGGTACATACCGGCGCGCTTACTTCAAGCATCTGCGCGCGCACGCCGATCGCCTGCGCTTCCTGGTGCACCACCTGGGCATACATGCGCAGCGCGGCAGCGGTGACGGAGGAATCACCATGGGCGGCCCAGGGTTTCACGCCGGCCGGGCTGCCGATCATCACGAAGCGGCGCGGGTGGTGGTGATCCTGCAGCAGCGGCAGCAGGTGGTGTACGGCGTGCACGTGCGGCATCAGATCCAGCTGCAGGGTCTGCACCAGGGCATCGCCCGGGCGATCGATCACCCGGCCCCGCGCATACGGTCCGCCCAGCGCGGCGACCACCGCCCCCAACGGACGCGGGCGCGCGGCCACGCGATCGGCAACCACCTTGGCCGACTCATCATCGGCCAGCGAACCCAGCAGCGTCTCCAGGCCGGGTTCGTCGTCGAACTGCGCGCGCAGGGCGGCCAGGCGCCCCGGATCGCGGCCAACCACCAGTACCGGGCTGCCGGCTTCCAGCAGTGCACCGACGATGCCCTGGCCGACCGCTCCGGTGCCACCCAGCACCAGGACCTCCGGCGCCAGCGTCCCGGTCATGGGATATTTCCTCCCGCATCCGGGACAATACCGATCCGTGCGATGCGATCAGTGCCCCGCGCCGGGATCCGCAGGGCGCCGCCACGCTGCTGTCGCGCAGGCGGGGTAAACTCACGAAAATCCTTGTGGACCAATGACGTAGGACGGGATTCCACGGTCATCGCCAGGTCCAGGACATCCGATCCGGGACGGCGGAAGTGGTTGAGAATGTTGCGCAGGCTCATGTCTGGCGGCCTTCAATTCGGGAATGGCGCCATGATGAAACCTAAACTCCTACTTGATTAGTCCTCTTTTAGGGGAATAATCATCCCGCTCCCGGTCCAATCTTTTTGTCACGATAGCGACGTCCCCGGCGCCCAGGAATCCGCCCATGTCCCACGATCTCAACGAAACGCTGATCTTCGTCAAAGTGGTCGAGCAAGGCAGCTTCATCGCCGCCGCCAAATCGCTCGGGCTGCCCAAGACCACGGTCAGCCGCAAGGTGCAGGAGCTGGAAACGCGTCTTGGCGCGCGCCTGCTGCACCGGACCACGCGCCGCCTCGGCCTCACCGAAGCCGGTTCGATCTACCACGAACACTGCCAGCGCATCGCCCGCGAGCTGGAGGAAGCCGAAAGCGCGGTCAACCAGCTGCAGTCCGGCCCGCGTGGCTGGCTGCGGTTCACCGTGCCCTATTCGCTGGGCATCACCTGGATCGCGCCGTTGATGGGCCAGTTCCATGCGATGTATCCGGAGATCCGCCTGGACATGCATCTGGGCAACGAGAAGCTGGACCTGATCGCCGGCGAAGCGGACCTTGCGCTGCGGGTCGGCGCCCTGCCCGATTCCAACCTGGTGGCGCGCAAGCTCGGCACGCTGCGCACGCAGGTGTTCGCCAGCCCGGCCTACATCGAACGTCATGGCGAGCCGCTGCACCCGGACGAACTGCAGTTCCATCGCATCCTGGCCATGCGCAAGGCGTATCACAGCCATCCCAACCGCATTACCTGGCAGCTGGGCGAAAACGGCGGCGAACTGCGCGATTTTCCGGTGAACCCGTTGATGGTGGCCAACGACATGTCCGCGCTCAACGGTGCGCTGGTGTGCGGCGAAGGCCTGTTGCTGACCGGTGATGTGATGGCAAAGCCGTTCGTGGAAACCGGCATGGTGCGCCGCGTGCTTGCCGGCTGGACCGGGCCGGAGGTGGATTTCAACGCCGTGTTCGCCGGCGGCCGGCTGGTATCGCCGAAGGTGCGTGCGTTCGTGGATTTCCTGGTGGAGAAACTCAACTTCGACGCCAACTACATGATGGCGCAGTGCCCGGCAGCCAAGTATGCGCAGCAGCAGAGCGAAAAGGCTGAAGCCGAAGCGCTGGCCGAGGGCAAGCGGGTGCTGGAGACTGTGGCGGCCTGATCGCGGGGTACGCCGGCCGTATCCATCACCGCTGCAAGCCTGGTAGTGCCGACCGCTGGTCGGCAGGCAGCCGGCACGGCAGTATGCGCCGGCGACCGGCCAGCGGCCGGTACCTGCAGAAATGCCGCCCTTGCAGGCGGCATTCTGTTGACTGCAGGCACCGTTTCGCGGGTGCTTACTGCTTCAGCGGAATCACGCGGATTTCCACGCGGCGGTTCTGCGCGCGGCCTGCGTCGGTGCTGTTGTCGGCAATGGGATAGGCCTTGCCCGCACCCAGGGTTTCGATGCGTTCACGCTGCACGCCCTGGCCGGTGAGGTAGGCCGCCACGGCGTCGGCGCGTTCCTTGGACAGGCGGTTGTTCACCGCATCGCTGCCGATGCTGTCGGTATGGCCGACCACTTCGATCATGGTCTGGTTGTATTCGGCCAGCGTGCCGGCCACGCCGTTGAGCGAACCGTAGAACTGCGGCTTCAACGCGGACTTGCCGAAATCGAACGTGATGCCATCCGGCAGGTTCAGGGTGATGTTGTCGCCCTGGCGGCTCACGTCGATGCCGGTGTTGGCGGTGCGCTCGCGCAGCGCGCGTTCCTGGCGATCCTGGTACTGGCCGACAGCCGCACCGCTGAGGGCACCGATGCCGGCGCCGATCATCGCGTGCTGGCGACGCTCGGTCGCGCTGTTGCCGGTCAGCAGGCCGGCAGCGACACCCACGGCAGTGCCGATCAGCGCGTTGCGCCCGGTGCGGTTCTGCTGTTCGGTCTGGTTGCCGTACTGGTCGCTCTGTACGTACGAACCGCCGGTGGCGCAGGCAGTCAGCGCGGCAGCGGTCATCAGGGCAAGAGCCACATTGCGGGGAGCCGTTCGAATCATGGTTTTTCTCCTTGTAAGCCGGGTGGTCCGGCATGCGGACGGCGCTGAGCATATACACCCCCGCGCGATGCCGGGATGACGGCGGCATCGCCCGGAGGCCCCCCGTTCATCTTTACGCGCATCGGGCCGCATCGCGGCAGAGCCGACCCATGGCCGGCTGCATCAGCAGCCCTCGGCCAAGCCGACCATGAGCCGGCCACAGCGGCATTGCACGCTCAACGTCCCCGATAAGCGGCAAGCGCTGCGTCCCTTCCAGCAGCGAGGTCCACCAGCGGGGAACGCGGATAATCCGGGGCCAGTTGCGCCAGCAGTTCCGGATGCTGCCACGGCGCGAAACGCGCCTTCGCCGGCAACGCGGCCAGTTCCGGTACCCAGCGGGTGATGTAGCACGCCTGCGGATCGAACTTCATGGCCTGGGTGACCGGGTTGAAGATGCGGAAATACGGCGCAGCGTCGGCACCGGTTCCGGCCACCCACTGCCAGCCCAGCGTATTGTTGGCCAGGTCCGCGTCCACGAGCGTGTCCCAGAACCAGCGCGCCCCTGCGAGCCAATGCACGCGCATGTGCTTGCACAGGTAGCTGGCCACGATCATGCGCACGCGGTTGTGCATGTAGCCGGTATGCCACAGCTGCCGCAACCCCGCATCAACGATCGGTACGCCGGTCCGCCCCTGCTGCCACGCCTGCAGCTGGCTGTCATCCGGACGGGCCCAGGAGAAACCGTCAAAACCCGGGTTGAGGTTGTGTTCGGGCGTGTCCGGAAAATGATGAAGCAGATGATGGGCGAAATCGCGCCAGCCCAGTTGCCGTATGTAGCCATCGATGTCCGCGTTGCGTCCTGCGCTGCGCTCGGCGTCCAGCGCATGCACGATCCGCCACGGGGCGATCTCGCCGAAATGCAGGTGCGGCGACATCAGCGACGTACCTACCCGGTCCGGCAGGTCGCGCTGTTCGCGATAACCATGCAGGGCGCCGTCGAGGAATACCGCCAGGGCCTCATGCGCACCTGCTTCGCCTGGCTGCCAGTGTTCCCAGAATCCGGCATCCCAGCCCACGGCCGGAGCGAGCCGCAGCGACGCCAGAGGAACGCCATGGACCGTCGGGGCCTTCAGTCCAGCCGGTGCGGGATCCAGCCCCCGGACCTGCCATCGGCTCAGTGCCGTGCGCCAGAACGGTGTGAATACCTTGTAGGGCCCACCCTGTTTCGTGGCCAGTTCCCAGGGCTCGAACAGCAGGCTGCCATTGAAGCTGTCGGCCTGCAGGCCCTGCCCGCGCAGCGCGCGCTTGATTTCCGTATCGCGTGCCTGGATGGCCGGTTCGTACCTGCGGTTCCAGTAAACGGCCACGGCGCCGGTTTCGGCGATCAGCGCCTGCAGGGTGGCAAGGCTGCCCCCCTCGCGCAGCACCAGGCACGAGCCTAGCGCACGCAGGTCGCTGTCCAGCGCGGCCAGCGAACGATGCAGCCAGGCACTGGATGCCTCGCCTGGCACCCAGTTGCCCTCTTCGGCGGGTGCATGGATGTAGACCGGCACGATATCGTGCCCGGCATCCAGCGCTGCCCGCAGTGCCGGGTTGTCGGCCAGGCGCAGATCGCGGCGAAACCACACCAGGGCTGAGGACACGCGCGCTACCTTCCAGGATCCAGGCGCAATGATAGCGATGCCGCGTGAGCAGTCCGTTGAACGGCAAGCAGGACTGCGCCCCTCCCGTCCGGCGCAACCTGCGGTGCGTCATTCCCAGCAGCGGTCCCTGCGCCCCTTGAGGGTCGCCTCACGGCCACAATCACGTGGCGCGATCCGGCCTTCGGTCAGTTCCTGCCTGTGCTTTCGGCCATCCGCACCGCGGTTCAGCTCGAAGCCATCATAGAGCCGTCCGGTTACCGTGCGTGCTTCGTAGCGCAGGTGCTGCGGATCAATGCGCAACACCTGGAACAGCTGGGTGTCCTCGCCGACCGGCGCCATCGTCCGGCGTGCCTCCTCCGACAGCCGGTACTGTTTCGGTCCCGCCACCGTAACCACATACTGCGGCGTCGCCGCCTGCCCTTCGCCACGACGGCCGTAGGTGTGGTCGTGGCCCTGCAGCACCAGATCCACCTGGTGGCGACGCACCACCGGCAGCAGCACATCGCGCAGTTCAGCGTTCTCGCGCCCTTCGCGCGGCGAGTAGAACGGCTGGTGCAGCAGCACGATGGTCCACGGCTGCGGATTGCCGGACAGCACGGTATCCAGCCAGCGGGCCTGTGCCTGCGCGGTGCCCAGGTCCAGCGCGGAGGTGCCATCGAGCACCGCCACGCGTACATCCTGCGCATCGAACCAGTAGCTGGTACGTTCGCTGCCGGCTGCCCCGTTGTCCGGCAGCGCGAAGGTCACCGGCCAATGCCGGCCCAGCACGCGACGTTCCTGCGGAGTGTCTTCGAACTCCTCGAAATACTCGTGGTTGCCGATCGCCGGCGCCACCATCGTCTCCTGTGCCAGCCAGCCGGTGGCAGCGAACCACTCGCCCCATTCGTTGTCGTCGGCATTGTCGCCACCGCTGACCAGATCGCCGGCGAACAGGCTCACACGCGCTTCCGGTGCAGCCTTCTGCGCCGCACGCACCACCCGGCTGACGTGGCTGACGTTCTTGTTCTGGGTATCGCCGAAGTAAAGCAGGGTAAGCGGCTGCCCGACCTCGCCCAGCGTGCGCAGCTGGTTCCACGCGCTCCAGCTGCCATGGCCCTGCACGCGGTAGACATACAGGGTGTCCGGCTGCAGGCCGCCGATGTCGGCGCGGTGGTGGTGGGACACCCCGTTTTCGGTCTGCAGCGGCTGCGTACGTGCACGCACCTGGCGGATGCCTTCGATGGCCGGCGAATCACCCGCCACGGCGATTTCCAGCAGCGGCGCCTGCACGCTGCCATCGGTACGCCAGGCCACGGCGAAGGCATGCGC
>Ga0160467_101296_pt1 | contig 10708 bp, 9 predicted proteins | sample HID1972I_E11MG_FD_108221 | JGI IMG/M metagenome (GOLD analysis project Ga0160467, IMG submission 108221) | Enriched pill bug-associated microbial communities from UW Madison campus, WI, USA - HID1972I_E11 MG | ecosystem: Host-associated > Arthropoda: Insects > Digestive system > Unclassified ...
GGGGATGGAAAGTCCTTCGCTGGTGCGTTTGCTCGATCAGCTCTGCCATTCCGGCTATGTGTGCCGAACCGCCGATGCCCATGATCGCCGCGCCAAATGCCTGAGCCTCACCGAGCGTGGGCGCGAGCTGGTGCAGGCGGTCGAAATCGAGCTGGTGCGCCTGCGCCATGAAGTACTGGAAGGGATCGACCAGAGCGATCTGGAAGCGACGCTGCGAGTGCTGAGAGCTTTTGAAGCCGCGAACGCGCCGTCGGTGGTCAGCCCTTGAACGGATTTTTTACCGGCATGCCCCCAGCGCGCGACTGGTTCTACGGTGTGCGTACGTTCGCCGCATCGATGATCGCGCTGTACATCGCCATGCTCATGCAAATGCCTCGTCCGTATTGGGCGATGGCCACGGTTTATATCGTCTCCAGCCCGTTCGTCGGCCCTACCAGCTCCAAGGCGCTGTACCGCGCCATTGGTACTTTTCTCGGGGCGATGGCGGCGGTGTTCTTTGTGCCGATGTTCGTCCAGAGCCCTTATGTACTGGTGGTGGTCATCGCGTTGTGGACCGGGACGCTGCTGTTCCTGTCCCTGCACCTGCGTACCGCCAATAGTTATGCGCTGATGCTCGCCGGCTACACTTTGCCGCTGATCGCCCTGCCGGTGGTGGATAACCCGCTTGCAGTGTGGGACGTCGCCGAGGCGCGCACGGAAGAGATTTTTCTGGGCATTGCCGTCGCGGCGGTGATGGGGGCAATGTTCTGGCCGCGAAGGCTGGCGCCGGTGTTCAACGATTCGGTGAGCAAATGGTTCGCCGATGCTTCGACCTACAGCCTGCGGTTCCTCAGCCGTAATGTGCAACCGGACGAAGTCAGCGCATTGCGCTCCTCGATGGTGACCACCTTCAACACCCTGGAATTGATGATCGGCCAGTTGCCCCATGAGGGCGCACGGCCGCAAACCGTGCGCAATACCAAGGAGCTGCGCGGGCGAATGATTCATCTATTACCGGTCATCGACGCCCTTGACGACGCGCTGTATGCCCTTGAACGGCGTACACCGGAGCTGGTGGCCAGGTTCGCTCCGCTGCTCGCCGCGACCACCGAATGGCTCGAGCATAAAGACGCCGACCTCAATCGTTGGCAGGCGCTGAAAAATCAGCTCGAAGCGCTGCAACCGAGTGCCGATGAGCTGGAAGATCGCAAGCAGTTGCTGTTCTCCAACGCGATCTATCGCCTCGGTGAGTGGATCGATTTGTGGCAGGACTGCCGCAGCCTGCAATACGCCATCCAGTGCGAAAGTCAGGACAGCTGGCGTGCGGTGTATCGGCACTGGCGTCTGGGTCGCCTGTCGCCATTTCTGGATCGCGGGCTGATGCTGTATTCGGCAGCGTCCACTGTCACTGCGATCATCGTGGCCTCGGTGTTGTGGATTCTGCTCGGCTGGACCGATGGCGGCGCGGCGGTAATTCTCGCGGCGGTGGCGTGCAGCTTCTTCGCCTCGATGGACGACCCGGCGCCGCAGATTTACCGGTTCTTTTTCTGGACGGCGATGTCGGTCGTGTTTGCCAGCCTCTATCTGTTTCTGGTCCTGCCCAACCTGCATGACTTCCCGATGTTGGTGCTGGCCTTTGCGGTGCCGTTCATTTGCATCGGCACCCTGACGGTCAAACCGCAGTTCTACCTGGGCATGCTGCTGACGCTGGTCAACACCTCGTCCTTCATCAGCATCCAGGGCGCTTACGACGCGGACTTCCTGAGCTTCGCCAACTCCAATCTGGCCGGCCCCGTCGGTTTGCTGTTCGCTTTTGTCTGGACCCTGATCGCCCGGCCGTTCGGTGCGGAACTGGCGGCCAAGCGCCTGACCCGTTTCAGCTGGCGCGACATCGTCAGTCTCACTGAACCGGCCACGCTGTCCGAGCATCGTCACCTGGGTGTGCAGATGCTCGATCGCCTGATGCAGCACCTGCCGCGACTGGCCATCATCGGCCAGGACACTGGTATTGCGCTGCGTGAAGTGCGCGTGGCGCTGAACCTGCTCGACCTGCTGGCCTACACGCCGCGCGTCACCGGTGTGCCGCAAACGCTGCTGCATCAGGTGGTGGCCGAGGTCGGCGAATACTTCAAGGCCTGTCTCAAGGCTGGTGAACGTCTGCCGGCGCCGAGTGCACTGTTGATGACCCTCGATCGCACCCGTCGCGCGCTCAACACCGAGTGCGATGACGGCGCGCGACTGCACTTGCTGCATGCCTTGAGCGGGCTGCGCCTGGCGTTGTTGCCTGGGGTGGAATTTGTCGGCACGGGCGAACTCGAAGAACCGCTTCCCCATGGCATCGATGGAGCGCCTTTATGATCGGTGATCTGGATATCAGCGGAGTGTTCCTGCCCACGCTGCTGGTGCTGATGGGCATTACGTATGTGATTTTCCTGCTGGTGCACGGGCTGCTGACGCGTCTGCACTTTTACCGTCTGGTCTGGCACCGGGCATTGTTTAACGTGGCTCTCTACGCCCTGCTGCTTGGCGCTGTGGATTCACTCAGTCGATACCTGATGACATGAAAAAACCTTTTTTGACTATCGGTCGCGTGGTCCTGACCCTGCTGATCGTGACCTTCGCCGTCGTCGTGGTCTGGCGCATGGTGATGTACTACATGTTTGCCCCGTGGACCCGGGACGGGCACATCCGTGCCGACATCGTGCAGATCGCGCCAGACGTGTCCGGGCTGATCCAGACCGTGGAAGTGCGCGACAACCAGTTGGTGAAACGTGGCCAGGTGCTGTTCAGCATCGATCAGGACCGTTTCAAACTGGCGTTGCGCCAGGCCAAGGCAGCTGTGGCCGACCGCCAGGAAACCCTGGCTCAGGCGCAACGCGAGCACAAGCGTAACCGTGGTCTGGGCAACCTGGTGCCTGGCGAGCAGCTTGAAGAAAGCCAGTCCCGTGTCGCCCGTGCCGAAGTGGCCCTGATGGAATCTCAGGTGGCGGTGGACAGTGCCCAGCTCAACCTCGATCGCTCGACCATTCGCAGCCCGGTGGATGGCTATGTCAACGATCGCGCCCCGCGAACGCAGGAGTTCGTCACGGCCGGACGACCGGTGTTGTCGGTGGTCGACAGCAATTCTTTCCACATCGACGGCTACTTCGAAGAGACCAAACTGGACGGCATTCATGTCGGTCAGAGCGTCGACATTCGGGTCGTCGGCGACCGTGCTCGTTTGCGTGGGCACGTCGAAAGCATCGTGGCGGGTATTGAAGACCGCGACCGCAGCAGCGGCAGTAACCTGCTGCCCAACGTCAATCCGGCGTTCAGCTGGGTGCGGCTGGCCCAGCGGATACCGGTGCGAATCGCCTTCGACGACGTGCCGGCAGATTTCCGCATGATCGCCGGACGGACCGCGACGGTGTCGATCATCGACGATCAGCAGGAGCCCGCGAAATGAGCAGGGCCTCGGGTTTGGCGGTCGCCGGATTAGGCCTGTTGCTGTCGGCGTGTCAGGTGGTCGGGCCGGATTATCACTTGCCCGACGAAGCCGCGGTGCACCGTGATGATTTTCAGGGTGTGCTGGCGGTGAACGACAAGAACGTTGTGTCGGCGCCGGTGCCCAGTGATTGGTGGCGGTTGTACAAAGACCCGCGCCTCGATCAGCTGGTCCAGCAAGCCATGGCCACCAATACCGATTTGCGCGTCGCTGCGGCGAGTCTTTTAAGGGCGCGAGCTCAAGTCGACGAAGCCGAAGCGGCCGGGGGCTGGAGTGGCGGCGTGAAGATCGGCGCCCAGCGTTTGCAGGAGTCCGGCGAAGCGTTCCTGCTGCCGGACAAAGTGCCCGTGGCCAACGTTGGCGACATCGGCATTACGACCTCGTATCAGTTCGACCTGTTCGGCACGTTGCAGCGCGGTATCGAGGCGGCGAAAGCCAATGCCGATGCGACACAAGCCGCAGCCGATACCGCACGAATCACCCTGGTGGCCGACGTCGTTCGTGCGTACACCCAAGTTTGCGCGGCCAATGAAGAACGGGAAATCGCCCAGCATTCCCTCGACTTGCAGGCCCAGGGCACCACCTTGATCCAGCGTTTGCGCGACGCCGGGCGTGGCGATGAAACCCAGGTCACCCGCTCGCAAACCCAGTTCAAATCCCTGCGCGCCGAGATGCCGCGTTATGAGGCTGCGCGCCAGACCGGCTTGTTCCGTCTGTCGATGCTGCTGGCCAAACCGGTGGACCAACTGCCCGCCGGCACCGCCACCTGCGCCGAGCTGCCGAAAATTGCCCAGCTGTTGCCGGTGGGTGACGGCGCGACCTTGCTCAAGCGCCGCCCCGATGTACGGCAGGCCGAACGCAGACTCGCCGCCGCGACCGCCGGTATCGGCATTGCCACCGGCGAGTTGTACCCGGACATCAGCATCGGCGCGTCCGTCGGTACCGTCGGCATTCTGGAAAACCTTGGCAAACCGGCCACCAATCGCTGGGGTTTTGGCCCGTTGCTGACCTGGACCGTCCCGTCTAACGGCTCACGGGCGCGCATTCGTGAGGCCGAAGCGACAACCCAAGGCTCGCTGGCGCATTTCGATGGTGTGGTGCTCAACGCCATCCGCGAGACCCAGACCGGTCTGGCCCAGTATTCGGCATTGCTGCAACGACGCGATGCCCTGGCCGACGCCGAGCAATCCGCGCAACAGGCGGCAGACCAGACCCACCGCTTCTTCCAGGCCGGCCGCGCGTCATTCCTGGCGGACCTGCAGGCCACCCGGACCTACACCGATGTGCGGGCACAACTGGCTGCCGCCAACACTCAAGTCGCCATGAGCCAGATCGATTTGTTCCTCGCATTGGGTGGCGGTTGGGAAAGCGGACGAACGCAAGGCTCGAACGCCAGCAAACCCTGAGGCCGTTGCTATGCTTTGATTGTTGGGCTGACGCGCCACGAGCCACGCCAGTCCACTGATCAAGGCTCGCGTTGGTCATGGGGATTAAAAATAATGAAAAACCCTTATGCTCCCGGCTTCTGGTGCGCTATTGCCGCGCTGGTCCTGCTGTCGGCCACCTATTTCTACGGCATCATGCTGGCCCACCAGATCGACAAGGCCCTGGTGTTTCTCGACAGCGCGTCGGCGCTGATTGCGGTGCTGGCCATTGTGGTCGTCGCCTGGGCTTCGGTTCAGGGCACCCGGATCAAAAAAAGACACCTCGAACAAGGCAAAACCCTGGTGCTCATCTGGGACACCAAGGTGGCGTTGCGGCGGGTGGAAACGGTGTTCGACCGTTATTTCTGGGGCAGCTACTGGCAACCGGGGCGCACGTTTCAGGAAGTCATGGGCGAACTGACCGGCACGCCGCTGGAAAAAAGCCTCGAAGCCTTGAAGAAGCAATGCCTGGCACTGGACAGGCAAGTCGCTGACGAAGGGCGGCACTGGCTCAACAATGCCCGTGAACTCTCCGACGTCGCCACCGCCATGGCCCGCGAACGCTATCAACTGGACTTCTGCGACCCGCGCGCGGACGTGACGGGCGGGGCGGTGATCAATCGGGATTTTGAGGTGCTGGTCTATACGTGGACCGCACGGCTGAAAAGCTTTGATCATCAACTCGACGAGATAGAGGTCCAGTATTCCTGAACTGATGAAACCCTGTAGGAGCAAAGCTTGCTCGCGATGGCTATTACACATTCAACAGTAATGTGTCGGACAATCCGCCATCGCGAGCAAGCTTTGCTCCTACGGCGATGGCGATTTCATGTGTGCCGAAACTCTCACTCCCCTCGCACGGTCCCATAGACACTCTTTCACCTTTAATCATTGGGTCGCCCGGCGTGGCCGGTGCTAATCTCCATCCCACTTTCAGCGCAGTCGTATCCATAACCCGACACGGGTTCAGGGAAGACGGCCACACCTTCAAATCACGGACATTGGGTACTTCATGAATAAATCAGCAGGCGTGCTACTTGGAATTGTCGTGGCCATCGGTGCAATCAGCGCCGGCGGTGCCTGGTACACCGGAACCAAACTGGAAGGTGTGCTGAACAGCTCGATCGCTGATGCCAACAAAGAACTGCAAGCTGCGCTGGTCGGTTCCAACGGCACGGCCTCGCTGGAGCTGGTTTCGCTGGAACGCAATGTCTTCAGCAGCACCGCCCACTATCGCCTCAAGGGCGAAGGCGAGATGTTCGGCGAAGCGCCCGTTGAATTGCTGTTCGTCGACCATATCGAACACGGTCCGCTGCCGTTCTCGCGACTGGTGTCGCTGAAGTGGCTGCCGGTCATGGCCACCAGTCATTACGAACTGGAAAGAACGCCGCTCACCGAGAAGTGGTTCGCGGCGGCCAAGGACAAATCCCCGCTCACCGGCGTGGTCAACATCGGCTATGACAAGGCCACCAACGGCACGCTGAATTTGCTGCCCCTGGACGTGGCGCTGGACGACAAGTCCCACCTGAAATTTTCCGGTCTGAACCTGGATATCGCTGCCAGCGCGCAGGCGCAGAAGGTCAAGGCCGATGGTTACATGGACAGCCTGACCCTGAGCACGGTGGCTGAAGATCAGACCCCGGTGAAAGTCGAGATGAACGGCCTGACCTTCGCCAGCAACCTGACCAAGAGCCCGTACGGTTTTTACATCGGCGAAAACACGGTCGAACTGACCGACAGCAAGACCACTTTCGGCGCCAAGCAGTCGATACTGGGCGTGAAGAAATTCGAGATGAAGAACAAGACCGAAGCATCGGGCACCAGTGCTTCGGGGCGTGCTGATTACAAGGTGGGCGAAGTGTCCTTGAACGGCAAGACCATCGGCTCTGCGCAGATGGCCATGAGCCTGAAGAACCTCGATATTCCGGCAACGATGTCGTTGATGCAGGTCTACCAGACCAAACTGCAACCTTACGAGAAAGCCGCCGCTGAAGCTGCCGCCGCCGGTGAACCCGCGCCGGAGCTGGTCCTGACCCCGGCCGAAGAAGCACAGGTCAAAACCGGTCTGGAAAAACTGCTGGCTGCCGGCCCGCAGGTGGCACTGGAAAACCTGTCGCTCAACACCGCCAACGGCGAAAGCCGCGCCAACCTGGTGCTCGACCTGACCAAACCGCAATCCATGGACTTGCCGGCAGACCAACTGACGCGCCAACTGATTGCCCTGCTGGACGTCAACGTCCAGGTCTCCAAGCCGATGCTCGTTGACCTGTTCACCGTGCAGTCGCAAATCGACGGTCAGACCGACGCCAAGCTCATTGCCGATCAAGCCACCGCTACCGCTGACATGTTCAGCAGCATGGCGGTCGGTTCGCAGTTTGCGAAACTGGACGGCAACAACATCGTCAGCAAATTGCACTACGCCAATAATCAGGTGGAATTCAACGGCCAGAAAATGACCGTGGAAGAATTCGTCAGCTTCCTGATGAGCAAAGTGGGCGGTCCTGGCGAAGTCGAAGTCCAGTAAACCGGTAGCCTCAAAAAAACGCCCGGCCTCTGCACGCTGCAGACGCCGGACGTTTTGCTGTCCGGGGTGTGTACCGAATCAGATCCGCTCCCCTCACTCCCCTGTAGGAGCTGTCGAGTGAAACGAGGCTGCGATCTTTTGATTTTGATTTTTTAAGATCAAAAGATCGCAGCCTCGTTTCACTCGACAGCTCCTACAGGGATCAGATCGGATAGGTTGGCGCCGGTTTGTCTAATCCCTCGCCGTCGGCTCGAACTGATCCAGCGCCCGATTCACCGCCAGCTCACCCAGCATGATCACCTGCGCGATGCCCAACAGCGCATTACGCGACGTCCCTTCCAGATGATCCGCCAAGTCGGTGGTCATGACATTGGCTGACGCCAGCGACTCGCACGCATAGGCCAGCAGGGTTTCGGTATCGGCTTCGGGATTGACGGTGAAGAGGGTGCAGAGTTTGCGCGGGGTGGCTTTGATGTCGGCGAACGAGGGAGTGTGCTTGGTGGCTGAGTGGCAGGGATTTGCGTCGGCATCGGGGGAGGGCTCTACCGGGCTGGAGCCTGGTGGATTAGGTGTCGGTTTGACCATGATTTCATTTCCTGATTGGGCTGCCATACCTCGCTACTAATACGAGGGGTGGCGGCTGTACGCAGGTTAGTAGACCGGGGAAATGAAGAAAGCCGGCGCGTCCAAGGACGCCCTGCGCACAGCCACCATCAAGTTCAGGTATGAAAATACCTACAAGACAGACGCCTGTGCACCCTTCAAATACCACGGGCTACTAAACCCGATCACTGCGAATCAGTGACCCGAACCAAGCTACCGACCCGCCCCAAGGCGCACAAGCCGGCGGATTCTGGCGTACCTGTAGGCATCCACGCAAGGTGATGTAGCTTTCAAGAAGTGAAGCTGACGGCGATTAAACAGGGCAATCTGGAACGAAATTCAGCAAGCCCAAAGCCATATCCCAGCCAGACAAGAAACCCCCAACAACACGGTCAAACTGTAGGAGCGAGCCTGCTCGCGATGGGGCCAGAACAACCCACACAAATCACAAAAACCTGACTGCAGCACACCAGCCCCGGGATATTTCCCACACCCTCAGCAGAAACATCCTCTCCTGTAGGAGCTGCCGCAGGCTGCGATCTTTTGATCTTGAAAGGCAAAAGATCGCAGCCTCGTTTCACTCGACAGCTCCTACAGAATCGTGAGCGGCTTCCACGGGTCGAGTACCGTTGAAGTGTTCATCCCACATCCCGAATCAACCGCCACGCCTCATCCACCGACAACGGCTGTTTCATCCGCTCGGCAAGCATCGCCATTGCCCGCTCTTCATCGCAAGCCACCGCTGCCGCCACCACGCCATTCTTGCCAAATAACCCTATAAACGGCGGATGGTACGGATCGCCCTTGAACTCGACCTCGTCCCAAGCTTCCGCATGCCCGAGATAGTCGTAATTCTTGCCAAAATGCCAGGTCCAGAAATACGGCACATCCAGGTAGTGCTCATCGCCACCCAACATGTTCGCCGCTGCGATGCGCGCGTGTTGCTGGGCCAGGCGCCAGTGCTCGATTCGTTGTGGCTGGCCGTTGAGCGGGAAGGTGGCGATGTCGCCGACCGCCCAGAGTCCGTCCGCCACGCGCATGCCGCCGTCGACTTTGAGCGACTGATCTTTTTCCTTTGGCAAATCACTGAACACTTCAGTCGCGGGTGTGACTCCAATCCCCACCAACACCAGGTCCGCAGGCAGACGTTGGCCGTTGTCCAGGCGCACCGCTTCAACGTTTGCACTGCCCTCGATGTGCGTGGCTTCGCCTTCGGTTTGAAAGCGCACTCCGTTCGCTTCGTGCCGGGCACGGATGGCCTTGCCGACGGTGTCGCCGAATTGCGCGGCGAAGGGCACGGCATGTCGGGCGAGCACGGTCACGTCCATGCCGTATTGACGCAGTGCCCCCGCAGATTCCAGGGCAATGAAACTGTCGCCGATGATCACGGCTTTCTGGCCTGGTGTTGCCGTTTTCAGGATCTCCTGCGCGTGCTGTTTGGAGCGCAGTAAAAAGACCTGCGGCAAATCGGCACCAGGCAGCTTGAGCGGGTTGGGTGTGCCGCCGGTGGCGAGCAATGCGGCGTCGTATGTCAGGGACTGACCGTCCTTGAGTCGGAGGGATTTGTTCTCGGCATCGAAGTGGGCGACTTCACCGGTGATTCGTTCGATGCGTTGTTCGCGGTAAAACTGTTCATCGCGCAGCGGCGGGATTTCTTCCGGTGGCATCTCCCCGGCGATCACGAATTTGCTCAGCACCGTACGGTCGTATCCCGCATCGGTTTCTTGATCGATCAACAGGATTCGACCACCGAAGCCTTTTTCTCTCAACGCTGCAGCGCCCGCTGTGCCTGCGGCGCCCGCGCCAATGATCACAAATATCCGATCATCGTCCGCAGGCGGGGTGTGGGCGTCCGGCAGGGCCTGATCATCCACCCAGACCTCGTCGTCTCGTACTTCAACCGGATAGCGTTTCAGGCTGTCGAGCGAGGGCGGTTCACACAGCGCACCGTCTTCGATCCGATACGCCGCTTTATGCCACGGGCAAATCAACCGCCCGTTGCACACCGCGCCTTCTGCCAGCGGTGCGCCAGCGTGAGGGCATTCACCCTGATAGGCGCGGATTTGATCGCCGAACCGCAGCAAAACAATTTTTGCCTCCCCGATGTGGACCTCAAGGCCATGGCGTTCAGGCACATCGGCGAAACGGGCGACGCGGTGCAGGGACATGATCGCTCTCCTGGCAGGCATTTCAGTTAAGAGTTGGCTGCGGATCACGAGGTTCAGCCAAATCCCACTGCCACCGCACGAACGGTACAGCTATAGTTCGCAAGCCGACGACGGCCACATCTGCACAAGGTGCTCCGGAATGACCCGATTGACTTCTCTGTCCCCTTGGCTGGCGGCCCTTGCCGTCGCCTTCTGCGTGCAGTTGCCGGCGCAGGCTCAGGAGCGTTTCACCCTGAACATTCCAGGCGTCACCGATGACCGACTCTTCACGGCTGCCGCCGCCAGCGATGCCGAAGGGTGTGGCGGTCACAATCTTTCTCCAGCGCTGAACTGGAACGCCGGCCCGGCAGGCACGCTCAGCTATGCGATCGTCATGCACGACCCGGATGGTCAAAAAGGCCAGGGCGTCGATCACTGGGTTCATTACGGGATCAAGGCCAACACCCATCAAATCGCAGCGGGTGCAGGCGCGAAACCCGGCCTTGAAGGCTTGGGTGGCACTAACAGCAAAGGCACTACAACCTAC
>Ga0160467_101299_pt1 | contig 10654 bp, 6 predicted proteins | sample HID1972I_E11MG_FD_108221 | JGI IMG/M metagenome (GOLD analysis project Ga0160467, IMG submission 108221) | Enriched pill bug-associated microbial communities from UW Madison campus, WI, USA - HID1972I_E11 MG | ecosystem: Host-associated > Arthropoda: Insects > Digestive system > Unclassified ...
CCGCTGAAACTGTGGGAGCCTGGCTTGCCAGCGATTGCGGCCTGACAGACAACCTGTTTTTTTCAGGTTGAAGTAGATCTCCCACAGTGTTTTAGGCTGGTCAAAGGTTTTGGGTGAAACCGCTGAAACTGTGGGAGCCTGGCTTGCCAGCGATTGCGGCCTGACAGACAACCTGTTTTTTTCAGGTTGAAGTAGATCTCCCACAGTGTTTTAGGCTGGTCGAAGGTTTTGGGTGAAACCGCTGAAACTGTGGGAGCCTGGCTTGCCAGCGATGGCGGCCTGACAGACAACCTGTTTTTTTCAGGTTGAAGTAGATCTGGTGTTCAACCTGCCGGTTTTGTCTGTCGTATCGGCAATTCAATGCGAAACGTCGTCCCCACCCCAACCTCGCTGCGCACTGAAATCTCCCCCCGGTGTTTTTTCACGATGCCGTACGACAGCGACAAGCCCAACCCCGTCCCCTGGCCTACCGGTTTGGTGGTGAAAAACGGGTCAAAAATCTTCTGCAAATTTTGCGGCGCAATGCCCGCGCCGGTGTCTTCGACTTCAATCCAGACCCTTTCATCGGCCTGCCCGGTGCGCAGGGTGAGGGTGCCGCGTTCCGGGCCGATGGCCTGAGACGCGTTGACGATCAGGTTCATGATCACCTGATTGATTTGCGACGGCAGGCATTCGATATCCGGCAATACCTGATACGCCTTGAGCACATCCGCCTTGTACTTGAGTTCGTTGGCCACGATGTTCAGCGTCGATTCGATACCTTGCTGCAAATTGACCCACTGCCATTCTTCGCTGGCGTCCACGCGGGAGAAATCCTTCAAGTCCTTGACGATCTGCCCGACCCGGTTGATGCCGTCCTTGGACTCCTTGATCAGCAGCGGAATGTCCTCGCGCAGGAACTCCAGCTCGACCTGTTTACGCAGCTGCTGCAAGCGCTCTACGAGTTCGCTGGAGCCGATGGTCTCTTCCGCATCCCGGTAGGCGTCGAGCATTTCCTGAAGCTGCTTGAAGTAGCCATCTAGGGTGCCAAGGTTGGAAGAAATGAAGCCGATGGGATTGTTGATTTCATGGGCGACACCGGCCGCGAGTTGCCCCAGCGAGGCAAGTTTTTCCGATTGCACCAGTTGCGATTCAAGCTGTTTGCGCTCGTCGATCTCCTGCTGCACCAGTTGCTCCAGATGGCTCATCTGCAAGGACGCCCGTTCGGTCATGTCCCACTTGGTCAGCAAGGTGTTGGCCATCTGCTGCACTTCGATGTTGTCGAACGGTTTTTTCAGAATCAGCAGACGGTCATGCGCCTGCAGGCGGTCCAGCAGTTCGTCCCAGGAATAATCGGAGTAGGCGGTACACACCACCACTTGCAGGCGCGGGTCTTCCTGCCACAGGTGTTCAATGGTTTTCGCGCCGTCCCAGCCTTCCGGCATGCGCATATCGACGAAGGCCAGGGCGTAGGGGCGGTTTTCCTGTAATGCCCATTTGAGTTTACCCAGCCCCTCTTGTCCGCCGTACGCCGAGTCCAGTTCGAACAAGGCGCTGGGGGCTTTCACCTCACTGCCGAACAGCGCCGATTCCATCTCGTCCAGTTCCACGGTCTGCACCGACTCCGGGGTGAGAATCTTGCGAAAGTCCACATGGATCGACGGGGTGTCATCGATCAGCAAAACGCGTCGGTTCGAGCGCTCGCTCATGCGTCCTCCGTGACGGCTTTCAGCGGGATCTGCAACGTGAACAGCGCACCTTTGCCTGGGCCGTCGCTGTGGGCGGTGAGGTGGCCGTTCATCTCGATGGCGGCCAGGGCGCAGCTGTGCAGACCGAACCCGTGGCCTTCTTTGCGGGTGGTGAACCCGTGGGCGAAGATGCGCGTCATGTTCTCCTCGGCGATGCCTTCGCCGTCGTCCCTGACGCTGACTTGCAGGGTCGTGTCGTCGACGATTTTCACCCCGAGGGTCATTTGTCGCGGGCGGTTGCCGAGGTCGGACATGGCGTATTTGGCGTTGCTGATCAGGTTGATCAGGATCAGCAGCAGCCGGTGTTTGTCGCCCATGATCTGCGGCACTTCGTTGTAGTCCTTGATCACCGTGACGTGATGCCGGGTCAGGGCGCCAGAGTTCATGCGCAAGGCGTCTTCGAGCAGTTCGCTGATGTGCAGCGGTTCCATCAGGCTGTTGGCGCCCGCATAGGATTGCTGGGTCGCGACGATGTCCTTGATGTGGTCGACACTTTTGCTCAGCTGCGCGAGTTCCTCGGTCATGCCCTGTTGCTCCAGGGCAATCGCTTCTACCAGTTGATTCAGGTAACCGGGCAGCAGTTTGCCTTTCTCGTCCTGAGTCAGAAACGTGCCGAGATCCCCCGGGTGCTCGTTGATCAGCTGCATCGCTTTGCCCAGGCCCTGGGCCTTGCTGCCGCGCAGTTTGCGGGTGACCAGGTCGGCCGAGATATTCACGCTGTTGAGAACGTTGCCGACGTTGTGCAGCACGTTGGTGGCGATCTCGGCCATACCGGCCTGGCGTGCGGTGTCGAGCAGTTCGCTTTGGGTGTCCCTGAGTTCGCGGGTGCGCTCTTCTACCCGCCGTTCGAGATCGTCGTTGGCCGATTGCAGGGCTTTGTTGACGCGATTGATGATCGTGAAACTGCGCATCAAATGAATCGCCAGGTACACCAGCAACAACACCAGCAGGACTGAAAAAACCAGCATGTAAAAGTGGTAGCGCTGGTCGACCGCATCGGAGCGCTGCTGGTCCGTATTCAGCAGGCTGGTGATGTCGTCCAGGCGTTTGGCCACGGGCACGGCTTCGATGTTTTCCAGCAACCGGTTGACCACCGGTTGTTCCTGCAGGATCAGTGAAACGTGCTTGCTGAGGATATCGATCGGACTGTGGAACTGTTCAGGCAAACGTTGTTTGTTCACCTGCAGTTTGTTCAGCCCCAGCAGAATGTCAGCCGCCTTGTCGTCGGAGGTGACCTGGGCGAATTCCAGGCTGCTCAGCAGCAAATCGTAGGTGTCGGTGGCGATGTTTTGCAGCTGCAGTTTGTCCCCGTCCATCAGTTGCGCGAGCTGTTCCTGAATGTCGTCTTCGGCGACGGACAGGAACGCCAGCGAGTTGCGCAGCACGGCGTTGTGCGACTTGAACTGCTCCACCAGCCGGGTTTTTTCCTGCAGAGCACTGAGGAACGCGTCATGGCTGTCACGCCAGGTGGGCGAGTCATTGCGGCCGTGGCTGGACTCCATCGCCTGGAACTGTTGCCACAGCTGGGTCATCTCGGTCAGTGGTGTGACCAGTGGATCGTAGTTGTGATTGGTGGCGATCCTGGCCTTGAGGATTTCGGTTTCCCATTGTGCGTTCAGTTGTTTGATCCGGCCGACCAGATCCCTTGATTCGGCATAGATCATTGCCTGGTTCGAATTGGATTTGAGGTACAGGAACAGCAGCGTCGAGGCCAGCATCAGGGCGACGATGCCGAGCAGCGCCAGGTTGCGGCGGTGAGACAGTCTCATAGGGGTTTACCTCCCCATTCGCCGGTCAGGGTCTTGAGGAATTTGACGATCAGGGTTTTGTCCTCCCCGGAAGGGATGCGACCGAGTTGGTACTTGAACATCACATCCACCGCCTCTTCGAGGGTCCTGGCCGAGCCGTCATGAAAGTACGGTGCGGTGACCGCCACGTTGCGCAAGCTCGGTACTTTGAACACGTTGCGGTCCTCATCGTCCTTGGTCACCAGATAACGGCCCAGGTCTGACTCGACAGGGTTTCCCCGCGCCTGGAAGTAATCGCCCATCACGCCGAACTTCTGGAACATGTTGCCGCCGATGTTCACCCCTTGGTGGCAAGCGATGCAGCCGTACTCTTTGAAGCGTTGGTAGCCGTACTTTTCATCGGTGGTGAGAATGTCGGTATTGCCTTGCAGGTATTGATCGAATCGCGAGTTGGCACTGACCAGCGTGCGTTCGTAGCTGGCCAGGGCGTTTTGCACATTGGTCATGTTCACGCCGTCCGGGTACGCGTTGGCGAACAAGGCCCGGTACGCCGGATCGGCAGACAGCGTTTGCACCACGTGTTCCCAGTTGCTGCCCATTTCGCTGGGGCTTTGCACAACCTCATGGACCTGGCTTTCCAGCGTGTCGGCGCGACCGTTCCAGAACTGCCGAAAGTTCAGGCTGGCGTTGAACACGCTGGGGGTGTTGACGCCCACTGGAAGCCCGGCGAAACCGATGGAGAAGGCTTTGTTGTCGGCGCCACCGGTCTCCAATTGATGGCAGCTTGAGCAGGACAAAGAGCCGTTGACTGACAAGCGCGGTTCGTTGAACAACTGACGACCCAGTTCGACCTGCAGCGGATTCTGCTTGGGAATGGGTGGCAAGGGTTTGAGCGGCTCATCCAGTGGCGCGGCGCTCACGCACAGGCACAGTCCGAACAGCGGTAAAAGCAGCAGGTGCCGAAAGGCGAGCGACATCGAATGATTCCTGGGCGGATGCCCTGAGTGTCGTTGAGCCTTGTTCACGAGATGACAGATGAAGAGGGCTTCACCGATTCCAGATACCGGACGAACGCCTCAGGCGTTACAGCTTTGCTGAAGTAATAACCCTGACCTTCTTCACAATGGTGGGACTTGAGGAAATCCAGCTGTTCGAGGGTTTCCACACCTTCGGCAATGATGATCAGTTTCAGACTGCGGCCCAGGCTGATGATGGCGCTGACCAGGGCAGCGTCATTGCTGTCACAGCTCAAGCCGCGAATGAACGACTGATCGATTTTCAGCACGTCGATGGGAAAGCGCCGCAGATAACTCAGGCTGGAGTAACCCGTGCCGAAGTCATCGATGGCCAGCCGCACCCCCAATGCCTTGATCCGGTTCAGGGACGTGACGGTGGCCTCGATGTTTTGCATGAGGACGCCTTCGGTGATTTCCAGTTCCAGCGAGGAGGGGTCCATACCCGTCTGCACGAGGATCTGTTCGATGCTCTCGACAAAGTCCCGCTGACGGAAATCGATGGCCGAGATATTGACCGACATGCAGATCGTCGGCAGCCCTGCGTCCCGCCATGCACAGGTTTGCCGGCAGGCTTCGGCCAGCACCCATTTACTCAACTGGACAATCAGGCCGCTGTCTTCGGCGACCCCTATGAACGCTGAGGGGTAGACCAATCCGTTTCCGGGTTTCTGCCAGCGAATCAACGCCTCGGCGCCCACCACCTGGCCGCTGGCAAGGTCGAGTTTGGGTTGGTAATGCAGGACGAATTCATTGCGCTCCAGAGCCAGGCGAATACCGGTTTCGATGCTTTGCTGATCCCGCGCGCGCTGGTTCATTTCGTCGATGAAAAAGCGGAAATCGTTCGGGCCGCTTTCCTTGACGTTGCGCATTGCGGTTTCAGCTTTCTTGATCAGCGAGATGGCGTCGAAGCCATCGTCGGGGTAAATGCTGATGCCCACACTGGCGGTCACGCTCAGGTCGTGGCCGGCGATGTGTTGCGGCGCGCGAATCGCCTTCAGCAGTTTTTCGGCAATGCCCTTGGTCTGCTGGGGGTGACGGATATCGGCAAGGATCACCACGAATTCGTCCGAGCCGTAGCGAAACACCGAGTCGGACTCACGCACTGTCGCCACCAGATTGCGGCCGACCTGTTTGAGCATCTCGTCACCGGCGGGATGGCCCAGGGCGTTGTTGATGCGCTTGAAGCGGTCAAGCCCCAGAAACATCACCGCCAGTTGTTTGTCATGGCGTCGGGACAGGGCAAGCGACTGGTTCAACCGGTCTCCCAGCAAGGTGCTGTTGGGCAGTTCGGTGAGCACGTCGTACTGCAACAAGTGCGACACTTTCAGCAGTTCATGGACCCGGGCCTCGATGGTTTGCTCCAGGCTCAGGACCTTCATCGCCGCATCCTGGGTCATCTGCCATTTCCAGGTCATGGCACTGGCCATCTGACGGATTTCCAGACTGTCGAAGGGCTTTTTCAGCACCAGCAACTGGTCGCCGAATTCCAGCCGCTCGGCCATGTCTTCCCAGGTGTAGTCGGAGTAAGCGGTGCACAGCGCAATTTGCAGGTGCGGGTCGGCCTTCCACAACTGTTCGATGGTTTCCAGCCCATCCCAGCCCGGCGGCATGCGCATGTCGATGAACGCCATGGCATACGGCCGGCCTTCATCCAGTGCGCATTGGACCCGATAAAGCGCTTCCTGACCCTGATAGGCCGAGTCGAGCTGGAACGTCAGACGATCGATGGGCAGCGTGCCGAACAAGGCTTCTTCCGTGCCCGCCAGCGCTTGTTCGTCGTCGACGGGGGCACCCAGAATCTTGCGAAAGTCCTCATGAATCGAGGGCGTGTCGTCGATGATCAGAATGCGCCGGTTGGTCCGCACGAAAGGCGTTTTCATCCCTTGTCCTCCGTGGAGCGTTGCGGGTTGTCCAGGATCGGTCCGATATCGTGGCTCGGTGGCACGATACTGCCGGCCTTCAGCAGCTCGGCGGCCTGCTGACTGGTGACGGCTTTGCTGAAGTAATAACCCTGGGCATTCATCGGTGAACCTGTCGCCATCAACGAGCTGCGCTGCTCCTGGGTCTCGACGCCCTCGGCAATGATGCCGATCCCGACCTCCCTGGCGAAATTGATGATGGCGCGCAGCGTGTTGGCACTGGCCGGATCGCGGACCGCGGTGTCGATGAACGTTTGCGTGAGCTTCAGGTGATTGACCTGATAGGTCTTGAGGTAATCGAACGAGGAGTACTCCGTGCCGAAGTCATCGATGGCAATCTTTACCCCGAGCTCGCGCAGACGCGGCAGCACATCGTTGTGGGTCCATTTGGTCTGGGCAAGGGTGGCTTCGGTGACGTCAAAGCGCAGGTCCCACGGACAGAGTTCCCAGCGTGCGGTGGTGCGCAGCACGTCATAGATCAGCTCCGGACCGCTCTTGAGTTGCGCCAGGGACAACTTGATTGCAATGACCGGCGGCGCCATGCCCTGGTCGCGCCATTGGCGCATTTGCTGGCAGGCGCGATCCAGCACCCAGTGACCGAGGGCAACGATGGTGCCGGTTTTTTCCGCCGCGGGCAGAAACGCCGAGGCTTCCAGCAATCCGCGCTCGGGGTGGTTCCAGCTGACCTGCGCTTCCATGCCGAGGATTTTGCCGCTGCTCAGGTCAACTTCCGGCCAGTAGTGCAGTTCAAGTTCCTGGCGGTCGATGGCTTCTCTCAGGTCGTTGGCGATGGTCATGCGCTCGACCACCTCCCGATTGATCTCCTCGGAGTGGAAATGGTACTGGTTGCGGCCTTTTTCCTTGGAGCGATACAGCGCCATGTCGGCCTGGGTCAACAGGCCGTCGGCGCTGGTGCACGAGGGGCTGTAGAGGCTGATGCCGATACTCACTGACACCCGCACGTCGTTGCCGGCCAGGGCATAAGGCAGCACCAGCGCATCGCGGACCTTGGCGGCGAGGGATGCCGCGTGGGTCGGGTCACTGACCTCCAGTTGCAGGATCGCGAACTCATCTCCGCCGAGGCGGGCGACTACATCGTTTTCACGCACGCAGGACCGGATCCGCTCGGCAACCTCCTGCAGCAGCAGGTCGCCTACCGGGTGCCCCAGCGAATCGTTGATGCGCTTGAAGTGATCCAGGTCCAGGTAAAACATGGCAAACGGCGCGGCGCCCCTTCGAGCGGCCGCGAACGCCTGGTGCAGCCGCTCGATCAATGTGGCACGGTTGGCCAGTCCGGTCAGGCCGTCGGTGCGCGCCAGCAGGGCGATTTTCTCTTCCGCCAGTTTGCGTTCGGTGATGTCGATGATGATGCCTTCGACCTCCAGCAAACGGCCGTCATCGTCGCGCACCGGGATGTAACGGTTTTCGACCCAGCGCCAGGCGTCATTGGCCGTACGCATCCTGAACTCGATGGACGAGCCTGCCGCATGACGATCCAGCACCCGGGCCATGGCGGTGTCGACCTTCGATTGATCGTCGGGATGAATCAGTTCCCGGGCCCAGTTGGCCGACGCCACGAGGTTCGCCGCGACGTGCCCGTACTTGGTGATGTTGTGGGAGATGTACATCAGTGGAAACGATGGCTCACCGCGCAGCCGGTACAGGATGGTCGGGCTGTTTTGCACAATGATGTTGGCGTCGGACAGCTCCCGGGTGCGCTCCTCGACGGCTTGCTCCAGCAGCGACATCTTCAGCGCCGCGTCTTCGGTCATCTGCCACTTGGCGGTCAGCGCGCTGGCGATCTGACGGATTTCGATGGCATCGAAGGGTTTTTTCAGAATCAGCAGGCGATCGCCCAGGTCCAGACGCTCGTCAATGTCTTCCCAGGAATAGTCGGAATAGGCGGTGCAGAGCGCCACTTGCAGCTTGGGATCGACTTGCCACAGCCGTTCGATGGTCTCCAGCCCGTCCCAGCCAGGGGGCATGCGCATGTCGATGAAGGCCATCGCGTAGGGCAGATCGTTGGCCAGCGCCGTCTCGACCTTGTCCAGTGCCTCGAGGCCCTGGAACGCCGAATCGAGTACGAAACTTTGCAGTGACATCGCCGCCGGTGTACCGAACAGGACATTTTCGGCACTGATCAGGCGGTCGTCATTGAAAGTGGGAGGGCTGAGGATTTTGACGAAGTCTGCATGGATCGAGACAGTATCGTCGACGATAAGAATCCGTCGGTTAGTGCGCGCGAGCAGCGTATTTATCGCCATGCGCGGCCACTGTCAGCAATTTGATGGGTTGTGTTCATAGGACGGGCATCCTTTCCCTGATCACCTGCCGAACGTACAGATATGGATCCGAGTCAGCTGAGCATAGTCCTCTGCGGGGGACTTCGCGCTGGTTCAATGGAATCATTTCCCGGAGCGGGCTGAAAATCATCTAGCCTGTAGGTCAGGCTCTGACAATAGGGGATGTTGATTCGGGGCCCGACACAGCGAAACGGTCGTTTCACACGAGGTACGCCATGGAAGAGCCGCTCCCCACGCCTTTGACCTACAAACCCACCGTGCTGCTGGTCGATGATGAAGAGTCGATTCTCAACAGCTTGCGGCGCCTGTTGCGGGGCCAACCCTACGATGTGCTGCTGGCCACCAGCGGTGCCCAGGCCCTGGAAATCATGGCGCAACAGCCCATCGATCTGGTGATGAGCGATGCGCGCATGCCCAACATGGATGGCGCCACCTTGTTGGCTAACATCCATCTGCATTACCCCCACACCACACGAATCATGCTCACCGGCTATGCCGATCCGTCGGCCATCATCAAAGCCATCAATGAGGGGCAGATTCATCGTTACATCAGCAAACCCTGGCACGATGAAGAAATGCTCCTGACGTTGCGCCAATCCCTCGCGTATCAACATTCCGAGCGTGAACGGGTGCGCCTGGTGCAGGAAACGCGTGATCAGAACGAGCAATTGAAGCAGCTCAACGCCACCCTGGAAAAACACGTCGCCTCCCGCACTGCCGAGCTGCAGCAGACCGCTGACATGCTGGACCTGGCGTACGAGGAGCTCAAACACAGCTACGTCACCGGCACCGAGGTGTTCTCGCTGCTGGCCAACCTGCGGTTGCCGCCGGCCAAGCAGACCAACCGGCAGATCATCGAATTGGTGCGGGTCTACTGCAAACGGCATGGCCTGGACGAAGGCAGCAGTCGCGACCTGACCATGGCGGCGGCGCTCTACAACATTGGCAAGCTGAGCTGGACCGACAGCATGATGACCGCCCCGGCCGACCTGCTGCATCACAACGATCGCGAGCGTTATCGCGGTTATCCGAAACAGAGCGAATCGCTGTTGATGACCCTTGATCCGATGAAGGATGCGGCTCGGCTGATTCTTCACCATCAGGAGCGCTGGGACGGCAACGGCTTTCCCGACCGGCTCAAGGGGGAGGCGATTCCTTTCGGTTCGCGGCTGCTGAAACTGGCGGTGGATTTCATCGAGTTGCAGCGCGGCCTGATTCTCGAGCGGCAGATGAACAGCGATGAAGCGCTGGTGTACATCCGCAGTTATGCCGGGCGGCTTTATGATCCTGAGATGGTGGAGGATTTCATTCAGGTGTGTGCGGCGTATCTCAGTGATGTGTCGTTGGCCGATCCTTTGGTCAAGGTGCTGACCACTCGGGAGGTGGCGGCGGGCATGATTCTGGCGCGCAACCTGAATGCTGATAACGGCATGCTGCTGTTGAATGCGGGCAAGGTACTGAACGGGGCGCTGGTGGAGAAGTTGATTGCCTTTGAAGCGATGGAGGGGGCGAAGTACAGTATTTTTGTGAAGGAGCCGGAAGCGCTGTCGGGGGCGATTCTTGAGGCGGGTGAGGTGTCGCGATGACGGCCTGACAGCCGATCATTTTTCGGCTGTACCCGAACCAAACTGTGGGAGCTGGCTTGCCGGCGATGGCGGCCTCACAGCCGATGAGTATTTCCTGATGCACCCAGAGCAAACTGTAGGAGTGAGCCTGCTCGCGATGGCGCCCTGACAACCGATGAGTATTTCCCTGATGCACCCGGTTCAAATTGTGGGAGCCGAGCTTGCTCGCGATGACGGCCTGACAGTCGCTCATTTCAGGCGGGTGTACCCGGATCAAACTGTAGGAGCTGGCCTGCCGGCGATGGCTACCTGATCGGCGGTGAGATTCTTGCTGGTGTACATATCCATTCCTGCGGTTACGGCTTCTATTGGTTTC
>Ga0160467_101300_pt1 | contig 10643 bp, 10 predicted proteins | sample HID1972I_E11MG_FD_108221 | JGI IMG/M metagenome (GOLD analysis project Ga0160467, IMG submission 108221) | Enriched pill bug-associated microbial communities from UW Madison campus, WI, USA - HID1972I_E11 MG | ecosystem: Host-associated > Arthropoda: Insects > Digestive system > Unclassified ...
GCGATTCTGATCGGCATCGTATGCGGCATCGCGATGGTCCTCGTATCGGAATGGCTGGAGGCGAAGCAAATCGACGACCCGGTCGGCGCCTTCGCCGTTCATGGCGTCAGCGGCAGCATCGGCACGATCGCGCTCGGACTGTTCGCCGAGAAAGAATTGACCGCGCAGACGGGACAAGGCTATTACGGCCTGTTCAATGGCGGAGGCTGGGAGCTGCTCGGCGTTCAAACGTTAGGATTGCTGACGGTTTGCGCCTGGGGCTTCGGCATTACGTGGCTCTCGCTCAAGCTCATTAATCGCTTTGTACGCGTAAGGGTAAGCCGCGACGAAGAGCTGGTCGGTCTGGACGTCGGCATTCACGGCGTTCCGGCTTACAGCCAAGAGCATGACTTCCTCGATATCGACAAGCTGAAGGCATAGACCGCAACAACGTAAGGGCCGTCCCGAGCATCGCGTCAGCGATGCTCGGGACGGCCCTTCTCGCATTGTCAGGCTCCGTATCGCCCGCCCTGCCCGCGCAACAAAAAACGGACGAGCAGATTGGTTCTCTGCGCATCCGTCGGAAATGAAATAGGTTGCAATTCATAGCCGGGCCTTAGCCGCTTGGAGCGGCTGTGATTGTCGCTATCACTGCGGCCGCTTCACACGAAGGCGCCCAGCTCCGTCATCATGTCCGAAGGCGGCGTCTTGCTGTCGCGCAATCGCCGGGCCCGCTCGATCTCTTGCCGAAGCATGCGCGCGCGCTCCATCGGCTGCTTCACATAATGAATATATTCGACGGCAACATGATGCGCCGGCTTCCTGCCGGACAGCATCTTGCGGATGACGGACATCGATTGGTAGGCGCGCTCTTCCTTCAGCCTGCGCTTCTCATATCGATCGACCATCTGCTCGATCTCCGAAATTTCCGCTTCCTTGCGGGCGATAAAGGCGTCCAAGAACGGTACGACATCCGCAGGCTTGCGAGGCAACGATCGCTCGTTCGCCGCACTATTCGTCACAATCGGCTCATTCACGTCAAATCACCTAACTTCTACGTGTAATGTAACATTACATAAGAATCAATAAATTCATTTTAACCGAACATCAACATTTTGAGAACCCCTAATTTGCGTCTCTTTCGTAACTTTTTATATCATCAGTCCGTCGGTTTCAACCGGACGTCCGCTCCCAGTACGCCGATCGGCTGACCGCCGGCGCCGCGGATCGGAACGGCAATCGTAATGCACGGGCGTTTCGTAATGGCCGAGACGTATACGTCGGACTTGAACGGCTTGCCTTCCATTGCGCGCTTCCACCAGTCCCGCCCTTTGGCGTTCAGCAGTCCGGCTTCCGGCAAGGAGAATACGAACGTTCCGTCGTCGCGGTTCGACCATACCGCTTCGATCCCTTCCTTCGCCCCGAGCATGCCCGTCAGCGCCCGCTCATGCTCGGCTTCGCCCATCGACCTAAGCTCGCCCTGCGACGCTTGCTCCTCCAGCCATGCCAGCAGCCCTTCGACATCCGCGTCGGCGGCGCGCGCTTCGCTGCGGTATCCGATTTGCTCCAGCGTCTCGGCAAGCTCGCCCGACGTCCGGCTCAAGTTGCGGCTTATGCGACCCAGCTTCGCAATCTGCTCCCGCTGCCGTTGCGATACCGCAATCGTACCGTCCACGCTATGCAGCGTCTCGTTGACGGAATCGACCACTTCCTTCAGCATTTGCGACAGCTCGCTCATATGGCCGGCTTGTACGGTGTTCGCGTGATCGGTCTGGCCGACGAGTCGGTCCACTTCGGAGATCCGCTCCACGATCGCGTCCATCCGCTCTTTGTTGCGCGCCATTTCGGCTACGCCGCTGACGACCGCCTTCCGCTCGTTCTCGACCGACAGGACGACCTGCTGAATGCCGCTCTCGATCTGGTCGACGATGCCGGTGGAGCGCCGGACCGCTGCGTGGCTTTGCTCCGCCAGCTTTCGTATTTCTTGCGCGACAACCGAGAAGCCTCGTCCGAATTCCCCGGCATGCGCCGCTTCAATCGACGCGTTCAAGGCGAGTAGAGATGTCTGCGTCACGATCTCTTGAATGAACGAATTGATTTCATAAATGCTCGACATTTGCCCGATTAACGATTTGAACTGCGTGTCCATCGATTCGTTATGAAGGCTTAATTCGTTCATCACTTTATCGGTCGTATCGAGCGAGCGGCACACGTCCAGAACAACCGCTTTCGTATCCTTGCTCTCGCCGTTAAGCCGCGCCGATGCCGCGCTGATCTCGTCGGCCGCCGCCGCGACCTGCTGCAGCACCGAGAACGCTTCGTCGATTCGCTCGACTGCCAATCGGCTCCGTCCCAGCATCTGCCCTTCCTGCTTTGATACATGGTCCGCCACTTCGGTCAGCCGGCCGATCGATTGATTCACTTCGTCGACGGCCGCATTGAGCCGATTGGAGATAACCTCCGACTCGTTAAACAGTCGGCCCAATAGTTGTTTTTCCGAAGATAATGACTGCCCGGCCTGCCGCTCCGCCTCGTCCCGCTTCCATAGCCTTAACAATTTTCCCGCCATTTGAACCGCTCCCGTTCCCGTGATGAACCATCCGGTTAGTGCTTCGTTAGTGCTCGACTCGCTCCGACAGTCTGAACCTCGTAATGCGGCCGATTTCCCCAAGCGCCGTCTTCAATTCTCCCTCGCGCTCGTTGCCCGAGCGGCGCCGCATCGCTTCGATGACTTCCGACTTCCGCTTGCCTTTCACTGCCATGATGAACGGAAAACCGAACCGGCTCGTATACCGCTCGTTCAAATCGAGCAGCAGTCTGTATTCCTCTTCCGATAAGCTATCCAGACCCGCCCCCCGCTGCTCCGATACGGACGCTTCCGTCATCTGCAATCGCGTGCCCAGATCCGGATGACTGCGCAGCAGCGCAAGCTGTTCATGCTCGCTTAGATGATGAATGACGTCAACGAGCTTTTCATGAAGCTCGTCTCGATTACGATACGGCAGCTTGTCGTACACGCGCTCCATTACCCAAGGGGAATGCTCCGCAACCCAGCCGACCGCATCCATAAAAGCGCTCCGGTCCATCCCATTCAATTGCTCAATCGTTAGTTTCATCGCTCGTCTCCATTTCGAATGTCAATTAAGGTTACAATATCATGCAGCCGATGTATGAAAATGTATGCACCATAATTGCAGATGTAAACATACCTACCGGTTGAAAATACGCTTACATTCGCAGCGATCCGACAAAAAATCAGAAAAAAACTTGTATAAACCTATATATACCGCAATTCCTGCTGAATTAAAAGAGATTTTTTCCCGATACCGAAAATGCTTATTCATGAAAGTTCTATTTCCAAACGATTGTTTTTATGTTATGTTTTATTACACAAGGAAAGAGAGAGGTGGACTGCTTATGGTACTTCCGCACTTGGACGAGATCGATCAACGAATCGTCGAATTGCTGCTGAATAACGGGCGGCTGCCCTATGCCAAAATAGGCGAGTCGCTTAACCTATCCAGGGTCGCGATTCAGAAACGGGTCGAGTCGCTGGTCGAGGACGGGATTATCGAGCATTTTACGATACGCGTCAATGCTGCGAAGCTGGGCAAAACGGTGTCGGCCTTCTTCGAGGTCGTCGTCGAGCCGCGATTCATCGAGCAAATCGGCCATCAGCTTGCGGAAACGCCAGGTGTCATAAGCGTCTATCAAACGACCGGTCCAAGTACATTGCATATGCATGCCCAACTCAAAGACGAGGATGAGCTTGAAAAATTCCTTTACGACAAAATTTTTACGATACAAGGAGTCGTCAGCGTCGATACCCGGCTCGTTATTAGAAGCTTCAAGCCCTGACAACGCGCTCTCCGGGATTGCAACAAGCGGCAGTTAAGCGGCGGCCTCGGCTCAGTCATAGCGAAGCCCCCGCACCTTATCGGCACGGAGGCTTCGTCCTTCGTATAATCGGCGGCTGCTTGGCCGCTTAAGATTCAAGATAATTTTGCGGTATCGAGCGATTGGCCGCAAGCGCTTCGTCGACGGAGTTCAACCACGCCTGCGTCAGCTTCCCGTTCCCTTTCTTGAGCACGCGGACCTGAACGGTTCGTTTGCCCCACTGCTCGTACACTTGCTTAATGGTATCGAAGTATAAATCGATTCGTTTCCCTTTAATCGCAGAACCCGTATCGGCTACAACGCCGTAGCCGTAGTTCGGAATATAAAGCAGCGTCCCGATCGGAAACACTTTCGGATCGGCGGCGATCGTCGATATTTTACCCCGCCGTACCTTAACGCCGGAATACGTGATGCCGTACTGCGGATGACCCGGACGCTTGCCGGTCGATTCGACGCCGGCCGTATAGCCCGTCGCCACGACCTCAATCGTCGCAATGCCGCTGCCTTCATGCGAATCGGCGGCGACCGCCGCTGCAGCCTTCGTACTTTCCCTCCCTTCGATAGCGATTCCGCTTGAAATGACGGTTAGCCCTACGAAAGCAAGGATAGCGCGGCGCTGCAGCCGTGCGAAGCTTGATAACATTCGTTATCTCCTCCTTATTACGAGGTTGCCCCGGCATCCGCAGAAATATGCAGCGAGAAAAAATGGCGGCCAAAAACGTTCGTCACGAACGGGAGCGGCTAAGCTGGACGGCAGCAAGAAAGGACCTCGACCTCCGCGAAGCAGCGGAGATCGAGGTCCTTCTCGATATATTAGCTTGAAGAGGGAAACGTAGCCAACGCCGGACTTTCGATTCGGCTCCTATTCCCTTGATGCTTCAGCCTGCCTGCTTAAACCGTCTTGGCGGCAATTTCCGCAGACAGCGCCGCAATCAGCTCTTCGACCGACTTCGCTCCGATATCGCCTTCGCCGCGCTTGCGCACCGATACAGTGCCGGCTTGCGCTTCGTTGTCGCCGACGATGAGCATGTACGGCATTTTCTCCAGTTGCGCCTCGCGGATCTTGTAGCCAAGCTTCTCGTTGCGCAGATCGGACTCGGCGCGGATGCCTGCCGCCAGCAGCTTCTCTTCCACTTCGCGCGCATAGCCGTCGTAAGCGGAAGAAACCGGAATGATTCGCGCATGCGTAGGCGACAGCCAGAGAGGCAACGCGCCTGCGAAGTTCTCGATCAGATACGCCGTCATACGCTCCATCGTACTGATGATGCCGCGGTGAATGACGACTGGACGATGCTTCTTGCCGTCGTCGCCCGTATATTCAAGCTCGAAGCGCTCAGGCAGCAGGAAGTCGAGCTGCGCCGTGGAGAGCGTCTCTTCTTTGCCGAGCGCCGTCTTGATCTGAACGTCCAGCTTCGGACCGTAGAATGCCGCTTCGCCTTCCGCCTCGAAGAATGGAAGTCCAAGCTCCTCGACGACCTCGCGCAGCATGCGCTGCGACATTTCCCACATGTTGTCGTCCGGGAAATATTTCTCCGTATCCTGAGGGTCGCGGTACGACAGACGGAAGCGGTATTCCTTAATGCCGAAGTCCGCATACACTTGACGAATCAGGTTGATGACGCGAGCGAACTCATCCTTGATCTGATCCGGACGGCAGAAAATATGCGCGTCGTTCAGCGTCATTGCGCGAACGCGGTGCAGACCCGTCAATGCGCCCGACATTTCGTAACGGTGCATCGTGCCCAGCTCGGCTACGCGGATCGGCAGATCGCGATAGCTGCGCATGTCGCTTTTGTATACCATCATATGGTGAGGGCAGTTCATCGGACGAAGAACGAGCTCCTCGTTATCGAGCGCCATCAGCGGGAACATATCTTCCGAGTAATGCTCCCAGTGGCCGGAAATTTTGTACAGCTCGACGTTCGCAAGCACCGGCGTATAGACGTGGGAATAGCCGAGACGCTCCTCAAGATCGACGATATAACGCTCCATCGTACGGCGTACGCGCGCGCCGTTCGGCAGCCACAGCGGCAAGCCTTGGCCGACTTCGCGCGAGAACGTGAACATTTTCAGTTCTTTGCCGAGCTTGCGATGGTCGCGCTTCTTCGCTTCCTCAAGGAAATGGAGATGCTCGTCCAATTGCGCTTGTTTCGGGAATGCCGTGCCGTAAATGCGCTGCAGCATTTTGTTCTTCGAATCGCCGCGCCAGTAAGCGCCCGCGATACTCAGCAGCTTGAACGCTTTAATACGGCCCGTCGACGGAAGGTGAGGCCCGCGGCACAGGTCGAAAAATTCGCCTTGATCGTAAATCGTCAATTGCACGTCTTCCGGCAAATCGCGAATCAGCTCCAGCTTCAGCGGGTCGCCAAGCTCCGTGAACGTCTTGATCGCTTCTTCGCGGCTGACGACGCGGCGGCGGATGGGCAGATCCTCCTTAATAATCTTCGCCATTTCTTTCTCGATCTTTACCAGATCCTCCGGCGTAAGCGACTGCTCCATATCGATGTCGTAGTAGAAGCCGTCCTCGATTACCGGACCGATGCCGAGCTTCACGGCCGTATTGCCGTACAGGCGTTTGATCGCTTGCGCCATCAAGTGAGCCGTACTATGACGGTACACTTCCAAGCCGTCGGCGGAGTCGAGCGTTACGATCTCCACCTTCGCATCGGAATCAAGCGCCGTATAGATGTCGACGACTTTGCCGTCAATCTTGCCTGCAATCGCATTCTTCTGAAGACCTTTGCTAATCGAAGCCGCTACGTCGTCAATCGTCGCTCCCGCTTCGTATTCCCGGACTGCGCCGTCCGGCAGCGTTACTTTAATCGCCATTGTTCATTCTCCTTTGGATCGTGCCGGCTTTGCCGCCCGCACTTCATAATTAAAAAGCATTAAGGAAAGCTATGCGCTTCGGAAACAACAAAAAAGCACGCATCCCGTAAAGGGACGAGTGCTATATGCTCGTGGTTCCACCCTCATTCGAACGCTTGCGCCCTTCATACGATCCTAAGGATGTACAGGCACGCGCGAACCTCATGAAATCCGGTAACGGGGATGACCCGTTACGGCTTACTGCCGACGCATTCGACTCTTATCCATACGCGCGGGTTCAACCGTAAAGCTAAGAAGGGGTATATTCACCGTCGCATCGGAAGAAGCTTGCAGCCTAGGCTTCTCTCTCTGTTCCGCGCTGTTATCGGCGAATCGTTATCTTCGTCAACGCTGTTCAAATCTTGTTCAACAGTTGCATGTTATATTATACATTCGGCGCAGGTTGACGGTCAATACTGTTAAATCCGGTTCTCGAACGACGAATGACAGGAGCCGCAGCCAACGCATACCGACACGCGGAGTCCGAATATCGATTCGATCGTGCGAATGATTTGCAGCTCGGGCTGTCTCGTATGAATAACGATTTGCTTCGGCGAAATGGTAACCAACGTGCTGATAACCATATCTTCGACGTTCATTTCGTATTCGACCATTTCGGCGACGATGCGATCAACCGGCTTATGCTCCAGCGGCTGCAGCCGCTCGTCGCATACGGCGAACTCGTGACCGGATTTGTGCAGCAGATGGACAAGCGGGAGCTTCGGCTCTTGCAGATCGACAAAATATTTCAGCAGCGAAATAAACTCCTGATATTGTTTGTCCATGACAAACTCGTCAATCGCATACTCTGCCGCATCGCGAAGCTCGTTCCAATACGTCTGAAGCCGGAAGGTGACGAAGCCGGTCAAATGAATTTGCGTATTGTCCTGCAAATATGCTTCGAGCTCGTCCGCTACTTTCTGCTTTCTTCTGCGGCGGTCCGCTTCGCTGAAGGCATCGCGCTCGGGCAGATCGGTCGGCACGGAGCCAAGCATTTCCGAGCAAAAACGGACAATCGTATCGACTTCATCCTGACGCTCTATCCCGTATTGCTTGCGAATGATCGAGGACAGCAGCGGCTGTTCCAGTTCCGCAACGATATATTCCGCCAGCGCGTTAGCCGTTGATTTGTACAATGGAGGGCCGTGCTGCGTCAGACGAAACTCCGGCATTTTATCGATCCAGCCGGTAAGCCGATCGGTTCCCGAACTCCATTCAAGCCGCGGTACGGCAGGAAAGTTATGTAGCTGCGAATACTCCAGAAGCAGCAAGTCGTGCAATTTGTGCCGCTGACCTTGTTCAGCGTCGTGTAAGGATATGGAAAAAAGCTCCATGCGCTCACCCCTTTCCTTCCTTAAAAGTATATGCTGTCGGACCGCGTATATACGATGAACAGACTGGAGGCGTTGGAAATGGTGTTTAAACCTTGGTGGAAACGTGGTATATTGAACAAACTATTCTTGTTTAGAAGCATGGTGGTGACGACTCGAATGAAGGTTGAATGGTTACGATCCAAGCATTCCCGTTGGAATCGGTTAATGCTCAATGGGTGCTGGATCGCGCTTGTTCTGTCGTTTGCCGTAGAGTGGGCCTGGATGTCGGAATCCGGCTTGCCGCATACGGATTATGCGATTCGCTGCATTGGGGTACCGACGGCGGCGCAGTTAATGATTGTGATCGGATCGGAATGGTTTCGCGCTTGCGCGAACCAGCGGATGCAGGACTACGGCATCATCGTCAGTTTAACGTTGTCCGGAGCCATATACGCCTTTATTAGCGAAATCCATTCTTTTAGCCTGCTGCTGCTTATTCCAATTCTCGCCTCCGCCTACTACTGCAAGCCAATTAAGCTAGCGTTCGCCGCCGTTATGTCGCTCGCTGCGATGCAGCTTCTATACTGGAGCTCCGCTTACGATATCGGTCGTTACGAAGCCGCCGGCATGACCGTAATCATGCTTCTTGTCTCTTATCTCGCCCTGGAAATAACGAAGCTCGGACGCGCCGCGCTGATGAAAGCGTACGAAGCCGAGCGGATGAACAAGGAACTGATTGCCAAGACCGTCTTGATGGAGAAGCTGGTGAAGACCGACGCGCTGACCAAGCTGTACAACCACATTACGTTCCATGAATATTTGGAGCATCTGGTCATCCATCATGAATCCAGCGGCATGCCGCTCCATCTCGCGCTGCTGGATATCGACAACTTCAAACAAATTAACGATCTATACGGCCATCGCGCCGGTGACTCCATTCTGCGCCGGGTATCCGAGCTTATTCGGACCGAGGTGCGGCGTGAAGACATAGCGGCAAGATACGGCGGCGAGGAATTTGCCATTTTGCTCCCCGATACGTCGCTGAGCCAGACGTACGAGCTAATGGAGCGCATCCGCGTGAAAGTCGCATCCGAGACGTACGACCTGCTTGACGGCAAAAAAGTAACGTTGAGCATCGGCATCGCCCGCTATCATGCGTGGGAAGGCAAGGAGGCCTTCTTCACCCGGACGGACGCAGCGCTTTATATGGCCAAAAACTCGGGCAAAAACCGCATCGTATGCGCAGACGACGGCAGCGACGGATACCCGCATACAAGAACGACGAGCGCTTGACGCAATGTCAGCCGGAGGGAAGTGCATTCACTTCGCGTCACATGGAAAGAACGCCATAAGGAAAGGAGTTGCTCTGATGAGCAGCTCCTTTCCTTATGGCGGCGAGTTGACTGCCCAGGGTGGCAATGAGCGGTTTTTCGGGCGCTTATTCGTGTGGCAGTCGACGGGCTGCTGAAACAAACACTGGAGTCCCGCAACAAGCGATCCGAAAAGACACTTATTTCGCTGCTCCCCCGTCTTTCCAGTAATTAAGAGCTCCGACTGTTTCATATTTACTCGTAGGTTTGCTATTCGCACTCTCGGTTGTGCGTTAGGCGACTTTTCGGGACGCTTATTCATGTGGCAATCGACGGGCTGCTGAAACAAACACTGGGCTACCTCAACTAGCGCTCCGAAAAGTCACTTATCTCGCCGTTCCCCCGTCTTTCCAGTAATTAAGAGCTCCGACTGTTACTTATTTACTCATAGGTTTGCTATTCGCACTCTCGGTTGTGCGATAGGCGACTTTTCGGGGCGCTTATTCGTGTGGCAGTCGACGGGCTGCTGAAACAAACACTGGAGTCCCGCAACAAGCGCCCCGAAAAGTCACTTATCTCGCTGCTCCCCCGTCTTTCCAGTAATTAAGCGACTCCGACTGTTTCTTATTTACTCGCAGACCTGCTATTCGCACTCTCGGTTGTGCGTTAGGCGACTTTTCGGGGCGCTTATTCGTGTGGCAATCGACGGGCTGCTGAAACAAACACTGAGCTGCCGCAACAAGCGCTCCGAAAAGTCACTTATCTCGCTGCTCCCCCGTTTTTCCAGTAATTAAGCGACTCCGACTGTTACTTATTTACTCGTAGGTTTGCTATTCGCACTCTCGGTTGGACGATAGGCGACTTTTCGGGGCGCTTATTCATGTGGCAATCGACGGGCTGCTGAAACAAACACTGAGCTGCCGCAACAAGCGCCCCGAAAAGTCACTTATCTCGCTACTCCCCCGTCTTTCCAGTAATTAAGCGACTCCGACTGTTACTTATTTACTCGCAGACCTGCTATTCGCACTCTCGGTTGTGCGATAGGCGACTTTTCGGGGCGCTTATTCGTGTGGCAATCGACGGGCTGCTGAAACAAACACTGGAGTCCCGCAACAAACGCCCCGAAAAGTCACTTATCTCACCGTTCTCCCGCCTTTCCAGTAATTAAGCGACTCCGACTATTACTTATTTACTCACAAGATTGCTATTTGCACGCTTGGTTGGACGATAGGCGACTTTTCGGGGCGCTTATTCGTGTGGCAATCGACGGGCTGCC
>Ga0160467_101302_pt1 | contig 10607 bp, 12 predicted proteins | sample HID1972I_E11MG_FD_108221 | JGI IMG/M metagenome (GOLD analysis project Ga0160467, IMG submission 108221) | Enriched pill bug-associated microbial communities from UW Madison campus, WI, USA - HID1972I_E11 MG | ecosystem: Host-associated > Arthropoda: Insects > Digestive system > Unclassified ...
TGGGGGCATCGCCTACGGTCTGCTTCGCGACGACCTCCTCTCGATGTGTGCGGCTTCGCCGCACGGCGCTTCGCGCCTGACCCCCAGATGAACACCTCCACTCGGCCTCCCGAAGGGGCGGGTGGATCAAAAGCCGGATCAAGATCAAAAGCTTGCAGGCGAGCTAACGCTCGGCCTTGAGTGGTGAAGGGCAACGGCGCTGGGTGGTGGCTTGTTTTTGATGTTCTGTAGGAGCAAAGCTTGCTCGCGATGACGGCCTGTCAGCCGACCCCGTTCATGCGGCTGTACTCGATCTATTGTAGGAGTGAGCCTGCTCGCGATAGCGGCCGATTGACCGACCTGATTCATGCGGATGTACCCGATCCCTGTGGGAGCTGGCTTGCCAGCGATGGCGGCCTGACAGCCGACCTGTCTCTTGCAGGTGTACTCAAGCCATTGTAGGAGTGAGCCTGCTCGCGATGGCGTCATGAAAACCAGCCAATTACTTTAGATAAAACACCTGTAGGAGCTGCCGCAGGCTGCGATCTTTTGATCTTTCTGCATCGCGCCACTAAAAGATCAAAATATCGCAGCCTGCGGCAGCTCCTACACAAAGCGCCTACGAGTGTTTCGTTTTTCGCGGTTTTTCCCACATGTTTTTAAGGTTGGCCTTCGGAAGCGCCATGTCTAGTCTCTGGCCGTCGCTGCCCATTCAGCGGCCAGGATTGGAACCCCTGATGTGTAAACGAAATGGCCTCTCATGACGTATGCTTGCGCACCTCAAAAGTGTGCACTCCGTTATGGCGGCTGTGCGCGGGAGACTTCGAGTCTGTCGGGTTACCGTTTGCCCGGGTTCCAGCCTGCGTACAGCTGCCACCTTCCCTTGGAACCGAAAGGAGCAGCTTCACCCTGGACGGAGAACTGCCATGCCAAAACCAACCCCCAATCCCCCTGAATCAACCACTACCACCGCATCCCACCGCGACCTCAAAGCCGCCATTCTGAAAAACTCAAAACCCCACACCCCCAGCAAAATGTACGCAATCGTCGCGGACATGGACACCGAAAGCCTGCTGGCAAATGCCTGCGAATCCCTGGCATCGGCAAGCATCATGGCCAGTGATTTCGCGACCTTTCTGGATGGGCCGCAACGCAGCATGCTGTTGGGTATTCAACAGGTGGTGATGCTGGCCGATCTGGCGGTGAATCAGGCGCTGGATAATCTCGATCCCCGAGACTGAACGATGAGTTTTTGTGGCGAGGGAGCTTGTCGAAGCTTCGCACCGTCCCGCTCGGCTGCGCAGTAGTCGCGACTATTTTTGGGGCCGCTTCGCAGCCCAGCGGGAGCGAGCTCCCTCGCCACAGGAATTGGGGTAACCAGCAACTGCGCGCATCAATTCCCCTCCACCGTCCCCGCCGTGTCCTGTCCATAAAAATCCGGTATCTCGTGCTCGAAGCTTTTCAGGAACCGCGCCATGGCTTTTTCCCGTTCGGCTGCCGAGGCGGTTTGGGGGGTGTGGGAGGCGGCCTGGTTTCGGCTTTGCAGTGTCAGCCAGCCTTCTGTTTCCTGTTGTTGAGGTGACGAGGGGCCGGGGTCGAGGGCCAGGGCTGGAAGGCTCAGCAGGCTCAGCAGGCTCAGGCTGCACAGAAGGATCAGCTTCATTTTGTTCTCCTGGCCACTACTTCGTGACGTCGGTGACGACCGCCACCTGGCCGCTGCTGGATGGACGCGGGGTGGTGGGGGTTTTTAGTTTTTCGGCGCGGGCCTGGGCGTCGCTGAACTGTTCGGGGCTCAGACCGGCGCGGCTGACCACTTCGCCGGCTTGTTGCCAGTTGTCCTGGTATATCAGCAACGCCACCAGATTCACCGACGCCAGTTGATCGCTCTGCTTAAGCTCGATGGCGGTGAGGAATTCGAAGCGGGCGTCGTCCAGGCGTAGCTGGTTGAGGTAGACCACGCCCAGGTCGTTGCGGATTTTTTCGTCGGTCGGCGACAGTCGCGCCGCTCGCTGCAGATGTGCCTGGGCCAGGCCGTTGTCGCCACGTGCTGCCGCTAGTTGCCCCAAGCCGTGCTCGGCTTCGGCAGCACGGCAACTGCCGAGCAGGCTGCGGTACAACGGCTCCGCTTCGTTGCGTCCCAACAAGCGGTAGACCCGGGCTTTGCGCAGTCGCACATCGGCCAGGTTGTCCGGCAGGTTTTGCAGGTTGGCGAGGCTGGCGTGCAGCTTGCCGTCCTTGGCCATGTCATCGGCAAGGTTCAGTGCCAGCTCCTGATCGGCGCTGGGTTTGGAGCAACTGGTGGAGGTTGTCAGGGCCGACCAGGGCGCTTGGCCGTTGGTGGCGCACCCGCTCAGCATCAGCAGGCTCAGGGCAGCGAACAGTGTTTTCATCAAGAACCTCTTCAGGACGCGAACGCGCGGGCGATGGCGGTGAATCCCGGGCCTGCCAGCACAATCAACAAAGCGGGGAACAGGAATATCATCATCACCACCGACATCTTGGCCGACATTTTCGAGATGTATTCCTGCAGGTTGGTCAGGCGTCGATCGTCGAGCAACTGCTTGAGCGACAGCAGGGATTTCATTGCGCCGCCACCTTGCTGGATCAGTTGCTGAAGGATGATGCAGGTGTCGGTGAATTCATCGATGGCCAACACATTGGCCGCCTTGTTCAATTCCTGCCCGAGCTCCAGGCCCGAATCCACCCGGGCCAGAATCAGGCTCAGTTCCTGAGTCACCTGCGGCAACAGTTTCCGGGCTTCGGTGCTCAAGACGCGCAGGGCCTGCTCCACGGCCATCCCCGATTCGAACAGGATCCGTAGCAAAGGAATGAGTGTGGAAATCTCCACGGCGATCTGTTTCTGGCGGCGTTTGGCCGCATAGGCCAGCAAGCGTTTTGGCAGCAGGTAACCAATCCCCAGCCCGAAGAACGGTGCGATCCAATGAGTCTTTACCTGGGGATAAAACAACTCTTGCACCAGGAAGACCAGCCCGGCCACCAACAGCGGCGTGCCGACCTGCAAGGCCGCAAAGAGCGAGCGCTGCCGGGCGCGGCGCCATCCAACGCGGTTGAGCAGCACTTGGGTTTCATTGTCGAGGCTGACGCTGCGTTGCCCCAGTTTGCTGTCGCCGAGCACGCGTAGCCAACTGCCAAAGCGATTGTCGCGCACCATCTGGCCGTGCAAGCGTTGGTTGATCTGGCGTTCCCGACGATGACGCGCAAACAGATCGCCCACTACCAGCAGCATGGCGGCGAGCAGTAGCAGCGAACTGATGATCAGTGCCGTGGCCATATCAAATGCTCCTTAACATGCGCCAGAGCACCAGGCAGCCCATGATTTGCAGGCTGGCGGCGATCATGAGCATTTGCCGGCCCCCTGCGTCGTTCCACATGCCAAGCATGTAGCCAGGATTGACCAGCATGAAGTAGCTCACCAGGATTACCGGTAACGACCCCAGCACCCAGGCCGTCATGCGGGTTTCGCCGGTGAGTGCGCGCAGTTGCCGGGCGCCCTGTTCGCGCTCGCGGATCAGTTTGATGAGGTTTTCCAGCAGCTCACTCGCATTGCCACCGTAACGGTGATTGACCTTCAACCCGAGGGCGAACATGCGCAGTTCGTCCTGCTCATACAGCTCGGCAAAATCGCTCACCGCATCCGGCAGGCTCACGCCCAGTTGCACGTTGCGCTGGACCCGTCCCATGGCTGTTTTCAGTGGATCTTCGCTGACGTCGATGGCGCCCATTACTGCATCTGCCAGGGTGCGACCGGATTTGAGACTGCGCACGGTGTGGTCCAGAAGCTGTGGCAGTTGTTCTACGATTCGGCGAATCCGCCGGCGATAACACCAGGATACGTACACCCGCAACGCCAACGGCGGCAGTACCAGCAACAGGAAGAACCCGCTCCAGCTCGCCACCGCAAAACCCAGCAACATCGACAGGGCCCACAGCGCCAGCCAGAGGCCCAGTTTCTCCGTAGGACGGCCCAGCCCCGCGCGCAAAAATGCCCGCTCCAGCCCGGTCCAGGAATGTTTGACCGGCTCCAGTTCCGGCTGCCCCTGAGCCAGACGATTGAGTACCCGTTCGGTGCCGGTTTTGCGCAGGCCCTGGTAAAACAGGCGAATCGAAAACGTCAGCAGCAACACGCACATCAGGCACAGCATCAGAGGGCCGATCATGGGCAGGCGCCTCCCGGTCAGTTGTGCGGCACGGCCGACTCGCGGCGCAGCTTGTCGCCAGCGGGATTGACCGCCTCGCGCAGGAAGCCGAAACCGGTGCGTCGATCAAGCCGGAACAGGGTGTTGGTGACGTACACGTCTTCGCGGATGCCCACCACTTCCACGACTTCGCTGACGCAGCGGCGACCATCGGGCATGCGCGTCAGCTGGATCACCACGTCCAGTGCTGCGCAGATCATTTGCCGCAGCGTGCGTTCGGCAATCGTGCGCCCGGTCAGGCCCACCAGCGTCTCCAGGCGCAACAACGCATCTTGTGCGTTGTTGGCGTGCACGGTGCTCATGGAGCCGTCGTGCCCGGTGTTCATGGCAGTGAGGACGTCGACCACTTCGACGCCACGAATTTCACCGAGGATGATCCGGTCCGGACGCATCCGCAGGGCGTTTCGGATCAGATCGCTGGCTTTCACTTCACCGTGTCCTTCGGCGTTTGGCGGTCGCGTTTCGAGGCGCACAACGTGTGGATGGCCCAGTTGCAATTCGGCGACGTCTTCGATGGTGACCAGACGCTCGTGAGGGTTGATCAGCTGGCTGAGAATGTTCAGCAGCGTGGTCTTGCCGGTACCGGTGCCGCCGCTGATCAAAATATTGCAGCGCCTGCCCACGGCTTCCTGGATGAAATCGAAGATCGCCTGATCGATGGTTTGCATCGCCATCAGGTCCGAGCTTTTGAGCATGTCTTTGCGAAATTTTCGAATCGACAAACACGGGCCGTCGAGGGCAATCGGCGGAATGATCGCATTAACCCGACTGCCGTCGGGCAGCCGTGCATCGACCATGGGCGAGGACTCGTCGAGGCGTCGACCGAGGGGCGCGAGGATGCGTTGCATGACGCGCTCGACGTGATGTGCATCGATGAATCGCAGATCGCTCTGGTGCAACACGCCATCGCGCTCAATGAACACCCGGTGCGGGCCGTTGACCAGAATCTCGGTCACCGCCGGATCGCGCAGCAGCACTTCCAGCGGGCCGAAGCCGGTGAGTTCGTCGACGATTTCTTCGGCCAGACGCTCCATCTCATAACGGGAAATCGCCAGGTGCAGTCGGGCAATGTATTCAGCGATCTTGTCGATCACGAACTGCGACAGCACCTGCCGCGAACCCTCCAGCAGGTTTTTGCCGGACTCTTCGATGGCATCGATGATGTAGCGGTGCAGCACCAGTTTCAGGCCTTCGTGGTCGGTGTTGCCGACCGGTCCACGCGTTGGCGCACCGAAGAGTTTTTCACTGCTCATTGAGCACCCCTCAGTCGGTTGAACCAGCCTGTTTTAGGTTTGGCCAGGCCTTCGGAGCGTTTGGCCAGGCGTTCACCCAGGGTGCGCAGGCTTTGGGTCAGGGCTTCGCGTGGGGCGAGTTCGAACAGGGTCATGCCCTGGTTTTTGGCGTTGAGCCGCACCTCAGGGCTGTAGGCGAGGGTGGCAATGGTCTCCATCGCGAAACTCTTGCTCAGGGTCTCGGCGTCCGGTGCGACGTTGCGCAGGTAGCGGTCCACCAGCAATTTCGAGTGGTCGAGCTTCATGCCTTTTTCGCGCCAGAGATTGAGTACTGCGAGGTTGCGACGGCAGTCGAGCACGTTCTGATCGGTGTACCACAGCAGCTTGTCGCAGTGGCTGACAAAGGTGCGCAGCGCTTCACTGTCCGGCTGTCCGGTGAGGTTCACCACGATGTGCTGGAAGTGTTGACGCAGGGCGCTGAGCAGCATGTACAACTCAGCGGCGCTGGTGTGCTCCAGCGGTTCATCGTTACCGGCGTACGCGAGGATCCTCAGCCCGACGTCGCACCGGGTGAAGGCGCTGTCGATCAGCGTCGCGTCCAGTCGGCGCAGATGCCGCAAGGCATCGCCGAAGTGAAACGAACTCTCCAGCCCGAGCAACGCCAGGCTGTCACCCCGGGGCAATCCCAGGTCCAGCAGCAGCGTTTGCTGACCGCTTTTTTGTACGACTTGCGCCAGGTGGGTGGTCAGCAGCGCGCCGTCCGCATTGCTTTGAATTCCGTAAAGCACCGTCAGGCCACCCAGTTGCGTGTTGGGCGCCACGGGTGGCAGGCGTTTGCTCAAGCGTCGCACCAGCCCTGCGACTTCGCTGGAGCGCGAGCCATACGCGACGAAATCCCGCGCACCTGCACGCATGGCGTTGAGCACCAACTGGTTGTCCATGCCGTCGCCCAACGCCACGATGGCCAGCATCGGTTTGGCTTCCAGTGCGCCCTCGATCAACGCGCTTTGGGCCACCACGTGTTCGCGGTCGAGGCCGACGAAGACGAGGCTGGCGAAGGTGACGTCGACCAGCGCCAACAGCTCGTCGAGGCTGCCCCCGCCAGCACTGACAACCTGCCCCAACGGGGCGAGGGCGCCTTGCAGCCACTCAAGGTCGGTGCTGTTGCGCGTGATCGCGAGGAAGGTCTGACTCAGGCTCTGGCTCATTGCGATAACCCGCTGCGTTTATCGAAGTTGCCGTTTTCGAGGAAGTACATGCGATAGAAATTCGGGTCGTAGTTGCGCAGTTTCTCGCCCGGCAGCGAGGGCAATTGCGCGTTCGCCGCCAACGGCTGAACGAGGTGCGGGGTGACGATCATCAGCAGCTCGCGCTCTTCGCGGTTGATGTTCTGATCACGGAAAAATGCCCCGAGAATCGGGATGTCGCCCAGGCCCGGAAACTTGTTTACCTGTGAGCTGTTGCGGGTGCTGATCAAGCCGCTGATCACGAAGCTTTCGCCATCGGCCAGGGCGATGCTGGTGTCGGTGCGGCGCACGGTCAGCGCCGGAACCACGGTGCCCGCGATATTCACGCCGTTGCTGTAATCCAGCTCGCTGACTTCAGGCGCGACTTTCAGGGCAATGCGATTGCGCCCGACAATCGTTGGGGTCAGCGTCAGGCGGATGCCGAACTCTTTGTACTCGATCGATACGTTGTCACTGCCGGAGCTGGGCACCGGGATCGGAATTTCGCCACCGGCCAGGAAACTCGCACTCTGGCCGCTCAGCGCTACAAGGCTTGGGCGCGCCAGGGTGTAGGCAAAGCCGCTGCCTTCCAGGGCGTTGATCATCACCATGGTTTTGCCACCGATCCATGAAATGTTGAACTGGCCGTTGTCCACTGGCAGTCGGGGCTGGACCACACCGTCAATCGTCGGCAAGGTCCTGGGCGCGCCGAACAGGAAGTTGCCGCGGGTGCCGAAAATCGAGGTCGACGCTTCCTTGAGTTTGGTCCGACTGACTTCTACAAAGCGGATGTCGGTCTGCACTTGAGAGGGCAGCAGTTCGTCTTCGGAGGGCAATGTGGCGGCGGTGAGCGCGGCGGTGGCTTTGCCCTGAACAAACACCATGGTCTGGCGTGGCGAAGTGGAGCAGGCGGTCCAGACCATCAGGCTGGTCGCGCCGGGTGCGACACCTGTCAGCAGAAAACCACTGTTGCCCGTGGTGCGCACGTCAGCGATTTTCGGATCGCCCACCGCCAGTCGCGTGATCGCCACTGGCGACTGCAGCTCCTGTTGCAAGCCTTCGCCCACCTCCAGAACGGCGGGTAACGGATTCAGTGCGGTGCAATTGCTGGCAGCCGCGAAGCTGTTTTCGACAGGCACCGTCGACAACATCAAGCAACCGAGCAACGGGTAGAACAGCGGCATGGAACGACTGGGCATGTAGCTATCCTTGCTCGATCATGGGGTTTGTTGCGTAACCTGATTACCGCGAATAATTTCCACCGCAGGGCGGGCCGCGGCGGTGCGAACAGGGCTGCCGACGGGTGTTTTAGGCGCGCCACCCAATGCCAGTTGGGTGAACTGAAACAGACTGCTGTTGGCCGCATCGAGATGCCCTGAAGCATCGTTTTCCCCGGCCCAGTATTTGGCCAGGCGCTGCTCTTCTGCGCTGCGCACCGCGAGACGCAAGGTGCCGACTTGTGTCGCCAGCATCAACCGACGTACCAGCGGTTCCGGGACCGCCAGCAGCACGGTTCGCGCGGCAATCTTGCGTTGTTCCTGTTTGATTTTTTCTTCGGCGGTCAGGGCGGGGGATGCCGGCTTGCCGTCGTTGGTCAGGCCCAGTTGATCGCCAACGCCGAGCACGCGCATGGCCGGGACGACGATCTGTGCCGACTGTTGCAGGTTGCTCGCACCCTGGGGCAGGAACAGCAGCACATCGACGTAGTCCCCCGGTGCCAACTGACCGGCAGCACCGATCACTTCGTCGACCGCCACCGCGAGCGCACGCTCGTTGCTGTGGATCATGCGCGCCAGTGTTCCACCGGCTTCGAAGCTGTCTTCGCTCAGCCAGGTGCCGGCACTGAGTGAACGCCAAGGCGTGCGGCCGACGGCTTGCTCGATGCTGCTCAGGCTGCCCGCCGGGGCGCTGCGAAGTTTTTCCACGGCCAGATCGGCGGCGGTCAATGGCGTGAAGGGCGCAACGTCGTGCACCAGGACCACCACCGGTTGGCGGGTCTGGTCTTCGGCGGTGGCCACGGTTTTTTCGAGGGCAATGCCAGCACTTGGCGTGGCGACGGGTTCGGCAACGGGGGTACGGCTGAGCATCAAACCCCAGTATCCGGCAACGCCGGCGCCGATAAGCAGTAGCCCGGCCAGGCCCATGGTGAAGCGACTGTTCATGACGGCTCTCCCTTTCCTGCTGCAAGAATTGACCGTTATCCAGACGGTGTAATCCGTGCTCAGGCAGCTATGAACATTCCAACTATTTCGCTATTTGACGGTAGCGCAGCTAGGGCGAAACGCCATTAGCCTCGGTGAAAATATCTGGCAAAGTTTGCGAAGTGGCCGAAATGACGGGTTTTTCCTGGCGCCAGAAACAGGACTAATACTTAGTGATTAATCCGTTCTTACAGTTGCTGGGGTCGGGTTTGTTGACAATGCTCTGGTGGCACGGAGCAATCATGTCACCGCCCGTGATACCGGCGCCCGAGGGCCCAAGGAGTTGTCAGATGTTCCTCAAACTGTATGTGAAAGTTCGCGTGTTTTTTGAAAGCACTGAAGGGGCTTCGGCGATTGAGTATGCGATTGTGGCGGCGATGGTTGCAGCCGTGATTGTGGTGTTCATTACCCCGATATCAAAAGAGGTGACTGATATTTTTGACGGACTCGAGAAAGCGCTAGTCAAGGCTCGTCCTTCTACAACTTGACCTGTCTATCTGGTGTTTATGAGCTACCGTGGTTCAACCATGTTCATTGGTTTCGGAACACCCTATGACAGTCATTTCATTGCCACGCCAGCAGTTGCTTTTGGTCGACGACGAAGAGGATGCACTGCTGGAGCTGGCTGAACTATTGGAGGGTGAGGGCTTCTGTTGCTTTACGGCGACGTCGATCAAACTCGCCCTGCATCACCTGACCCGCCATCCTGATATTGCCCTGGTGATCACTGATCTGCGCATGCCGGAGGAAAGCGGCATGTCGCTGATCAAGCGCCTGCGCGAGCACACTTCACGCCAGCATCTGCCGGTGATCGTCACGTCCGGGCACGCGGACATGGAGGATGTCAGCGACATGCTGCGCCTTCAGGTGCTCGACCTGTTTCGCAAGCCTATCTATCACGTGCGGTTGCTGGAGACGCTGAATAACCTGTTTCCACAGCCTCAGTTGTACCAGGTCATCAACTGAACACAAATCCCCTGTAGGAGCTGCCGCAGGCTGCGATCTTTTGATCTTGTTTTAAAGATCAACATCAAAAGATCGTCCGAACGCGGCCCGAGCCTGCGGCAGCTCCTACAGTGGGATTTGTACCCCTCACAACTGATAACTGAAACTGATGCTGTACCTCGGTTTTCGGTTGAACGTGTCCAGCGCTTTTTCCGACATGGGCTTGGCCGCTTCCAGGGCAATGTTGTAGTACTTGGCGTCGCCAAATCGCAATCCCAGCGCTGCCGATGACAGGTTGTTACCCTTGACCGTCAGCTCGTTGAACCAGGTCTTCGAACGATCCAGTACCACGTACGGCTAAACTGTCCGCACCCAATTCCAGTCGCGACTGAAGCTGTAGTTCACCTCATAGGCCACGCCCCAACCCTTGTCTCCGGAAGCCTGGTCATCGGGGTAGCCACGGCCAAAATTTTGCCCGCCGAACACGGCACGTTCGCTGTCGGGCAGGGTGTCGTCGCTCCAGTACAACGCGCCGGAAAGAACTCCCTGCCAATTCTCGAAAAACCTGTCGCTCTGCACACCGGACAGGCGCAGCCGAAAGAAGTCTAGGTCGAGATCGCTGTTGTTGGTTTTCGCCCCCATGCCGTCGATGCCCTGGTACAGGCCACCGCTGATGATGCGCAGTTGTTTGGCATCGGCTTTGCGCCAGTCGCTTTCGAAAGCCAGGGCGCGGATGTCGCTGTTGATGTCGACGCTCAGCGGATAGCCGACGACTTGATAGCGGGTCTTGTCGTTGACCGCGTACAA
>Ga0160467_101305_pt1 | contig 10565 bp, 12 predicted proteins | sample HID1972I_E11MG_FD_108221 | JGI IMG/M metagenome (GOLD analysis project Ga0160467, IMG submission 108221) | Enriched pill bug-associated microbial communities from UW Madison campus, WI, USA - HID1972I_E11 MG | ecosystem: Host-associated > Arthropoda: Insects > Digestive system > Unclassified ...
CGCGGGCAAGCCCGGCTCCTACATTTTGATTTTTGTCGGGCACTGAATAGGTGAACACCGCTGATCCCCTGTAGGAGCTGAGCTTGCTCGCGATGGGGCCGTGTCAGACGACATCGATGCTGAATGCAAGACCGCCATCGCGAGCAGGCTCACTCCTACATTTTGATTTTTGGCGGGCACAGAACAGGTGAACACCGCTAATCCCCTGTAGGAGCTGAGCTTGCTCGCGATGGTCGTCAACGATAACGCTGCACGCCTGATACGACCCTGTTTTCACGCGCACAACTTGCGCACGCTGACCCGCATGAGCGTCCAATCTGGTGCCGATGGCCACATCCAAACCCAGCACTTGCGACTCGTTAAATTTGACGCGATACATAAAAATCAAACAGTTAGCCACGAACGACAACACTCGCCCTGAACGTGGCACGCTCATTGCTCAACCCTTCCCGCACCACTTCTGGTGCACACCATCCGGGACGACCCGGAGGCCTCGCGGCTCTGCGATATCTGGACGACCAGGTGACATTTTGACTAATCATCAGGAGGTTACTTATGGCGCCCACGCCTCGAATTACCCCTCACTCAGCATTCAAGACGTTGCCCCTCGTGGACATTCGCGGGCTTTTTTCCACTGACGAAACGGACCGCTTGAGCGCTGCCACCGCACTGGGGCAGGCCGCTTCCCAGGCAGGTTTTCTCTACGTGACCGGCCACGGCATCGCCCCGCAGATCATCCAGCGCCTGAAACAGCGAACTCTCGAGTATTTTGCCCGGCCGTTCGAGCAGAAAATGCAGGACTACATCGGTCTATCGAGCAATCACAGCGGCTACGTGCCTGAAGGCGAAGAGCAATTTGTCGAAGGCAGTATCGATCACAAGGAAGCCTTCGATGTCGGGTTCGATTACCTGTCGCAGACGGGACACCGGCCTATGCTCGGCGCCAATCGCTGGCCTGCGTTGCAGGGTTTCAAGGACGACATCAAGGCCTACTACGATGCGGTGTTCAGCCTGAGCCTCACACTGTTTCGCGGCTTCGCACTGGCGCTGGGGCTGCCGGAAAATGCGATCAGTCAGCACGTCAGCACCCCGCCCAGCCAGTTGCGCCTGATCCACTATCCGTACTCGCCGGACGCACCGGTCGACCGGCCGGGGATCGGCGCGCACACCGATTATGAGTGCTTCACCATCCTCCTGCCGACAGCGCCAGGCCTCGAAGTCTTGAACGGGGCAGGGCAGTGGATCGATGTGCCGCTGGTGGATGGCGCGTTTGTGATCAACATCGGCGACATGATGGAAGTGCTGAGCAATGGCACCTACGTCGCCACGGCCCATCGTGTGCGCAAGGTGGCGCAGGAGCGTTATGCGTTTCCGATGTTCTGCGCCTGTGATTACGACACGGTCATTAAACCCATTGAACAGCTGCTCGATCCGGCGACACCCAGTCGCTACGGCCCGGTGTCCTGTGGTGATCATCTTTATGCGCAAACACTGCAAACGTTTCGCTACCTCAAGCAACGCCTCGCCAGTGGTGAGCTGACATTGCCATCGGGTGCGAAAGGGTTGGCGTCATTCGGTCGCACCGCCATGGCCACGGAGGTCTGAACATGCATCTGCAAGAACTTGTCGCCCGTTACCCGCAACAACCGGCGCGGGGCGTTCCGGACTGGATGCTCGGCTTCTTCAAACGCCATTCGATCAGCTTCGCCGATGGCTTGACCGATGTGCAGACCCGCGTGTGCTGGTTTCAGAGTCGCAACTTCACCATCGACTTGCGCTTGCCGCAGGAGGATCGGCAGGTGCCCGCGAAACCGCTGTCGGCGTACAGCCCCGAAGAGCTGCAGGTGCTCGCCAACCATGAAGGCTGGGAAGCCTTGTGTACCTGGGAAGACGAGGTGCTGAGCTGGCACACCGAAACGTCCTTTCAGGTGCATAACCGTTGGCCGGAGCCCGGTGTACTGAAGCGCATCGGCAACTGCATGATCGAGTTCGCCCCTAGTGGCGCGTATGTCGAAGAATGGCGTTTGCAATCATCAAGCCCCGGTGCGTTGATCGGCCTGCGGTTGCTGGAGGAAAAGGACCTGGAAAGCGGTGACGTGCACCACCGTGGCGGCGGCCTGATTGTATGCGGTGACCATGCGGCGATGGTGCTCGGGCGTGCGCAGCCGCTTGAAAGCGACGTGCCATTGCGCGATCAGATCACGCAGCGCGTGGATGACCCGCAGTGGTTGAACCGTGCGTTCAACTTCGAAACCTCGGTGGCCGAAGGTGCGCTGCATGAGGGGTTCAACGTGACCCTCTCGACCCGTGCCGAACGCATCGGTCAGCCGCTGATGCCGCTGGACGGATTCGAACTGACGGCCGATGGCAAACACCTTCTCCAGACCCTGCTTGTGAACGGCCGCCCCCGGGAACGCCGATTCGTGATCGATACGCTGGAGCCGCAGCTCGGATTCGCCCAGGCCACCGGGTTTACCCCCGAAGCCGCGCAGTGGTACGAGCGCGAATCGCCGACCTTGAGCCGCTACACCCAGTCGCTCGTATGACATCAACGCGTCAGCCCATTTCATAACCCCTGAGGTTTTCATGAAAGCATTCTCGTGCGTGTTTTATCGTTTTTCAGTCGTCGTGCTGGCGTTGTCCTGCCTGGCATTCGGTGCGTCGGCTGCCGAGAAAAAACAGAGTTTCAAGGTGGCGTGGTCGATCTATTCCGGCTGGATGCCGTGGGGCTATGCCAGTGAACACGGGATCATCGACAAGTGGGCGCAGAAGTACGGCATCAAGATCGAACTGGTACAGCTCAACGACTACATCGAATCAATCAACCAGTACGCCGCCGGTGCGTTCGATGCCTGTGGCATGACCAACATGGACGCACTGACCATCCCCAGCGCCAATGGCGTGGACACCACCGGACTGATCCTCGGCGACTACTCCAACGGCAACGATGCCATCGTTTTGAAACACGGCAAGACCTTCGCCGACATCAAGGGACAGCAAGTCAATCTGGTTGAGCTGTCGGTCTCCGACTATTTGATGTCCCGCGCGCTGGATATCCACGGCATGTCCCAGCGTGACATCAAAATCATGAACACCTCCGATGCGGACGCGGTGGCGTCGTTCACGACATCGGGCGTGACGGCAGCGGCGTTGTGGAACCCGCAACTGAGCATGGTGATGAAGCAGTCTCCTACGGCGGTGCAGGTTTTTACCTCCCGGGAAATTCCCGGAGAGATTATCGACATGATGGCAGTGAACACCGAGACGCTGGCGGCCAATCCTGAACTGGGCAAAGCGCTGGTGGGAGCCTGGTTCGAGACGCTGCAATTGATGTCCGGTGATGATGGCCAGGCCGTCGCCGCGCGGACATCAATGGCGGAACGCTCCGGGACCGACCTGAAGGGCTACGAGCAACAATTGACCCAGACGATGTTGTTCTACACACCGACCAGCGCATTCGAGTTTGCCAACTCCGATGCCATCCGCCAGACCATGGACAAGGTGCGCACATTCTCGTTTGCCAAAGGCTTGCTTGGCCAGGCCGCGACCAGTGCCGATGCAGTGGGCATGCAGTTTGCCGACGGCTCCACCCTGGGTGACGAGCACAACATCAAACTTCGATTCGACAGCCGGTTCGTCAACATGGCAGTCGCGAATCAGCTGTAAGGCGTGGTTGCTGACGGTGATCAGTTAAGGCAGCGATGAAAAAAGGCCCCGACATCAATCGATGAAGGGGCCTTTTCAGTGGGCGCCGGCTTTACAGTTCCTGGCCCAGGAAGATCAGGGTGTTGCCATGGGACTCAGCCGCTGCACGCTGGTTGTAGCTGTCGCGATGGGAGCAGTTGAAACCATGTTCAGCCTGAGGGTACACGACGATTTCGACGTAATCGTTGCCCTCGAAACGCTCGGCGATTTGCTCCACGGCATCCAACGGAATGTGACTGTCCTCTTCACCGAAGTGCATCAGGAACGGGACGGTGATTTCATCGGCTCGGTCCAGCTGGTTCTGAATGCCACCGCCGTAATACGCGATCGCCACGTCGACCAGGCCGTTGGCGGCGGTGTGGTAGGAGAGCAGGCCGCCGAAGCAGTAACCGATGGAAGCAACACCGCCGTCCAGGCCAGGCTGGGCCTTGAGCGCTTCAATGGTCAGTTTGATGTCGTCCTGGGCCTTGCCTACGTCCGTGGCATTCATCAACTCGACGGCACGCTTCCAGCCGGCTTCGTCGTAATTCAGCTCGATGCGCGGGCCGCTGCGCCAGAACAGGTCCGGCGCGATGACCAGGTAACCATCGGCGGCGTACTGCTCGGCGACGGAGCGTATGTGTTCGTTGACGCCGAAAATTTCCTGGATCAGTACGATCCCCGGGCCTTTCTGAGTGTGGGGAATGGCCAGGTACGCGCCGAATTTACCGTCGGCGCTGTCGATTTCGATCCATTGGGTGGTCACGCTCATGGTGGCTCCTGTCTACTCGAGTAAGGTGGGGTAAAGGCTGCCACGTTAACATTTCAGTGATTGTTGCGACGCCAGAAAATTCGCGACAGCAGTGCATCGAGGCTGAGTTTGCCAGCGCCCGTGAACAACAACGGCATGAGGGCAACGAGGTAGATCAGCGGCAGCTTGAAGTTGCCGTGGCCCTTGTTGCTGATGGCATAACCCTGTGCAAGCTCACTTAATGTAGACCAATCGGCCGGCCAGTGAACGGCAGCGGTCGCGACGACGGTGACCACGATCAGAATGACGGCTGAAACCCGTGTCCCCAGACCCACCAGCAGAGCGAGGGCGCAGATCAGTTCGGCCCACATCGACAGCTCCCAGTTAAAGGTCGCCGGTACATGGTTGAACGGAAACGGAAAGCGCTCCTGGATGTCGGCGAACCAGTTCTGGCCATTCCATTTTTCCAGCCCGGATTCGAAGAACTCCCAGGCGAGGAACACCCGCAAGGTCAGCGGCGCGATCCAGCTTCCGGCACGGTCGAGGTTCAGGTGCAGGCCTTTGACGGCCGAAGAAATTGAGGTGCTCATGGGCATTGTTTCCGTTCAGTCAGGGAGGTGGGGCAACGGCGTGCCCCCCGCAATGGGTTACTCGCCGGCGCCGCACTTGCCTTCGCCGCATTTACCTTCAGCGGGTTTTTCCGCCGTGTCGGCCTGGACCTGGCTGTAGCCGTGGGCCAGCTGCTTCATGCTGAAAGCTTCGGATTCGGAGGCCGAAGCGCCGCTGGACAGGGCCAGGCCACCCGCGAAGAGCAGGCCGAGGGTCAGGGAGGACGTCGAGAGTTTGAACATGGTGATACTCCGTTGCTGAGTTGAGTGATGCGCTTTGATCGGCTTGGCCAATCGACAGGCAAATTTCAACAGGCGGGTGTATCGGTGATGTGTCGTGGAGGCGGGGGTTTGGGGGATAGTGTGTCGGGACACGGGTCGGATACAGAGTGATACGTGTATGCGAAATATTAATGCCCCCACGATCGCTGTAGCAGCTGCCGAGCCTGCGAGGCTGCGTTCGGCTGCGAAGCAGTCGCCAATCCGTCAAACAGGTGGAATGCATACATTGGGATTACGACTGCTACGCAGTCGAACGCAGCCTCGCAGGCTCGGCAGCTGCTACAGGGAAAGGGGCAGGGAGGGGGACAGGGAGAGAGGGCGGGTGATGATGACGCCCCAGCGGTTTTCCGGTACCTTTTCCGCCCGCCCATTGCATGGTGAATCCGCTTCATGTCTCTTGCGCTCGAACGTCTAGTCGCTGGCACGCCGATCCCTTTCGCTGGTAACCGTGTCTCTGTCGTCAGCCCCGAACTGGCCGCGCGATTCCAGCCCGGTGACCATTTGCTGGTGGAACAGGTCAGCGGCGAACTGTTGCTGATCCCCGTGTCCGACCAGCAGGCGGCAGCGGTGGCGATCGAGCGTGCTGAAACGGCGTTCAAGGCCATGTCCGACGTGCCGGATCAGGCAATCAGCGAGTTTTTCGACCGTTTCGCCCAGCGTCTGGAAAACCCGGAGACCTGGGCGTCGATCGAGGCTGCGAACCTGGCCGATATCGAACGAGCCAGATCACGCGGGCGTTCCACCACCCGGTTGCTCGCCAATGAACCCATGCGCCGGGACATGATCGCCGGCCTGAGGGCCTGGCGCGATGCGTCGGCGACTCGCGGCAAAGTGATCAGCTGTGTCGAGCATGACGGCTGGAAAGTCGAGCAAGTGGTCTCGCCGTTGGGCATCGTCGCGTTTGTGTTCGAAGGCCGGCCGAATGTCTTTGCCGACGCCGCTGGCGTACTGCGTACCGGCAACACCGCCGTGCTGCGCATTGGCAGCGATGCATTGGGCACCGCTCAAGCCATCGTCACCCATGCACTGAACCCCGCGCTGGCCGATGCAGGATTGCCCGCCGGCGCCGTGTCGCTGGTGGAAAGCGTCAATCACGCGGCGGGTTGGGCCATGTTCGCTGACCGACGCCTGTCGCTGGCGGTGGCACGTGGTTCGGGTCGAGCGGTCAGTCAGCTCGGCAGTATCGCCCAGCAGTCCGGCACCGCGGTCAGCCTGCACGGCACCGGCGGCGCCTGGCTCATCGCGGACAAGGACGCCGATGCCCGGCGCTTTGCCAGCGTGGTGCGCAATTCCCTCGACCGTAAAGTCTGCAACACCCTCAACGTTTGCCTGATACATCGCGATCGTGCGGCAGAACTGGTGCCGCTGTTTCTCGATGCGCTGCAACAGGCGGGCGCTGCTCGGGGACAGGGCTGCAAGTTGCACATCGTCGAAGGCAGCGAGCCGTGCTTGCCGGCGGACTGGCAAACCGCGAGCGTCGAGGTGTACCGCGCCGAAGGCTATCGCACCGAAGCGCTGGCCGAGCCTTTGCCCGAAGCGCAATTGGGGCGCGAGTGGGAATGGGAGGAGACGCCGGAAGTCAGCCTGAAAATCGTGGATGACCTGGACCAGTCCATCGCCTTGTTCAATCGCTACAGTCCGCAATTCACGGTCTCGTTGATCAGCGAAGAGGCTGCCGCTCAAGCGCGCTTCTATAACGCGGTCAATGCGCCGTTCGTGGGCAACGGGATAACTCGTTGGGTTGACGGCCAATACGCCTTGAACAAGCCGGAGTTGGGGCTTTCGAACTGGGAAAGTGGCCGTCTGTTTGCCCGCAGTGCGATTCTTTCGGGAGATGGTGTGTTCACGATCCGCAGTCGCATGACGCAAACCGATCTAAGCGTTAAGCGCTAAACGACCGCTGCAATGGCGGTCGCTGTCGTCTGATCAGGCGGCGGCGACCGCTTTGCCATAAGCCGCGCAGGCCGTTGGGTGGTCCATCAGTGACACAAAGCCGCGGCTGCCGGCATCCAGGGCATCAATCGAACCGGTCTCGATGTCATAGACCCAGCCATGCAGGTTCAACAGGCCTTTTTCCTGGGCCAGGCGCACGCTTGGGTGGGTCTGGATATTGGCCAGTTGCGCGATCACATTCTCGCGCACCATCGAACTCACCTTCGCGGCGTCATTGGCGTGCACGCGGGATTCATTGATCACTTTTGCCGACTCGGCGTGTTGCAGCCAGCCGCTGACGGCGGGCAGGTGGTCCATGCATTTGCAGTGGGCGACGGCCGTCATGGCGCCACAATCCGAATGGCCGCAGATCACGATATCCGTAACGCCCAGTACCGCGACCGCATACTCCACGGTGGCCGAGACACCGCCGGGGTGTGGGCTGTAGGAGGGCACGATGTTGCCTGCGTTACGGATCACGAACAGTTCACCCGGCTCTTGTTGGGTCAACAGTTCCGGCACTACACGGCTGTCGGAGCAGGTGATGAACAAGGTGCCTGGGTGCTGGGTGGTCGCCAGGTGTTTGAACAAATCGGTACGTTGCGGAAACGCTTCGTTCTGGAACCTCAAGAAACCTTCAATCAGCGCTTTCATGGTTACTTCCTCTGATGAGTTGACCAGATCCCTGTAGCAGCTGCCGAGCTTGCGAGGCTGCGTTCGACTTCGCAGAAGTCGTGGGGTTGGCCGGCGAGGACTTCGTCCTCGAACGCAGCCTCGCGGGCTCGGCAGCTGCTACAGGTTATGGGGTGCGACGAGCGGTTCGTTTAGAAAGGACGCAATGGCAGGAATTTGCCGTCCAGGGTAATCACGGCGCGGGAGCCGCCTTCCGGGTCTTCGACTTTTTTGATGTCGAGTTTGAAGTTGATCGCGCTGATGATGCCGTCGCCGAACTGTTCGTGAACCAGCGCCTTCAACGTGGTGCCGTAGATCTGGATCATTTCGTAGAAGCGGTAAATGGTCGGATCAGTCGGGACACCCGAGAGGCTGCCGCGCAGCGGAATGATCTGCAGGCGAGACACGGCGTCGGCGTCCAGTTCGAGCTTGTCGCCGATGACCTTGGCCGCAGATTCCGGCAGGGGATGCTGACCGAGGAGGGCGGCAGTGACGTAGGCCAAACTGAGGTCGGTGCCGTCGGTGAGATCCTGCCAGGACAGGTTTTTCTGCGCCTTGGCATCGAGGATTTTCGTGGTGAGTGCCAGGCTTGGATCGTTGTAGGCGTAGGACTGCATGGTGGTGCTCCTGTCGTAGATGACTGCTGGGGTGTGAAGCTATCTTCTGCCGATCGATCCATAGCGTCCAAGACCCATATACAATGCCGAGCATAAGCACAGCCTATAGAAGGTAAGTCCGATGCTGCTCCGACATCTGCGCTATCTGCTCGCGGTCGCCGACCATGGCGGCTTCACCCGTGCCGCCGAAGCGCTACACGTTTCTCAGCCGACGTTGTCCCAGCAAATCCGGCAACTGGAAGAAACCCTGGGCGTGAGCCTGTTCGACCGCACTTCGCGGGTGGTCAAACCTACCGATGCGGGTGAGGCCTATATCGAGTCGGCACGCCGTGTGCTCCTGGAGCTGGAGGCGGGGAAACGTGCGCTGCATGACGTGAAGGACCTGACGCGCGGCAGCTTGCGGTTGGCCATGACTCCGACCTTTATGGCGTATCTGGTGGGGCCGTTGGTACGCGATTACACGGCGCGCTTCCCGAATATCAAGCTGCAGATTTTCGAGTTGTCGATGGACGATATCGAGGCCGGGCTGATGGCTGACTCCCTGGACATCGCCATCGCTTTTGACCAGGTCAGGAATGCCGATATCGAATCGATCCCGGCATTTACCGAGACCATGGGAGTGATGGTTGGACGGCATCATCCGCTGTTCGAGCGTGAAGAGGCGTTGTCCGCCGAAGAGGTCGCGCAGATGAACTTCGCGCTGTTGGCCACTGACTTCGTGACACGCACGCGCATCGATGAGTACTTCGCCCAGGAAAGGATTACGCCGAAGGTGGGAATCGAGGTCAATTCGGTGAGCACGTTGCTGGAAGTCATACGGCACACGGCCATGGCGACCGTTCTTCCAGAATCGATTGCGAGTGAAGAGCGCGCATTGCGCAAGATCCCGTTGCAGGGTGAGCCGCCCAAACGTGGCGCGGCGTTGTTGCGCAGGAAAAACAATTATCACAGTGCGGCGTCGGTGGCCTTTATGGAGCTTGTTCTGGCAACCAGGACCTCTTGATCACCACAGATCAAACCGTAGGAGCAAAGCTTGCTCGCGATGGCAATGGTCCATCCAGCATTCGCGTTGGAAGATGAATCGCCATCGCGAGCAAGCTTTGCTCCTACAGTTAATTTGAGGAATATCAGGTGGCAGAAATACAAAAGGCCCCGTTCGCAAACACGAACGGGGCCTTTGGTTTTATTAGGTATTAGCAGAACCGGTCAATCACCCGAACTTCATTCTGGTTCTGCATCGATGCCCACGCCTGTTTCAGCGTTTGCAGAACATTGCCAATGAAGTCTTTATCAGCGGCGGCTTTCTTGCCGACGTAGCCCTGGCCGCGACGGTACATCTTCAGTCGGGCAAGCAGGTTCTGATTATTCTTGTCGAATTCCGTTTCATCGGCATGTGTCGACAGGCAGTCAATATGAACCTGGCCCGATTTGCTGATCCACAGAATATGGCTGTCCTGGCTGTCTTTTTGCGCCGCGAACATACGAGCCAGTTCTTCGATAGTTGGTTGATTGTTCAGATTCATAATTTGCCCCTTGACCATTTGGTGATCTTTCAAAGTTGGTTCGCTAATACAGGTAGCCCATCGGTTAGTTGATCCCTGGCACCGAAACCAGGACGTCAGCGTTCAGTCGCCGACAGTGGCGAGGTCCCGCGTCTGTTGCATGTAGTCGTGTTGAATAACTGCTACGCAATAGCGTCACAACGAAGAGAAGCAGCGAATACCTGGAGGCCACTGCCGACTTTTCAGGGTCGGCCACAAGCTTCATGAGGATTGATCGCCAGCGCTTCTCGTCCTTGTACTGGACGTTCGGGCCAGGTCAGCTTCTTCAATCTGCCTTGTGGGCAGCGTGTATCCGGGAAAAACAGCTCGGCGGTCAGACGAGCTTGCTCAAACATGTTGCCGTACTCCCGATCAGGGAGATGTCTGCATCATGCAAGGGCAAATCGGACGCGTCAACGGTTTTGTAGTGATTATTTTAAGTCACTACATATTGTCGGACAAAGCGGATTGGAATTAA
>Ga0160467_101309_pt1 | contig 10538 bp, 9 predicted proteins | sample HID1972I_E11MG_FD_108221 | JGI IMG/M metagenome (GOLD analysis project Ga0160467, IMG submission 108221) | Enriched pill bug-associated microbial communities from UW Madison campus, WI, USA - HID1972I_E11 MG | ecosystem: Host-associated > Arthropoda: Insects > Digestive system > Unclassified ...
CGACAGATTGCCCTCGAGTTTTTCTACCTTGCCGCCAGTCAGCAGCTCGGCGCCTTCGCCCTTGGCGATTTCCAGATACGAAAGAATCTTGTCGAATTGCTGCTCGGACGCCTGCGCGCCGACCATGGTGTCGGTGTCCAGCGGATCGCCGCGTTTGATTTGCAGGACCTTCTTCATGACGACGGCCATGAACTCGTCGTAGATCGATTCCTGCACCAATGCGCGGGAAGGGCAGGTGCAGACTTCGCCCTGGTTGAAGAAGGCCAGCACCAGACCTTCAGCGGCCTTTTCGATAAAGGTCGGTTCGGCCTGCATGATGTCTTCGAAGAAGATGTTCGGCGACTTGCCGCCCAGTTCCACGGTGGACGGAATGATGTTCTCGGCGGCGCATTTCATGATGTGCGAGCCGACCGGGGTCGAGCCAGTGAAGGCGATTTTAGCGATGCGTTTGCTGGTGGCCAGGGCTTCGCCGGCTTCTTTGCCGTAACCCTGAACAATGTTCAGCACGCCCGGTGGCAGCAGGTCGCCGATCAGTTCGACCAGCACGGAAATACCCAGCGGAGTCTGCTCGGCAGGCTTGAGCACCACGCAGTTACCCGCTGCCAGGGCTGGCGCCAGTTTCCACGCGGCCATCAGGATCGGGAAGTTCCACGGGATGATCTGGCCGACCACGCCCAGTGGTTCATGAATGTGATAGGCCACGGTGTTGCCGTCGATTTCGGCAGCGCTGCCTTCCTGGGCGCGCAGGCAGCCAGCGAAGTAGCGGAAATGGTCGGCGGCCAGCGGGATGTCGGCGTTGAGGGTTTCGCGGATGGCTTTGCCGTTGTCCCAGGTTTCGGTGATCGCCAGCAGTTCGAGGTTCTGTTCGATGCGGTCGGCGATTTTCAGCAGGATCAGCGAACGCGCCTGCACAGAGGTCGCTCCCCACGCGTCGGCTGCGGCGTGGGCGGCGTCCAGTGCCTTATCGATGTCTTCGGCAGTTGAACGCGGGAATTCGGCAATCGGTTGGCCATTCACTGGCGAGGTGTTGGTGAAGTACTGACCTTTGACAGGCGCGACGAACTCGCCGCCGATGTAGTTACCGTACTTGGCTTTGAACGAAACTTTGGCGCCTTCAGTACCGGGGTGAGCGTAACGCATGATGATGTTCTCCTTGGCTTTGTACTTATTAGAGAAACGCGCAAGTGCGCTTGCTATAAGCGTAGAGCAAAGGTCGGGCCACTGCCGTGCAGGTCAGGTAAATCAAGGTGTTGCGTGGTTTTTGTCGGACGAGCGGATTGTGCCTGTGACGGTTTCGGTACAGTTGGAGTGACAGTTTGTACCGCTTTTGCCACAGCGTGTGACCGGGCAGTCTTGCCAGCATTGCAATGGTGCTTGAGCTGGAGGATGCTCAGCCCACAGCAACCCCTGTAGGAGCTGGCGAAGGCTGCGATCTTTTGATCTTGATCTTCAAAAATACAAGATCAAAAGATCGCAGCCTTCGCCAGCTCCTACACGGGGAATATGGAGAACAATAAGAAATGCACGACAACCATTTGAGTCGCCATGCCCAGCAGGTCCTCACCGTCAGTCAGGGCAAGCCGCACCTGCACGGGCCCGGCGCCGATCCGTCGATTGCGCGCTCCTGGCTTCGCTGCCTTGAGGACTATCACCTCGACCCGGCGCTGAGCATGGCGCCGACCGTGCTCGAACACGGGCGCGTCCTCGAAAGCCGCGAGCGTCTGCAACAGGTTCTGCAGATCGCCGGCAACGAAATGAGCAGCCTGCATCAACAGCTCTCCGGCGCCGGCCACGCGGTGCTGCTGACCGACGCGCGCGGGGTGATCCTCAACTGCGTCACCGCACCCGCCGAGCGCAAGATATTCGAGCGCGCCGGTTTGTGGCTCGGCGCTGACTGGAGCGAGGCCTGCGAAGGCACCAATGGCATCGGCACTTGTCTGGTCGAGCGTCAGGCGCTGACGATTCATCAGGATGAACACTTTCGCGGCCGTCATACCGGCCTGACCTGTTCGGCGAGCCCGGTGTTCGACCCACACGGTGAATTGCTCGCGGTCCTCGACGTGTCTTCGGCGCGCCATGATGTCTCGCGGCAGAGCCAGTTCCATACCATGGCGCTGGTCAATCTGTCGGCGAAGATGATCGAGAGCTGCTACTTCCTGCGCTGTTTCGATAACCAATGGTTGCTGCGTTTCCACTTGCAGGCCGAGTCGGTCGGGCTGTTCAGCGAAGGCTTGCTGGCATTTGACGGGGAGGGGCGGATCAGTGCGGTCAATCAGAGTGCACTGAACCTGCTCGGGCATATTCGCGGAGGATTGCTCGGTAAACCGGTCGAAGCGTTCTTCGATTGCTCGCTGGATGAACTGCTCGGTCGCGCCAGCGCCAATGCCAGCGCCAGTTGGCCGCTGCACACCCGCGACGGCCGGCATCTGTTCGCGGTGTTGCGCGGTGAGTCGCGTAAACCGACGCCGCTCATGCAGGCGGCAAAACCAATAGCAGCGCCCCGACTGTCCGGGATCTGTCTGGGAGACGCCGCGCTGCAAGCCGATTTCCGCAAAGCCCTGCGGGTGTTCGAACGGGACGTGCCGCTATTGGTCAATGGCGAAACCGGCTCGGGCAAAGAAGCGTTCGCCAAGGCTGTGCATCAGGCCAGCCAGCGCTCGAGCAAAGCCTTCGTCGCTCTCAATTGCGCGGCCATTCCTGAAAGCCTGATCGAGAGTGAATTATTCGGCTATCGCGGTGGCAGTTTTACTGGCGCACGCAAGGACGGCATGCGCGGCAAGTTGCAGCAGGCCGATGGCGGCACTTTGTTCCTCGATGAAATCGGTGACATGCCGCTGGCCTTGCAGACACGGTTGTTGCGGGTGCTGGAGGATCGACAAGTGGTGCCGATCGGTGGCGAACCGGAAGCGGTCAACGTGCGGATCATCAGTGCGACGCACCGCAATCTGCTGGAGCGAGTCGCCGATGGCAGCTTCCGCGAGGATTTGTACTACCGGCTCAACGGGCTGGAAGTGGCACTGCCTGCGCTACGCGCGCGCAGTGATAAATCGCAATTGCTGGATTTTTTGCTGGCTGAAGAGGCGGGCGGCGACACGATCATGATCGACGAGGCGGCGCGTCAGGCGTTGCTGGCATTCAACTGGCCGGGCAATGTGCGGCAGTTGCGCAATGTGCTGCGTACATTGGCGGCGTTGTGTGATGAAGGGCGGATCGGGATTGAGGATTTGCCGGTGATGATTCGGCAGGGGAGTCCGGCAGTACGAGCGGTGGATGAATCCGATCATCCGCTGGAAGATGCCGAGCGGTCGGCTCTGCTCAATGTGCTGGAGCAAACTCGCTGGCACATGACCCATACGGCGCAGCAACTGGGGGTCAGCCGCAACACTCTTTACAGGAAGCTGCGTAAGCATGGGATTGAGCGGCGAGTCAGTTAGAAGGCCCTCACCCTAGCCCTCTCCCAAAGGGAGAGGGGACTGACCGCGGTGTTCTGCCAATTTACGCCGACCTGAAATATCGAGCCGAACTCAGGATTTGAAAGCAACCGAGATCGGCTCCCTCTCCCGTCGAAAAGTGGACTGGCCGAGTCAGATCTACTGATCTACGCCGACCTGAAATATCGAGCCGAACTCAGGATTTGAAAGCAACCGAGATCGGCTCCCTCTCCCGACGAAAAATGGACTGGTCGAGTCAGATCTACTGATCTACGCCGACCTGAAATATCGAGCCGAACTCAGGATTTGAAAATGACGCAGATCGGCTCCCTCTCCCTCTGGGAGAGGGCTGGGGTGAGGGCGGTAGTCTGCAGTCGAGTCGAGATGTTACGGCCCAGCCACCCCGCCCCTCACCTAAAGAGTGCGATTTCCCCCTCCCTACGCTAACCTGCGGCCATGTTTTACGAGGTCGACTATGCACATTCATATTCTGGGTATCTGCGGGACTTTCATGGGCTCGATGGCGGTGCTGGCCAAAGAGCTGGGCCATCACGTGACCGGCTCCGACGCCAACGTCTATCCACCGATGAGCACGCAGCTTGAAGCCCAAGGCATTCAACTGACGCAAGGTTACGACCCGGCGCAGCTCGATCCGGCACCGGATCTGGTGGTGATCGGCAACGCCATGTCCCGCGGCAATCCGGCGGTGGAGTATGTGCTGAACAAAGGCCTGCCGTACGTTTCCGGCCCGCAGTGGCTGGCCGATCACGTGCTGCAAGGTCGCTGGGTGCTGGCCGTCGCCGGCACCCACGGCAAAACCACCACCAGCAGCATGCTCGCCTGGGTGCTGGAACACGCCGGCATGAGCCCGGGTTTCCTGATCGGCGGTGTACCGCAGAACTTCTCGGTGTCCGCACGTCTGGGCGGTACGCCGTTCTTCGTGATCGAGGCCGACGAATACGACAGCGCGTTTTTCGACAAGCGCTCGAAATTCGTTCACTACCGCCCACGCACTGCGATCCTCAACAACCTTGAGTTCGATCATGCTGACATCTTCCCGGATCTGCCGGCAATCGAGCGGCAATTCCATCACTTGGTGCGGACCATCCCGAGTGAAGGCCTGGTTATCCACCCGACTACCGAGCCGGCGTTGCAGCGAGTGATCGAAATGGGCTGCTGGACCCCGGTGCAGACCACCGGTGCCGGCGGTCAGTGGCAGGTCAAACTGCTCAGCGAAGACGGTTCGGCCTTCGAAGTGATGTTCGAAGGTGTGTCGCAAGGCACCGTCGAATGGGAGCTGACCGGTCAGCACAACGTTGCCAACGCCTTGGCGGCTCTGGCGGCTGCGCGTCACGTGGGTGTAGTGCCATCGATGGGCATCGCAGGCTTGAGCGCATTCAAGAACGTCAAACGGCGCATGGAGAAAGTCGCTGAAGTACGCGGCATCACCATCTACGACGACTTCGCCCACCACCCGACCGCTATTGCCACCACCCTCGATGGTTTGCGCAAACGCATCGGCGACGCACCGCTGATCGCCATCATCGAACCGCGCTCCAACTCGATGAAACTCGGCGCCCACCGTGACGGTTTGCCGGACAGCGTGGTCGATGCCGACCAGGTGATCTGGTACGCCCCGGCCAACCTCGGCTGGGACCTGGCCGGCACCGCCGCGTTGTGCACCGTGCCATCGATTGTCAGCGATTCGCTGGAAGGCATTATCGAACGCGTGAAGAGTCAGGCTCAGCCCGGCACACACGTGGTGATCATGAGCAACGGCGGCTTCGGCGGCCTGCACGGCAAACTCGCCGAGGCGCTGCAATGAACACTCGTTTTGAGAGCAATGGCCCCGAACGCATCACACTGGCGATGACCGGCGCGTCCGGCGCACAGTACGGTCTGCGCCTGCTCGATTGCCTGGTGCGTGAAGATCGCGAAGTGCACTTTCTGATCTCCAAGGCTGCACAACTGGTGATGGCCACCGAGACCGATGTCACGCTGCCGCCCAAGCCGCAGATGATGCAGGCGTTCCTCACCGAATACACCGGGGCGGCCGCCGGGCAGATCCGCGTGTACGGCAAGGAAGACTGGATGTCGCCGGTGGCCTCGGGCAGCGGCGCGCCGGCAGCGATGGTGGTGGTGCCATGTTCGACGGGCACGTTGTCGGCCATTGCCACCGGCGCCTGCAACAACCTGATCGAGCGCGCCGCAGATGTCACTTTGAAGGAGCGTCGCCAGTTGATTCTGGTGCCGCGCGAGGCGCCGTATTCGAGCATTCATCTGGAGCACATGCTCAAGCTGTCGAACATGGGCGTGACCATTCTGCCGGCCTCGCCGGGTTTCTATCACCAGCCGCAGACCATCGATGACCTGATCGATTTCGTCGTGGCGCGGATTCTCAATCTGCTGGGCATTCCCCAAGACATGCTGCCGCGTTGGGGTGAGCATCATCTGAGCAGTGATGAATAAGCTGCTGGTGATCGGGCTGGCGTTATTGATGAGCGGGTGCGCCACCGCGCGCACGCTGGATGCAGCCAAACCGGGAGCCCCGGTGGTGTATTCCGGGACGCGGCTGGATTTGTATGCAATGAATGGCGGGTGTTGCGCGATGGACCGATTCGGGGCTGAGGCGCCGAGCTATCCGGGGGTGGATCTGCCAGCGAGTGCATTGCTGGATACGCTGTTGTTGCCGTTGTCATTGCTGACGGTGATCGGCGTGAGTTTTCAGGCAACAGGCGGATTGTAGTTAGACAGATCGTTCCCACGCTCCGCGTGGTAACGCCTCCGGTGACGCTCTGCGTCACGCTTTGGGACGCAGAGCGTCCGTGGCTGCATTCCCACGCAGAGCGTGGGAACGATCATGCGGCGGAAGATTATTTGCCGAGCTTGCGCAAATCATCCGACTCAATCACCCGAACCCCGTCCTGTTCTTCCAGCGCCAACCGCCACATCGCCCGCGCCAACTGGCAGGCCTCGATGCCACGGTATTTACCTGGAATCAGCTTCGACAACGGCCCGGCCAGTTGCTCGGCCAGACGCGGTTCAGTCCGTTCACCCAATAACAGCGATGGCCGGCAAATGGTCAGTTGCGGCCAGTCCTGCGCACGCAAGGCCTGCTCCATTTCGCCTTTGACCCGATTGTAGAAAACCGATGATTTTGGATCCGCGCCAATCGCACTGATCACAATCAGATGCCGTGCGCCCATTTCCCGCGCGCGCTTGGCAAACGCCACGACCATGTCCAGATCGACCGCGCGAAACGCCGCTTCCGAGCCGGCCTGTTTGATCGTGGTACCGAGGCAGCAGTAGGCGATATCGACACGGCCACTGAGTTGCGGCAGAAACGCCTGCGGATCGCCGACCGGGTTTTCCAGGTGCGGATGTTCGGCCAATGGTCGACGCGAAGGGGCGAGCACGCGAGAAATCGTTGGCTCGTTGAGCAAACGGTCGAGTAGATGTTCACCGGTCAAACCGGTGGCTCCGGCAAGCAATACGTGCTGAGGCGTCAAGTACATAGTGTCTCTCCCTTGATACTGTTCAGCTTAGTTGCTCTTTATCGCTCCGTCGTTCAATGCAGCACTTTGCAAAGCTTTTCTTGCTTGCTGTTTACGCAGCAGTTGCCAGTGCGACAGCACGGTTTTCGGCGCCCAGATCTGCGGCTCCGAGGCTTCGAAATTGTCCGCCAGCTCGCGCTCGGCGACGGTGGCCTTGGCCAGTTTGAAGGCTTGCTCCAGATCATCGGTCTGGTTCAGCGCCTGGGCGAACAGCGCGTCGCCGAAGTAGGTGAAGTTGGCTTCTTCCGAACAGCCGAAGGACACCCGGTCGGCGCGCGAGGCGGTCATGATCAGCGTGCGTTCGTCTTTCAGTGCCGGGATGAAACCGCCGGAGTAGCAGGATGAAATGACGATGATCTTGTCACGGTTTTTCAGCGGTGCCAGCACGGCGGCGAGTTCGTCGGCGGGCAGGTCGGCCAGTTCCATGCGCGGCTGGTCGAGGACCAGTTCATGTTCGGCGGTGCCGTGGCTGGTCAGGTAGATGAACAACAAATCTTCCGGGCCACTGCGCTCGGCGAGGGTTTGTGCGGCGCGGCGCAGGTTCTCGCGGGTGGCCATCGGCCGGTCGCCGAGGTGATCGCGGTGGTTGACCAGCCGGATCTGGCCGTAAGCGCCGAAGCGTGTGTTGAGCATGTTGGCGACGTAGTCGGATTCACGCAGGAATACGCTTTGCTTGCCGTCGCCGCCGAGGGTCAGGGTGTACAACTCGACCGCCGGGGTCGACGCAGGGATGGCGGCCAATGCGTCTTCAAGCAGGCGGCCCTGAGCAAGCAAACCGAGCTCAAGTGTATCGGGCAGCAACTTGCCATCGGCATCGCGTACACGCTGGCCGTTGATCCAGCTGCCGCTCATGACGCTGCCATCGGTCAGCACCAATGTGCCGCGCCCGGAATAACTGTCGTTGTCGAAACCGCCGATGTAGAAACTGCCGTCAGACAGGTTCAAACGGCCCGGGCCGCTGAAGCGCCAGTCGCTGAACGAGCCGATGTAATGGCTGCCGTCGGCGCCGATCAATTCGCCCTTGCCGGTCAGCGCGCCTTCTTTGAACTGGCCAAGCCAGACATCGCCGTCAGCGTTTTCGTAGCGACCCTTGCCGTGCAACTGGTTGTTCTTGAAGCCACCGACATAGATGTCGCCGTCGGCGCTGTTGAAGGTGCCGTTGCCCTCCAGCTGACCGTTGACGAAATGCCCGGTGAACGAGTTGCCGCTGGAATCGCCGCGTTGGCCTTCGCCGTTGGGTTTGCCGTGGGCGAACTGGCCTTGGTAGGAGCTGCCGTCGTCCATCTCCAGGCGACCGAGCCCGGAATACTGATCAGCCTTGAACTCGCCCCGGTAGGTCATGGCGTTTTCTTTCAGCGTCCCTTCGCCGTCGCGCCGGCCCTGTTTGAAACCGCCGGTGTAACTGCTGGCGTTGGTGGTCAGGCTGCCCTGGCCATCGAACAGACCTTGCTGGAACTGGCCGCGATAGACCTCGCCATTGCTGCCGTGCCATTCGCCCTGACCATGCCATTGGCCCTTGTCGAACTGACCGGCGTACCAACTGCCATTGGGGTAGTCGACGCGCCCCTGACCTTGCAGCAAGCCATCGACCAGTTCACCGCGATAGCGTCCGCCGTCTGGCAGGCGCGCATCCGGCGGCAACAGCGATTCGCCGTCGCCGCAAGCGGTGAGCATCAGGGTCAGGGCAATGGGTGCAAGAGAAGCGAGTGAGCGCATAGCGGGATCCGGGCAATTAGGCGACCGAGTATGCCGCAGCTATGCGTCGCATAAATAGAGACATGACGCGAAACAGCGTGCGCTGCTTCGCATCCGGAACGATCAGACGAAGCAGAGCGACAACGGCTCGGCGATGTAGGCCGGTTTTTCCGAGCCTTCTATCTCCAGCGTTGCGGTCGCTTTGAGCAGCCACTGGCCGGGTTTTTTCTCGGTCACTTCACCCAGATCGACCTTCAGGCGAACTTTCGAATTGACCTTCACTGGCTGGATGAAACGCACACTGTCCAGACCATAGTTGACCACCATCTTCACGCCTTGCGGCAGGATCAGGATGTCTTCCATCAGTTTGGGGATCAGCGACAACGACAGGAAACCGTGGGCAATGGTGCTGCCGAACGGGGTTTGCGCGGCCTTGACCGGGTCGACGTGGATGAACTGATGATCGCCAGTGGCCTCGGCGAACAGGTTGATACGTGCCTGGTCGATGGTGATCCATTCGGAACGTCCCAGTTCCGTGCCGACATAATCTTTGAGCTGCGCTACGGGTACATAGGGCATTGCGTCTCTCCTTGGTTCATCGGTGCTGTTGTTATGGGGTACAGAGAACCAATGTAGATCATCATGGCCAACCAGCCCGGTCAACCCACCATGCTTTTGGCGAATGCCGGAGCATAGGACGGGCATGCTTATAATGCGGGCGGGTCTTGAGGGGGGAGAGGACGGATGCTGTTACGCGGTCTGACATGGCTGGTGCTGTTTCAATTGATCGGCACGGCGATCAATCATTTGCTGCTGCCGGTACTGCCGGGGCCGATCATCGGCCTGCTGTTGATGCTCGGGTTCCTGATCTGGCGTGGCGAAGTCGGCGAGCCCCTGAGCCTGGCGGCCAGCAGCCTGCTGCGCTACTTGCCGTTGCTGCTGGTGCCGCCGGCGGTGGGGGTGATGGTGTATGCCAGGGATATTGCCGCCGATTTCTGGGCCATCGTCGGTGCACTGGTGTTGTCGCTGGTGATCGCCATGGGCTTTGTCGGGCTGTTGATGGAACGCATGGTCAAGCGCAAGGAGCAGGATCAATGATCTTCGACTGGCACGGCGCATGGACGGCGGTGATTCATCACCCGCTGTTCGGTATCGGGATCACCCTGGGCGCCTATCAGCTGGTGCTGGCGGGTTTCGAGAAAACCCGCTGGATTTTCCTGCAACCGGTGCTGGTCTCCATGCTGCTGGTGATCGGCGTGTTGCTCACGTGCGGCCTGAGCTACGCCGAGTACCGCAAGAGCACGGAGATCATGGGGATCCTGCTGGGCCCGGCGACGGTGGCCCTGGCGGTGCCGCTCTATCTGAACCTGCGGCGGATTCGGCAATTGTTCTGGCCGATTTTTACTACGCTGGTGATAGGCGGCGTGTTGGCCACCGGCCTGTGCGTACTGCTGGGCTGGTGGTTCGGCGCCGAACACAGGATGTTGATGACCATGGCGCCGAAGTCGGTGACCTCGCCGATTGCCATGCTGGTGGCCGAACAGATCGGCGGTGTGGCAGCCTTGGCTGCGGTGTTTGTGCTGATTACCGGGGTGGTGGGCGCGATGGTTGGCCCGGCGTTACTCTCGCGTCTTGGGGTGCACAGCCCCGAGGCGCGCGGCATGGCGCTGGGCATGACCGCACACGCTGTCGGCACCTCGGTGGCCCTGCAGGAAAGCGAAGAGTGTGGCGCCTTTGCGGCGCTGGCCATGAGTCTGATGGGCGTAGCCACAGCGGTGTTCCTGCCGCTGGCCGTGTCAGTGATTGTTTAAACCGGGTTTAAGGAAGCCTTTATGAGTCTGGCGCTGTTCCCCCTCAA
>Ga0160467_101310_pt1 | contig 10517 bp, 9 predicted proteins | sample HID1972I_E11MG_FD_108221 | JGI IMG/M metagenome (GOLD analysis project Ga0160467, IMG submission 108221) | Enriched pill bug-associated microbial communities from UW Madison campus, WI, USA - HID1972I_E11 MG | ecosystem: Host-associated > Arthropoda: Insects > Digestive system > Unclassified ...
ACAACACGCTGGCGAACAGCTGCCCGGCGTCGGTCAGGTTGCTGCCGCCGCCTTCGCGCACGAACAGGGGCTGGCCGATGAAGTCTTCCAGGGAGCGGATTTGCTGGCTGATGGCGCTGTGGGTCAGGTCGAGTTTGCGCGCGGCGCTGGAGAAACTGCCGCTGCGGGCGGCCTGAATGAATGCGCTCATGGACTGCACCGACGGGTATCGCTTGTACATGCTGTTAGTCCTACTTACACAACGTGGCAGAAAACGTCGCTGGCCCGATATTGCGCAGGCTTCCAATAATCGATCACCAGGCCTGCACAAAGACGGGCCGCTCTCTTGGAGCCTGACAATGATCGAATTCACGGTAAACGGCGAACGACGCGAGCTGGTAGAGACGTCGCCCTCCATGCCCTTGCTATGGGTATTGCGTGACCACTTGAAACTCACGGGCACCAAGTTCGGTTGCGGCATGGGTCTGTGCGGCGCCTGTACCGTGCACCTTGACGGTGTCGCAGTGCGTTCGTGCCAACTGCCGGTCGCCGCCGTGGCGGGGCACAGCATCACCACCATCGAAGGCTTGTCAGCGACCGAACAGCATCCGCTGCAACTGGCCTGGGTTGCCGAAGATGTCCCGCAATGCGGTTACTGTCAATCCGGTCAGATCATGTCGGCGGCAGCATTGCTCAACACCGGGACGGCGGTCACCGATGATTCGATCCGCAACGCAATGTCCGGCAACCTGTGCCGTTGCGGCACCTATGGGCGGATCAACAAAGCCATCAAGCGCGCCGCCACTGCGCCGAAGGAGGCGTGATGAGCTTCACTCAAGTTGAGTTGCCGCGCAGGCTTTTTCTCAAGCAAACCGCGACCGTTGCTGCCGGTCTGGCCATCGCGTTTTACCTGCCTTCGGGCGTGGCCGCCAGCGACCCGAAAGCGCCAGCACCTGCCGCCACATTCGAACCGAACGCCTGGGTTCGGGTGTTGCCCGATGGCACGGTGAAACTGGTGGTGCACAAGCACGATTCCGGGACCGGTACCCAGACGGCATTGGCGGCCTGCGTGGCGGAGGAACTGGACGTCAATCCGATGACCGTGCAGGTCATCACGCCGGAAAATCCGTTCTTCGATACCTACATTCACCCGGTCTGGAAAGTCTTCTCTACCGGCGGTAGTACCAGCGTTTCCCTGGAGTACGATCGCTTGCGCATGGCCGGAGCCACGGCTCGGGCTCTGCTGATCAGCGCTGCCGCCAAACAGTGGAAGGTCAGCCCTGACAGTTGCACCACGCAAGAAGGTTGCGTGGTTCACAGCGCCAGCCAGCGCCGCCTCGGTTATGGCGAACTGGTCGGAGTCGCCGCGCATTTGCCCGCCCCGACCCACGTCACCCTGAAGGATCCGGCCCAATTCAAATACATCGGCAAACTGCGGCATAAACGTGATGCTGCGGCGAAGGTGTGCGGGCGATTCAAGTACAGCATTGATGTGGTGTTGCCCGACATGTTGGTGGCCGTGATCGAGCGCACGCCGGTGGTCGGCGCGAAGGTGGTGTCGGTGGATTCGGCGGCCACGTTGCAAGTGCCGGGCGTGCGCAAAGTAATCGCAATTGCGGGCCGGCCGGACGTGCTGGGCGGCAATCAGGAAGGCGTTGCGGTGTTGGCCGAGAACTACTGGGCCGCGCAGCAGGGGCGTGCGTTGCTCAAGGTGCAGTGGAGCGATTCTCCGCTGGCCAGGTTCGACAGTGATGAACTGGCTATCGCACAAGCGTTGGCCCTCGATGACACGCATGCGCAGCGGGTGTCTGCCATGAAGGCCGGCGATGTCGATGCTCAATGGCCGACGGCCGCGAAGCTGCTCGAAGCCGATTACCGCATGCCGTACAAAGTGCAAAACCCGTTGGAGCCGGTGTGCATCACCGCACAGGTTCAGAACGACGGGATCACCTATTGGGGGGGCGTGCAGGTGCCTTCCTCGGCACTGGAAGCGGCGCAAACCGTGTGCAACATCCACAAGGACAAAGTCACGATCAACGAGATGGTGTCCGGTGGCAGCTTCGGTGCGCGAGAAGCCAAGTACTGGTTGTTCGAAGTGGCTTACCTGGCGCAACAGGCCAAGGTGCCGGTGAAGTTGATGAACAGCCGCGAAGCTGAAATGCGCTCGCTGTTCATGCACCCGGCGACCTTGCATCGAGCCAAAGGCGCGCTGGATGCCCAGGGGCATTTGACGGCATTGCGACTTGAGGCGGTGTCGCCCGCGTCGCCGGAACAGTGGGAACCGGGCTATTTCGAACGCCCCGATCACATGGACTACAGCACCACCGAGGCCATTACCGCGTGGGACTTTGCGTACCGTCCGGCGAATCTCGACCTGGTGTGGGTCAAGCACGAAAGCCAGGTGCCCAGTGGCTGGTATCGCTCGGTGAGTTTCATCCCGAACGTCTTTGCCGTCGAAAGCTTCATGGATGAGCTGGCCCATGGTGCCGGGCAGGATCCGCTGACTTTCAGGCTCGCCCACATGCAAGAGCGGCCACGGCATGTCGCGGTGCTTAAAAGTGCCGCCGAACGTGCCGGTTGGGGGCAGTCGTTGCCGGAGGGGACGGCGCTCGGTATCGCCACCAACCAGGGTTACACCAGCTTCATTGCCGTCGTTGCGCGGGTGTCGAAAAAGGACGGCGTAGCTCGCGTGGAGAAGCTGACCTGCGTGGTCGACTGTGGCCTGGCAGTGTCACCGGGAGGCGTCGAAGAGCAAATCTACGGCGGTCTGATGTGGGGGCTCGGCCACGCGCTGTTCGACCGCATGGACATCAAACAGGGCAGGGTGGTGCAGAGCAACTTCCATGACTACCGGGTGACGCGCATGTCCGACATGCCGGCGGTGGACATCCTGGTGCTGGACGGTGAGCCGAGCAAGCCCGGTGGCGTCGGTGAATTAGGCAGCCCATCGGTGGCGCCGGCCATCGCCAACGCCTTGTTCAGCCTGACCGGCGTACGCCAGCGTTCGACGCCTCTGACCTTGGGATAAACCGCCATGGACCTGCGACTGTTGCGCTATTTCATGGCGCTGGCCGAAGAGCTGCATTTCGGTCGGGCGGCCACGCGGTTGCACATTTGCCAGCCGCCGTTGAGTCAGCAGATTCGTCTGTTGGAGGACGAACTCGGCACACCGTTGTTCGAGCGCAGTCACCACCGGGTCGAGTTGACGGCCGCCGGGCAAATGCTCAAGGAACAGGCGCCGCTGGTGTTCGAACAGCTGAACCGCGCCCTCGACCTGACGCGTCAGACCGGTCGTGGGCAATTGGGAGAGCTGGAAATCGGCATGATCAGTTCGGTCATGGTCGGGGTATTGCCTCGTGCGTTGCACCTGTTTCGCGAGCGCTATCCGCAGGTCAACTGGCGTCTGCATGAGATGACGCCGGCGGCGCAGGTCAAGGCGCTGAAGGAAAAGCGCATTGATGCCTGCGTGTTTCGTGTGGGGTATGACGATCCGCTGCTGCGCAATGAGCTGCTGATCTATGAGCCGATACGCGTGGTAATGCCCGCTGACCATCCCTTGGCGGCGCGGGAGGTATTGGCGCCGATGGACTTGGCAACCGAGCCCTTCGTGGCATTGGAGCTCAAGCAGTCGAGGTTTGCGGATTTTCTGTATCAGTGCTGCATCAAGGCCGGGTTCACCCCGCAGATTCGCCAGCAGGTGATCGAAGTACAAACGCTGCTTAGCCTGGTGCGGGCCGGGTTTGGCGTGGCGCTGTTGCCTGCTTCCATTGAACAGTTGGCGCCCGCAGGACTGGTGTTTCGTCGGTTGACGCCGGCATTGCCGGAAGTGCCGTTGTATGCCACGTACCGCGCCGACGATGAATCGCCAGTGCTGAAGCTGTTTCTGGATACCTTGCGGGAGTTGGTTCTGGAGGACAGCGGCGGTCGCGTAGGAGCAAAGCTTGCTCGCGATGACGGTGTATCAGGTGGCCTATAAGTTGATTGAGCCGCCGCCATCGCGAGCAAGCTTTGCTCCTACAGGGACAGAAGGCTTCTTTGCACTATCGCAAGTCGCTGAGGTCGACATCTTCACTGAGCACCGCAAGTTGGTGCGGACTTATAAGTGGAGAGCCAATGAGCCAGGACGTCCTGACCACCGAAACCAATCGCCGCCAATTGCAGCAGATCATCGCCGGCCTGTCTGATGGTGTGATCCTGCTGGAGCTTGACCAGACCATTCTGTGGGCGAACGAGGCTGCACTGACGATGCACGGTGTGGGGCGCATCAGCGATCTGGGCGCCGATGCCGCGGAGTACGCCAAGCGTTTTGCCTTGCGCTATCGCAATAATCACCCGGTCGCCGTCGAAAACTACCCGATCAACCGCGTTGCCCGTGGCGAGACCTTCGGTGACGTGCTGGTTGAAGTGACCCCGGTCGACGACGAAGAACGCGTCTGGGTACACAACGTGCGCAGCATGGTGCTGACCGACAGTGCCGGCGACCCTGAGTCGCTGGTACTGATCATGGACGATGTGACGGAATGGGCCAGCGCCGAACAGCGGTTCGAAAAGACTTTCCATGCCAATCCTGCGCCGGCAGTGATCTGCCGTCTCAGCGATTTGCGTTACATCAAGGTCAACTCGGGCTTTTTGGAGATGACCGGTTACACCCGCGATCAAGTGATCGGTGCTTCGACCTATGAGCTGGATATCCTGGAGGGTGCCGAAAAGAAGGACCTGGCAATCGCTCGATTGCGTGAACACGCGACCATCCCGCAAATGCAGGCTGAATTGAAACTCCCTGAGGGCGGTAGCAAACAGGTAATCGTTGCCGGGCAGCCGCTGGATTTCAACGAAGAGGACTGCATGTTGTTTTCGTTTGTCGATATGGAACCCCGGCGCAAGGTCGAGGTAGCGCTGCGTCAAAGTGAAGAGCGGTTCGCCAAGGCTTTTCGCCTGACTCCGGTACCGATCCTGGTGTGCGGCGCCAGCGATCAGGTGGTGATGGATATCAATGAAGCCTTCCTCGACACGTTCGCTTATCCCAGTGAAGAAGTGCTGGGCAAGACCCTCTCGGAAATCGGCTTTATCCATGAAAAGGGTGCTCAGGCACGCCTGTTTGCCGCCTTGGAGAAATCGGCCAGCCTTGACCGCATCGATGTCAGCCTGCGTAAGAAAAACGCCGAGCTGATCGACTGCGCCGTTTCGGCTGACACCGTGAACATTCAGGACAACCCCTGCTACCTGCTGGTGATGATGGACATCACCGAGCGCAAACGCACCGAGTTGGAGCTGGTGGCGGCGATTGAAGAAGTGATGAAAGACGCTTCATGGTTCAGTCGCACGCTGATCGAGAAGCTTGCCAATGTGAAAAGCGTCAATTCACCGAAACTCCTCAGCGCGTCCTTTACTGATCTGACGGCGCGCGAGCGTGACGTGCTGGAGTTGATCTGCGAAGGCCTGGCTGACAAGGAAATTGCCGCTCGACTGAAATTGGCGCCCAACACCGTGCGCAATCACGTATCGACCATCTATTCGAAGCTCAATGTGCACAGCCGCAGTGAGGCGATTGTCTGGGCGAGGGAGCGTGGGTTGTTTTCGGGTGAATGGAGAACCAAAGGACAGCGATAGGGTGCAAATGCACTAATCGAGGGGGTGCAAATGGACGTGTCGTGGGAGAAACGCTGCTCGTAGCCTGTATGGATGTGACATGGGTGCTCACGACCCAGGTCGCGTTCTTGTGAACCAGCTGAAGGAACCGCAGTATTGACAACGAACACAGCCGTACACCGGTCAATGTTGCGCCGCTGCCGAGGTGAATTCTTATGATTTCTCTAGTGCAATTGCGTATCGAACTGGAGCGGAGTTTTTCGCCGTTGGCCTGTGATTGCAGTTTGACGGGTGACAACTCGTTAACCGTGAAGCTTTACCATCCCTCATCAGGCCAGGTGGATCTGGTGGTCAGTGGATTGAGCCTGCACAACCTCAGAACGCCCAATGCGCTGGCGGCGCTGATAGAAGAACTGCGCTACGAGCTTGAAAGTAACAATCTGCATCAACTCGGCCCTTTGTAGTCACAAAGTGGCCTTTTACTGGCGTTGAGCGCTGGCTAGGCTATAAGGAAAGCGAGGGTATTATTTTCTGTGACCGGTCCGCGACTTCGCGGTGTTGTCGTCGTGTCGCGGAAAGTGTCGATTACTTACCGCGGGTCAGCCTATGAACAGTCTTGGGAAACGTATTTTTTCGCCGCTGTCGCTTGTCCTTTGCGCACTGATTTTGGCCGGTTGTTCCAGTCCGCCACCGCCGCCACCTCCCGCTCCGCCTCCGCCGCTTGAACGCACCTGTGAAACATCACAAAGCACTGAGGTGCAGGGTGATATGCGGGGTGATGGACAGGTGACGCGTCAGACCGAATTGACGCGCTGCATTACTCAGTAAATACAACGCCCTGTGGGAGCAAGGCTTGCCCGCGATGGTCGTCAACGATGACGCGTATGTCCAGTAAGAACACATCATCGTTGACGACCATCGCGGGCAAGCCTTGCTCCCACAGAGGGACGGTGTTGTATCAGGAAAGGAATCCACCATCCACGTTCAAGGAAACTCCGGTGGTGTAGCTGGAAGCATCGCTCGCCAGGTACAGCACCGCCCCCGCCATTTCGCTCGGATCGGCCACACGCTTCAGCGGGATCTGCTGCAGCGCGGTGTTGAGAATGGCCTCGTTTTTCACCAATGCAGACGCAAACTTGGTGTCGGTCAGACCCGGCAGCAACGCATTGCAGCGGATGCCGAACTGCGCGCATTCCTTGGCGAAGACCTTGGTCATGTTGATCACGGCAGCCTTGGTCACCGAATAAATGCCCTGGAACACACCCGGTGAAACGCCATTGATCGACGCGACATTGATGATGCTGCCGCCCCCGTTCTCGCGCATCAGCTTGCCGGCTTCCACCGACATGAAGAAGTAGCCGCGAATGTTGACGTCGACGGTTTTCTGGAAGGCGCTGAGGTCAGTGTCCAATACGTTGCAGAATTGTGGATTGGTCGCGGCATTGTTGACCAGGATATCGAGACGACCGAACTGTTCCTTGATACCGGCGAAGACCTGGCTGATCTGTTCCATTTCACCGATGTGGCAAGCGATGGCGGTGGCTTTGCCGCCCGCGGCGATGATTGCGTCGGCGACGTGCTGGCAACCGTCGAGCTTACGGCTCGAGACGATCACGTGGGCACCTTGCTGGGCCAGCAGTTTGGCGATGGCTTCACCGATACCGCGGCTGGCGCCGGAGACGAAAGCGATCTTGCCATCGAGGTCGAACAACTGAGTCTTGGACATGGAATTCCCTTGTAAAAAGTCTTGTTATTGGGCCTGAATCGTTATCAAAGGCTGGATTTCTGGATGACCTGCAAGCTCATCTGCTCCAGCAGTTTGTTCATGTGAATGAACTGCGCGAAGCGTTTGTCCTGGGTCTGACCATGGAAGAAGCGGTAGTAGATCTGCTGCACGATTCCGGCCAGGCGAAACAGGCCGTAGGTGTAGTAGAAATCGAAATTGTCGATCTGGATGCCTGCACGCTCGGCGTAGTAGTCGACGAACTCGCGGCGCGTGAGCATGCCGGGCGCATGGCTCGGTTGGCGGCGCATCAGTTGAACCGGCGCGGGATCACTGGCTTCGATCCAGTAGGCGAGGGTATTGCCCAGGTCCATCAGCGGGTCGCCGAGGGTGGTCAGTTCCCAGTCGAGGACACCGATGATCTGCATCGGGTTGTCCGGGTCGAGTATCACATTGTCAAAGCGGTAGTCGTTGTGAACGATGCTCGACGTTGGGTGATCGGCGGGCATCTTGTCATTCAGCCAGGCTTTCACCACTTCCCATTGAGGGGCATCCGGAGTGAGGGCTTTTTCGTAGCGATCGCTCCAGCCGCGGATCTGTCGCGCTACGTAGCCTTCCGGTTTGCCGAGATCACCCAGCCCATAGGCCTTGTAGTCGACCTGGTGCAGCTCGACGAACTTGTCGATGAAGCTCTTGCACAGGGTTTCGGTATTCGCGGCATCCAGCCCCAGTTCCGGGGGCAGTTCAGAACGCAGGATAATGCCCTTGACTCGTTCCATCACATAGAACTCGGAGCCGATCAACGATTCGTCGGTGCAGTGCACGTAGGCTTTGGGACAGTACGGGAAGCCGTCACGCAGCTGATTGAGGATGCGGAACTCACGGCCCATGTCATGCGCGGACTTGGCCTTGTGGCCAAAAGGTGGCCGGCGCAGGACAAACTCCTGCTCGGGGTATTCCAGCAGGTAGGTGAGGTTTGAAGCGCCACCCGGGAACTGGCTGATGCGAGGCAAGCCGCTCAAGCCAGGAATATGGGCCTTGAGGTAGGGGTCGATAAGGCTGGCATCGAGTTCTTCGCCGGTGCGAGTACGGGTGGACTGGTCAGTAAGCGCCATGCTTATCCCTTCTGCTTATTCTGGTGGCCTGAAACTATTGGCTAATCTAATGCGCACACCCGGCACCCACAACCACCAACCGCCCTTATAGGTGAGCGTGTTGCCGGGCGATCATTGTTTTTGATACACCTGTTTGAATTACGCTTACAGCACCGCGCTGCTCAGGGCAGTCGGCAGGCTGATCGGCGTCAGCACCGGCTCGCCCGAGAAGAACGCCACCAGGTTGCGACCCACCAATTCCACGGTGCCTTGAGTGGCTTCCGGAGACAGCCCGGCGACATGCGGTGTAAGGATCACATTGGCCAAAGCTTTCAGGGCATCCGGAACGTGGGGTTCATTGTCGAAGACGTCCAGCGCTGCACCGGCGATCCTGCGTTGTTCAAGAGCGCTGATCAGGTCTGCGGTTGCGACCACACTGGCACGAGCGATGTTGACGATGAAGCCATTCGGGCCCAAAGCATCGAGCACTTGCCTGTTAATCAGGTGCCGGGTGCCAATGCCGCCGGGTGTTGCGACCACCAGGAAGTCCGATGCGCGCGCCAGCTCGGTTGGGGTGGAGCAAAAATCGTAAGGCACGTCTTTGCGGTGTTGCCGGTTGTGATAGCTCACCGTCATGTCGAAGCCATGGGCGGCGCGCTTGGCGATGGCCATGCCGACGGCACCGAGGCCGAGAATGCCCAGGTGTTTGCCTGCCAGGGAAGGGCGCATGATCTTCGGCCACTCGCCCCGGCGCACGGCAGAATCACAGCGGGGGATATCGCGCACCAGCGACAGCAGCATGGCCATGGCGTGGTCGGCAACCGAGGAAGCGTTGACCCCGGCGCCGTTGGTGACGGTGATGCCCCGGTCCGCAGCGGCTTGCAGGTCGACGTGTTCGTAACCGGCGCCGATCACGCAGATGATCTTGAGGGCCGGCAGTGCGGCAATTTCATCGGCGTATAAGCCCAACGGGCCACGGGTCAGGACTGCGTCGATTTGAGCACCATGGCGGGTGATGGCTGCCGCACGCTCGGCAGGTGTCGGGGCGAGAATCAGGTGAAAGCCCTGGTGTTCGAGAATCGGCAGGTAGTCGTTGATGGTTTCAACCAGTATCAGAACGGTTGCGGGCATTGCTATGCTCCTGTGTTCGTAGGCGTGTCGGGCGTCATACGTCGTTTCAGAGTGCTGATTACAGAACCAATTGGCAATGGTGGTTAACTGCCTCTGCAGTGTTTTTCAGTCTGGCCTGCTTCACGCAAGAAGCAAATTTACGACTCAGGTCGCTGCAAGGTTTTCGACGTCATGGCGCAGCACACTGCAAAGGCAGTGCGCTGCTTAAGTGTCACTGAGTCTTTAGCGTCTGGTTCGCCTTGTCTTGTTCAGCCATTGCGAGGGCTTTTACGTCATAGGTCGGATAAAACTCGGTTCTGTATGTTCCCCATGCCGTATTTTCGAGTGCAAGGTTCACTTCTGCCAAACGGGAGGCTGGAAGTCGCAGGGTGACGACTTGCCCGATGCCCATCATGATGTTCCAACTGACGACTTCTACTCCCGCAGGTGGGAAGGCCTTATGGAATCCTTGCCGAGCAAGTTGAGCCTTCAGTTCGCCCAACGGTCTTGACTGATCATGTTTTAAAAATACAGTCAGCATGACTGCATTATCTGGCGTGGCAACGGCATTTTTTTCGGCGGGATTCGTCTTGGTCTGCGCGTTTGCCGCACCGAAGAAGGCCGAAGAAACAAGTAGCGCAGATACCAGCAATGTTTTGATTTTTTTATGCACAGTGAATCTCCAGGTTTAAGTGGGCGTAAATATTTAATGTGAATTTACAATTTTGGCGGGACTGATGAGGTCGATAAATATGGACGATCAGTTGGTTTTAACAGGTGTGCCTGGCATGAGCGTGGGTTGTGTTTCTATAGCTCCCGTGTAAGGGGCATGCACAACGTGAATGCGCACCAAAGGGTTGTTTTCAACCATGTCGCGGGGCACTTCACGGGAGTAAGTGAATTCACTTCGATTCAATGTTTCCAATTGCCTGACCACGGTCTTGGTCGGTCCGACATCGGGCACCAAAACGTGGGTTTTATGATCGCCCGTGATAAAGAAGTATCCGCCACCGCCGTTTTTG
>Ga0160467_101314_pt1 | contig 10485 bp, 7 predicted proteins | sample HID1972I_E11MG_FD_108221 | JGI IMG/M metagenome (GOLD analysis project Ga0160467, IMG submission 108221) | Enriched pill bug-associated microbial communities from UW Madison campus, WI, USA - HID1972I_E11 MG | ecosystem: Host-associated > Arthropoda: Insects > Digestive system > Unclassified ...
CATCCCAAACAGCTGTATTACCACAAGTTTGATAAGCAACATGTACATCATGTCCTTGATCTGCCAAACGAATAAATGTGCCACCCATAGAGATTACATCATCATCAGGGTGCGGAGAGAATACAATTGAAGTTTTCTTAGCCGGATTAGCACGCTCAGGTCTTTGTGAATCATCAACATTTGGTTTACCACCTGGCCAGCCAGTAATGGTATGTTGCAATTCATTAAAAATACGGATATTGATATTGTAAGCAGGACCTGATTGGGTTACCAACTTAGCCATACCATGATTATTATAATCTTCTTCTGTCAGTTTCAGAATAGGCTTCTTAATTTCCAAAGACAACCAAACAACTGCTTTTTTAATTAAAACAGGTGTCCATTCAATATCTTCAGCCAACCAAGGCAAATCGAATCTTGTTAATAACGAAGCTGATTCTGTGTCTAAAATGAATTCTACATTATCAGACAGTTGCAAATAAGTTGCTGGAATCTCTGATGAGATTTCACCTTCTACAGCTTTCTTAATGATTTCAGCTTTATTACCACTCCAGGCCATTAAAATGATCTCTCGAGCTTTAAAAATAGTACCGACACCCATCGTAATTGCTTTACGAGGTACATTTTCTTTACCACCAAAATCACGAGACGCATCACGACGTGTCAAATCATCTAATGTGACAACACGTGTACCCGAATTAGGAGCAGATCCCGGCTCATTGAAACCGATATGACCTGTACGACCAATTCCTAAAATTTGAATATCTAAACCACCTAAGTCAGTAATTTTTTGCTCATAAGCTTCACAAGCGGCATTGATCGCGTCTACTGCTAATGTTCCATCAGGAATATTAACGTTTGCTCTTTCAATATCAACATGATCAAATAGATTCTTATTCATGAATGTCACATAACTCTGTGCGGCATCTGGCTGCATCGGATAATATTCATCCAAGTTAAACGTGATGACATTTTTGAAACTTAAACCTTCTTCTTTATGTAAACGGATTAATTCAGCGTAAACTTTAACGGGTGTTGCACCAGTAGCAAGACCTAAAATTGCATTTTCGCCATTCTCTTGCTTTTTGCGAATGATGTCCGCAATACGCTTTGCAACAACTTTGGAAGCTGTGCTTGGATCAGGATACACACTTACAGGAACTTTTTCAAAGCGTGTTTCTTCCAATAAATTTAATCTAGCCATTATTAGAATTAGTATTGATAGGGTGAATTACAAATTTATAAAATATTGTAGCTTATTCACCATATTTTATAAGATTTTAAATCGTTTATAGCAAAAATGCAAATGCACACGATTGCTAAAACGTTTATTTGAAGTATTATCTAATATTATTAAGTAAATCAATGGCTTGAACGAGCGTTTCAGATCTTTTAGCAAAACAAATCCGCAAAATATACTGATTTGGATCTGCCGTATAGAACGCTGAAATCGGAATTAATCCGATCTTATTTTCGACGATCATACGTTCAGCAAATAAGAGGTCTTGTTCCTCCGAAATTGAACTGTAATCAACATTCAAAAAATAAGTACCGTTGCTCGGTAATACGGTAAATTTGGAAGATGATATTCCAGCAATCAGGAAGTTTCTCTTCTGTTCAAAGAAATCTCCTAAACCTAAATAACTTTGTGAATCTTCCAGATACTTGGCAATAGCCATTTGAACTGCACCATTGACACTAAAGACATTGTATTGATGGATTTTTCGAAATTCTCTCGTTAATTCAAGGGGTGCTATACAATATCCCACCTTCCAGCCAGTTACATGGAGTAGTTTTCCAAAAGATGCAATGACAAAGCTTCTTTGCCTTAACAAGGGATGCGCTAATAAAGAATAGGGCTTTCTGCCATCATATACAAGGTGTTCATACACTTCGTCGCTCAATACAAATACTTGCGACGACGCTACAATCTGAGCTAATGCTTCGATATCATCCAGTTCCAGTTGTCGACCAGTTGGATTATTAGGGTTGTTAATAATAATCAGTTTCGTTCTGGCATTCACTAGACTTTTGACATAATCCCAGTCAATAGTAAAATCAGGTGCTAAAAGAACAACTGGTATAACCTTTCCTCCAAATAATTCAACAGTTGGGGCATAACAGTCATATGCTGGTTCAAATATAATGACCTCATCATCTTTATGAACAACTGTAGCTATAGCAGTGAAAATAGCTTGAGTCCCTCCCGCTGTTACAGTAATTTCATCCTGAACGTCGACCTCTATCTGATGGGTATTCATAACTTTCAAGGCTATTTTTTCACGTAAGGGTAAGGCTCCCGGCATTAATGCGTATTGATTAAACCCATCGTTCATATAATCCTTTACAAGATTGATTAAATGTGGATCAGTATCATAATCAGGAAAACCCTGTGCCAGGTTTAGTGAACCATACTGTTGCGCGAGCGCAGACATTTTACTGAAAATTGTTGTTCCCACACGTGGAAGCTTAGATTGAAAGGTTGAATTCATTATAGTCAGAATAAACAAATGCTAAGATAATATTTTGGAATAGTTCACAATCAATTGCACAAATTAATGTACAACAAATATAATCTACAAAAGCAATAGATTATATTTTTTTATAATCTAAATGTTCAAAATAATCCTAAGAAAATTTTGAGACACGAACCTATCCGACTGATAGGAACAACAGATCATCGTCAGGTAAGAGTATAAAGTTTGCGAAAGCTATTCCAATGGATAATTCCTTTACGTCATTCAAATGGGTACATCGTATGTCATACCAAACATAATACTATCTGAGCAATGTATTCTTTAGGTTTTTAAGCCAGTTGTAGCAACTAAAGTTTACCTGTACAGTATGGTACGAAAGCTGATGATTCTTATTGGGATAGTAATCATTAGAATAATCCATTTCAACTAAAAAATCATTCGTAAAGGCATATCCACAACCAATTGTTAACCTATTGCTTCCAAACTTTGGATACTCAAAAACGTCCGCGGCCGTCTGGGTAAAAACTTCTTCTGAGGCCACGAGATAAACTGATCCTTTTGCAATCTCCGTTGCATTTAGTGTTTTTGTCAATTTCACCTGACTTCTTACCCGGAAACTTTCGTCAAATCCCTGTTCAATCCTTCTATCAAGATGATCTTCTATCCTAAGCCGCCCTGATAATGTAAATGGAGTCTTTTTAAAATAATAAATCCCTTGCACTGCAGACCTGATTTCCGGAAGTCCATCCTGCCCCATAAGCTTAATCTCCGGATTATGGTTATAACCAGTAAATACTGAAAGCTTAAACTTTGAAAGCGAGTAATGAAGCCAGACCCTGGCATATAATTGGGCATTGGAGTGAAAAGGATCATCATCTCCTGATAGGCTAGTCCATACCTGTCCAATATTTATTTCATTACTCCACTTTCCCTTTATTGGTGTCACAAATTGAAAATCGTTCCAAAACTGATTATAACTTTTAGTTTGGCCGTAAACAGCGACTGGCAATGTAATTATATGGAACATAACCCAAACAAATATTAATCTCATCATATAAGCCATTGCATTTTTGATAAACCTATTAAAGCTTTCAAGAGCTATGCGGTGCAGGCTTTTATTTATCTTTGACTTTAAAATATTTACATCACAATCCGCTGCACATTCACTGGATCGCTGTCTATAATGGAATACATATATGTTTTTTATGAATAAGCAAGGTAACATAATACGGTGCAGAATTTGATAGATTAAGGTTCTAATTAGTGAAAGCAAATATATAGAATTGCTAAACAATGTTTAATTAAATTAAACATTGTTTATATATAAATTTAGTTACAAACGCTTCCATATTATTAAAACACCAGCAACCTCACCATTAATAAATTAACTGACAGCCTTTATAAGCAACGCATTAGGCAAAAAGTATTTAGCTCGTAAAGAACGTTTTTCCGAAAATATCTTACTAAAAATTTAATCATATGGGTTACTGACTATGAAAATTCAGCAATGGCTATGACAAGATTTGGATAGCTAAGCAATCAATTGTAAAAAGAATGTATAAAAAACAAATATAATCTACCTAAATGATAGATTATATTATATTTGTAATCAAAACGCTCAAATAATGATGAAAAAATTTTTTATATACTTCTTATTTTGCTTACCCCTTATAGTGGTCGCACAGAAGAAAGAGTTAACTAAAGAGGATTATATCGCTCGTGTAAAAGCCAATCCAGATTCTATTTCTACATTGGTAGATTTAAGAAGAGTTGGTGGCTATACGCCAGAATATCAAGAATTACAAAGCTTATACAACACCTTAGGCAAAAACGTTAAAAATTCACAAGAAGGTCAGGAATTTAAAACTTATCTTGAAGCACTTTCGAAAGTCGAAATCGGAAAACAAGCTCCCGAGTTTACGCAAAATGATACCACGGGAAATCCTATTAAATTAACCGATTTCAGAGGGAAGTTTGTCCTACTAGATTTTTGGGCTTCATGGTGTCCTGATTGTCGGGTGCAAAGTCCTGACTTAGTCAAAACCTATGCGACCTTTAAAGATAAAAACTTCGAAATATTAGGAATTTCTTTTGATAGAGACAGAAACTCTTGGATAAAGGCCATTCATACCGATAAGTTACATTGGAAACATGTTTCGGACCTAAAGCGTTGGCAAAATGATGTGGGAACATTATACGGAGTCAAAGCTATCCCACAAAATGTGCTGATTGATCCTTCTGGAAAAATCATAGCCAGAAATATACATGGTGAGGAGTTGAATAAGAAACTGAAAGAAGTATTAAAATAAATAGAAAAGGGAGCGATTAATAATCGTTCCCTTTTCTATTTATAGCTCATGTTAACCAAAAAGAGCCCGGAATACATCCTCTAGAGTTGCAACCGGACGAATAGCGATATTATACTTTTTAGGATCTAACCCCTTAGTATTAAACTTAGAAATAAAGATTCCTTCAAAACCTAATTTCTCAGCTTCAGCGATGCGCTGCTCGATTCGATTTACAGCACGAATTTCTCCAGAAAGCCCGACCTCACCAGCAAAAGTGATGTTTGTTTTTACAGCAATATCCTGTTGTGAAGAAATAATAGCGACGATGACTGCTAGATCTATAGCAGGATCTTCCACTCTTAGTCCTCCTGCAATATTTAAGAAGACATCTTGCGCACTCAATCTAAAACCAAAGCGTTTCTCCAAGACAGCAAGTAACATACTTAATCTTTTAGTATCAAATCCAGTGGATGTACGTTGTGGATTTCCAAAAGCAGAATTACTAACCAAGGCCTGCACCTCAATCATCATAGGACGTGCTCCCTCCAGCATTGCTGCGATAGACACCCCACTAACCGGAGCATCGCGTTGCGAAATCATAATTTCAGAGGGATTGGAAACCTCTCTCAGACCTGAACCCTGCATTTCATAGATACCCAACTCTGAGGCCGAACCAAACCGATTCTTCACAGCTCTCAAGATACGATATACGTGATGTCGATCGCCCTCAAACTGTAAAACAGTATCGACCATATGCTCTAAAACTTTAGGTCCAGCAATAGATCCATCTTTAGTAATGTGACCAACAATTAAAACTGGAGTACTCGTTTCTTTGGCAAACCGCAACAACTCTGCTGTACATTCCCGAACCTGAGACACGGAACCCGGCGCAGATTCTATCTGCGACGAATGCAGGGTCTGAATGGAATCGATAACGATTACATTGGGTTGCACAACTTCTATCTGTTTAAAAATATTTTGTGTAGACGTTTCTGTTAAGATATAACAATTCGCATTAGATGATTGCGACAACCGTTCCGCCCGCATTTTAATCTGTTGCTCACTCTCTTCTCCTGAAATATACAGCGTCTTTACCTGCGGAATGGATAATGCCAGTTGCAACATGAGCGTAGATTTCCCAATACCCGGTTCTCCACCGATTAAAACCAAAGAACCTGGAACAATCCCTCCCCCCAAGACACGGTTAAACTCCTGATCGGGTGTCAGGATACGTGATTCATCCTGATAAACGATTTCATGAATAACAGCCGCTTTATTTGCGCGCTTGGGTGACGATGTTACCGATGTACTGCGCCATTCAGGGACTTTAGATCCTGATTTCTCGACCACTTCTTCTACGAGAGAATTCCATTGCTTACATGAAGGACATTGCCCAAGCCATTTTGCGGATTCAAATCCACAACTTTGACAGAAATATGCTGATTTTGTCTTTGCCATTGTACGAATTTACCACTTTTTAAACGGCAACATTTAGGTTATTAAAAAATCTTACAATATTTTGTAACAAGAATCAGAAGTTATCGACTTATCGAATATGAATTTGGAACAGGAGTTTATCATCCTTTTAGAAAAAAATCAAAATATCGTACATAAAATCTGTAAAATATATACGGATCAAGAGGATATGCATAAAGATCTTTTTCAAGAAATAACGATTCAGCTTTGGCATTCTTATCCTAAATTCCGAGGTGAGGCAAAATTTAGCACCTGGGCATATCGAATTGGGCTAAATACAGCGATTTCCCTATTTAGAAACAAAAAAAGGACTTTACCAATTATTCCCTGGGACCAAAATTTAGAAAAAATATCATACGAGGAATACGATCCAGAAAAAGATGATCAGCTCCAATATTTATATGAAGCGATCCACCATTTGAATGATATTGAAAAAGCACTCATATACCTTTATCTGGAAGATAGGGATTATACAGAAATCGCTGAGACACTTGGCATCAGCGAAGTCAATGCTCGCGTTAAAATGAACAGAACAAAAACAAAATTGAAAGAGATTTTAAAAAAGAAAGGAGCTTTGTAATGGATGAGTTAGATCAATTAAAAAAACAGTGGAAGGAAAACGAAAATTTCATGAAACTCAATCAATCTGAGATCAAAGCTATTCTTCATAAAAGCTCTAAATCGATTGTTAAATGGATATTTATTATAAGTCTTATTGAACTGACTTTAGGCATTGTCATATCTCTACTATTGCCCGAATCAGATCGAGAGCACTTAGCATTCTTTAATTTTATAGGCTATGCTTCAGATGTCGTATTTTATAGTGGAATAGCTTATTTCATTTATAACTTTTTTAAATCCTATATCTCGATATCAAGTACAAGCAATACCAAGAATTTATTAGTCAACATCATGATGACTAGAAAACATGTTGAAAAATACATAAAATTCAATATTTATTTTATTATCTACTCCTTTTTGATAGCCTTTATAGAATTAACAATAAGTAGAATGGATGTAAGTACAAAATGGGGCGCTAATTTCTTTATGACCATTGTCTTTGCTGTTTGCATAACTTTAGTTGCCTATTTCTTTATTTCCATATTTAAATTTTACTATAAAATCGTTTACAGAAGATTGCTCAAAAAATTGAATCATAACTACGAAGAGTTAACACGCTTAGAAGAGGAATCTTAGAAAAAAGAAATCTATTATTACCTTTACAAACTATGCAGCAGACTATTATTTTCTATCTTGTATTCGTTAATCTTCTTACTTTTTTACTTTTTTATCTTGATAAACGAAAAGCGATAAATAAAGCCAATAGAATCTCGGAGAAAACACTGCTAAGCTTTTGTGCCATTGGGGGTAGTTTAGGAGGGTTTCTTGGCATGCAGTTATTTCGCCATAAAACTAAAAAGAGAAGCTTTCTGCTTCCCTTTATTATTATTGTTATTCTACAGGTAGGGAGTGTCTATGGATATGCAAACTACCATCATGTCATCTAGTTTTCATTTTCTTTTAGTATTCTTAAAAAGTTTAATCCCATAAGCTTTTCAAGGTCCGACTGATCATAGCCCCTTTTCAGTAAAGCCTTTGTCAAATTCGGTAATTTACTTACATCTTCTAATCCTCGAGGGGCTGACTCTATACCGTCATAGTCAGATCCGATGGCAACATGATCAATACCAATTTTTTGCACCAGATAATCAATATGATCCAAAAGTAAAGACAAAGGCACATCTGCAATATGTTTATTTTCCACAGACAATATCCCATATTGATCAGAAGCAGAGAGGGTATAATCGCCTTGAAGACCAAATTGCTTCTTGTACAATTTTTTGACACGCTTTTCATAATTTTTATCCAGAAAACCAGAGTAAAAATTAACACCTACCACTCCCCCATTTTTCTTCAGAGCTTCCAACTGGGCATCTTTTAAATTTCGGAAATGAGGAGTTAATTTGTAAGCATTACTGTGCGACACCAGTACCGGTTTGGTCGCGACATCCAATACATCATAAAAAGTCTTTTCACCAACATGTGATAGATCTACCATCATGCCCAGTTTATTCATTTTTCTAACAATATCCTTACCTAAGGATGATAGACCCTTACCATCCTGTGATGTCGTTTTGAACTCTTGAGCGGCCGCAGTAGCCCAAGATAAATTATAATTCCAAGTGAGCGTCATATACCGGGCCCCTCGATGATAAAGAGCTTCTAAATAATCAATATTAGCCTCTATCATATTTCCGCCTTCTATACCGATAAGCGCTGCTACTTTTTCATTTTTTGTAATACGCTCAATGTCATCACTATTTTTAGCAAGCTCAATCTTATCGGGGTTTCTGTTCAGCACTTTTTCAAGAGCATCAATTTGATCATTAGCATGTTTAAATGCTCCCGATTTCCATTTTTTATCATCCGACCATACCGCAAAAACCTGTACATCGATACCACCTTCAATCAATCTTGGAATATCAGTATGGTTTACCCTTAACCGCTGACTGATATCAAGACCGGGTAAGACAGATGTAATAATCACATCATTATGGCCGTCAACAACGATCATCTTTCGATGAATAGTTTCATAATCCTGTGCCTTCACAATTTCAATCCCTGATAACACGATTGCCAATGGTAAAATGTAATTTTTCATTAGAACTATTTTTTACCTGCTGCTATAGCTTCATAAATAGCGTCTTGAATCCTGCTTCTGATATTGAGGTTAAGTAATTTAGTCGAAACCTGAGGATGAACACGATTTGACAGAAATATATAGACCAGCTGATTAGCAGGATCAATCCAAATACAAGTACCAGTATAGCCCGTATGTCCATAAACAGTTGCATTTGAAAGTTTTGACGGATACTCATTTTTCAGATTCGGATCCCAACGGTCAAAACCTAAGCCTCTCCGACTTGTTAAGGATTGTTTTGATGTGAACAGATCCACTGTCTTTGTCTCAAAATAACGTTCTCCGCCATATTCACCTCTATTTAATAGCAGCTGTCCGTAAATCGCCAAATCATTTGCAGTAGCAAATAGACCAGCATGCCCCGCCACTCCGCCGGCCATTGCCGCTCCTTGATCATGAACATATCCCTGCAAAAGCACTTTCCTAAAGGAAGTATCCTGCTCCGTCGGAATAATATCCTGTTTTGCAAAACGATCCCTTGGGTTATAACCAGCGGTCTTCATACCTAATGGGCGATAGAAATTCTCCTGCACATACTTTTGCATCGTTATAGCAGTTTGATGCTCCGCAACCTCTTTCATCACGTACATACTGATATCACTATAAACATAATTTCCTACAGGTTTCACCTCTGAATTTAACATCTCAGGCCACATGACATCCTGGTAATAATTATTGACCAGATAACAGCTATCAGCCACTTTTACATGATGAGTCGGTGAATCATAAGATTGTAAATCGCCAGGTTTCAAATTTCTATAAAAAGGAATAAAAGGCGTAAATCCGGCTTCATGTAACATCACACTCTTTAATCGGATATCCTTTTTATTTGTAGCCTTAGCCTGCCAAAGGTAGTCCCCGATAGGCTTATCTAAGTCAACAATCCCCTGTTCGGTCAAACGCATAATTACAGGAGTAGTACCTGCAATTTTACTTACTGAAGCCAAGTCAAAGATATTATGAATAGTTGTTGGTTCTTTTTTACTATAAGTATGATATCCGTAGCCTTTTTCAAGTATTACCTGACCATTCTTAATGACCATGACCACAGCACCAGGTGTTGCCTTTTCAGCGATTGCTTCTGCTGCTATTTCATCAATTTTTTTACTTAATCGATCGATGTTGATCTCATCATTCGCGTGCACTCCATATTGGATACGAGTCTGACTAGTCGCTTCACCCATACCTTTCATAAAACTGCTGGAATAAGTTTTCTGTAGTTTATTAAAAGCAGATAGCCCCCCGAAAATTGTCATAGCTGCATTATTCTGCGTTTCGCGAGAAAAATGATCATTCCACAAAATTGGGACTTTCACATTATTCAGCAAAGACAATACATCCCCCTTTCCAAACACAGCAAGAATAATCTTCTTATTATTCATTTTTGCTTGAACAAGCTGTTCTATAAATGGAAATGTTAATGCTTCAGACTTAACAGCCACAATAACAAGGTTGCTATATTTAACTTGTTCATCAAAACTCCCCAAACCTGCATAAGTTACAGCAGCATAACGGGATATCTGATCATTAAAATCACGGAATA
>Ga0160467_101315_pt1 | contig 10484 bp, 6 predicted proteins | sample HID1972I_E11MG_FD_108221 | JGI IMG/M metagenome (GOLD analysis project Ga0160467, IMG submission 108221) | Enriched pill bug-associated microbial communities from UW Madison campus, WI, USA - HID1972I_E11 MG | ecosystem: Host-associated > Arthropoda: Insects > Digestive system > Unclassified ...
CGCCTGCGCTACGCGAAGGCGATGTACGCCAACGAAGATATCCGCGCGACCGTGCGCCACCTGAAGAAGGGTGGCTTCCTGTGGTATGCGCCGGACCAGGACATGCGTGGCAAGGACACCGTGTTCGTGCCGTTCTTCGGCCACACCGCCGCCACCATCACCGCCACCCACCAGCTGGCGCGGATGACCGGCTGTGCGGTGATCCCCTATTTCCACCGCCGCGAAGGCGGAAAATATTTCCTCAGGATCGGCGCACCGCTGGAGAATTTCCCCAGCGAGGACGTGGAAGCCGATACCGCGCGGGTCAACCAGGCCATCGAACAGATGGTGCGCGAGGCGCCGGACCAGTACCTGTGGATCCACCGGCGGTTCAAGCGCCAGCCGGGTGGCCGCAGCAACCATTACCGCTGAAGCGGGCAGCACGCGGCTGCGGTGGTAGAGCCGCCCCCTGGGTCGGCCTGGCCGCGTTCCCTTTTCAGCCGTTCGCTGCCGCCTGCCCTTCGTCGCGGGCCAGCAGGCTGCCTGCATACAACGCCGCCAGCAACACCGTCAGCCCACCCCAGAACGTGGAATGGAAGGCCAGGTGGGTGTTGAGCGGAAACACGGTAACCACCAGCGCCAGCATCGCCGGGCGCGCGCGTTCGCGTGCCTGCGGCGGCGCGAACCGCCATGCGCGCCAGGCCTGCGCGAAGGCCGCCAGCCACAGCAACAGGCCCAGCACGCCGGTTTCGGCGAGGATTTCCAGCACGATCTGATGGGCATGCAAGGCGGGTCCTTCACCCCATACGCCCTGCTGGCCCGCCTGCGGATCGCACGCTGGATACGCGTCGCGGAACCCGCGCGCACCGACGCCGTTGATGGGATGCGCTTCGATCATGCAGCCCGCCGCGGCCCAGATGCGCCCACGACCGGACAGCGCCTGCTCCACGCCATCCTCCTGGCCTTCCCACGCTTGTGCCGTGCGCGCCACGCGTTCGCGCAGCTGCGGTACGGACGCTGCCAGTCCTGCCGCGACCGCCAGGCCGAGTACCGACAGCAGCAGCAGCTGGCGGGCGCCCAGAAGACGCCACCCGCTGTACAGCACCACCAGCGCGAAGGTGATCCACGATGCCCGCGAGCCGGCCAGCAACAGCACCACGCCCACCGCCACGCTGGCCAGCAGCCACCCGCCGCGTCCGAAACGCGCCGCCGCCGGCAACAGCAGGAAGGGCGACAGGCTGGCCAGTACCTGGCCGAACTTGAGATTGCACGGCCCCAGCGCGCCACTGAGGCGATCGGCCAATGCGGCTTCTTCCGGGCTGCACAGGCCGTGCCCGCTGACCAGCAGCTTGAGCTGGTCCAGCGACCAGAACCATGGGCTGGTACCGGCGAGCGCCTGTACCAGCGCATCGACGGTCCACGCCGCCGTGATCAACGCCAGCCCGTTCAGGGTCAGCGACCGGCGCTGCGGCGTGGCCACGGCGATGGCCACCAGCCACATGAAGGGCAGGTAGCGCAGTCCCGCGGCGGTCTTGGTCCATGCCGCGGACGGATCCACCGCATCCAGCGCGGAAAATGCCTGCGGCAACCAGTAGCCGAGGAACAGGATGCTGGTGAGCGCCCACGCGGCGGGCCCCAGCAGATGGGGTCGGCCCTGCACACGGCGCATGACCATTCTCGTGGCCGCATACAGCGCGCCCAGCACCAGCACGCCTTCGGCGATGCCGGGCAGCGGCCACAGCGCCACGAAGGCCAGCACCCACCAGGGAGCCCAATACCCGGCGCGGTCGTCGCGCACGGGGGGGACAGGATCAGCCGGCAAGATCGGCATAGAGGCGGAGCGTGTCGCGCTGCATGGCCTGCAGCGTATACGGGATGCGCGAGGGCAGCACGGGAGGATCGGCAAGCAGGGCCAGCGCGCGTTCACCCAGCGCATGGGCGTCGCCCAGTGGTACGGCGCCGGAAGGCTGCAGCTGCCGCAGCAGTTCGCCGACGCCGCCATGGTCCCAGCCGAGCACCGGGCGGCCAACCGCGATGGCTTCCACCACGGTGCGGCCGAATGCTTCGGGCTTGTCGGAAAGCTGCAGCACCAGGTCGCTGGCCGCGTACGCTTCGGCGATCCGCGCGGTGGGCGGGCTGATGTGCAACGCCGTGTCCACGCCCAGCCCACGGGCCTGCTGGCGCAGCTCGTCGACGTAGCTTTCGCGTCCCGGCTCGTCGCTGCCGAGCATCCACAGCCGTGCCGGCACACCGGCCGCATGCAGGTGCGCCAGCAGCCGCAGCGCATGCACATGGCCCTTCAGCCGGGTACCGCGTCCCGGCAGCAGCAGCACCGGCCCATCGGCCTCCAGCAGCCAGGGATGGTCCCTGCCCAGTGACAGCCGTGGCCGGCGATCATTGCGCGCAACGCGTGGGAACTGCGTGGTATCGGCACCGCGCGGGATCACCCGCAGCCGTTCCGCTGGCACCGAGGGATAGTGGCGCTGGACGAAATCGCGCACGGTATCGGACACGCAGATCACCCGCTCGCCGGTGGTCATCACGGCACTGTAGCGACCGGGCGAATTCAGCCCGTGCACGGTGGTGATCCAGTGCGGGCGGCGATCAGCCGGCAACGCCTGCACCGCCTTCAGGCCCAGCCAGGCCGGCAGCCGCGAGCGCGCGTGGACGATGTCCGCGTCCACGTCCACGAACAGGCGCCGCAGGGTGGGCATGTGCCGCAGGGTGAACAGCGATTTGCGGCCGATGTCCAGGGTGAGATGTTCGGCGCCGCTGGCCAGCAACGGCTCCACCAGGCGCCCGCCGGCGGATACCACCAGCGCGCGATGACCTGCCTTGACCAGCGCTGCGGCGATTTCCAGGGTCGAGCGCTCGACGCCCCCGGAATGCAGCGCCGGCAGCAACTGCACCACGGTCAATCGGCGCATCGGCAGGGGGATCCGGTCAGTCGGCCAGCACGAACACGGCGCCGCAGTAGGCGCACTTCGCTTCGCCGTTGGGCTCGTCTTCGATGGGCAGGTACACGCGCGGATGCGAGTTCCACAGCGCCATCTCCGGCGTCGGGCAGCTCAGCGGCAGGTCGCTGCGGTGCACGGTGTAACGCTTTTCGGCGTTGGCGGGAGCAGTGGCGGTATGGCTCATGGCGGCGGAAATCTGCAATGGGGAAACGGATGGGCTGATTCTAGCAGGCCGGCGCCCGCCCCCCCTACTGCCGGTGGGGCGGGATCAGGAGGCGGATCACAGGGCCCGGTGCCCCAGCGCGGTTTACTGGAAATCCAGCGACAGCTCCAGGAACGCCGAACGGCCGAAGGCGTTGTAGACGCCCTGGTCGTAGAACGGCCAGTTGCCGTTGCTGCGGTCGATGGGAGGCATCTCGTCCGTCAGGTTGTTCACCGTCAGCAACAGGCTGGCCAGGTCATTGATGCGGTAGCCAACGGTGGCGTTCCACGTGGTCCACGGGCCGATGTCGCGCTGCTCGCCACGGCTGTCCCAGGTGGGGGCATTGCGCACGCCGAAGGCGCTGGCGCTGAATGGACCGCGCTTCCAGTTCACGCCCAGCGTGCTGCGGTGCTGGAGCTCGTTGGAATTGGCGCAGCAGAGCTGGTCGTAGACCGGATCGCCTTCCTTGTCCTGGGTAGTGTGCTTGACCGCCCGGTAATAGCCGGCATTGACGCTGAAATCACCGGCGCGCTCCGTGCTCCAGCGGTAGTCCAGGGCCGCCTGCACGCCGGTCTGGCGCTGGCTGGCCACATTGATGGGATACGAGAACACCTTGTCCACGCCATTGGGATTGAGTGGGTCGGTGGCCGGCTTGCGCTGCACCTGGCCCAGCACCTGCTGGCAGGTCGGCGAGGTGATGTCGAACGGCGTCTGCCCATTTTCGGACACGCCCAGCCGGCAATTGGCCTCGGTATCCAGAATGCTGTCGGTGCCGAGGATGCGCACCTCGTTCTCGATGGTCACCGAGTTGAAGTCCACCGACATGCTGAGCGCGTTGTCCAGCGCCGACCACACTACGCCATAGGTGAAGGTGCGCGCGGTAATGTCCTTCAGATCGCGGTTGCCGGTGCTGGAGGACAGCACCGACAGGCCTGACTGCTCACATTCATCGTAGTTGTCGGACGTATAGCCCGCCTGCCGGCATTGATACAGATCGGTATTGGTGGTGTAACCGCTGCTCTCGCGCGAGAACAGGTAGAACATGTCCGGTGAACGGAATGCGGTGGCATAGCTGCCGCGCAGCAGCAGTGATTCCACCGGGCGGTACTCCAGCCCCAGCTTCCAGGTCGCCTTGCCGTTGCCGCCGCCTCCCTGCAGCGCATACTTGTCGTAGCGACCCGACAGATTGGCGCTGAACGTATCCAGGATCGGCACCTGCAGTTCAGCGCCCAGTGCGTACAGGTCGCGCTGCCCCTCGGCCGAGGTGCCGGCGGTCTGCCCGCGGAACAGCACGCCCGCATTGGGATCGGCCGACTGGTTGAAGAACTTCTCGCGCTGTCCCTGCGCGATCAGCGCAAAGCCCACGTCACCGGCGGGCAGAGTGAACAGCGAGGTATGCGTGAGCAGCGCGGTAACCGCCGTGCGCGATGCGCTGGAGGCGGCACGGTTGAGGCCACTGAAGCTGTCGTACTGCCCGCGGGTGATCGGCTGGTACAGCCTGGACAGATCCGGCGCATACACCTCATAACCGTCCTGCATGCCCAGCATCGGCCCCAGGTAGTAGTCATCCACACCGTTGCGTGCCAGGAAATCGGTGGACTTGCGGGTCACGTCGGTGCTGGAACGGTTGACGTACACATCGTAGTCGAAGCCACCCAGTGCGCCGCGCGCGCCGGCGGTCACGTTCAACGAGCGCGTGTAGACACGCTGGTCCTTGGCATCCAGGCCGACCTCCTCCGGCGCGTAGATGCGCTGCCATTGTTCGTACTGGCCACTGGACTGGTTGTAGAACGTCTTGCTCCAGAAGGGGCTGCCGCCACTGTAGGTGGGGCGGCCGAAACCGAACAGGATGTCCGAATACAGCTCGGTTTCCGGTGTCAGGTGATAGCGCAGGAAGGTGGTGGCGTTGACGTCCTGGCTGGTGTTGTAGAGCGTGGCGGTACCGACGTTGTCGGGGCTGCCGCAGTAGTAGCCGGTGCCGGGCGTATCGCGGTGGGCGTACACGGTGCTGCCACCGAAAAGTCCCGCCAGGGGTGCGCAGGTGGCCGCGCCAGGATCGATGTAGGCATTCGGACCCATGCGCATGCGCAGGAAGGTGCGCGAAGGATCCTGCGGGCCGGTGGGATTGTCGTCGACGCTGTCGATGCTGCCGCGGTCAAAGGCGTGGATCGCTTTCTGGTTGGTGTATTCCAGGCCATAGCTCAGGTCCAGGTTGCCGAAGCTCTGTCCGCTGCTGAAGCTGAAGCGCTGGCTGGAGCCGCCGCCCTGGCTGTAACCGCCGACGCGGTAGCGCAGGTGGGTCCCTTCCACACGATCCTTGAGCACGATGTTGACCACCCCGGCCACGGCCGATGAGCCATAGACCGAAGACTGGCCCCCGGTCAGCACGTCGATGCGCTCCACCATGCCGAGCGGAATGTTGGCGATGTCCGCGATGCTGGTGTTGCCGTTGTAGGCCAGCGGATAGCTGTTGATGGGGCGGCCATTGATCAGCGTAAGCGTGTAGCTGGGGTCCAGCCCGAACAGGCTGATCGTCTTGGCACCAGGCGTGTAGAAGCCGGTGCCCTGCGAATCCTGCACCGAACCATTGGCCACCGGCAGGGAACGCAGTGCGTCGAACACCGTGGTGAAGCCCTGTGCCTGGATCTGTTCGGCGGTGATGGTGGTGACCGGCGACGGACCTTCCACCTGGGCGCGCGGGATCAGCGAACCGGTGACCTGCACCGCATCGAGCTGACGTGGCCGGGCGTCCGTCCCCTCCTCGTCAGCGGCGGGCACCTGGGCCCGGGCCGACAGAGGAAGGATCAGGGCGGACGATATCAACAACGACAACAGCCTGTGCTTCATCTGGCATCTCTCCAACGTGGAAGGCGATCCAGCGGCCGGCGGGGGCGGCGCGCGAGCGGTACGGGTGCGGCGATGCGACAGCCATGGTTTGTCGGCGGCAGTTTTAAATCGATCCAAAGGAAGATGTCAATATTTTGTAATGAAACCTTTTTTCGGGATTAGATCGAACTAAATTCACTTGTCAGCGCCAACAGGCGTGTTGCAGGATGATCCGGTTGCTCTGGGAGGAGAACGCAATGACCCCGTCCGTGCACTGCCGCGCACCCCGCGCGCCTTTACCCCTCGCGCTTGCCGTCGTGCTGGCTCCAGTGATCGCCTGTACCGCCCATGCGGCTGCGGTGAACACCTCGTTCGAGCAGGGCCAGCCGGCGCCGGCCGTCAGCACGCAAGGGCCGTTGCAGCTGCGCATCGGCAACGGACCGCAGGACCCGTATGCGGCCAGGGCCGGCATGGGCTACAGCGGGCTTCGCGCCCTGCACTACGCCGGGCCCGGTGGTGCTGCCCGGCAGCGGCTGCTGGATGCCGACCAGGTGATCGAAGCGGATACCACGCTGTCCTGGATGGTGCTGCCGGAGATCGTCGACGGCGATACGGTCGCTTCGACCTACGTTTCGCTGGACCTGCTGCTGGACGACGGCAGCCGGATCTCGGCATCCACTGCGCGCGACCAGCATGGTGTCGCCCTCGGTGCCCTTGAGCAGGGCGATTCGAAGACGCTGTATCCGCAGCAATGGGCACGCAAGGCCGTGCGCCTGGGCGACGTGCCTGGGCTGAGGGGCCGCCGCGTGGTGGCCATCGAGCTGGATGTGGCCAGTGCCGAAGGCGCGCCCGTTTCCGGCTGGATCGACGACGTGCGCCTGGACGCGCAGCCGCGCACGGTACCGCAGCGGGCCTCGGACTGGGTGCTGACCACCCGCGGCACGCAATCCAACGGCCGCTTCTCGCGCGGCAACAATTTTCCGGCCACCGCCGTCCCGCATGGCTTCAACTTCTGGACCCCGGTGACCGACGCCAGCGCCCTGAACTGGCTGTACCGCTGGAACGAGCACAACGACGACGCCAACCGTCCGCGACTGCAGGCGTTGGGGCTCAGCCACCAGCCCAGCCCGTGGATGGGCGACCGCCAGACGTTCCAGGTGATGCCATCGAGCACGCGTGGCGTGCCTGAAGCGGACCGCGGAAAGCGCGCGCTGGCGTTTTCCCACGACCAGGAAAGCGCGCGGCCTTACCGTTACGACGTCCGCTTCGACAACGGCATCGCCGCGTCCATCGCACCGACCGACCATGCCGCCGTGTTCCGCTTCGAGTTCCCGCAGGACGGCGATGCCAACCTGTTGTTCGACAATGTCGACGCGCGCGGTGGCCTGACCCTGGATGCGGCTGCGCAGACACTGTATGGCCATACCGATGTGCGCAGCGGCCTGTCCAACGGCGCCACGCGCATGTATGTGGTGGCGACCTTCGACCGCCCATGGCGCAGCAGTGGCCGCATCGACACCGGCCGCCCCACCGGCTACATCAAGTTCGATGCCGGTGCCGATCATCGCGTGCACATGCGCATCGCCACATCGCTGATTTCGCTGGAGCAGGCGCGCCACAACCTGGCCCTGGAACTGGCAGCCGACGACGACCTGGAACGGGTCGCCAGCCGCGCGCAGGACGCGTGGGATGCGCGCCTTGGGGCGTTCGACATCGGCGATGCCAGCGACGACCAGAAGACCACGCTGTATTCGAATCTCTATCGCCTTTACCTGTACCCCAACTCCGGGCACGAAAACGCCGGCACCGCGCAGGCGCCGGACTGGCGCTATGCCAGCCAGGCCAGCGCGGCAGAAGACAATACCGATGGCAGTACAACCCGCAGTTTCGCGCCAATCCGCGATGGCCGGGTGTACGTCAACAATGGGTTCTGGGATACCTTCCGCACGACATGGCCGGCCTACGCGCTGTTCCGTGCCGACGATGCCGGTGCGCTGGTGCAGGGCTTCCTGGAGCAGTATCGGGCCGGCGGCTGGGTGGCGCGATGGTCGTCGCCCGGCTACGCCGACCTGATGGTGGGCACCAGCTCGGATGTGGCCTTCGCCGATGCCTGGCTGAAGGGCGTGCGCGGTTTCGACGCCGAAGAGGCGTACGCCGCTGCCCTGAAGAATGCCAGCGTGGTGCCACCGGATCGCCATGTCGGCCGCAAGGGCATGGACCGGTCCACGTTCCGCGGGTTTGCCAGCAGTGACGTGCATGAAGGCATGTCATGGACCCTGGAAGGCGCGCTGAACGACTTCGGCATCGCCAACATGGCGGAAAGACTGGCAGCCTCGGCACGCTCGCCACAGGCACGAGAGCGCTACGCGACCGAGGCGGACTATTTCCGCCATCGCGCCGCCGGCTATTCCACGATGTTCGATCCCGCTGCGGGCTTCTTCCAGGGCCGGCGCGAGGATGGCGGCTGGCGGCTCGACTCAAAGAGCTACGACGCCCGCGTCTGGGGGCACGATTACACCGAATCCAATGGCTGGACGTTCGCGTTCACCGCCGCCCACGATGGCGAGGGCCTGGCCTCGCTTTACGGCGGACGCGAAGCGCTGGCCGCCAGGCTGGATGCATTCTTCGATACGCCGGAAAACGCCGATCCCGCCCTGGTGGGGTCGTATGGCGGGTTGATCCACGAGATGACCGAAGCGCGCGACGTGCGCATGGGCATGTATGCGCACAGCAACCAGCCGTCGCACCATATCCCGTGGATGTACCTGTACGCCGGACAGCCATGGAAGACCCAGAAACACGTACGCGAGATCCTCTCGCGCCTGTACCTGGGCAGTGAGATCGGCCAGGGGTATCCGGGCGATGAAGACAACGGTGAGACCTCGGCCTGGTATGCCTTTGCGTCGCTGGGCCTGTATCCACTGCGCATGGGCGCGCCGGAGTATGCGATCGGCTCGCCGCTGTTCAGGCATGCGCGCGTGACGTTGCAGGATGGCGCGGTGCTGACCGTCAATGCGCCGCAGAACTCACGCGAAAACGTGTACGTGCAGTCCCTGGAGATCGATGGGAAACCATGGACGAAGACCTGGGTGCCGCATGAGCTGATCGCCCGTGGTGCCACCCTGGACTTCGTGATGGGGCCGCAGCCATCGCGCTGGGGCAGTGGCGAGAACGATGCACCGCCGTCGTTGACCGCACGCGGACAGCGCCCGCAGCTGTTGCACGATCTGCTCGGTGAAGGCGCACAGGCCACTCTGGCCGACGGCCACTCGCTGGCCGCGCTGGTCGATGACGATGCCGGTACCACGGTCGCCCTGCGCGGGGATACCACGCTGGTGCTGGGCGGTGCTGCCGATGGGGCCGCCACGATGTATACCCTCACCAGCGGCGACGGCGCGATCCGTGGTGCCGGGTGGACGCTGGAAGCCCGCACCGGAAATGGCCGCTGGACCACGCTGGACCAGCGCCGTGGCGAGGACTTCGCCTGGGCGCGGCAGACCCGTCCGTTCCGCATCGCGCATCCGTCCCGCTACAGCGAATACCGCCTGCGCATCGCCGCACCGGCACGGCTGCAGCTGGCGGAAATCGAACTGCTGGCCCCTGGAGCTGCCCGATGATCCGATCTTCCTTCCGCCCCGCGCCGATCGTCCTCGGCGCGCTCGCCTTGTTCGCATCCACCGGCGTGCTGGCATTTGACACCGAACGCCAGCAGGGCGGCGTCACCCTGCATTACCAGGATGCCAGCGACGCCGTGCCTGCGGCAGTACGGAACCGCATCATCGAGACGTTCTTCAAGGCCTACCTGCCCGAGCGCAGGGACTTCCATCCGGCTGCACCTGCCCGGGTGAACATCGTGATCGATCCGGCTTACGACGGCATCGCCTACGTGGGCGAGAAGGCGAAGGCCGCCACGATCACCATCAACCCCGCATGGCTGGCGAAACATCCAGGCGATACCGACCTGGTGACCCATGAAGCGATGCACATCGTGCAGGGCTATCCGGAATATGCCAACGCACGCGTGCCGGGCTGGCTGGTGGAAGGCATCGCCGACTATGCGCGCGACCGCTACGGCGTGGCCAATGCCGCAGCCGGATGGGCGCTGCCGACGGTGATCAAGGAAGGTCAGAGCTTCGATACCGGCTACCGGGTCACCGGCGCGTTCCTGAAGTGGAGCGAGGCTGCCCACCCCGGCCTGGTGACCACGCTGGATACCGCGCTGCGCAGCGGCCGCTACACGCCGCAGCTGTGGCAGCAGCACACCGGCCACGCGCTGCCCGCACTGTGGGACGCATATGCGAAGGCGCATCCGCCAGAGTGAAGCATACGGCGATGGATACGAAGACGCCGGGCAATGCCCGGCGTCTTCGTATCTTTACGCACGACCAGTCGCGTGTACCGGCCGCATCCGCGCCGCGATCCTTCCGATGAGGAGCCCCCCTGATGTTCAAGGGGGCGCGCCGAGGGCGCGGGGATAAGGAGGAATGCGTGGGCAGCTTGAGGCTGCAAAAGAAGGCTTA
>Ga0160467_101318_pt1 | contig 10457 bp, 6 predicted proteins | sample HID1972I_E11MG_FD_108221 | JGI IMG/M metagenome (GOLD analysis project Ga0160467, IMG submission 108221) | Enriched pill bug-associated microbial communities from UW Madison campus, WI, USA - HID1972I_E11 MG | ecosystem: Host-associated > Arthropoda: Insects > Digestive system > Unclassified ...
AAGAACCACTTGGGCGACAAGGATGAATACTTGCCGACCAACCACGGCTTCGACGAGTTTTTCGGTAACCTCTATCACCTCAATGCTGAGGAAGAGCCTGAACGAGAATTGTGGCCCAAAGATGATGCGAGTTTTGTCAAGGCTGCCTCGCCTCGGGGCGTGATCCACAGCTTTGCCGACGGCAAAATCGAAGATACAGGCCCGCTGAACAAAAAACGTATGGAAACCATCGATGACGAGACCACCCAGGCCGCCATCAATTTCATAGACAAACAAGTCAAGGCTGATAAACCGTTCTTCGTCTGGATGAACACCACGCGCATGCATGCTTTTACTCATGTGCGCGATTCGATGAAAGGCCAGAGTGGTATGCCAGGCAACGAATATGCTGACGGTATGCTGGAACACGACGGTGATGTGGGCAAGCTGCTTAAGGCGGTCGACGACCTGAAAATTGCCGACAACACAATCGTGGTCTACACCACCGACAACGGCCCTAATCAGTGGTCTTGGCCTGACGCCGCAACTACCCCGTTCCGCAACGAAAAAAACTCCAACTGGGAAGGTGCTTACCGTGTACCGGCGATGATCCGCTGGCCTGGAAAAATCAAGGCTGACGCGGTCTCTAGGCAGATGATGTCCGGGTTGGATTGGTTCCCCACTTTATTGGCAGCAGCAGGAGACACCGATATCAAAGATCGCCTGCTCAAGGGTGCCGACGTTGGCGGGAAAAACTTCAAAGTGCATCTGGACGGCTTCAACCAGCTTGACTACTTGACCGGCAAGACCGACAAGAGTGCTCGTGACGAGTTTTACTATTTCAGCGATGACGGCGACTTGGTAAGTATGCGTTACGGCGACTGGAAGCTAGTCTTCTGTGAGCAACGGGCACCAGGCGGTTTGAAGGTTTGGAGCGAGCCTTTCACGTGTCTGCGTGTGCCTAAACTCTTCAACTTACGCATGGATCCTTATGAGCGGGCTGACGTGGTTTCCGACCAATATTATGACTGGCTGACCAAGAACGACTTCCTGCTATTCAACGGGATCCGCAAAGCCGCAGCGTTCCTTGAGACTTTTGTTGAGTACCCACCAAGTCAACGCCCTGCAAGTTTTAGCATCGATCAAATAAGGGCTGATGTGGATAGAAGGATCAATGAAAAAATAAAAAACAGTGCTAAATAAGACCGCTTGACCGCCGCTCGCCTCATGGGCGAGCGGCCTTTTTTTGACCTGTGACTGAATCTGCGCGCGAGCGTCCGGTGCCGTCCAGGCCACTTTGAATTAGAGCAAGGCAGTCGCAATGTCCTCACGAGTCGCCAGTAAGTCGTCGGTTGTACCTGCGCCGAATTCTGCCGTCCCCGCGCTGTTCATCCCCGCGCTTCTATTGTGTCTTTCTGGCGCTGCTGCGCTGGTTTATCAAGTCTTGTGGATCAAGCAATTATCGTTAGTGGTCGGCGTCGAGGTGTATGCGATCACCACCGGTATCAGCGCGTTTTTCGCCGGGCTCTCACTGGGTGGCTGGCTATACGGGCGTTGGGCAGATCAATTGCGCAGCCCGGTGTTGCTGTATGCCGCTCTTGAGGTGTTGGTGGCCGCACTGGGTGTGGGCGCGACCCTTGCGCTGAGCGTGGCAGCACCCACCTTCGCCTGGTTGCAACAGCATGTCGGCACATTGGCTTGGTTACTGCCCTTCGTTTTGGTCGGTTTGCCCGCCGTTTTAATGGGCGGCACGTTGCCGGTGCTGGTGCGCTCGCTGGCTGCGGATCCCGGCAAAAGCGGCGGCCAGTTGTACGCGGCGAACACGCTGGGTGCGATCGTCGGCACTTTGCTGGCGGCGTTCCTGCTGATCGCAACGCTGGGCGTACGCGGAAGCGCGCTCGCGGCGGCGATGCTCAACCTGCTGGCCGCTGCTGGGGCTCTATGGCTACACCGTCAATCTTCCCTGCCTGCCGAGGTCAAGGTCGACCAGTCGAACGCGCCTGCGCGGGATTGCTACGCGTTATGGCTGTATTCGATTGCCGGCGGCGTGGCGCTGGGTTACGAGGTGGTGTGGTCGCAGGCAATCGTGCAGTTCATGAGTACCCGCACCTATGCGTTTGCCGTGGTGCTCGCCACCTATCTCGCCGGACTGTTCATCGGCAGTGCCCTGCTCTCCCGTCGCGTCGAACGCATTCGTGATCCATGGGGCGTGTTCGGCTTGCTGATTGCCGGTGCAGGGTTGATCGCACTGCTGGAAATCGCACTGCTGGGCCGCTGGCTGGTGATTGCGCAAAGCCAGGTCGAAACCGGCTTGCTGGCCTTCGGGGTCAGCGAACTGTTCGGGATGAGCGCACGTTTTGCGGTGGCTGCAATGTGCATCGTGTTTGTGCCCACCTTACTACTCGGCGCCGCGTTTCCGTTGGCGCTGCGCTTGAGCGTCGGCCAGCAACACGTGGGTCGAGATGTCGGCGCAGTGGTGGCGTTCAACACGCTCGGCGGAATCGTCGGGGTGATGCTGTGCGGTTTTGTGCTGATCCCGCTGCTGGGCGTCGTTCGTACATTGGGTCTGTTAGCAATCATCGCTGCGGCGATCGGTTACCTTGCCGTGCGCAGGGGCCATGGCGTGAAAAAAGACCGCCGCCGGTGGGTCGTCGCGTTTAGCGTCGCGTCCATCGCGCTAGCGTTACTGACCCCCGCCGACAAACTTGCCACCTTGCTGCCGGGCGCGCGCAACGGGACGCTGGCGTTCTATGAAGAAGGCCGCGGCGGCACGGTTGCCGTGGTTACTCAAGGTCGAGGTCAGAACACATTTCAGCGTCTATATATCCAAGGCGTGTCGAATACCGGTGATGCCATGCCGTCGCTGCGCTACATGCGCATCCAGGCACTGCTACCTTTGCTGATTCACAACGGTGAGCCGCGTTCGGCCCTGGTGATTGGCTTTGGTACCGGCATCACGGCGGGCGCCCTGCTCCGCTATCCCGGTTTGGAACACCGGGTGGTCGCCGAATTGTTGCCTTCGGTGATCAAAGCCGCGCCGTTGTTCAAGGGCAACTTCAATGCCGCGAGCGATCCGGGCGTCGAGATCCGCTTACGCGACGGTCGCCAGGAACTGCTGCGAACCACACAAGCCTATGACCTGATCACGCTTGAACCGCCGCCACCCTCCGCAGCCGGCGTGGTGAATCTGTATTCCCGTGATTTCTACCAACTGGCGGCCAGCCGTCTGCAAGACAAGGGGCTGGTCGCGCAATGGCTGCCGCTGCCGACGCAGAACATCGACGACTCCCGCTCTCTGGTACGCAGTTTCCTTGACGTATTTCCGTACGCCACGCTCTGGACGAGCGAATTCCACGAGATGCTGCTGGTGGGTTCCATGCAGCCAATCAAGCTGGATGCCGGCAAAATCACTCAGCGTTTCCAGCAAGAAACAGTGCGTGACGTTTTGCAGGAGGTCGGTATAGGCTCATCGGCGGCCCTGCTCGCGACCTGGGTGACCGATCGCGCCGGGCTCGAGCGTTTCGCCGCCGATTCTTTACCGGTGACCGACGACCGGCCTCGTATCGAATACGCGCCTTGGGTGCGGGCCATGGAGATTACCCGCGTGCTGCCGGCGCTGCTGGATTTGCAGCAACCTCCGGCACTGATCAATGCTGACGCCGGGTTTGATGAGCGGATGGAAAGGCACCGCCAGCGCCTGATGCAGTTTTACCGGGCGAGCCTGCACGCCTATGACGGCGATCGCGACGCTTGGGCACGGGACATTGGTGAGGTGGTTCGGGGAGATGGAGCCAATCCATACTTTCGCTGGTTTACCGGCGGCAACTAAAAAGACCGCTGTGATCTGTACCTACGCCAAACGGCACCCGCACCAGGACTATGGAAGTCGCAATGCCCAAACGGGAAAACAAGGCAGTCAATACCGCCCCCGTTGTATCTACCGGAGCAAAAGCTCGATACCTGTACCCGGTGGCCATCGGTGTGTTGCTGGCGACCGTCGTTGCCATCGGCTGGTTTTTGTTAAGCCCTGCCCCGGTGACACCCAAGCCTGTAACTCCACCTACCGCTGTCGCTACGGCACCGGTCAGCAAGCCACAACCAGCAATCAAACCCGTCACGATGGTCGATGAACAGCAATGCCAAGGCTGCCACAGTGAGCAGGTCAAAGACTGGCAAGGTTCTCACCACCAGTTGGCGATGCAACCGGCCACGGCCGAGACCATGCTGGGAGACTTCAACAACATCACGGTCAAAGCCGAAAAAGAAACTGTGCGTTTTTCTCGCAAAGGCAATGAGTTCTGGGTCAACACGCCCGGCCTCGATGGCAAGAATAACGACTTCAAAGTGGCGTACACCTTCGGCATTGCTCCGCTGCAGCAATACCTGATCGAAGTTGGCGAAGGTCGCTTGCAAGCCTTGGGCGTGGCGTGGAATACCGAGAAACATCGCTGGTTTCACCTGTATGCCGGTCAGGGCGTGAGTTTCAAAAATCCACTGCACTGGAGCAAACCCAGCCAGAACGCCAACTTCATGTGCGTGGAATGTCACACCACCGGGTTCAAGCGCAATTTCGACGCCACCACCGGCTCCTTCGCCAGTCAATGGAACAGCCTCGGCGTTGGCTGTCAGGCGTGCCATGGCCCGGCCTCGAATCATCTCGAGTGGTCGGCGAAAAAAACCGATTTGATCCATGCCGGCTTTGCCGTGGATCTCAAGGACAAGGACGCCACTGTCGAAGTCGAAACCTGCGCTCGCTGTCACGCGCGCCGGGCGCCATTGGGTGACGGTTTCACCGTCGGCAAACGGCTCATGGATGATTACCTGCCCAGCACGCTGACGCGTGAACTCTATGCGCTGGATGGCAAAATCAAGGACGAAGTGTTCGAGCACGGCTCGTTCGTGCAAAGCAAAATGTTCGACAAGGGGGTGCGCTGCAGTAATTGCCATAACCCGCACAACAATGAATTGAAGGCGCCCGGTAACGGTGTTTGCCTGCAATGCCACAACAGCGCGGGCAAAACGTCGGTCGCAGGCGTGGACGGCCAGGGCCTGCAAGCGAAGAACTATGACTCCATCGAACACACCCGCCATGCTCCTGGCACACCCGGTTCGCAATGCGTGGATTGCCACATGCCCGGCAAGTTTTACATGGGCAACGACTTTCGCCACGACCACAGCTTCAGCATCCCGAATCCGGAGCTGGCGCAAAAGCTCGGCACCCCGGACGCGTGCCTCACTTGCCACCAAGGCAAGGCAGGCGACAAAATCACGGGCCAGTTCAAAACATGGAATGCCTCCACCGCGCCTCAGTCCCCCCGTTACGATGAGAGCCTGTGGTTAATCCGCAATGGTCAGCCAGGCGCAGCGCAAGCCCTTGACGAACAGCTGCAGCGTCACGACCTGCCGGCGATTCGACGCGCGACACTGCTCGCTGAGCTGCCGCTGTACCCCAGCGAGCAGGCACTCACGCTGGCGACCGCGGCGCTTGGCAACCCCGCACCCGAAGTACGCGAAAGCGCGGTGCGCGCGATCAGTGCGTTTCTCCCTCCACCGGAGCGCGCGCCGTTGCTCACGCCATTATTGGCAGACCCGGTCAAAGCCGTGCGCATCGCGGCGGCACGGGAGCTGCTGAGTGTCGGCATCAATGGTCTCGGCGCGGCACAAGCCAATTGGCAGGTGGCGATCGGTGAATACGAGGGGGTGCAAAAAAGCCTCGCTGAGCGCGCAGAAGCCAACCTAAATCTGGCGATGCTGTATCAGGCCAGTGGTCGCACTTCGGAAGTCGAAGGCTCGCTGCGTACGGCGCTCAGACGTGACCCGGATTTCTATCCCGCGCTGGTAACGCTGGTGCAATGGCTGGAGGCTGGCGGGCGAAGTTCGGAAGCTCAGCAGATGATGGCCGAGGGTCTGCAACAACATCCAGACGCTGCGTTGATCCAACATGCCCAAGGGCTGTCGCTGATTCGCGCCGGCAATGCCGTCGCCGCCATGACTTTCTTGAAGAAAGCCGCGCAACTGGAACCCCAGAACGCCCAATACGGTTATGTATTGGCAGTGGCCCTGCACGAGAGCGGCAAAGTGAATGAAGCCTGCGATGTACTGGAGCGCCTGCTGAAAGTGCAACCCGCAAACAGAAATGCTCGTCTATCGTTGATCCAGTACTACCTCAACAGCGGGCAGGAGCCGAAAGCTCAGGCCGTGATGCAAGCCTGGAGAAAAATGAATCCCAAGGATCCAGCGCTGAAGTAAGCATTTTGGCTGATCATGGGAAGACTGTGCTGTATCTGCAAACGCTGCCGGAATGTCTCATCCCGGCGGGCTTGAATGACTGGATTTGGCAATTTGAGTTCGGGAATCCCTTCACTCCAGGAGCTGGTCATGATTAAGTTCATGAAGACAACAATCATCGGTGGGTTGCTGTTCATTCTCCCCTTGGTGCTGATGTTTGTTCTGATTGAAAAAGCCATCTACCTGCTACGCGCGCCTGTGCAGAAGCTGCTGCCGATGTTTGCCGGTTATCACGTCGCGGGTGTGACGTTGATTAGCCTAGCCACTTTGATCGGGCTGATCGTGCTTTGCTTCATTGCCGGGTTGATCAGCAAGACCAAAGCAGCGGCGAGAACGCGCGAAGCCATCGAAGATAAAGTGCTGGGTAATATCCCCGGCTACCAGCTAGTGAAGGATGCTGCCACCCGTTTAGCCGGCCTGGAAAATGAAGACGGATCGAAAGTGGGATTGATCTGCGAAGGAGATGGCTGGCGAGTGTGTCTAGTACTCGAAAATACGGATGACTGGTTCACGGTTTACCTGCCGGATGGCGGCCCAGCGGGTGGCACCGCCGGAGAGGTGCGAGTGATGCCGATAAGTCAGGTGATCATCACCGATTTGAGCTGGTTAAAGTTCCTCGCCTGCCTGCGACGTGGAGGTCGGGGTGTGCTGGAGCTGATAGATCCGTGGATCCCCAAAAAGTAATTCCGAGACGGCACAGACGAGCACCCTCTGGGCCCTACTGATTCTGAGGGTACCCGCCCGTGAGCGAGGTCATGGCCTATTCATTTTTTCAGTTTCAGATAAGACTGATGAACATCAGCCGCCCACCCATCCAATACTTTTTTAGCGTCGGTCGCCTTCATCACTTGGCTATCATTTTCCAGCGCTTCGCCAGAGCCTTTGCGCACAACCTGGGCGAGAACCTCGTTGCTGCCGCCGTCAAGAAAAACTGCCTCTGTGGCAATTGTGGTTTCTTGATCCCGAATGCCGCTTGCCGTGCTGACAGCTGCTGCCACCAACGCAATCGGAATTACTTCATAGGGTCTTAGTCCCTCGGTTTTACTGCTTACAGCGGTGATAGCAGCACGAACGACAATCGTGCCTGGGCCTGGGCCGTTGGCCAACGTCAGCGATTTACTCAGCTCTCGTTTCAGAGCCGAGTCATAGTAGGAAGTGATCCCTGTAAGCGTGCTTTGAGGAATGTTGGCCGTCGGCTGAGGCTTCGGATAAAGCTGGCTCGGCTCTACATACACGCTCGAGTATTTGCTCAGATCCAGTTTGGGATCAACCCACCGCATGACAGGCGCTCCGGACGGTGTCTTCTCTTCCTTCAAACGGCTGTAATCCTTGAGAAACCCTGAATACTCCTCCGGTTGAGTCAGCTTGCTGGAACAACCCGTGATCGCCAGGGCACTGACGCACAAAGATCCCATCAAAAGCACTGTTCTCATTTTCGAAACTCCTTGGCCACGCGGCGAAACCACATGGGCTGATCGCCATGAAATGAAAAACACGCGCGACTATTGGCCGTGTGGCCCAACAATCGAGCCCTTTATGTATAGCTCAGCTTTTTTCCTTGATCGCAATTTGGACTAGATTTCTTCCGATCAGCGATGAATGGAAATAAAAAAATTTGCCGAATAGTTGAGCGCTTCTATTCTCTTAAGTCTCTGCCCTTATGAGTCGCGAGCACTCACATGGCGAATGTCGAAGACTTGATCATCTGCGAACACTGTAACTGCGTGTATGAGAAGGCCGTTCTGAGCAAGCATCAGAAGACATCCTGTGTGCGGTGCGGTGGTGTGCTCCAGCGTTACAACGGCCTCACAGTTGAGCAAAGACTGGCTCTGACCTTCACAGCAGCAATGCTTTGGTTGTTTGCCAATTTCTATCCGGTGATGAGCATCAGCCTCAAGGGCTTGAAAAACAGCGCAACGCTGTGGGACTCGGTGCTCGCGTTGAGTGATGGGCCAATTACGTTCATTGCCATGGTGGCTGCGATTTCGATCATCATTGCCCCGGCGTTCCAATTGGTTTTGCTGATCTGGGTGCTGGGTTATGCCCTCTCCTCCCGCCGCTCGCCCGGCTTCAAACTTTGCATGCGCTGGCTGGAAACGCTGCGACCCTGGAGCATGCTAGAGGTATGCCTGCTCGGCGCGATGGTGGCGGTGTTCAAATTGGCGGGGATGCTTGATGTCGTACCCGGTATCGGCTTGTTCGCCCTTGCTGCACTTAGCCTGATGCTGATCCGAATCGCCGGCCGCGACGTCCGCGATCTGTGGGACGTCTTGTGAATCAGCCACCGACTGCCAGCGAGCTCGACCTGTGCCTGTGTCACAGCTGCGGAAGGGCCTGCGATATGAGCGGCGAGCCTCATCAGTGTCCACGTTGCGACGCCCCACTGCACCGGTACAAGCCAAACTCTCTGGCCCGCTCCTGGGCTTTTATGTTGGCTGCGCTGGCATTTTATGTGCCGGCCAATCTCTTGCCGGTCATGAATACCACCATGCTCGGCAGCGGAGCTGACAGCACGATCATGAGCGGGGTGTTGGAGTTCTGGGAGCACGGCGCGTGGGACATAGCCCTGATCATATTTATCGCCAGTATCGCTGTGCCGGGCGTCAAGTTCGTCGCACTGTCACTACTGTTGATTACTGTCCAGCGAGGTAGCTCGTGGGCGCGCAAAGAGCGCTCGAAACTCTATCGTTTTGTTGAGCTGATCGGTTACTGGTCGATGCTCGACGTATTAGTAGTTGCGTTAGTGGCAGCGCTGGTGAAATTCCAGGCCTTGGGCGACATCGAGCCGCGCCCCGGCATTCTGTTCTTCGGCATGGTGGTGGTGTTCACCATGCTCTCGGCAATGAGCTTTGACCCGCGTCTTATTTGGGAAAATCCGCAGACTGAGGAAGCCATGGATGAAATCATCAGCCGATGAAAAAGCTACGATGCCGGGTCGAGCGCCTGTGAAAACCCGGCGATTCGGCGTGTCGTTAGTTTGGATCGTGCCCATCATCGCCGTGCTGGTCGGGATCTCACTGGTGGTGCACAGCATCATGCAGGAAGGCTCGACCGTCACCATCACATTCAAAACCGGTAGCGGTCTGACAGCCAACAAGACTGAGGTCAAATATCGCAACGTGGTGATTGGTCACGTTTCGGATGTGCAGTTAAGCGATGATCAAAAGAGTGTCAATGCCACCGTTAAACTGGCCAAGCAGGCAGAAGGCTTTACCCGCGAAGACTCACAGTTCTGGGTAGTCCGGCCGCGCATTGGTGCCGGTGGTGTCTCGGGCATCGACACGCTACTTTCTGGCGATTACATCGGGGCCGACATTGGCGAGTCCAACACTCGCGCCAAACGATTCAAGGGCTTGGAAAACCCACCGCCTATCACCTACGGTGAGCCGGGCAAACGGTTCACTTTGCGTACCCAGGATCTGGGTTCTCTGGATATAGGCTCGCCCGTTTATTACCGCAAAATACCGGTGGGCCAGGTGGTGGCGTATGCGTTGGATGCCGATGGTAAAGGCGTAAATATCGAGGTGTTTATTCACGCTCCCAATGATGTCTACGTGACCGACAATACCCGGTTCTGGAACGCCAGCGGAATTGACATCAACGTGGGTGCAAACGGTTTCGCGGTTAAAACTGAGTCGCTCTCGACGTTACTGGTCGGTGGCATAGCGTTCCGCGCCCCCGAGTACAGTCCAGACGACACAGTAGCCGCCGAAGCCAAAAATTTCGATCTGTTCGCTGATCAGCAGAGCGCGCTCGCCCCACCCAGCGGTAAGGCGCAATATTTGACTTTGCGTTTCGATCAAGCAATGCGTGGACTCAAGGTCGATGCGCCCGTGGAGTTTCTCGGTGTAGAAGTCGGCAAGGTTGTATCGGTGAACTTGGATTTCGATGCGGCAAAACGAAGCTTCCCAGTGAATGTGGGCATTGTCATTTATCCGCAGCGTCTGGGACAAGCGCACACCAAACTGCTCAAGGTTTTGAACCACAATCCTGAAGACGATGCGGGCACTGCAGAAATTATGAGCTCCTTCGTGAGTAACGGCCTGCGCGCCCAGGCACGCAGCGGCAACCTGCTTACAGGGCAGTTATATATAGCTCTGGATTTCTTTCCAAAAGCGCCTAAGGTCGCCTTCGATATTGCCGCCAGGCCGATCGCTATTCCTACTGTTCCAGGCAGCCTTGAACTCTTG
>Ga0160467_101322_pt1 | contig 10425 bp, 7 predicted proteins | sample HID1972I_E11MG_FD_108221 | JGI IMG/M metagenome (GOLD analysis project Ga0160467, IMG submission 108221) | Enriched pill bug-associated microbial communities from UW Madison campus, WI, USA - HID1972I_E11 MG | ecosystem: Host-associated > Arthropoda: Insects > Digestive system > Unclassified ...
GCCGCCGTGAACATTGCCAGAGAAGTTGGCCATGTCGGGGGTCATCAATACCGTCATCGACAGTTGGGCGTTTCCGGGTTCCATAGCGTTCTCACGGTTCAAGGCAGTGATGAAGGAATGCACCTCTACGGGTGCCTGGTCAGCTTTTCAAACCGACTGTTATCGGGACGCCGGGCGCATGGCTGCCGTCACGCGCGATCTATCTGTTTCCATATATTGCACTGCCTTTCTGATGGAAGTCGCGGTGTTAACCTCCGAAAGTCTGTCTTAAGGAGCCCACGCCATGCATGCGATCAGTTTTATTCAGGATCTGGCAGTCATCATGCTGGTCGCCGGTGTGGTCACCGTGTTGTTTCATCGGCTTAAACAGCCGGTAGTCCTGGGTTATATCGTCGCCGGTTTCATCATCGGCCCGCATACACCGCCGTTCGGCCTCATCCACGATGAGGAAACCATCAAGACCCTCGCTGAGCTCGGGGTGATATTCCTGATGTTTTGCCTTGGCCTGGAATTCAGCCTGCGCAAGCTGTTCAAGGTGGGCGCCACCGCGTTTATCGCCGCATTCCTGGAAATCGTGCTGATGATCTGGATCGGCTACGAAATCGGCCGATGGTTCGACTGGAACACCATGGATTCCCTGTTCCTCGGCGCGATCCTGGCGATTTCCTCGACCACGATCATCGTCAAGGCGCTCAACGATCTGAAGATGAAGAACGAGCGCTTTGCGCAACTGATCTTCGGTGTACTGATCGTGGAGGACATCCTCGGTATTGGCATTATCGCGTTGCTGTCGAGTATCGCCGTGAGCGGTACGGTGAGTTCCGGCGAGGTCTTTTCCACGGTCGGCAAACTGTCGCTGTTCATGATCGTCGCGCTGGTGATCGGCATTCTGCTGGTCCCGCGTCTGTTGGCTTACGTGGCCAAATTCGAAAGCAACGAGATGCTGTTGATCACCGTATTGGGGCTGTGTTTCGGCTTCTGCCTGTTAGTGGTCAAACTCGAATACAGCATGGTGCTCGGCGCATTCCTGATCGGCGCGATCATGGCTGAATCCCGGCAACTGCTGAAGATCGAGCGCTTGATCGAACCGGTGCGCGATTTATTCAGTGCAATCTTCTTTGTGGCCATCGGGCTGATGCTCGATCCGCTGATCCTGCTGCAATACGCCTGGCCAATCGCGGTGATCACCGTGGCCGTGGTGCTGGGCAAAATGCTCTCTTGCGGTCTGGGCGCATTTATCGCCGGCAATGACGGGCGCACGTCATTGCGAGTCGGGATGGGGCTTTCACAGATTGGGGAGTTCTCTTTCATCATCGCGGCGCTGGGCATGACGCTGCAGGTCACCAGTAACTTCCTGTATCCCGTGGCCGTTGCAGTCTCGGTGATCACCACCTTGCTGACGCCCTACTTGATCCGCGCGGCGGATCCACTGTCGATCAAGCTGGCCGCTGTAATGCCGCAGCGACTCGGCCGGGTGCTGGGGATGTACGGTGAATGGCTGCGCAGCATTCAGCCACAGGGCGAAGGTGCGCTGCTGGCGTCGATGATTCGGCGGATTCTGTTGCAGGTGGGGGTCAATCTGGCGCTGGTGATCGCGATTTTCTTCTCGGGCGCTTTTTTTGCCGAGCGCATGTCTGCGTATCTATCGGACTGGATCAGTGATCCGAGCTGGCAGAAGGCTCTGATCTGGGGTGGGGCGTTGATACTGTCGTTGCCGTTCCTGATCGCGGCCTATCGCAAGCTCAAGGCGCTATCCATGCTGTTGGCGGAGATGGGCGTGAAGCCGGAGATGGCGGGTCGGCATACACAGCGAGTGCGTCGGGTGATCTCCGAAGTGATACCGATTCTTTCGCTGCTGGTGATTTTCCTGCTGCTGGCAGCCTTGTCGGCCAGTATTCTGCCGACCAACAAGTTGCTGATGCTGGTTGCGGTGGTGGCGGCGGCCGTAGCGGCGTTGCTCTGGCGCTGGTTCATCCGCGTACATACGCGGATGCAGGTGGCCTTGCTGGAAACCCTGGACAACCACAAGGATGCGTCCGGCCACTGATTTTGCAGCAGCTGGCGCCAGCTGCTACAAAAATCACAGGGGAGGTGTCAGCTTTCCAGCCAGACGTCCCGCGCCCAGTGCCAGACCGATTCCCAGGTTTCTTCGGCAATCAACTCTTCTTCAGCCTGCCACAGCACCACGGTGCCATCCTCTTCAACGAGGTAGTAGTCGTCACCGTCCTGACAGATCGGGATCATGCTGCGATCAACACCGGCATCCCAGGCATTAGCGGCAACGTCTGGCAGGTAGGTGTGGGATTGCGGGTCGGTGACCGTTACGGGTTCCAGGCTGCCGTAGACCACGTCGCTGACGGTCAGTAAAAATTCTCTGAAGACAAATGGAATGTCGATGAACAGTTGTTCTTCGATTTCCACCAACTGGTCTTCGTCAGGCAGCTCCAAGGGGACCGGTACCGGTTCGTTGGCTTCACGCAGTTGTTCGATGATTTCTTCCACGTCCGGGATCCTCTTGCTTGATGGCGCGGTTTAGTTGGGGCGGTTTATACAGTAGCTTGGTATAGATGCAACCGCGAAATAGAAAACCCCAGCCGAGGCTGGGGTTTTCATTACAGCATGCTTAACGCAGGGGGGATCAGCCGTTCTGGCGAATACCCGCTACCAGCCAAGGCTGGTTTTCGCCCTGCGGACGTTCCATGTTCCAGCTCTCGCTGAACACTTCGCCCTGGTCGAAGCGCGAAGTTTTCGACACGCCGCTGAAGGTCAGGGTCGCGATGGTCTTGTCCGCACGATCATCCACGCCGTCCAGTTGCACATTGAGGTTGTCAATGTAGGTGGACTGGAAAGCGTCGCCCAGATCGGCACGTTCGCGCTTCAGGAACTCCAGCAATTGCGGGGTCACGAACTCGGCAATCTTGTCCATTTCGTTCGCGTCCCAGTGCTGCTGCAAGGACTGGAAGTGGTTGCGGGCCGCTTCGATGAAGCTCTGTTCATTGAACCAGGCCGGTGCATTGATCACCGGACGAGCGGCTACAGGAGCTGCCGAACCGCCGAAGATCGAACCGCCAGCAGGCTTTTGCTCGAACACTTCACGCTGCATCGGTGCATGACCAGCCGGAGCCATGTGCTCTTGCTGCTTGCGACGACGAGCGGCAATGAAACGGAAGATCAGGAACGCAATGACAGCCATGATCAGGATGTCGAAGATCTGCATGCCCTGGAAGCCACCGCCCATGAACATGGAAGCCAGCAGGCCACCGGCAGCGATACCGGCCAGAGGGCCGAGCCAGCGCGAAGCGCCACCGGCTTTTGCAGCAGCGCCAGCGGCACCGGCTGCGCCCGCAGTGGCAGCAGCGCCGCCTGCAGCAGAAGAAGGAGCCATTTGGCTGGTCTGGTGAGTCGGCGCAGCGCCGGAGCTCTTGCCGCCACCAAAGCGCTTGGCGTTGGCGTCCAGGCTCATCGTCAGGCCGATGCACAACGCCATGGCGATGCTAAGAAAACGTTTCATAAAGGGAATTCCCATTTGTGGAAGGCACGCGCGCCATGTTGCACAGCTGAAGTGTTACTGGCTAGCGGCAGAGTGTTTCGGGCTTTTGCCTGACAGGTTGGGTTCAGCTTCAGTCAGCGCAATAAGGCCTGTTAACTTTGGTCTGTAGGAGGAGTGGATAAGTTCGGTAGGAATAGGCCTTTGTGGGAGCGAAGTTTGCTCGCGATGGCAACAGCGCGATCTATCAAGAGACCGCTTTATCGTTGTTCGCGAGCAAGCATTGCTCCCACATGGAAGCACGTTCGGGTCAGATCGCTTCCAGCTTCGCATAACCCAGCATCAGCCATTTACTGCCTTCGCTGAAATTCACCTGGACGCGAGCCTGAGCGCCGGCACCTTCGAAGTTCAGGATGACACCCTCCCCAAACACCGAATGTCGAACGGCTTGGCCAAGACTGAAGCCGGTATCCGGAATCTCGCTACCGCCAAACAGGCTGCTGGAGCTCTGCTGCTGGCCGCCACCGAAAGGACGACTGACGCTATTGGACAGCCGTACTTCCTGAATCAGGCCTTTGGGCACTTCGCGCACGAAACGCGACACCTTGTTGTAAGTCTCGCTGCCATACAGGCGCCGCGTTTCGGCATAGGTCATCACCAGGTTCTGCATGGCCCGGGTAATACCGACATAGGCCAGGCGACGCTCTTCCTCAAGACGACCGGGTTCTTCCAGGCTCATCTTGTGCGGGAACAGACCTTCCTCCATGCCCACCAGGAACACATAAGGAAACTCCAGCCCTTTGGCGCTGTGCAGTGTCATCAACTGAATGCTGTCTTCGTGCTCGTCGGCCTGGGTATCACCTGCCTCCAGCGACGCGTGGCCGAGGAACGCCGCCAGTGGCGACAGGTCCTCGTCTTCTTCAGCGTTCTCGAAGTTGCGAGCGGCGCTGACCAGTTCCTCAAGGTTTTCTACCCGGGCCTGGCCTTTCTCACCTTTTTCGGCTTCGTGATAAGCGATCAGCCCGGATTGCTCGATGACGGTCTGAGTCATCAAGTGCAGAGGCATTTCCATGCACTTGGCGGCGAGATTCTCGATCAGTTCGATAAACGCCCCCAACGCACCCGCAGCCCGACCGGTCAGACCTTTGTTGGCCACCAGCAGGCGCATGGCTTCCCACATCGACACATCGCTGTGGCGCGCATGGTCACGAATCGCTTCGACGGTTTTCTCGCCGATGCCACGGGCCGGAACGTTGATCACCCGCTCCAGCGCCGCATCGTTGCCACGGCCTTCCAGCAAACGCAGGTAAGCCATGGCGTTCTTGATTTCTGCCCGTTCGAAGAAGCGCTGACCGCCGTAAATCCGGTACGGAATGCGCTCGCGGAGCAAGGCTTCTTCCAAAACGCGCGACTGGGCGTTAGAACGGTACAGAATCGCGATATCGCTGCGAGCCAAGCCGGTTTTCAGCGCGCTTTCAATGGTTTCGACAACATAACGGGCTTCATCGTGTTCGTTGAACGCGGCGTAAAGGTTTATCGCTTCGCCTTCGCCGCCATCGGTCCACAGTTCTTTGCCCATGCGCCCGGTGTTGTTGGCGATCAGGGCGTTGGCTGCCTTTAGGATGCCGGCGGTGGAGCGGTAGTTCTGCTCCAGACGAATGGTTTCGGCATCCGGGAAATCATCGGAGTACTGGTAGATGTTCTCGATTTTCGCCCCACGCCAGCCGTAGATGGACTGATCGTCGTCGCCAACCACCATCAGGCTGTCGCCGCCTTTGGCCAGCAACCGCAACCAGGCGTATTGCACGGCGTTGGTGTCCTGGAATTCGTCCACCAGGATGTGCCGGAAGCGCTTCTGATAATGCGCGAGCAGCCCTGGGTGATCGCGCCACAGGTCGAGGGCGCGCAAAAGCAATTCGGAGAAGTCGATGACGCCTGCGCGCAAACACGCGGCCTCATAGGCTTCATAAATGCTGCGCATGGTCGCCAGGAACAGATCGCCGCTGGCTTGGATGTGTTGTGGACGCAGCCCTTCGTCTTTCTGGCCGTTGATGAACCACTGGGCCTGACGAGCGGGCCAGCGTTGTTCATCCAGGCCGAGTTCGCGGATCACCCGCTTGACCAGCCGTTGCTGGTCGTCACTGTCGAGGATCTGGAAGGTCTGGCTCAGGCCGGCTTCCTGCCAGTGCGCCCGCAGCAAGCGGTGCGCCAGCCCGTGGAAAGTGCCCACCCACATGCCTGCCGGGTTGAGCCCCATCAGTTGCTCGATGCGATGGCGCATCTCGGCAGCGGCCTTGTTGGTGAAGGTCACCGACAGGATCGAGTGAGGCGAGGCGTTTTCGACCTGGATCAACCAGGCGATACGGTGCACCAGCACTCGGGTTTTACCGGAACCAGCACCGGCCAGGACCAACTGACGACCCACGGAGGCAGCTACGGCCTGGCGTTGGGCATCGTTGAGGGAGTTCAGCAGAAGGGAGAGATCATCGCGCATCGGGGCATTCTAGGGTGCGCCGTCACACCGGGCAAACCGAGCTTTGCATTTACCGATGAAAGAGGCACGGATGACGACCGGTCGGTCACTGGCTGCAAGCGCTGGCGGGGCTCGCTCCGGGGCTTTCAAGAGACGAATCGGGGGATGGATTTCGGGTTTTTCATGATCCGAAGCAGTTTGGTCCGGGCACTCCCTTGTGTATGCTCCCCTCGACGTTTCGGGCCCACGCTCATCATTATAAGAACAAGAACATTGCCTATGACCCTCAGCTCCGACCTGTCGGGCCCCACTGTGGAGCCCCGGGTTATCCGTAAACAGTACGCCATGGAAATGGCGGTGGAGCGCACGCGCCTGCTTTATCAGGGGTCCCTGCTGCCCACGCTGTTCATGCTGATCAATGGCCTGGTTTGTGCCGGCCTGCTCTGGAGTCCTCAACGATATTTTCTGGTCAGCGTCTGGCTTGTCTGGTTGCTGTCGCTGGTGGCGTTGCGGGTGATTCAGGTCGCGGCCTTCGATTCGGCGATTCCCAATCGTCAGGCTCATCCGGTCTGGCGGCGCATGTTTCTCCTTGGCTCGAGCCTCACCGGTCTCACCCTGGCGGGCGCTGGCATTGCTCTCGTACCGGCGGACAACTTCATACAGCAGGCCTGGGTGTTCGGCCTGATCGGTGCTGCCGCGTTGTCTGCCAGCGTGGCTTATGCGGTGAGCCTGCCGGCGTTTCTCTCCTTTACCTTGCCCTGTTTGTTGCCGGCCATCGCCTATCTGTTCTGGGGGGGCGATGAGCAAGAGCACGGCTGGGGCTGGTTCGGGCTGATTTTGCTCGGCGCCCTGAGCGTGGTCGCCTGGCAGGTCAACCGGCTGATGGATCGCGGTTTGTTGCGACGTTTCCAGAACCAGGCATTGATCGAACATCTGCAGCAGGCGCAAAGCATCGGCGATCGGCTGAATCAAACGCTGGCCAGGGAAATTGAGCAAAGGCGCCGTGCAGAAGACGAGCTGCGGGAAATTCAGATCGAACTGGAAAGTCGCGTGGCGCAACGCAGCCTTGAACTGGACGCCGCCAATCAGGCACTCAGCAAAAGCGAGGCGCGCCTTGCGCTGGCCCTGAAGGCGAGTGAGTTGGGGTTGTGGGACTGGAACCTGCAAACCGATGAGGTTCATCACACCCAACTCGAGGAGCTGTTCGGGATTGCTCCGGAGTATGTGACGGCATTGCTCAGTCACCTGAACCCGCGCTTGCACCCTGAAGATCTGCCATCGTTGAAACGAGCGCTGGTGGAGCATTTAAAGGGTCGCAGCGAGGATTATCAGATCGAGTATCGCGTGCGTCACGGCGATGGACATTGGGTCTGGATCGAGGATCGCGGGCGAGCCGTTGAACGCAGCGAAAGTGGCCGGGTGTTGCGCATGGTCGGCACGCGCCGCGACATCAGTGTCAGCAAAGGTCAGGAAGCACAGCGACAACTGGCGGCGACAGTGTTTGAAGCGGCCAGTGAAGGCATTGTGATCTTCGACCCTGATTACACCCTGATCGCGGTCAATCAGGCGTTCAGCCGTGTCACCGGTTATGACATCAACGACATGCTTGGGCGCAACGTCGTCGAGTTGCCGTGCAGTCGGGATGCCCGCCGCCATTACGCGGCCATTCGTCAGGGGCTGGAGCAGCATGGCAGTTGGCAGGGCGAGCTGGTTGAAACCCGCAAGAACGGTGAGCTGTATCCGCAATGGCTGCAATTGAATGCGGTGCGCGATGATCGGGGACATGTCAGCCATATCGTTGGCTTCTTCGCTGATCTCTCGGCGCGTCGAGAATCCGAAGAGCGAATGCGTTACCTGACCCATTACGACGAACTCACGGGGTTGGCCAACCGGTCGCTGTTCCGCGAGCGTTTGCGCGAGGCTCACCAGCGTGTGCGCCAGGGCGGACGCAGTCTGGCGTTGCTGCACATCAATCTGGACCGCTTCAAGTTGCTCAACGACAGCCTCGGCCATGAAGTGGCCGATCAGTTGCTGCAGAAAATGGCCCGCCGGCTGATCAATGCGTTACCCGAGGCCGACACCATCGCGCGCTTGTCGGGCGACGAATTTGCCGTGCTGTTTGACGCTTACGGCAATTTGTCGAGCCTGGCACGGGTGGCAACTCGGTTGTCGACCAAGTTGAGATTGCCGATAACGGTTGAGGGTCATGAACTGGTGGTCAGCGCGTCCATGGGCATCAGCATGTTTCCGGACAATGCCCGGGAAATTTCCGCGCTTGTCAGTCAGTCAAACATTGCCATGCAGCACGCAAAACATTTGGGCGGGAACAATTTCCAGTTCTACACCGAAAGTCTCCAGGCCAGCACGCTGGAGCGTTTGCAGCTCGAAAACCAACTACGCAAAGCGGTTGAAGAAAAACAGCTCAAAGTGTTTTACCAACCCAAACTTTGCCTGGCCTCCGGTCGATTGAATGCCGCCGAAGCCTTGGTTCGCTGGGATCATCCGACCATGGGTCGAGTGCCACCTGCGGAGTTCATCGGGCTTGCCGAAGAAACCGGTTTGATAGGTGCGATCGGTGAGTTCGTGTTGCGTCAGGCGTGCTGGCAAGCTTGCGAGTGGCAACGTCAGGGGCTTGAGCCTATTCGGGTGTCGGTCAATCTTTCGGTGCATCAATTGCGCCAAGGCAAGCTCGTCAGCCTTGTTCGTCAGGTGCTGGAAGAAACCGGCCTGGCGCCGCATTGCCTGGAACTGGAGCTTACGGAAAGCCAATTATTGGACAGCGTCGAGCACATCATTTCTACCTTTCAGCAGCTGCGCGACCTGGGGGTAAAGCTGGCTATCGATGATTTCGGCACGGGGTATTCGTCCCTGAGCTACTTGAAACGCATCCCTGTCGATTATGTAAAGATCGATCAGGCGTTCATTCGCGGGTTGAGCGAGGGGAGCGCGGATGCAGAAATAACCCGGGCGATCATTGCCATGGCCCATGGTTTGTCGTTGAAGGTAGTGGCTGAGGGGGTCGAGCGGCAGGAGCAGCTTGATTTTCTCAAGGTGCAGCGTTGCGATGAGGTGCAGGGGTATCTGATCAGCAAGCCGATAGAGGCAGAAGGGTTGGCGGGGTTGCTGCGCCATCAGGATCTGGCAACGCTGAAGTAACTTCCCGTCAGAGGCCTTGGCCTGCTGACAGGAAGTAGTGATTCGAGACAGCGTATTAATGAGTAATCAATACGTCATCAATATGGTGCAGTAGCTTGCCTTCGAAGAAAATACTCACGCCGGAAACATTCGAATTCCCCAGCGATTTATATTCAACATACTTATCAGTTAGTACTTGAAGCGACATGCCATCAGTTTTTTCCAGTACCAGTTCAAGGCGCAGGTCAAATGACCTGTCTTGCATCGGCATGAACACCAGTTTTGGCGTAATGCCGCTGTTGGCAACGGTTACAGTACCAAAGGTGCGAAAAGACTGAGCGCCTGGCATGCGATCAATTTGTGCGGTCCAGCCGGTTGTTTTAATGGTCATGTTATATAACTCCTGTCATTTAGTTGATGTGCGTCCTGCCAGATAAATATATCGGCTTAAACTCAGTAGTTACAGCGGCCAGTTGACTGCATTTGTAAGTTTGTAAAATTACTAAGCCAATGATTGGATAATTTAATTAAAAACACTAGAGGCCCTCAGCACGTCACTGAGTTGCTGAAGTAATTCTTCCAGTTGTCATTCTGTTGAGGCGACCGGCCGCCGAAGTGAGCGCTACATGGAGCGAGCTCGCCTGAAATCGAGGGATCAGGTTACGCATTGGGCAGGCAAAAAGCCGATTCATGTAGTATAACTACAAGCGCGCTACATCCCCGGCACCTGCCAATAACAAAGAGTCCAGCCCTTTGAATCTGCTGCAACACATCGCCCAGTCTCGCCACCTCTTACGCAAGTCGGAGCTCAAGGTCGCCGACCACGTGCTGCTTGACCCTGCGGCAGTGATGCACAGTTCCATGGCCGACCTGGCCCACAGCGTGGGCATCAGTGAGCCGACCATCGTGCGGTTCTGCCGCGCCATCGGTTGTTCCGGCTTTCAGGATTTGAAGCTCAAGCTTGCGCAAAGCCTCGCGGCTGGCGCGAGTTTTGGGCAGTTTGCGATTCACGAAGATGATTCAGTCGCTGACTACAGCCTGAAAATTTTCGACACCACCCTGCATACCCTGATGGAAGTTCGCGAGCGGCTGGACCCGGTGGAGTTGCAGCGCGCCGTGACGCTCATGTCCCAGGCGCAGCGCGTCGAGTTCTACGGGTTTGGTGCTTCCGGCGCGGTGGCGGCGGATGCCCAGCATAAGTTCTTCCGCCTGCTGCTCACGGCCGCCGCCTATTCCGACCCGCATATGCAGGCGATGTCAGCAGTGACGTTGAAGCCGACAGACGTGGCGATTTGCATATCCCAGTCCGGCCGCTCGAAAGACCTGTTGA
>Ga0160467_101327_pt1 | contig 10332 bp, 8 predicted proteins | sample HID1972I_E11MG_FD_108221 | JGI IMG/M metagenome (GOLD analysis project Ga0160467, IMG submission 108221) | Enriched pill bug-associated microbial communities from UW Madison campus, WI, USA - HID1972I_E11 MG | ecosystem: Host-associated > Arthropoda: Insects > Digestive system > Unclassified ...
CGATTAAAAATAAAATATTGTTAAGAGTGGCGGCTGTCGTGAAAAATCAGAAGCCTTATGTGGATTATTTTCAGGCTGCCTGAAAATAATCCACATAAGGCTTGGTTTAGTCATAACAATCTTAGCGTCCCGCTAAGACCCTCCTATATAACTAACCATCACCATTCAGTAATCAATACTAATATACTCCCCATTGTCTTCCCGAAGAATGAGGGATCTCTTCCCTTTATAGATCCAAGGCAAACTTTAAGCGGCATAGTTTAGTGCATTTTGATTATCGAAAAAATGCACACATTTAAATCATAAAACAGATTTGGTTTTATACCAAGTCAACGCATTATTGCTCCAGAGGAGCTTAACATTGGTAGCACAAAAGGTTAGAATTACACAGCTCCATAGGAGCGAAACGTATTGTCAATGCTATTTTCATGTTTAAGAAATATATTACGCTACTCTGTAGCTAATTAACGACCAATATTCAATAACTACCCATATTTTGGCTCCTCTGGAGCATTTGAATTATTTTTGAGAAGTTAAGACCCAAAGGTTGTGGTGAAAATGCCTTTATGCATACCCCTCCATCAAAAAGCAATATCCCAAATCCCCTTTTTCCAATTATCTTTGCAGTTAATATAAAATAGATTTCATTATGGAACTTCCTTTGCATTTAAGCATCGCAAACATAAAAACATTGCTTGACGAGAAAATAAACCTCTCTGACGACGACCTTAAAAAAGTAAATGACAACCGCTTTTATTTAGATTTGAAAATCAAAAGTGGCGGCACTTATTACGGTATCAATACAGGTTTTGGTTCTTTATGCGATGTGCGGATTGCAGATGATGAAATCCAATTGCTTCAGGAAAATCTGGTATGTTCCCATGCCTGTGGCTTTGGGGATGAAGTGCCCCAGGAAATCGTGAAATTGATGCTGCTTTTAAAAATCAGGGGCTTGGCTCATGGTTATAGCGGTATTCATCAGGATACTATCGAACGCTTGATATTCTTCTACAATAATGACATTTTACCTGTCGTTTATGAACAAGGTTCCTTGGGCGCTTCTGGCGATTTAGCACCTTTGGCACATTTGAGCCTGCCGCTTTTAGGGAAAGGCGAAGTGAACTGGAGCAATAAAAAATATGCAAGTGCGGAAGTATTGAAACATTATGATCTGGAACCATTGCAACTGCATGCCAAAGAAGGTTTGGCATTATTGAACGGAACGCAGTTCATGAGTGCTTATGCGGTTTGGTCCCTGATCAATGCGGAAGCCTTACAAACACAGGCGATTATTATTGCAGCATTATCTTTGGAAGCATTTGACGGCAAGGCGGAACCTTTTTCAGAATTGATCCAACGGGTAAGGCCGCATCAGGGCCAGATAGAGGTAGCGCAAACCATGCGCGGGCTTTTGAAAGCGAGCGAACTTCAAACCCGGGAAAAAAAGCAGGTCCAGGACCCTTATTCTTTCCGTTGCATACCGCAAGTGCATGGTGCCACAAAAGATACTTTAAAACATATCAAATCAGTTGTTGAAATTGAAATCAACTCGGTAACGGATAATCCTACTGTGTTTGAAATGGAAGACCAGATTTTAAGCGGCGGTAATTTTCACGGACAGCCATTGGCTTTGAACCTTGATTTTATGGCAATCGCCATGGCTGAATTGGCGAATATTTCGGAAAGGAGGACTTATCTTTTAGTCAGCGGACAAAGGGGATTGCCTGCATTTTTGTCCAAAAACCCGGGATTAAACAGTGGTTTTATGATTGCGCAATATACTGCTGCTTCCATCGTCAGCCAAAATAAGCAATTGTGTACGCCGGCTTCGGTGGACAGCATCGTCAGCAGCAATGGCCAGGAAGATCATGTGAGCATGGGCGCCAATGCCGCTACCAAATTGAAAAGAGTAATCGATAATGTACGCCGCGTTTTGGCAATAGAATTACTGGTTGCAGCTCAAGGGATTGACCTGCGTCGCCCACAAAGGACTTCGCCAAGATTGGAAGAATTGATGCTTGCTTTTCGTCAGGAGGTCGTGCCAATGGACACGGATCGCGTAATCCATGAGGACATGGTAAAAACAGAACAATTTTTGAAAGATTTTTAATTGGAACGAATGCGCTTATATGATATTTTCTTGCAGTATCCTTCCGTGCAAACGGACAGCAGAAAGGTAAAAACCGGAGATTTGTTTTTTGCTTTAAAAGGGCCAAATTTTAATGGAAACGCTTATGCGGCGCAAGCTTTGGCAGATGGGGCCGCATTTGCGATAGTGGACGAAAAGAAATATGCAGTCTCAGATCAGTATATCCTGGAAGACGATGTGCTTGAAACTTTGCAGCAATTAGCGCGTTTCCACAGATTGCAATTCAATATCCCCTTTATCGCCATTACCGGATCTAACGGAAAAACGACCACTAAGGAATTGATTCATCAGGTGCTTTCCAAAAAATACAAAACATACGCTACCAAAGGTAATTTGAACAATCATATCGGCATTCCGCTAACCCTGCTGAAGATAAAAAAAGATGCAGAAATTGCCATTATCGAAATGGGTGCTAACCATTTACATGAAATAGAATTTTATTGCGATATCGCCTTGCCCACTTTCGGATTGATTACCAATTGCGGCAAAGCGCATTTGGAAGGATTTGGAAGTTTGGAAGGGGTGAAAAAAGGGAAAGGTGAACTGTATGATTATATCAGGAAACATCAGGGCACTATTTTCAGGAATACCGATTTGGATTATTTAACGGATATGTCCAAAGGCATAACCGATCAAATAACTTATGGAACAGCGAATGCAAAAATTATCGGCAGGGCAAAAGAAGGCAATTCCCTATTAGATGTCCTCATCCTTTCCCAGGGCTTGGAGTCGGAAATAAAAACGCAATTAGTGGGTGATTATAATTTGCCGAATGTATTGGCGGCAGTGACAATCGGTAATTATTTCGGAATGGGTATCAATGAAATTAAGGGGGAAATTGAAGATTACAAACCCTCCAACAGCCGTTCCCAAATGTTGGAAAAAGGCAGCAACCACATCATATTGGATGCTTATAATGCGAACCCTTCCAGCATGAAATCCGCGATTGAAAATATCGCAAAACATGACCAGGAAACCAAATGGGTTTTATTAGGTGCCATGAAAGAAATGGGTTCGGAATCTTTACGGGAACACCAGAATTTAATTGATTTATTAGTGGAATTAGGTTTGGGGAATGTACTGATTACCGGTTCTGAATTTGAAGGGACGCAACATCATTTTCAATGGTTTCCGAGTTCCGCTGAAATGAAAGCTTATTTATTGGATCACCCGATTTCCAATGCTTTGATTTTGATAAAAGGATCACGGGGGGCTAAGATGGAAGTGGTTTTGGATGCTTTTGGTTAGTTTTTTTCTCACAAAGGCAGAGGCACAAAATCTGTAGGTTTTTGGGATCGTTTTATTCATGGGATTTTTAAGCTCACAAAGAAGTTGGGATGTGCTGGACGAAGGGATTCCCCTACCCTTAGTGAACACCTTTTGGCTTTGGTTAAGAAAAGTGCTACAAGCAACCAGCCTTGATTATATCGATCAGGTTATTTTAATAGTTCAAATATTAATCTATCCTAAACACCAGCAAACCCTTAATTTCCCCATTAGTAACTTCCTGATAAGGTTCATTCCGTTCATTCAATAATTGAAAATCAGAATCCATTCCATCATAAAAATAATAGTAATAAGGAATATTGTACCTCTTTGCATCTTCCAAAAGTTCCTTTGTCGTCCAAATGGGATTGCTATAAGCATATATTGAATTTCCAGAAAAGTAAGTAAATGTTTGAAGAGATTTTGATTGAGCATTTGAAAATGATTCATTGCATAAAAAAGCACCATGAATGCCTTTTTCTTTTACTGCCTGGGCCATTTCAAATTCCCCTTTCCCATTATTGATCATCACACGGATATCCGCAGCCATTTGTATCAGGAAAGTAGAAAAGAACAAACATAAAAATGCGATTCGAGGTCCTTTGTTCAGGTATTTTTTAATACTTATTTCAAAAAGAAACAAGCCCAAAATCATCATGGGAACTAAGGTAATCCAAATATATCTCGCCTCAACATGCATCATCCATAAACCAATAGGGTAAAGGAATGCAACGATAATGAGCATGTGCAGTTTTTTCGGAAATAGCGCTCTTGCTTTCGTGATAAACATAAAACCAACCGTCGCCCAGGTAGCGGCATAAAAAAATGAAATACTACTGATTACTGTCATCCATTCCGTAAAGACAAATCCAAGCCGAAGTAAATACCTGAAAAAATATTTAGTACTCGAAAACATGCCGTGCCATTCCCCTTGCACCCAAAACGGATCTTCCCAATAAGACGGCGAATTGGGATATGGCGGCGGAATAAGTGCATGGACATCACTCCTGAAAATCTGGGTGCCCACTATCCGCCATTCCTTATTGAGCGCACCCGTAAGTCCGAAAGCCCACATCCCATATTTTAAATGTGTAAAATAAGCCATGGGAAATGCGACTAAAAGCATAGGGATGCAAATTTTTAAAAATATCCCGACACACTTATTTAAAGAAATGGCTTTGGATTTGTAATGATAAAATAATATGCCGGCAAGTATCAGTACCGTTGCATAGAAATTATAATTTTTTGCATAAACCGACAAACCACCTAAACCGATAACCGCAAGCCACAACCATTTATTACTTAAAAACCGTTCGCTCAAAAAACACAATACAACGAGTAACATGATTGCCAATCCCAGTATATCAGCCACTAATTGAAAATAAACGAATCCCGCCCAATAAATTGCAGAAAACAAACAGAAAAGCCACCTTTCCCAATTGCTTGTCCTGAACTTACAAAAAAGCACATAAGTGAGTACCATAACGATCAATGCCGCCCCAACATTTACATACAAAGCTGATAAATAAACCGATACATTGAAAAAATAAACCAACAGCGCACTGATCCAACAATGCAGCGGACTCCATAATCCATTAAAAGCTTCATAATATTGCCCATCTGCATATCTTTTAATAATCGTCAAGTAACCCGTGGAATCAGGGTCGATATAATATTTGCAAAAAGGATATAAAACAAAAGTTGCGATCAAAAACAACAATACAGCACTTCCGATTTGTAGGAATGGGATCCGTAAAAACTTTTTCAAATCAATAAATCATTTAGGCATTATCCTCAAAGATAATTATTCAATCGCAGAGCAGCAATATTCAATGCATTCCCATTTGTTACCTTTTTTATTCTAAAATATTTCATTCCCAATTTAGAGCTTGTCGGATATAACAGCTTTCTTAATGAATTGCCCTTATTTTCAAATAGGGAATAAATAAAGTATCCCATCTGGCTAAAACCAAGTGAAACGCAGCTCGGGGTAAATTCGTACTTTAGCAAAAAAATTAAACACAAAAGTTTGCATAGATTCCCTAAAATACTACCGCTTAACTGGGTAATTAAAACAATCGCCATAGTGCTGTTTGTCTTAGCTGCAAACCCAAAACTCCATGCACAGGACGAAAAAACACAAACGGCATTGGCGCAACAATACCTCGAAAACAAAGAATTTGCCAAAGCTATCCCCGTCTTCAAAGCACTTTATGAAAAAGCGCCTTTTGACAAAAATCTTTATGACAACTATTTATCTGCCTTGATGCAAAATAATAGCTACGAAGATGCAGAAAAACTCGTGAATTACATGATGAAAATCCGGCGCGACGATCCTGCGATGCTGGTGGATTTAGGATTGGTGTATGAAGCGGAAAAGAAAAACAAACAAGCTAAAGAACAATACGACCAGGCATTACAACTTTTAACCGGCGATGAGTATAAGACAAAATCACTGTCAGAAGCTTTTGAAAAAGCAGGGAAAAACGACTATGCCGTAAAAGTATATGAGCAAATCAGGAAAATGGTGCAGAACCCTTACATTTATGCAACGCAACTTTCTTTGTTATACAGCAAAATGGGGAAAACCAAAGAAGCCATTCAGGCCACTTTGGACCTGGTGATGACCCAGCCCAATATCATGGATGATGTAAAAGAATCGTTGGCAAAAATCTCCGATAAAGACCCTAAAGCTTTCAGCATAATCCAAAAAGTATTGAACAGCCGCATCAAAGAACAAGACCAAAACCCATTTTGGCACGAACTGGTATCTTGGCTTTTTATTCAGAAAAATGACTACTCCGGTGCATTCAAGGAGTTGACCACGCTCGACCAAAACATAGATGAGCAAGGAAAAAGATTGATCCCTTTTGCCCAAGAAATCACCCAGGACGGCGAATATGAAACTGCCCTAAAAAGTTATGATTATGTGATTGGCTTAGGACATGAAAAGCCATTTTATGAATTGGCAGCGAAAGGAAAAATGGAATTACTGTTGCTGCAATTTGAGAATAAATGGCCTGATTCCAAAAACGACTTAAGTAAATTAGTACAATCCTTCACCGATTTTTTTCAACAATTCCCCAATTACCAATCATCCGATATATGGCGGAATTATGCGATGGTCCAGGCAAGATATAACCATAATCCCGACACGGCAATTCAAATGCTGAGCACTGCAATCTCAGATTTGCGTGCCTCCAAAGAATTTATGGGCAGATGTAAATTGGATATGGGTGATTACTATATCCTCGAAAATAAAATCTGGGAGGCCACATTGATCTATGCACAGGTGGACAAAGATTTTAAGCAGGATTATTTAGGTGAAGAAGCCCGCTTCAGGAATGCGAAACTGGCCTATTACCGCGGTGATTTCGATTGGGCACAAGGTCAGCTTTCTGTCCTCAAAGCCTCTACCACCAAGCTGATTGCCAATGATGCCCTTTACCTTTCAGTATTGATCACGGAAAATATCCCCGCCGATAGCAATATGGCTCCCTTATTACGATTTGCCGCTGCGGATTTATTGTTGTTTCAACATAAAACCAAGGAATCCGATCAATTATTAGACAGCATTTCCAAGAATTTCCCTCAGACGGCATTGCAGGATGACATCGACTTACTCCGTTCCAAAATCGCATTGGAAGAAGGCAGGACACAGGACGCCATCAATTATTTAAAAGACATTTTAGAAAAATTCGGTACGGATGTCCTCGCCGATGATGCCACATTCCAACTGGCAAAAATCTACGAAGAAAAATTAAAGGATAAAGAAAAGGCCAAATATTACTACGAAAAAATAATCCTGGATTATCCCGGCAGCACTTTTATTCAGGAGGCGAGGGCGAAGTATAATGGGATATAAAAGCTTACAGAATATACTCAATCAACACCGACTTTGTGCATATTACCCCAAATATACTCGATGTCAATGATAAAAAGTAATTTTAAACACAATCATAAAGAGAACCAGAGAAAAATAATCAAATTAAACTTGGGAAATAGTATATAATTATATACCTTTGGTAGGTTAATCAAAAGCAATAACATGAAGTCCTCGGAGTTTCATCGAAAGGTCAAAAAAAATGGATGGAAACATATCCGAACGGAGGGCAGTCACTACATTTACGAAAAGGAGGGGAAGTAATCCCTGTACCGTTTCATGGTGCTAAAGAAGTAGGTACTGGATTACAGCAAAAATTAATAAAAGATATGGAACTAAAATAAAGCGCATATTTATAATCTTAAAAACTAAAGCAATGGAACAAATAAGAATAATAATCGAAAAAGCAAAAGATGGCGGATATTCGGCCTTTGGGGAATCAGTACCTGGTATATATGGCATGGGTGACACTGTCCAAGAAGCAAAAGATTCCGCACTTGAAGGCCTATCTTTATTTTTAGCAAATAATATACCCGACAATATCCCAAATGAACTTAAAGGCGGCTATGAGATAGTCTATAAATTTGATGTAAATAGCCTTTTGAATTATTATAAAGGGCTATTTACCAATACCGGACTTGAAAAAATAACGGGGATAAATAGCAAACAATTACATCATTACACTTCAGGACTCAAAGTGCCACGCCAACCACAAGTAAAAAAGATAGAAACCGCCTTGCATAAATTAGGCAAAGAACTTATGGAAGTGGAATTATAATACCAATATTTAAACCCTAAAAGCGCAAAACGATTTATTTTTAAACTTCATAAAAATTATAAATTGCCACAGAAATTATACTTGTGGTGCTTTTTTTGTTGTATCTTTAATCGAGGATAAATTGAAATTATGCACCCACTTCAAGTAATAAAAGTAACCAACAAGCAAGATTTAGATAAAGTATTTGCCATTAGAAAAATCGTTTTTGTTGAAGAACAGAATTGCCCTCCGGAACTGGAATGGGAAAATGAGGACGTCTCTACCCACTTTCTGGCATTGCTCAACAACGAACCTTGCGGCGCATGTCGCTGGCGCAAATCAAAAAATGGATATAAATTAGAACGATTTGCCGTACTAAAAGAGTTCAGGGGAAAAGGAATAGGGCAGGCATTGGTTGCCGCAGCCTTAGCGGACTTACCTCCCGATGCTGATTATATCTACCTAAATGCCCAGTTGGATGCCATGAAACTATATTCAAAATTTGGCTTTATAGCAGAAGGCGACCAATTTGAAGAAGCCGGTATCCAACATTATAAAATGGTTATGAACAAGCTTCACAAAGCCCATTAACCCCTGCTCTAAGCGCCTCCTAAGATCGCCAACCTGCTCTTAGCGTCTCGCTAAGCCCATCCTATATAACTAACCATCACCATTTGATAATCAATACTAATATACTCGCCATTGTCATGCCGAAGAATGAGGGATCTCTTCCCTTTATAAACCCAAGCTATTCTTTAAGCGGCATAGTTTAGTGCATTTGATTATCGAAAAAACGCACACATTTATCCCAACCTGCTCTTAGCGTCTCGCTAAGACCCTCCTATATAACTCACCATCACCATTTGATAATCAATACTAATATACTCCCCATTGTCATCCCGAAGAATGAGGGATCTCTTCCCTTTATAAATCCAAGCTATACTTTAAGCGGCATAGTTTAGTGCATTTTGATTATCGAAAAAACGCACACTTTTATACCGTATCGTGTCATGTGCATAATTTGTTGTTGGTGAAAACACACAACAACGGCGGCATTTTAATATATTTTGCATGTCACTATATTCGTGATAGGACACTAGTTTGAAGTAACCCCTAAATATAGATATGGAATGCGGTGTTTTAAATCACAAAACAGATTTGGCTTTATACCAAGTCAACGCATTATTGCTCCAGAGGAGCTTAACATTGGTAGCACAAAAGGTTAGAATTACACAGCTCCATAGGAGCGAAACATATTGTCAATGCTATTTTCATGTTTAAGAATTTATATTGCGCTACTCTGTAGCTAATTAAACTACCAATATTTGACTCCCTTGGAACATTTGAATTATTTTTCTGAAAACACATGCCCTAACCCATCCAAAATTATTATTTAATTTTATTATAAGTAAATACTTCCTTAACTTCACATTCAAACATGATTTATATGCACAAAATATTAGCGTTGAAGGGACTGCTGCTTGATTAAGAAATTCCAATCATCATCCCTTTTTTATAGAAAAAATAAAAGGATGGGTGATGGTTATTCTGATTACAAATAAACACGAACGCCTCAACTGGGTGGCAATTCCAAAGGAATATGAATATGCCGTGCTGCCCGGATTCAGCGCTTATTTCGCCGAAGACAAAAATGCGGAATTCATAGCCCAAAAGATAAGCATCGACGGCAGTTACCTCCATGTCATCCGAATCATTTCCAAAGCTTCGTTTAGCATCCGCTTCAATATCGCCAGGCCTTTGCTGGCATTGAAATATGTCCGTAAAGGTCCTTATGAAGTTGTGGCAGATAAAAAATTTATGATGAAAGCAGGAGACAGTAGTTTTGCATATTATCCGGCCGGACATGGTTTGGAAGTGCAAATACAAAATGAGCTCGAAATCATAATTTTAGAGTGCCCCGGCGAACTGGTAGAAAGGTTGAGCTCTTTTGCACCCCGGCTTTCACAATATGTATGCGCTTACCGGTTAAACACCTGAAACACCACAACCTTCTGATAAGTAATCCCCTCAATCCTGAACACATCATTCAACCCATCACCATTAGGCGAAAAAGCATTCGGAATCAAATCCGGCATAGAATAATCAATATTGATATTCACAAAACCCGAATCGCGGCAACCATAACGGTTAATCCCCAAAACAGTGAAAACCGTCGGTTCAAAAGGCCTCGCCCAAGGATTGGCAATAACCGCCGAATCCAAAGGACCCGAAGGCCACCAATGATACAAATCCGCACCACTTGCATTCAGTTGGATA
>Ga0160467_101329_pt1 | contig 10324 bp, 4 predicted proteins | sample HID1972I_E11MG_FD_108221 | JGI IMG/M metagenome (GOLD analysis project Ga0160467, IMG submission 108221) | Enriched pill bug-associated microbial communities from UW Madison campus, WI, USA - HID1972I_E11 MG | ecosystem: Host-associated > Arthropoda: Insects > Digestive system > Unclassified ...
TATTAAGTATTATAATAACCAACGGATACGGATTAATTTAAATGGAATGAGCCCGGTGGAATACCGAGCTCATTATATCAAAAACACTGCGTAAATTAGTCCAGCTTTTTGGGGTCAGTCCATTTGCAAAGCCTTTTTTATTCATTAATTTTTACAATAATTATTGAGTTGGATTTTGCGTTAATACACCAGGGTAAGAATTAATCGCAGACTGTGGTATAAAGTATACTACACGGAAATCCTTAGCCGCTATATCTTCAAATTGCTTATGTGGTCCAGGATAGTGACGCGTTAAAGCCTCTCCGTTACGGAAAACATCATAACTACGTTCCGCCTGAAAAGCTAATTCCAATTCACGCTCTTTATCAATCAGCTTACTTGCATTTGAGGCATCCAAAGAAACATATGCACCATTGACAATTGAACGTGTTCTAATTGTATTTAAATCTGAAAGTGCTGCCCCATAGTTTCCTAGCTTCGCTTGTGCTTCTGCACGATTCAAATAAACCTCACCCAATCTACTTATAACAGGGGAATGTAATTGTGATTCTTCACCTTCACGAGAACATTTTGTGATATAAAATTGTGGATATCCATTATTTAATGAAATAAAATAATCCAACACCCCTTGGTATGTTTTACCATCACTATATTTGATAGTGTAAATTCCTTGCCCTGCATCTACTTCTTTCAATACATAGGAAATCTTTTGCTCTGGTTTTCCATCTTTTGCAGGTAAAACCTCTGTAGCTGTAATTGTATTTCCATTACGTATAATAGTAAATTGCGAATAACTCAATGAGCTCTCCTTTCCTCCTTTTACAAAACGGAAAACCTCGGTATACTTACCAGATTCTTTATCCTTTGCATAGGTAGGCTCGATAAATGCTGCACGCGCATCTACCATCCGAAACTGATCCGAACGCCAATCGTTCCGTCCAGTCTCATTCAACAGATTGATGTATTTTTCACTCGCGTACATTTCACCATAACCTACACCATTGATATTAGAATACATACCTCCAATACCACCGAAATGATCATCGCCCGAAAACTCAGAAGCCACTCGTTTTATCGCAAAAATAGTTTCTCTATTCGCTTCAGGTTTATAAGTATTATATTTCATAAACTCTTCTCTACCCAATAATGAGTAAGTGCCTGAATTGATCACTTTATCTGCATATTCAACAGACAATTTTGCATATTCTGCATTAGGTGCTACATAAGTACCGCTCATGAACAAATACACACGAGAAAGCATTGCTTGCGCAGCGCCCTTAGATGCATAAACATTACCTTTATTTTTAGTCAATAAAGTCTCTGCCTTTTTTAAATCACTGATCGCTTGTTCATAAGTATCCTTTACCGTTGAACGGTCTGGCAGTTGTAAATCAAAAATATCATCTGGAGTTCCATTTACAATAGGTACTCCAAGATTGGTTTCCGGACTTTGATAATACGGACGTCCAAACGCACGGGAAAGATAGAAATACATCATTCCGCGGATATAATAACATTCGCCCAATTGATTATCAATCGTCTCATCTTTTCCTTCCTCCAGCATTTTAATCACATTAGAAGATTGTGCTATTGCCTTGTAACCTGCATCCCAGAAACTGGTTAAGCGCCAATTGTTAGGGGTTCTGGAATATGAAAGAAATTCATAGAAAGCATCAGTTGAAGACCCTCTAATCATCATATTATCGCCTGCATACTCACCTAAGCGGTGCATCACATCTGACCATCCTTTTAGCTGTCCATAGCTACCCGTAATCATCGCATCTGGATTATTTCCAATAATATCTCCATCCATCGATCCTTTTGATAAGCGATCGATTTCACATGAACTAACAGTAGCTGCTGCTACTACCAATAGTAATAATAACTTTTTCATAAAAATCTTACCTGTTGTGATTAAAATGTAACATTAAGACCGAACATAAATTTTCGTGTAGCCGGATAAATTGAAGGTCCTGATGAACCTAATATTGCTCCGGTATCTTCATTGATCGATATTTCAGGATCTACGCCCGAGTAATTCGTAATGGTGAACAGATTCTCACCTGTAAAAAATACACGTATATTTTTAACTTTATACTGCTCCAGTTTGAAGTTATATCCTAATGTCAATGCACGTAATCTAAAAAAATCATTATCCTCTAAATAACGAGATGACGTTTTATTACTATTGCTCTTATTTCCATAAGAAGCAACAGGGTGGGTGGCAATATCACCTGGCTTTTCCCAACGGCTCCATCCATCTTGTAACATCATCTGATTTCTATCTGTGTATGCCCCATCAGAATCATATTCCTGACGTGCGTAATTATACGTTTTCCCGCCAATGGAATAACCAAACGAAGCACTTAAGTCAAACTTTTTATAATTAACACTTGTATTGATACCACCAAATAAATCTGGAGAAGCTTTTCCGGCCTCTTGGTAATTCGCCTCCGCATAATTTGACGTCTTGACCTGAGTAACATTTCCATTTGCATCAGTCACTTCTTTATACCATTCAGGTGCTCCGGTCTCTACATTTACTCCTGCCCAGATGGGCATATAATAGGTATCAACAGGAAGTCCTGGATATAAAACTCTTTCCGCACTACCAGAAAGACCTAAACCATCACCAATTGTAATCGGTTTAACAGAAAAAGTACCATCAGCATTTCTACTCTTAATCAATTCGGTCAATTTATTTTTATTGTGACCGATATTAAGGTCCAAACTCCAGGTCAAATCATTAGTACGAATGATATCACCACCCAATGTAAGTTCAATACCTCTATTCTGCATCTTTCCAACATTCTTCCAAAGGCTAGTGATACCTGTCACACCGCTAATGGGTACCTGGTACAAGATATTATCGGTATTCTTATCGTAATAATCTACACTTACACGAGCACGATTGTTGAACATGGAAGCATCCACACCAAAACCAGTCGTAAACGTACGCTCCCATGTTAAATCTGGATTACCGATCTGACTGATCAATGCCCCTGGGATTCCATTATAACTGGATCCTTGACTAATCGAATACAAACTATATTGTGGATATAAAGCACTTGGACGATTTCCTACAGATCCATAAGATGCTCTTAATTTTAAATTATCAACCCAATCCGCATTGAACCAATTTTCACGATTGATATTCCAACCACCACTTAACGAGAAAAAGTTTCCATACTGGGCATTTGTACCAAAGTTAGATGCTCCATCACGACGGAAGGAAACCTGTCCTAAATATTTACCATCATAAGCATAATTCACATTAGACAACATAGATTGGACCGCCCATTCTGTAATTGCACCACGAGTACGTTCGGGTAAAGAAACAACATCCAAAACCTCAAAACCCGGAATAAATCCAGTACCATATACATCTAAAGTCTTGGACCAATAATCATTAAACTCATATGCTGCTAAAGCATTAACTGCATGTTTGCCCCAAGATTTATTAAACTTTAAAATTTGACTGGTATAACGGCGTGCGTATTCAGAACGATAATCAATTAAGCGCCCTTGTACACTTAAACCATCATTGGAGCGCGGATCAACATAACCAGCCCTAGAAAAACTATTATAACGGTAATTATTTACCGATGAAAACGTCAACCAGTTGTTAAATTTGATATCAAAATCCATATTACCATTAAATTCATAATTGGTATTGGACTCTTTGTTCCATTGCAGATCGTATAGGTAATTGGTTCCTGAATTATTTACCCAACCTTCATAGCGATGTGGCACCAGATTACCATTCGCGTCGTATGGGCTATCCCATGGTAAATTGGTATACATGGCCTCCGTAGAATACTGTCTATCATCGACACCACGCTTAGCACCTACTAATGTTGGTTTAACGGTCAACCATTCAAATGGTTTGTACACCGTATTTAACCGGAAATTATAACGATCGTATTCATATCCCTTTACGGCTCCAACCTCATTATAATATCCTAAAGACAGGTAAGACTGTAACTTCTCTGTACCACCTTGGATGGAAACATTATGATTCTGAGTAATACCGTTTTGCGTAGCCACTTTCCACCAATCAAAATTACTATTACGCAATTCTGAATTCCAACGTGAAAATTTAATATCTGCTTGATTAGGAAAAGAAGCATAGTAATCGTACAGTTCTGCACCATTCATCATCTTCATATTACCATTGGTCAACTGATTAAAGCCTACTTTTGAAGAAAAGTTGATAGACGTACTACTAGCCGAAGGATTCTTTGTCGTTACAACAACAACTCCATTCGCGCCTTGAGAACCATAGATCGCAGTTGAGGCTGCATCTTTTAAAACTGTTAAGGTAGCAATATCATCGGGATTCAGATCTCCTGCACTTGAGCCTAGAATAACACCGTCTACCACCCATAGTGGGCTTGTAGTACCACTTAAAGTAGCTTGACCCCGGATAACAACTCCTCCTTTTGCTCCAGGCTTTCCTGTTCCTGGCGCAACATATACCCCAGAGGCCTTACCATTTAACATATTCTCCACATTCGGAGAAGTTGTACCTCTCAATTGATCACCCTTTACAACTTGTAGTGCCCCAGTAAGACTCTCTTTCTTTTGAGTGCCATACCCCACAACCACAACTTCTTCAAGTGCTTGATTGGATTCTTCTAATTGCACATTTAAAAATGCACCCTCAACTAATTTTTCAGTTTTGTTAAATCCAATTGCCGAAAAAATCAACGTTTGACCAGCCTCAACTTGAAGAGAATAGCGTCCAGTAGCATCGGTTGAAGTCGCAAGAGTGGGTTTCTCTTTCACCGAAATAGTCACACCACTTAATGGACCTGTACTTGAAGTAACAGTTCCAGATACTTTCTGCTGTAAACTATTACTTGTTACGCTAATCAAATTACCATAATCACTTGCATTCACCATATTAGGAGCTACAAGGGCAAACATCAAGGCAGATGTAATGGGGTAAAATTTAGTCGCAAAAAAAGGTTTTGTAAATCTTTTATTCATAAACTTAATTTCAAGATAATCAGTACATTAATTAATTATCATAATTTATATACCGCAAAATAGTGTAAAGATTACTTAATATAAATTTAATATGAAACGAAATCGATTGCGCAAATTCACGCAAACGATTGCTATGCTAACTAAAAAAATGGTTACTCAAAAAACTACTGAATAAATAAAGACGACCTAAACACCTTCATAATGAAACGACTATTGCTGTATTGTATAACGACAAATAATAAAAGCAGGCATCTGTGGAGATACCTGCTTTTATTAATCGGGTTAAAATAAATTAATAACCTGTGTTCTGTTTCAAAACTCCATAAGATAAATCAATTTGGCTTTGCGGAACTGGCATTAGATATAATCTATCATTCCAAACACGTTCTTGCGCCAAACCATTCGTTATATTATAAATATTCTTCATCACATCTGGAGCAGTTTTCCAACGACGGATATCATAAAAACGCAAACCTTCCAATACCAATTCAACAGCTCTTTCATTGTGGATCAATTGACGTAGCTTATCTTGACTCGCATATTCCGAACGATCTACTTTAGGCATGCCAACACGAACACGAAGCTGGTCTAAAGCATCAAAGATTGTTGCATCTGGTCCGGATTTTTCATTCTGTGCTTCAGCATAGTTAAGCAAAACTTCCGCATAACGGATCAAAATAAGATTAGCATAAGAATCTACTTGCTCTCGACTTGATTTTGGATCTACGAGTTTTCTAAAATTGTAACCCGTCAAAGATTTATTCGGATCACTCCCTACAAACCATTTATACACATAACCTCCACTTTTAGTTAACGAATTCCAAGGTGCAGTTTCAAACAATATAGAAGCATAAAAACGTGGATCACGGTTTTTAAACTCTTTCACAAAATCAGCTTTATCCGCCTTCGCATAATTTGCAGCACGCACTGTGGCGCTAACAGTATCAACGGGCTTTCCTGTTTTGTAATTAACATATAAGTTCACTAAATTTTGTGTTGGTGTTATGGAACTCCAACCGCCTACAGAAGGATCCAGCAATAAGGTATTGGTAAGGTGAGATTGCGTAACTGCAATATACTGTCTATCCAAGATCACTTCACTGTTACCTTCATTCTCAACGTGAAAAACTCCTTCATAACTTCGAAGCCCTAGTCTAAAATTATTTTCATCGTCAGCATTCGCAAAATCTACGAACTGCGCATAATTATCTTTTTTATCTAACTCTGATTCAGTGTTTACTTTAAACAAAGAATAACCAAGTTCCATCACTTCCTGTGCAGTAAGGGCAGCTTTCTCCCAATTATTCTCCATTAGGTATAATCGCGATTGCAAAGCTAAAGCCGCTCCTTTTGTTATTCTACCGCTTTCAGCAGCAGGATACGATGTAGGTAGTACCGCCGCCACATCTTCTAACTCCTTAAACAAGAAATCCAAAACTTCTCTTTTTGGTGTACGAGGAACATTTGACTCCTCCTTACTTAAAACTTTAGTTACCAAAGGAACATCCCCAAACTTTTGAACCATCGGAATGTAAAGAAAAGCACGCACAAAACGCGCTTCAGCTTTATAACGCTCTTTAAGCTTAACATCCATGACTGCCTTATCCACATTATCCAAAAAGAAATTACAGATACGAATAGGCTTATAATCCCACCCTGCCTCAAGGGTTGAACTAACTGCACCAGACGAAACGTCTGTCACCCAACTTTCCCAAGGGTTTTTAGCATGCACCAGTTCACTTCCACCATCCTCATATGTTGCCTCCGACAGTTTGTTATAAACTGCATTGAGTGCCAGATTAACTTCGCTTTCATTATGCCAAAATTGGTCGTTAGGCACATTATTAGCAGGGGTACGGTCTAAAAAATCTTTTGAACACGCTCCAAAAAGAAGCGTAGTGGCTAATAATGGATATAATATATGTTTTTTCATTGCTTTCTGTTAAAAAATTAAAACTTCGCTGTCAAACCAAAAGAAATAGTCTTCAAACCTGGGTAACTTGCCCTACCCGATCCTGTTTCCGGATCAAAATCGCCGAGACGTTTATCTGCCATAAAAGTAAAAGGATTGTTAGATGAGGCAAATAAGCGCAATTGCGACATCTTGATATTGCTCAGCATTTCTTTAGGAAAAGTATAACCTACCGTAATGGCACGAATTCGGAAATAATTCCCACTAAACAGCCAAAAGTCAGAAGTTTTATAATTATGCGGAGCATCGCCCGTTAATGTGATTCTAGGAAATGGCGCATCGGCATCATTGTTATCTTTCGTCCAACCATTGATCCAATTTTTCTTGATATTTGCGCCATTAAAGAAAGGCTGAACTGCCTCATTGTCCATATAAGTTTTTACACCGCCTACACCGTAAGTCAACACATCGATATCGAAATTTTTATAAGCTGCTCTAAAATTAAAACCATAATTGAACCAAGGAACGTCATTACCTAAAATAGTACGGTCTAATGCATCGATTTTCTTATCACCATTCATATCGACATATTTGATATCACCTAATTTTGGAGTACCGCCCATTCCTTCGTAATTAAGGGCTTTAAGCTCGGCTTCATTAGTGAATAGACCATCCGTCTTGTAACCGTAAAAATCACCTACAGAACCACCTACACGATTAATATAATAGCCTTCCACGATCTCGCTAACATCACCTAGAGAAATAATCTTATTGTTGATCTTCGAAATATTACCCGATACCGAATATGTAAACTCTTCACCGATCTTACCGTTATAAGTCAATGCAATCTCGATCCCTTTATTTTGCGTAATCCCTTGATTATAATATGGCGTAAATTTTTTCTCATAGCCATAAGTAGACAAAGTCGCCGGTTGTAATAAAACATCCTCAGACTTCTTAACAAAATAATCGGCAACTAAATTAAGCTTTCCTCCTAAAAATGTCGCATCTATTCCTACATTTGACATCGTTACCTTTTCCCAAAGCGCAAGCCTGTTAGCCCCATATTGTTGTTCCAATCCATCAACCGCGACGCCATTAAAACTGTAGGCTGAATAGCGATTCAAAAGCGTATAATAATTACCTATTGCAACAGCATCTTGATTGCCGAGTGTTCCGTAAGATCCTCTCAATTTTAATAAATCAATCCACTCCACATCCTGCATAAAAGATTCCTTGTTGATGTTCCAACCGGCAGAGAAAGACGGAAAAATTGCTCTTCGAACTTCCGGAGCAAAGCGAGATGAATAGTCCATTCTCATGTTTGCTTCGAACAGATACTTATCTTGGTACGAATAATTAAATCGACCAAAAAAAGAACGCAATGCCCACTCATCTTGTGTTGTACGATTGGCAAGACCTTTATCATCTTGACTAATTTCACCCGAACTACCATTTATAATCGTAGAGGCATCATTGTTAACAAAATTTTTTCTTCCTAAAAATGCCTCACGGTAAACATTTGACTCCTCAGAAGCCCCAACTGTTGCTTTACCATAATGATCACCAAATCGTCGCTCGTAATTAATTGTTCCTTGCAACAACAATTCCTGGCGCTTGCCCCAGAATTCTTTAAGCTCATTAATTGGCGTTGCTGTTGCATCCAAAGGTTTTTTAGAAATAAAACCGATAATAGGATCAGTACGGTTTATAAAATCAAAAGAGTTCGTATTGGTATACTTCAATGAAATGGCTCCGTCAATTGATAATCCCTTTAGTGGAGTCAGCGATGCATTTGCCGCCATTTGCAGATAGTTATCTCTATTATTACCTCTTCCACCTTCGGTGATCGCTCTCAATTGGTTATTTTTCGCAACATTTGCATTCTCAATACCATTCGACACAGAACCCCAGGCTCCATTAGATTGACGAATGGATGTAAAAGGAAGCGCCCTACCCATCTCAACCCAACTAATAGCACTGCCATTTCGATCGTAATCTTGTTTTAAAAATGAAACATTGGTATTAAAAGTCAGCAAATCCTTAATAACAGTCGTATTGGTATTCAATTTCATATTAATACGATCCTGTTTCCGGCCAGGTACTAGAGATTCTTGATCAAAATAGTTTAATCCCAAATAGTAATTCGTAATTTTTCCTGGAGCATTCACATTCAAACCAAAATCACGTTGGGGAGCTGAACCTCTTAAAACCTCTTTGTACCAATCGTTATTTGGATAAAGATCTGGATCCGTCTGATTCTTATATTTTTCTACAAGATCGGGAGTAAACGTTGCATCTTTACCTGCATTTAGCATCGCCCTATTATGTAGTTCTGCATAACCCACCGCATCTGCGAATTCAGGCAGATATGTAGCACTCTGAAAACCATAATTAGCATTAAACCCAACCACTGCGCGATCACCACCACCACGTTTAGTTGTCACCAAAATAACACCATTAGCAGCTCGAGAACCATACAATGATGCAGAAGCAGCATCTTTTAGAACGGACATACTATTGATATCACTCGGGCTTAAGGCAGAAAACTCAGCACTGGTTGCAGGAATTCCATCAATAATAAACATGGGTGAAGGTGAACCTAAATTAGTTCTACCACGAACAGTAATACCTCCTTTGTTATCTTTCGAAGCCTCGCCTGGTCTGCTCAAGACAGTTACGCCAGGTGATATACCTTGCAAAGCATTCTGTAATGAAGTTACAGGTCTATCTGCCAATTGCTTAGGAGTAATTGTTGCTACAGAACCTGTTAAATTTGCTTTCTTTTGGGTACCAAAAGCTACGATAACAACTTCATCTAATGCCGTATTTGAAGATGTTAATGAAATATTCAGATTTCCACCGGTGTAAACCACCTCCTTGGGTTCGTATCCTACAATATTAAAAACAAGTATCTTTCCTGTTTCTGCACTTAATTCAAATCCTCCAGTAACATTTGTTGCCGTTGCATTGCCGGTACCTTTCTCTGTAATAGTTACACCCGACAACTGATTTCCCTTGTCATCTGTAACATTACCCTTCACTTTAGTTTTTTGCGCAAAAGTTGCACTCATAACTAAAGATAAAGCACAAGAAAGTATGGTAGCTCTTCTTTTCATAGGTTAATATAATAATTGTAAATAATGATTCTATAGTGTATTTAAGTCAATTGTTTACTATTTGTAAACACAATATTAAATCTATATTATCGAATAAAAAAGAGCAAAAATCGAACAATCGATTGCATATATTGCTTAGACAACTTTACAAAAAAAGCCATAAGTACTACATATAAATTGATTGATAATCAGTAAATAACTAGCTATCAAATGCTTTAGAATGAAATTAATAATCCAATAAGGAAAAACGAACCCTATTTATTTAAAAAAGAATCTTTGTAACAATTAGAGGATTAAATGA
>Ga0160467_101331_pt1 | contig 10304 bp, 9 predicted proteins | sample HID1972I_E11MG_FD_108221 | JGI IMG/M metagenome (GOLD analysis project Ga0160467, IMG submission 108221) | Enriched pill bug-associated microbial communities from UW Madison campus, WI, USA - HID1972I_E11 MG | ecosystem: Host-associated > Arthropoda: Insects > Digestive system > Unclassified ...
CGGCCGATCAGCCGCCGCCCTTCTTCTTTTCCTTCGGCAGGTTGCGGCCGAACTGGCGCACGGTATCGCGGGCCAGCTTGGCGTCCTCGGCCGGGAAGTAATCGCCTTCCCAGCGGGTCACTGCGTCGTTCTCGAAATAGACCGTGAAATTCTTCACTTCGGTGCGGCCGATGCGGTTCACGCGCTGGGTAGCGGTGTAATCCCACCGCTGGGCATGGAACGGGTCGGCCACGGACGGGGTGCCCAGCAGGGCATCGACCTGCTGCTTGCTCTGCCCGACCTGGAGCTTGGACACGGCATCTTCCCGGATCAGGTTGCCCTGATAGATGGGTTGCTTGTAGATGATGCCGCAGCCCGTGGTGGACAGGGCGACGGCGGCGACCAGCAGGAGATTGCGCATCGGGAATCGCGGTTGGGCAAATCGAACGGATGATACACTCCCGGCGTGCCACCGCGACCCAATCCGAGGCAGCTGGCGCTAAATCGCCAATGAACGGAGACCTATGGAAACCCACGACCTGCGCAAAGTCGGCCTGAAGGTGACTCATCCTCGGATGCGGATACTGGCGCTGCTGGAACGCACTGCCCAGCACCACATGACCGCCGAAGACATCTACCGCCAGCTGCTGGAACATGGCGATGAGATCGGCCTGGCCACGGTGTACCGGGTGTTGACCCAGTTCGAGGCCGCCGGCCTGGTGCTGAAGCACAATTTCGAAGGTGGCCAGGCGGTGTACGAGCTCGACCGTGGCGGCCATCACGACCACATGGTGGACGTGGACAGCGGCAGGATCATCGAGTTCGAAAGCGCGGAGATCGAGGAGTTGCAGCGGAAGATCGCGACCGAGCACGGTTACGAGCTGGAAGAGCACTCGCTGGTGCTGTACGTGCGCAAGAAGCGGCGGTAAGCCCGCCTGCATCTCCCGCATCGGGTAGCGCCGGGCTCTGCCCGACCCATCACGTAGAGCCGGGCTCTGCCCGGCTGATGCCTCACCGCGCAGCGGGGCAGAGTCCCATTCCATGCGGGTGACGATGCTGGAAAGCCTCAGCGGGGCAGAGCCCCGCTCTACGGGCGCAGCAGCTTCCGCGCGGCTGCCCGCGCTTCCTTGCTGACTTCCACGCCGCCCAGCATGCGCGCCAGTTCTTCTTCGCGCGCACGGGCATCCAGCCTTTCCACCGCGCTCTGGGTCATGCCTTCCACCGGCGCCTTGCTGACCCGGTAATGCGCATGCCCCTTGGACGCCACCTGCGGCAGGTGGGTCACGCACAGGACCTGGCGCTTTTCGCCCAGCGCCCGCAGTTTCTGGCCGACGATGTCCGCCACCGCGCCGCCGATACCGGAATCGACTTCGTCGAAGACCATCGTCGGCACCGCGTCCAGGTCCAGTGCGGCCACTTCGATGGCCAGTGAAATGCGCGACAGTTCGCCGCCGGACGCCACCTTGCGCAGCGGGCGGGGCGGCTGGCCGGCATTGGCCGCCACCAGGAATTCCACGCGTTCGGCGCCCTGGGGATCGGGTTTTCCCGCGTCCTGGGGCTCCAGCTGGATCAGGAACTGGCCGCCGCCCATCCCCAGCTCGGCGATCAGGCCGGTGGTCGTGGAGGACAGCTCGGCTGCCGCGCGCTGGCGACTGGCGCTCAATGCGCCCGCCTGTGCACGCCACGCCGCCACCGCCTTTTCGATGTCGCCGGCAAGTTTCTGCAGGCGTACATCCGCGCCGCGCAGCTGCTCCACTTCGGCCTGCATGCGTTCGCGCTGCGCGCCCAGCTCGTCCATCGCCACACGATGCTTGCGCGCCAGGTCATGCAGGCGGCCGAGCCGGCGCTCGTTCTCCTCGAATTGTTCGGGGTCCGCGTCCAGGTCATCGTGCACGCGATCCAGCAGGCCCAGGGCCTCCTGCAACTGGATGGTCGCACTGTCGATCAGCGCATCCACGTCGGCCAGCCGCGGATCGTGCTCGGCCACGCGGCCCAGCTCGGCCCGCACCTGCTGCAGCAGGTCCAGCGCCGATCCTCCTTCGTCGCCGTTGATGCGTGCGCCGGCCGCTTCACAGGCGGCCAGCAGGGCGCTGGCATGGGCCTGGCGACGATGGCTGGCGCCCAGCGCGGCAATTGATTCCGGTTCCAGGTCCTCGCGCTCCAGTTCGCGCAGCTGGTGCTCCAGGAAGCCGATGCGGTCGCTGACATCGCCCTGCCGGGACAATGCCTCGGCTTCGTCCACCAGCGCCTGCCACGTGGCCGCTGCCGTACGCACTGCCCGGCGTTCGTCGGCATTGCCGGCGTAGGCGTCCAGCAGCGCCAGCTGCGACGGGCGCGTGAGCAGCGCCTGCTGTTCGTGCTGGCCATGGATTTCCACCAGCAGCGCGGCCAGCTCGCTGAGCTGGGACAACGTGACCGGACGGCCGTTGATCCACGCGCGCGAACCACCATCGGCACGGATCACCCGGCGCAGCTGGCAGTGCTCGTCGTCGTCCAGCTCGTTGTCGGCCAGCCAGTGGCGGGCGCCTTCCAGCGCATCCAGGGCAAATTCGGCCGAAAGTTCCGCGCGCGGAGCGCCATGGCGGACCACGCCGCTGTCGGCGCGCAGGCCGGACAGGAAGCCCAGCGCGTCCACCATCAGCGATTTGCCCGCGCCGGTTTCGCCGGATACCACGGTCATGCCGGGGCCGAACTCCAGCTCGGTGGCACGGACGACGGCGAAGTCCTTGATTGATAAATGTCTGAGCATCGGTAAAGGGTCTCTCGAGCCGCGCAACGCTAGCACGCGGGGCGGGGTGGTCCAATGGCTTGCCAAGCAGAACTGCCGGCATTATCTAGGGAGTGAGTCTCACAGGCTGATCCGATGTCGTCGTCTTCCGACCAACTTGCCCCGCGTGCCCGCCATCTGCTGCGGACGCTGATCGCGCGCCACATCCAGGATGGCGAGCCGGTCGGGTCGCAGACGCTGGCGCGGACGTCCGGGCTGGATGTCAGCCCGGCGACCATCCGCAACATCCTCGGCGACCTGGAAGACCTGGGCCTGCTCAGCTCGCCGCACACGTCGGCTGGCCGCGTGCCCACCGCGCATGGCTACCGGGTGTTCGTGGACAGCCTGGTGCAGATGCGCCCGCCGGGCGAGCAGGAACTGGGCCGGCTGCGCAGCGAGCTGGCCAGTGGTGCCGGTACCCAGGCACTGCTGGGCAGCGCGTCGGAACTGCTGTCGGCGATGAGCCATTTCGTCGGTGTGGTGAGCGCGCCCCGGCGTGAGCAGTTCGCGTTCCGGCAGATCGATTTCGTCGCGCTGGATGCGCGCCGCGTGCTGGCGATCGTGGTGTTCGCCGACAACGAAGTGCAGAACCGCGTCATCGAAGCCCGTCGCGCCTGGGAGCCGGGCGAGCTGGAAACGGTCGCCAACTACCTCAACGCGCATTTCGCCGGCCTGCCGGTGGCGCGGATCCGCCAGCGGCTGCTGCATGAGCTGCGCGATACCCGCAGCCAGATGGAACAGCTGCTGGCGCACAGCATCGAGCTGGCCGAACAGGCCCTGCAGCCGCCGGCCGACGACATGCTGGTGGCCGGCCAGACGCGCCTGATGGGCGTGCAGGACCTGTCCGACCTGGAACGCCTGCGCGAACTGTTCGAGCTGTTTTCCAGCAAGCGCGAGATCCTGCAGCTGCTGGAGCGCACCATCCAGGCACCGGGCGTACGCATCTTCATCGGCGAGGAAACCGGCGTGGTGCCGCTGGAGGGTGTCTCGCTGGTCACCGCGCCGTACATGGCCGATGGCCAGGTACTGGGCGTGCTCGGGGTGATCGGCCCGCGAAGGATGGCCTATGACCGGATGATCCCCCTGGTACAGGCCACCGCCGAGGTGCTGGGTGCGGCCTTTTCACCCGGTGCAGGTACTTCCGCACGGCCTGGCGCTTGAAACGCAGCATCCCGCCCACACTAGGTGGGATGGAGGCGGGGAGTGACCGCCAGGGAAACGCACATGAACCAAGATCAGCACGATAACGAATCCCAGCCGGCCGAGCAGGCCGGGATGTCCCTGCATGACGAGCTTGAACAGCTGCGCGGCGAGCTGGAGCAGGTCAAGGCCGATGCGCTGCGCGAGCGCGCGGACCTGGACAACCAGCGCAAGCGGGTGGCCCGCGACGTGGACCAGGCGCGCCGGTTCGCCAACGAAAAGCTGCTCGGCGAGCTGCTGCCGGTATTCGACAGCCTGGATGCCGGGCTGCAGGCCGCCGGCGCGGACGCCAGCCCCCTGCGCGAGGGCCTGGAGCTGACCTACAGGCAGCTGTTGAAGGTTGCCGGCGACAACGGCCTGTCCCTGCTGGACCCGACCGGCCAGCCGTTCAACCCCGATCATCACCAGGCGATCAGCCAGGTCGACGCCGCAGGCGCGGCACCGGGCAGCGTGGTGCAGGTGTTCCAGAAGGGCTACCTGCTCAACGACCGCCTGCTGCGCCCGGCGCTGGTGGTGGTCGCGCGCGACTGACTCAAGCCACGTAGAGCCGAGCTCTGCCCGGCCTGGGGTTCCCGCGCAGCGGGGCAGAGCCCCGCTCTACTGCCCGGCTGGGGCACCGGATCACCGGGTGCTGAACACAGTGTCCGGGGGATGGCTTGAATGTTCCACGAGCGTCCCCCACATCCCATTCATCCACCGGCCATCGCGCCGGTCTGACCGAACCACCGGCGGCATGCCGGTCATGAACAACCTCAGGAGTCTCCCCACATGGGCAAGATCATTGGTATCGACCTCGGCACCACCAACTCGTGCGTGGCGATCATGGACGGCGGCAAGGCCCGCGTCATCGAGAATTCGGAAGGCGATCGCACCACTCCGTCGATCGTCGCCTACACCAAGGACGCCAAAGTCCCGGTCGGTGCCTCGGCCAAGCCCCAGGCCGTGACCAATCCGAAGAACACCTTCTCCGCGGTGAAGCGCCTGATCGGCCGCAAGTTCACCGACGCCGAGGTGCAGAAGGACATCGCGCACGTGCCGTACGGCATCCAGGCGCATGACAATGGCGATGCCTGGGTGTCCACCAGCGACGCGAAGAAGATGGCGCCGCAGGAAATCTCCGCCAAGGTGCTGGAGAAGATGAAGAAGACCGCCGAGGACTACCTGGGCGAGAAGGTGACCGAGGCGGTGATCACCGTGCCGGCCTACTTCAACGACAGCCAGCGCCAGGCGACCAAGGACGCCGGCCGCATCGCTGGCCTGGACGTCAAGCGCATCATCAACGAGCCGACCGCGGCCGCGCTGGCCTATGGCCTGGACAAGGGTGACAACAAGGATCGCAAGATCGTCGTCTACGACCTGGGCGGCGGCACCTTTGACGTCTCGGTGATCGAGATCGCGAATGTCGATGGCGAGAAGCAGTTCGAAGTGCTGGCCACCAACGGCGACACCTTCCTGGGCGGCGAAGACTTCGACAACCGCGTCATCGAGTACCTGGTCGAAGAGTTCAACAAGGACCAGGGCATCGACCTGCGCAAGGATCCGCTGGCCCTGCAGCGCCTGAAGGATGCTGCCGAGCGCGCCAAGATCGAGCTGTCCAGTGCGCAGCAGACCGAAGTGAACCTGCCGTACGTCACCGCCGATGCGACCGGTCCGAAGCACCTGAACATCAAGCTGACCCGCGCCAAGCTGGAGTCGCTGGTGGAAGAGCTGATCAAGAAGTCGATCGAGCCGTGCCGCGTCGCCCTGAACGATGCCGGCCTGCGTTCGAGCGACATCAGCGAAGTGATCCTGGTCGGTGGCCAGACCCGCATGCCGAGGGTGCAGCAGGCGGTGACCGAGTTCTTCGGCACGGAACCGCGCAAGGACGTCAACCCGGACGAAGCCGTGGCACTGGGTGCGGCGATCCAGGGCGGTGTGCTGGGCGGCGACGTCAAGGACGTGCTGCTGCTGGACGTGACCCCGCTGTCGCTGGGCATCGAGACCATGGGCGGCGTGTTCACCAAGATCATCGAGAAGAACACCACCATCCCGACCAAGGCCTCGCAGGTGTTCTCCACCGCCGAGGACAACCAGTCGGCAGTGACCGTGCACGTGCTGCAGGGCGAGCGCGAACAGGCCCGCTTCAACAAGTCGCTGGCCAAGTTCGACCTGTCCGGCATCGAGCCGGCGCCGCGCGGCCTGCCGCAGGTGGAAGTGTCCTTCGACATCGACGCCAACGGCATCCTGCACGTGTCGGCCAAGGACAAGAAGACCAACAAGGAACAGAAGGTCGAGATCAAGGCCGGTTCGGGCCTGTCCGAGGACGAGATCGCGCGCATGGTCGCCGATGCGGAAGCCAACCGCGAGGAAGACAAGAAGTTCCAGGAACTGGTGCAGGCCCGCAACCAGGCCGACGCCCTGATCCATGGCACCCGCAGCGCCATCACCGAGCACGGCAGCAAGGTGGGTGGTGATGTCATCGGCAAGGTGGAAGCGGCGCTGGCCGACCTGGAAACCGCCATGAAGGGCGACGACAAGGCGCAGATCGAAGCCAAGTCGAAGGTGCTGGAAGAAGCTGGCCAGGCGTTGTTCGCCGCCGCTTCGGCAGGCGACCAGGGCGGTGCCCCGGGTGCCGATGCCGGCGCGAAGCACGACGATGTTGTCGATGCCGAGTTCACCGAAGTCAAGGACGACGAAAAGAAGTCCTGATCCAGACCGACGCGGGACGTTGCCTTGCGGCAGCGTCCCGTCGTCGCATCAGGGTCCTGGCCGCCAGCCGGCGTGTCGGGGCGCCCGACGCAGGAGCGGACAGGGTTCCGCTTTTCTGCCTTGACGAATCCCGACGTACCGGAAAGCGATCCACCCCATGAGCAAGCGCGATTACTACGAAGTGCTGGGCGTTGCCCGCGGCGCCAGCGACGAAGAGCTGAAGAAGGCCTACCGTCGTTGTGCGATGAAGTTCCACCCGGATCGCAATCCGGGCGATTCGGCGGCCGAAGCCTCCTTCAAGGAGTGCAAGGAAGCCTACGAAGTCCTGTCCGACGGCAACAAGCGCCGCATGTACGATGCCCACGGCCACGCTGCGTTCGAGCACGGCATGGGCGGCATGGGCGGTGGTCCGGGCGGACCGGACATGAATGATATTTTCGGTGACATCTTCGGCAACATTTTCGGAGGTGGCGCCGGTGGCCAGCGCCAGGCACGTCGCGGTGCCGACATCGGCTATGTGATGGAGCTGGACCTGGAAGAAGCCGTGCGTGGCATCGAGCGGCGCATCGAGATTCCGACCCTGGCCGAGTGCGGCGACTGCGATGGCAGCGGTTCGGAAGACGGCAAGGTGGAAACCTGCACCGTCTGCCAGGGCCGCGGCCAGGTGCGCATCCAGCGCGGCATCTTCGCCATGCAGCAGGCCTGCCACAACTGTGGCGGGCGCGGGCAGATCATCGCCCAACCGTGCAGGACCTGCCACGGCAACGGCCGCGTGGAAGAAGAGAAAGTGCTGTCGGTGAAGATTCCGGCAGGCGTGGATACCGGCGACCGCATCCGCCTGGCGGGCGAGGGTGAAGCCGGTCCGGCCGGTACCCAGCCGGGCGATCTGTATGTGGAAGTGCGCGTGCGCGACCATGCGATCTTCCAGCGCGACGGCGACGACCTGCACTGCGAAGTGCCGATCCGAATTTCGCAGGCGGCACTGGGCGACAGCATCCGCGTCGCGACGCTGGGTGGCGAGGCGGAAATCCGCATTCCGGCCGAAACCCAGACCGGCAAGCTGTTCCGCCTGCGTGGCAAGGGCGTGCGTTCGGTGCGCAGCCGCAGCGAAGGCGACCTGTACTGCCGCGTGGTGGTGGAAACGCCGGTCAACCTGACCCCGGACCAGCGCAAGCTGATGGAACAGTTCGAAGCGACATTCGTCGGCGAAGACGCGCGCAAGCACTCGCCGAAGTCGGCGACGTTCATCGATGGCGTCAAGGGCTTCTGGGATCGGATGACCTCCTGAGCCCGGTGCCCGGTAGCGACGCTACCGGCGGGGTGGGGGACGACGGTCGTGTGGATGATGACCGCTGGTCGTGGCGGGTGACAACCGTTGGTCGTGGCGGGTGACGACCGTTGGTCGTGGTGGGTGACGACCGTTGGTCGTCACGCTCTTCCCGTAAAATGCGCCGATGAGCGCATCCCTTGAAAACCATCTGGTCCACGGCCGCCGCCAGCGGCCGGACGGCCCGTCGCCGGTCGATGTCATCTCCGTGCAGTCCCAGCTCGTCTATGGCCATGCCGGCAACAGCGCCGCCGTGCCGCCGCTGCGAGCGCTGGGCGTGCGCGTGGCGGAAATCCCGACCACGCTGCTGAGCAATGCGCCGTTCTACGACACCACCCGTGGCCGCGTGCTGCCTGCGGACTGGTTCGCCGACCTGCTGCGCGGTACCAGCGAACGTGGCCTGCCGCAGCGCGCCCGGATGCTGGTTTCCGGCTATTTCGGCAGCGTCGGCAATGGCGCGGCGTTCGCTGACTGGCTGGATGAAACACTGCCCGGCTGTCCCGATCTTCGCTACTGCCTGGACCCGGTGATCGGCGATACCCACACCGGTCCCTACGTGGAGCCGGGCCTGGAAGCCGTGTTCGCCGAGCGCCTGCTGCCTCACGCCTGGCTGGTGACGCCCAACGCTTTCGAACTGGGCCGGCTGACCGGCCTGCCGGCGCTGGCGCAGGATGATGCCATTGCTGCCGCGCGCGTGCTGCTCGATCGTGGGCCGCAATGGGTGCTGGCCCACAGCGTGGGAGGGACGCCGGGTGAGCTGGTGACCCTGGCGGTCGGCCGGGAAGGTGTCTGGCGCTGGACGTCACCGTTGCTGCCCGTCGATGTGGCCGGTACCGGCGATGTACTGATGGCGCTCATCGTGGCATTCCTGCTGCGTGGCGAGACCCTGCAGCAGGCGATTTCCCGTGCGCTGGCCGGCACCCACGGTGCACTGGAAGCCACGCTGGCCAATGGCCATGAGGAATTCGACGTGCTGGCGGCCGCGCCTGCTGCGCTGGAGCAGCCGCATCGTTTCGCCGTGGAGCGGCTGGCATGAGCGCCGCTCCACGCGTGATTGGCATCGTCGGCAGTGCCGGCGCCTACGGCCGCTGGCTGGCGCGGTTCTTCAGCGATCGCATGCAGTTGCAGGTGATCGGCCATGACCCGGCCGACCCGCGATCGCATACGCCGGAACAGCTGCTCACCGACGCCGACGTGCTGGTCTTTTCCGCGCCCATCCGGCATACGCCAGCGTTGATCGCCGAATACGTGCGACAGTCCGCCGGGCGTGAGCGCGGACGGTTGTGGGTGGATGTCACTTCGGTCAAGGAAGCGCCGGTGCAGGCCATGCTGGCGTCGCAGGCGGAGGTCGTCGGCCTGCATCCGATGACCGCACCGCCCAAGGCGCCAACCCTGAAGGGCAGGGTGATGGTGGTCTGCCAGGCACGCGTGGAGCGATGGCAGCCGTGGCTGCAGGAACTCTGCGGCGCCCTGCAGGCCGAATGCGTGCGCGCAACGCCGCAGCATCACGACAAGGTGATGGCGCTGGTGCAGGCCATGGTGCATGCCAGCCATCTTGCCCAGGCCGGCGTGCTGCGCGGTTATGGCCATGAGCTGGGCGATCTCTCGGCGCTGCTGCCCTACCGTTCGGCATCCTTCGAACTGGACACGGCGATCATCGCGCGCATTCTTTCGCTCAACCCGGCCATCTACGAAGACATCCAGTTCGGCAACCCGCACGTGGCGCCCATGCTGCAGCGGTTGATCGAACAGTTGCAGATGCTGCAGGCGCAGGTGGCGCAGGGCGATGACCTGGCCCGTGAACGTTTCCGCAGGCAGCTGCTGCTGGACAATCGGGATGCGTTTGGTGAGCAGGTGCTGGCCGATGGCAACTACACCTTCGAACGGGTGGGTTACCTGCTGGCTGATCTGACCGAACGCCAGGCCCTGTCGGTGCACCTGCCGGAGGACCGTGCCGGGTCGCTGCGTGCGCTGCTGCATGTATTCGAACAGCACCGGATCAGCCTGGCATCGATCCACTCCTCGCGCACCCCCGGTGGCGAAGTGCATTTCCGGCTCGGCTTCGCGCCAGGCAGCAGCGAAGCGGATATCGCCGCAGCCGCTGCAGAAGTGGACGACAGCGGCATCGGCAGGGTGCTGCCGCGCTGACGGTTTCATCCACAGGCGGTGTGGATGGTTTCCGCACAAACATGTGGATAACAGCTGGCAGCCCTTGCGGTAAAAGGCTGTCAAGATGCATGGTCAAAAAACAGCCATGCCGCGGAGAATGGCTGCGCCGGTAGAGCGGACCCATGGTCCGCTGCAGAGCGTGACGACCAACGGTCGTCACCCACCAGACCGGCC
>Ga0160467_101336_pt1 | contig 10272 bp, 11 predicted proteins | sample HID1972I_E11MG_FD_108221 | JGI IMG/M metagenome (GOLD analysis project Ga0160467, IMG submission 108221) | Enriched pill bug-associated microbial communities from UW Madison campus, WI, USA - HID1972I_E11 MG | ecosystem: Host-associated > Arthropoda: Insects > Digestive system > Unclassified ...
TCAACAACGGTCGCGTCTACGTGCTTTCGGGTGCCTACCTGGTCGATGAGCCATCGTTCAAGGCTGACGACGGCACGGTAGAGCTGCAATTCGACGGCATCAAAGGGAGCTGGCAATGAGTGATTCCGTAAAGCTGCAAGCGCCTATTGAAGCGCATGGCGAGCCCCTGACCGAACTGAACCTGCGCCGCCCGACCGTGCAGGAAGTTCGGGCCATCAAGGCCTTGCCGTACAAGATCGACAAAAACGAAGAGGTCAGCCTCGACATGGACGTCGCCGCGAAATACATCGCGGTGTGCGCAGGCATCCCTCCGTCGTCGGTCAACCAGCTCGATCTGGCGGACCTCAACACGCTGAGCTGGCAGGTGGCCGGTTTTTTCATGAGCGCGGCATCAGCACAACCGAGCAGCTGATCGAGGTCGCGTATGACCTGGCGTGGTTCTGGAAAGTTGATCCGGAGTTATTGATGGCCCGGCCACTGGACGTGCTCCTTGAATCGCTGGAGCACGCCCAGCGCATTAACCAATCCCAGCAGGTGTAGTGATGGCGGACAAGTTCCAGCTCAAGGCGTTGATCACCGGCGTCGACAAGCTGTCGCCGACGCTAGCGGGGATCCGTAAGAACGTTGCGGGCTTCACCAAGCAGATGAACAACTCGGGCCTTGGCAAGATCGGGTTCAAGGAAGCTTTGCAGGGCGGCGCCCTGGCGGCCCCGTTTATTGCTGGCGCCCGGGCGGCCATCGAATTCGAAACCGCCATGGCGGACGTGAAGAAGGTGGTGGATTTCGACACCCCGCAGCAGTTCAAGCAGATGGGGCAGGATGTACTCGATCTGTCGGAGAACATGCCGATGGCGGCGAGCGGCATTGCCGCAATCGTCGCCGCCGGCGGCCAGGCCGGTTTTGCTCGCGGCGAGTTGAAACAGTTTGCCGAAGACGCCGTGAAGATGGGCGTTGCCTTTGATCAGACCGCCGAGCAGTCTGGCGACATGATGGCCAAGTGGCGCACCTCGTTCAAGCTGACCCAGCCCGAAGTGGTCAAGCTGGCGGACCAAATCAACTACCTGAGCAACGTGGGCCCGTCTTCGGCCGCGCAGATCTCCGACATCGTCACGCGCATCGGCCCACTTGGCGCAATCGCTGGCCTGGCTTCAGGCCAGATCGCTGCGATGGGCGCGACCCTGGCGGGCGTGGGCGTGCCGAGCGAGGTTGCTGCAACCGGCATGAAAAACTTCATGCTGGCCCTGACCAAGGGAAGTGCAGCAACGAAGCAGCAGGCCCAGGCCTTCAAATCTCTGCGACTCGACGTGACGAAGGTCGCCAAGAGCATGCAGAAGGATGCACAGGGCACTATTGAGGATGTGCTCGCCCGCATCGCGATGGTAGCGCCGGATAAGCAGGCCGGCCTCTTAACTGAGCTGTTTGGTTCGGAGTCGGTCACCGCGATCGCTCCGCTGCTGACGAACCTTGATCTTCTGAAGAAGAGCTTCAGGGATGTCGGTGAGGGGTCAGGCTACGCCGGGTCGATGCAGAAGGAATATGCGGCGCGGTCGGCCACCACGGCCAACGCGATGCAGCTGCTGCAAAACAAGGTGACACGGCTGGGTGTAGAGGTGGGTAGTGCACTGCTGCCACCGTTTAACGACTTCCTGACCATCATCGGGCCCCTGGTTTCCAAGCTTTCCACACTGGCCGCTCAGCATCCAGGCTTGATCAAAGGCATCGTCGCCGCGGCATTGGCCTACGGCGTGCTCCGCGTGGCGGTGGTGGCCACCACCATGGCGATGACCCTGTTCAACGCCGTGACCAAGAAGTCGATTGTCGGCCTGGTTATCCGGGGTATCGCGCTGGCGGCAGGCCTGCTCATTGCAAACTGGGCAACGGTTGCGCCGTTCTTCGAGAAGGTCTGGGCCAAGATCGAAGGCCCGGTGATGCAAGCCTGGGAGTTGTTCAAGAAGTTTGCCGAGTACACGCCGATCGCTCTGATCACGGCGAACTGGGAGCCGCTGACGAAGTTCTTCGGTGCGCTGTGGGATCTGCTGGTAGCTCTGTCCGTTCCCGCCATGGACTTCTTGAAGTTGATCTTCGACTGGAGCCCCCTGGGCTTGATCGTCAAGCACTGGGAACCCATCACGGCCTGGTTCCAATCGTTGTGGGCAAAGCTCAAGCCAATCATTGAGCCGATCATGAAATGGTTCGGCGGTGGGGATGGGGGCGACGGGATTATCCAGACCGCGACCAACAAGGTGAACGCTTTCACGGAGGCCCAGCAGAAACGCAATGCCGGCGCAGGCGGAGGCACTGGCGAGTTTCTCCAGTCCGATGCCGCGTTGGCCGCTCAGTCGCGGCGGGCGGCCAACAACGAAGCCTTTGGTATCGACAACAACCGGCTGCTGAGCCGTCCCGGGCAATTGCCGCCTTCTGGGAGCCTGCTGCAGCAAACCGCCGCTACCCAGGCGCAGAAGGTCAATGGCGAGATAAACGTAAACATCAAGGGCGCGCCGCCTGGCACGACCGTCGATCAGCCGCAGGCCAGCCAGACCGGTTTGAAAATAAAGCCCAACGTCGGTACGCGAACCGTTGGCGTCATGAGGACGCAGTAAATGGCAGAAAGAACGTGGCGTGATGAACTGCTGCCGGCCTCGTTCCGGGGGATCAGTTTCTTGATCCCCCAGGCCACGGTGCCGGTTGGCATGAAAGGCCAGTTGCACGAATTCCCTCAACGGGATGAGCCTTACTTCGAACAACTGGGCAAGCAGTCCCAGGTGCATCGGCTTACGGTGTGGATCATCGGCGACGATTGTTTCGAGCGGCGTGACAAGTTCCTCGAGGCAATTCAAACGCCAGGGGCGGGCGAGCTGGTTCACCCTTGGCTGGGTCGAATGCAGGTCAAGGCTGGCGAAGCCGAGTTGACCCACGACTACCAGCAGGGCGGCATGGTCAGCATGCTGGTCACGTTCTATCCGGACACGCCGCTCAAGTTCCCCGTGGCCAGGGTCAATACCCAGCAGCAGGTGGTGAAGGCTTCGGAGAGCATGTGGGAATCCGCGCTGGCGCGATACAAGGCCGCGATGGCCAAGGTTGACCAAGCACGCCTGGGTCTGGCCCGGCTGCGTAACAACTTGTCGGCGGTGTACACCGTAATACAGCGCCAGTTCGCACCGTTCGTGGCCGTCTTCACAAACCTGACCGGGCTGGCGCAGTCGATCATGAATGCTCCCGGCTCGCTGTCGGCACTGTTCTCCAGCTATTTCAGCGACTTCTCGGTTCAGGATTACCTGGGCAACGACTCCAGCTATCGCAACACCGTAGCCACCGCGAGCCAGCAGGCTGAAGCGGTGAGCAGCATTAATACCGTCAGCACGATCGGCGGTGTCGACTCGGCCGCGGCATCAAAAGCCACTGCCGATCTGGTACAGGACGCACTGCTCGTTCAGATTGCTCTGATCGTCAGCGAAATGCCGATCGCCTCGCAGCCTGTATCCACAGACACACCGCCATCTGCGGATCAACAGGCCGTGCAGCCCTTCGAAAGGCCTGAGGTGCCGGTAGCAGATGATGTGCTCGAGCTGCGCGACGGATTGAACGAGGCGATGCTTGAGGCATCACTGAAAGCTGATTCCGCTCATTACCTGGTGCTCAATGCTCTGCGGCAGACAATCGTCAAGCACCTAACGGCGGTCGCTGCTTCCGGCGTTCGCCTCGTGGAAATTACCCCGCCGGAAACCCTTTCTGCCCTGGTCCTGGCTTACCGGCGCTTCGGCGACGCTACGCGTGAGTCCGAGGTCGTAGAGCGAAACCGCATTCACCACCCAGGGTTTGTGCCCGCACGGCCGATCAAAATAGCCCAGAGGTAACCCGTGGACGAAGATGAAAACACCGTGACGCTCAGCGTCAACGGTTCGGATTACTCTGGCTGGAAATCGGTGGAAATTGCCCCAGGCCTTGAGGATCAGGCCCGGTCGTTCAATTTGAGCGTCACATGGAAGTGGCCAGGGCAGACCATAGGGAGGCCGATCAAAGAGGGGGACAAGTGCCAAATTCGAATCGGGGATGACCTGGTGCTTACTGGATGGGTGTTCGCCTCGCCGATCGATTACGACGACAAACAAATCACCATGTCCATCAGCGGGAGATCGCTGACCGCCGACCTGGTCGATTGCGCGGCAATCAACGAGCCGGGTCAGTGGAACAATCAGAGCGTCTTGTCGATCGTTTCTTCGCTTGCGGCCCCTTACGGGCTGAAAGTGCGCAGCGAGATTCCCGAGGGCGCCAAACTTTCGGACCACACCATCGAGCCAGGCGAAACGGTTTTCGAATCCATCGACCGACTGCTCACTCTGTTCAGGGTTTTCTCGACTGACGACGCCACCGGGATGGTGGTGCTGGCCAGGCCAGGAAGCGAGGGGCGGGCATTCGACGCGCTTGAGGTGGGCAAGAACATCAAGACCGGCAGCGCCGGGCTCGACTTCTCCGCGGTGTTTTCCGAGTACCGAGTGCTCGGGCAGAAGAGCGGCACCGATGACGAGTTCGGCGCCGCGGCAGCCGAGGTTTCGGCAACGGTCACTGACCCCCGTGTGGCTCGCCGGCGTGTGATGGTGATCCAGCAGTCGGGCCAGCTCACGAATGACCTGGCCCAGGCAAGGGCGCACTGGGAAAGCGTCACGCGCATGGGCAAGGCGCTGACTACCACCTATGAGGTTCAGGGGTGGAGGCAGACAAACGGCCAACTCTGGAAGCACAACATGCTGGTCCGGGTCATTGATCCAATTATCGGATACGACCGGTGGATGCTCATAGCCCGGGTGACCTACATCCTGGGAGAGGGCGGCACGGTCACAAAAATGGAAGTGGGCCCGCCCGACAGTTACGAGCCGGAACCGAACGACTCGCTGAAAAACCGCAAGCTGAAAAAGGGCGGCAAGGGCGACAACTTCGAATACCTCATCCCAGCAGACTACGAGCCAAAACAATGAGCCTGAAAAGCATGCTGGCCCGCGGCACCGTCGTGCTCGCAAACGCCGGGAAGAAGATGCAATCACTGCAAATTCGCCTGACGGCGGGTGAGCTGAAAGATGGTGTCGAGCATTTCGAACCCTACGGCTTCACCTGCAATCCGCTGCCGGGCGCCGAAGTGCTGACAGCTTTCCTGGGGGGTGATCGCTCCCACGCGGTTGTTCTGGTCGCTTCTGACCGCCGCTACCGCGTCAGCGAAATTAAGCCAGGCGAGGTGGTCATCTTCACTGACGAGGGGGACAAGGTCCACTTCAAGCGTGGGCAGATCATCGATATCGAAACCCAGACGCTGAACATCAAGGCCGGTACCTCAGTGAATTTTGACACCCCCTTGATCACTCTGACTGGACGGATCGTTTCCGAGGGCGACCAGGTGGCAGGTGGTGTCAGCCAAATCAACCACCCCCATAGCGGGGTGATGCCCGGTAACGGACAAAGTGGTCCAGCTGTGCCGGAGGCTGAATGATTATTTCAAACACGGTGGAGGCCGGGCTCACTCGCGCGGTGATGATCAGCCTTTTCACCTGGCGCCGCGCGGCGACGGATGACCCGGTCGATGACGAGGAGCGCTATGGCTGGTGGGGTGACAGTTACCCAGCGACCGCTGACGACAAGATCGGCTCCCGCCTGTGGCTTCTGCGCCGGGTAAAGCTCACCGAGCCAACTCAGCGCGATGCCGAGTTCTACGCCGACGAGGCGCTGCGCTGGTTGCTCACCGATGAACACGTGGTGGGTATCGAGATCAGCAGTGAAAAAGTCGGAATTAACCGGCTGAACCTGGTTGTGACTCTGACGATTCTTGGCGGCACGCGGCTTGAAATCAAACCCTCTTCTTCGTGGCAGGTGATCTATGCCGTTTGAAACGCCGTCTCTGCCGGTACTCATCAGCCGCACCCAAAGCGACCTAGCAAGTGATGTGCTGCGCCGATCTGATGCCCAGGTGCTGGCCAGGACCCTGAGCGGCACCGCGTACGGGCTGTACGGATACCTCGACTGGATCGTTGACCAGATCCTGCCCGACCGCGCTGACGAGGAAACTCTTGAGCGCATAACGATCCTTCGATTGAGCCAGCCACGCAATCCGGCACAGCCCGCTGAAGGCTCTGTCGGCTTCACTGCTGCAGCGCTTGCGGTGCTCGATGTCGACGTGGTGCTCCAGGCCGATGACGGCCGAACCTACAAGGTCACTGCTGGGTTAACGACTGCGGCAGGGGTAAACACCACCACGATTGCAGCTGTTGATGCGGGTGTTCTCGGTAATGCCGACGCAGGCCTGACGTTGAAGTTGATCCAGCCCGTGGAGGGTGTGGTGAACACCTTCACCGTTCTCGCACCAGGGCTCACCGGTGGAATTGCTCAAGAAAGTGTTGAATCGTTGCGCGCGCGCGTTGTTCGGTCCTACCGAGTGATCCCGCATGGCGGCTCAAAAGATGACTACGAGACCTGGGCGCTTGAGGTGCCCGGTGTCACGCGAGCATGGTGCCGAGGTAACTACCTCGGGCCAGGAACGGTCGGCCTGTTCGTGATGCGCGATGGTGACGCTGAGCCAGTGCCGAACCCCACGCAACTGGCTGAGGTGAAGGCCTATATCGAGCCGTTGCGGCCAGTTACTGCAGAGCTCTATGTGCTTGCTCCGGTTGAAGTGCCGGTGGTCTACCAGATCCACGCTGTACCCGACACGTCAGCAGTACGCGCCGCCATTCAGGCCCAGCTTGTTGACCTTCATGATCGGGAAGCGGGGCTCGGCGAAACGCTTCTGCTCACCCATATAGCCGAAGCTATCAGTGGTGCTGCCGGCGAAACTGATCATCAGCTCATCGCGCCCTCGGCCGACGTTGTGCCCGCTGCCAATCAGCTTCTCACATTCGGGGGTATTACATGGCTGTGATTAGAACGGCGGAAGAGTATCGACTGCAGCTTCAGGGATTGCTCCCGCCTGGCCCAGCATGGGATCCAGAACTTGTGCCAGAAGTCGCGCTGGTGCTGTCCGGCGTGGCTCTGGAGTTCTCCCGCGTGGATGCGCGAGCCGTGGCGCTGCTGAACGAAATGGACCCGGCAGGGGTGAGTGAGCTCGTTCCCGATTGGGAGTCGATCATGGGTCTCCCGGACAGCTGCCTTGGACCGAATCCAGCGTTTGAGGATCGACGCCTGGCTGTTCGCCGGAGATTGCTGGAGGTGGGCGGGCAGAGCCGCGGCTACTTCATAGAGATCGCGGTAAGCCAGGGATACCCAAACGCAAATATCACCGAGCACAGAGCGCCCCGTATGGGGCGTTCTCGTTTTGGCTCTGCTCATTTCGGGACCTGGAACGCCCAATTCATGTGGACGCTCAACACCGGAGGCCGGCAGCGGCAGGGCCGCCGTTTCGGGGTCAGCTACTGGGGCGAGCGTTTCGGTACCAACCCAGGCAACGCACTGGAATGCCTTATTCGGCGGCCAGCGCCGGCACACACTGTTGTGCACATTAATTACGACTGAGGGGTAAAACCGTGGATTTTCCGAAAAGTGTGCCCAGCGTTGGGTTGGTAGATGGCAAATTTATTGATGAGGACGCCCTCGCTGGTACACCGGGTTCGCTGATCCCGTCCGCGTGGGGTAATGCTGTAACCCTGGAAATTATTAAGGTTATCGAAGATTCTGGCCTCACACCCGACGAAGACGACAACACGCAGCTGAGCGCGGCCATTGATCTGAAGATTTCGGAGTCCTCTGTTGCTTTCGCAACTCAAGCCGAGGCCGAGGCAGGCGAGTCGTCTACCAAGGCAATGAGCCCGCTCCGGGTGTTCCAGGCAATTGCCAAGGTGATCACGCAGGCTACTGAGTCAGCGTTCGGCTGGCTCAAGATCGCAACCCAGGCGCAGGTCAATGCAGGCACGGATGATGCTGCAGCGGTGACATCCAAAAAACTGTCAGCAGCTCTGCAAAGTCAGTCGGCAACAGCATTCCCTACTGCTGGTCCAGCGGGTGCGTTGACGCTTACACCGACCCCGGCCATCTCTTCCTACTCCAATCAGCGGTTCAACGTGAAATTCAACCGTGCAAGTACCGGCGCGGACACCATCAATATTTCAGGGAAAGGTACAAAAGTTTTAAAACAATACGACGCGCTTGGTGCAAAGGTTGCGGCGGTATTCGCAATCGATCAAATCGCTGACATTCAAATTGACGGTCCGGATGCTGTATTAATTGACCCTCTTCCAACTACAAGCCTGGTGGGAATTCGTGGGGGCGCGCTTAATCTTCAGGTATCCGCCACAGGTACCGATTCGGTTATCACGATCAGCGCGGATGAGTTGCAGGTTGAAAATGCTGCCGGCCAGTACATCACATTACGCAACGTGTCCTGCACGGCGTCGTTTGCAGTGGCTGGTGCGGGCGGGTTGGCAGTTGGCGCAGCTAATAGCCAGGCTGCGGCGACCCTCTACTACATCCATGTGATCTGGGACGGTACAGCCCCGAAAGGATGGATTACCGCTGACGTTAACCCCGCAGCGGCGCTGCCAGGCGTCTTCACCCACAGAGCCAGGGTCTCTCGTACTTTCACTGACCCCACCGCTAGTAAGTTCCCGCTGAACTACACACAGCGCGGTGCGCATGGTCAGTACAGGGTGGGTGGTAACCTTGCCGGGCTGCCTAAATTAATTTCTGGTACTTCTGGCAACCCGGCGACCCCTACATGGACCGCCGTCCCGTTAGCGCCTTTCCTGGCCCCTACTGACGCCGTGGTGTATCTCGGCCTTTACAGTTCCGGGGCATCGGTCAAAACAATCGCGGCACCGAGCAATTCATATGGGGCCGCAGACTCTGCAACAAGTCTGCCGATGGCCAACATAAGTAACGGGTCAACCAACGCGAATTTAAACAATTCTCTGATGCGGCTAGTACCGGAAAGCGGCAACGTTTACTACGCGTCTAACGCAACAGTCAGCAGCCTAAGCGCCTTCGGGTGGGATGACAGCATATGAAAGAATTAATCGAGGCCCCGGAAGCCCTGGAAACCCTGGAAGGCGAGGAGGGATCCACCTCCCCGATGTCGGAAACCTTCTTGGGGTGGGCGGTTTGGTATTGGCTCAACCCCGACGGTTCGCAGTACGGGGTTAAGGCATGGGTAAACCTTACCTCCATGGAGCAATTGGTCGACGCCGCAGTGTTTCGCCCGGCGTCTGAGGGGCCGCCAAGCGAACCGGTATATCCGCCCCCCACTGCGGCCGATATTCTTGCCAGCCAAAGCGCCAAATTGGCGGGGCTGACCCGGGAGTGCAATCTGCAAAAGGACGCCCTGACTCGCCGCATCGCCACAATTCAAGACGCGATTGACGCCAAGGCCGACCCAGACGCCGAAGAATTTTGGGCTACTCCCGAGGAAGAGATCGAGCTGCCGGCTCGTAAAAACCAGCTGACGAAGTGGAAACAGCACGGGATATTGCTCGGGCGCGTTACCAGTCAGATCGGCTGGCCGACACAAGTTGCCTGGCCAACCAAACCAACTGGCGGGATGGATATAAGCTCTTCAGTCTCGGAGTCCGCCTGAAAATAGCGACGCTCGTTAATTATACAGATCAGCTATTACACGGAGAACGACATGCTTATCACCGAGCCACAGTTGCTGCATATCCTCCCGAACGCCGGCCGCCAAGCCGGCGTTTTTGTTCCTGCACTGAATACGGCCATGTCGAAATACGGCATCGTCAATCGACTGCGTATTGCCGCGTTCGTTGCCCAGATCGGTCACGAGTCTGGCCAACTGCGCTTTGTACGTGAGATATGGGGCCCGACCGCGCAGCAGGCCGGCTACGAATGGCGCGCCGACCTGGGCAACACGGTAAAGGGTGATGGTTACAAATACCGTGGCCGGGGCCTTATCCAAATCACCGGCCGGGCGAACCACGTGGCGTGCGGTGAAGCGCTGGGCCTGGACCTGGTCAATCAACCCGAGCTGCTGGAGCAGCCGCAGTACGCCGCGATGTCGGCGGCATGGTTCTGGTCAACCCGTGGATTGAACATGTTGGCGGATCAGGGTCAGCTCGTGAAGATCACTCGGCGCATCAATGGTGGTCTCACCGGCCAGGACGACCGCCAAGCGCTGTATGACAAGGCGCTTGAGGTGCTGGTATGAAGCATGGGCAGATCCTCGCCGTTTTCGCGCTGCGGATGTGCCGGGCTTATGTCAGGGCTGTGGCCCCCTGAGGACGGTAAGTTCCAGGAGAAGCCGCTGGTTTTCAGTGCGAAGGTGTTCGTTCTGGCTGGCGATCATTTTAA
>Ga0160467_101342_pt1 | contig 10212 bp, 15 predicted proteins | sample HID1972I_E11MG_FD_108221 | JGI IMG/M metagenome (GOLD analysis project Ga0160467, IMG submission 108221) | Enriched pill bug-associated microbial communities from UW Madison campus, WI, USA - HID1972I_E11 MG | ecosystem: Host-associated > Arthropoda: Insects > Digestive system > Unclassified ...
GCATCGTGCAGCGCGACGCCTGGCGGATCCATGGATCACGCAGCGCTTCCCAGCATGCCGGCGGCCGCCTCCAGGCTCCGTTCCAGCGCATGCAGGTGGGCGGCAAAGCCTTCAGGAGCACGCCCACTGCGGCGGGCGCTGGTCATCACGCAGGGGCTTCCAGCCCAGCGAATGCGCGCACCATCGGCATGCAGCCGCTTTACCAGGGCGACATCCTCGTGGCAGCGCATTGCCGCGAATCCACCGGCGGCCGCGTACGCCCGCGCGCACACGCCAAGATTGGCGCCGTGGATACGGCCATGGCCATCGCCCCAGCGCTCGGTCCGGCGCAGATGCCTGCGCAGGATACATTCTTCCTCGCTGCCGACCAGCAGGTCCACGACACCACAGAAAACATCGTGACGGCAGGCCAGCTGTCCTGCCAGCCAGTCCGGTGGCACCTGGCTGTCGGCGTCGGTGCTGGCGAGCCAGCGTGCGCCGAGGGCAACCAGGTGGTCGGCCGCCGCCGCGCGTGCGGCGCCGACGCAGCGCACATCCACCTCCAGGGTCTCCACCTCTGCGAGCCGGCACTGCCAGCCGGTGGCATCACCGCATGCATCGAGCGCGACCACCACGCGGACATCCTCACCCTGCAATGCAGGGTGCCGCGCCGCGGCGTGAACCGAGGCCAGGCAGGCACCGATGCGCTCTGCTTCGTCATGCGCCGGGATCAACACTCCGATCATCGCCGCCCCTCCCCGGCCGCGATGGACACCGGTGCGCGTGCCCAGCCCTGCAGCAGGAAATCATCATCGCGGTAATCGAATACCGTCGTCAGTCCGGCACCAAGGGCAGCGTGCACGTCGTCGGCGCTGCAGTGCGCCTGTTCGAATGCCACGCGCCAATGGCAGGCCACCAGCAGGCCATCCACCGCAAGGGCGGCATGCAGCCCTTCGCCCAAGGCCGGCAGATCGGCCGCCGGAAGGTAATACCCCATTTCGCTGCAGACTACGAGATCGAAACGTCCCTGCGGCCATTGTGCTGGATGCCGGGCCTGCTGAAGCTGCACATGCGGGAGGTGGCGGGTCGATTGCCGTGCCTGTTCGAGTGCTGCGGCGCTCAGGTCGGTGGCGAGCAGCCACTCACAGCGCGTGGCCAGCTCACGGGTAAGCACGCCATTTGAGCATCCGGCCTCCCAGCCGCGCCGGTAACGGGCGCGTGGCAGGCTCGCCAGCAGCAATGCACGCTTGCGCGCTTCATACCACGAATGGCGATAACCGAACGGATCCGGCCGGGCATGCAGCTCATCGAAATACGCGCCCATGCTCATGCCAGGAAGACCTCATGGCTGCGACCGAAACGCGCCAACACGTGTGCCGGCAGGATGGGTGCGCTGGCCAACCGTTCGACCGCGCCGGTCTGGGTACGGAAACAGGCGATGGCCGCCTGCTTCGTCGCTGCATGGTCGCGCACGTCCAGCAGCCGTGGATGCGCCCATGCACGCTGCACGACGCGAGGGTCCAGCCAGTGCCATCCCCATACCGGATATTCCAGCAGCCTGGCGGTGGCGGTCCGCACCGCATGCCGGGCCGCACGGAAGCTGGCTTCGTGATCCGGATGCCCGTCATGGCGCCACGGCGCGAGCACCAGATCGTCATGGCGCACCACGGCGCGCAATGCGCTGCGCAGGGTATCCTCGGCAGCCGTGACACCGCCATCGTCGATGGCCAGATGCATGACGCCGGGACGTGCCAGGCCGAGGACACGCAGCGCCTCGCGCAGTTCGTGCCTGCGCTGCGTCCGCAGCCGGTCCGGTGTCCACCAAGGATCCATCGGATAGCACGCTTCACCATCGGTCACCGCCACCACCTGCACCTCCATGCCGGCTTCGACCGCAAGGCGCATCAGGCCGGCACAGGCCAGCACTTCGTCGTCGGGGTGCGGAGCCACGACCAGCAGTCGCCGGGCATCGCCCAGCAGCTGCGGGGCTGGCGTAGCCGGCCGCTGCCACAACCATGCGCAGTTCGCCCACATGGATTCATCGGTGCCGGTGCCATCCAGCATGCCTACAGCATCCATGGCACGTCTCCCTGTGCCATCGCCGCGCCGAGTGCCACCCAGTCGCGATCGGCATGGCTCTGGCGGATGAAGACGGTGAGATCCGCCCAGCGCCGCGCGGTATCTGCCTCCAGGCACATCGGCCCGGGGCCCAACGCGCGGCCGGCAAGATCCAGCACGTCCACGCAGGCCCGTTCCACCACGCTGCGGGCCAGGATCACGGCCTGCTGGTGGGTGCGGCCGGGTGCCGCATCGATGGCGCCTGCCAGCTCGCGCAGGCAGGCTGCCGCAGGGCCCAGCGCCATGCCGATACGACCAAGCAGGCGTTCGCGCAGCTCGCCTGCCGCACGGCCGCGCACGCTTTCGGCCAGCTGGGTGGCGGCACCGAACCACACTGCTGCAATCCCCCCGCCACCGTGCCAGAAGCCTGGTCTGTTTAGATAGGCGTCCGGTGGCCCAACGGGGGCAGCCGGCGTTGCATTGAAATGCGTGGTCGCAGAGCGTACCGCGGCCATACCGGGTGTGCCGCCCATTCGGACGACTGCATCGTCACGCTGTCATCGATGTCCACCCGCAGCAGCCGTTCCCTCCCTTCGTCGCGCACGGTGACCAGTGCGGCATCGACGATGTCGGCACCTGAGCACCAGGGCTTGTCGCCGCTCACCGCGCTGCCACCCGGGTCGAATGTCAGGATGCTGCCCGGTGCATGCGCTGCCCATACCGCCATCAGGCGTCCCTCCGCAGCCGGCGGAGCGCCGAGTTCGGCGAGAATGGCCACCGCGTCGTGGTGGGCTTCCAGCACCTTCGCCAGGCAGAGGTCGTGGGCTCCGATCCGGGCGAGCATGCGCCATCGCTGCAGGGTGTCGCCGTGGCCCGGCAACGGCAATGCCGGTTCATCCCGGAGCCATGCTTCAGCCTGCGCGCGCAACGCGCCCTGTTCCTGCCTGCCGATCATGCTGCCCTGCCGTGGATGACGTGACAGTCACGCTACGCAGGCGGGTGTCTGCAGGACGTGGGCACAGCGTGTAGCCGATGGCATGTCAGTCGCGACGCTTCTGCACGGTAATGGAGCCGGATGTCTCCAGCATCGCCAGGTCGATCTCGGCATGGTCCCGGCAGTCATTGGTGCGCATGGCCACGTCAAGGTCGGCCGGCGATACGTTGCAGCGCCGGAGCTCCTGCCAGTACACCTCGCCCTTGCGCACCAGCACCACCGGCGTGCCTTCCACCATCCGGTCGAAGCGCTTCCAGCGTGCGGTCAGGAAGCCCACCAACCAGTTCAGCGACAGCAGGGTCGCAGCCAGGATGAGTCCGCCCAGCAGGGAGGTGTCCTCGCCGATGAGCGAGTTCTGCACGGCAGTGCCGAGCAGCACGATCACCAGGACGTCGAACGGGGTGGTCTGCCCCACCGAGCGCTTGCCGCTGAGTCGGGTCATCAGCAGCACCACGACATAGACGGCAGTCGCCCGCAGCAGGAATTCGTACCACGGCATGCCCAGTTCCCACAGGTCGCTCATTGCGCCTCCACGGCGTCATCGATCATCGCGTGAGTTGTAGGCCAATGCATGTGGCGGCCCGGTGAGTTCGCCGTGGCGATGTCAGGGCTGCACGCGCCCTTCGGCCAGGCGCACCACCTGCTGTCCGAATACGGTCGCATCCTGCGGATCATGGCTGATCAGCAGCATGGGGATGCCGCTGTCGTCCAGCACCATTTCCAGCTCGCCCCGCAGGTGCGCCCGCAGGTCGTGGTCGAGCGCGGCGAACGGCTCATCCAGCAGCAGGGCCTTCGGGCGGGTGGCCAATGCCCGCGCCAGGGCCACGCGCTGGCGCTGGCCTCCGGATACCTGGCTGGGATACAGGTCGCCCAGGCGGTCGATGCGCAGTGCACGCAGCCAGTAGTCAACCTGCTCATCGCGCTGACGGCGCGAAGGATTCCACCAGGCCCGCTGCAGGCCAAAGGCCACGTTCTGGCGCACGGTCAGGTGCGGAAACAATGCGTAATCCTGGAACACATAGCCCAGCCCGCGTTCGCGCGTGGGTACCGACACCGATGCATCGGCGTCGAACAGCACCCGTCCGTCCAGCACGATACGCCCGGCATCCGGACGCAGCAGCCCGGCGATCGCTTTGAGCGTAAGGCTCTTGCCGGCACCGGAAGGTCCGGACAACACCACCTGGCGTTGCGTGCAGCGCAGCTGCACCTGCAGCTGGAAGTGCTCCCCGGCCGCGTGCAGATGGCGGCGGATGTCAAGTTCAAGCCACATCCGGCCGCTCCTGGCGCTGGCCGCCGACCAGCCGCGCGGCGACCAGCAACACCACGATGCAGACGACCGACGTCAGCAGCACGAGGGCATTCGCGCGCCCGTCCTGGCCGGCCTGCACGGCTTCGTAGATGGCGATGGACAGGGTCTGCGTCCGTCCCGGGATGCTCCCGGCCACCATCAACGTGGCGCCGAACTCGCCCATCGCACGTGCGAACGCCAACAACAGCCCGGCCAGTATCCCGCGCCACGCCAGTGGCAGGGTGATCCGGAAGAACACCGCGCCTTCGCCCGCACCGAGCGTGCGCGCGGCCTGTTCCAGCTGCATGTCCACGCCTTCGAAGGCGGCCCGCGCCGGCTTGAAGACCAGCGGCAGCGCGGCGACGGCTGCGGCAATCACCGCCGCCTGCCAGGTGAACACCAGGTTGATGCCGAAACTGGACTGCAGCCAGGCACCGAACGGACCGTTGCGCCCGATCAGCACCAGCAGGTAATAGCCCAGCACCGTGGGCGGCAGCACCATCGGCAACGTCAACAGCGTATCCAGCAGCTCCCGGCCCGGGAACCGGCGCCGCGCCAGGAGCCAGCCCAGCGCCACGCCAACGACGAGGTCGATCGTCGTGGCCCAGCCGGCGACCTTCAGCGACAGCCACAGCGCGGTCCAGTCCAGGTCCATCGCTCAGGGGCTGGTGAAACCATGGCGCCGCAGGATCGCCTGGCCCTGCGGCGAGCGCACGAAGGCAATGAAGCGCCGCGCATCGGTCGTGTTCGCGCCCTGCTTCACCACCGCCAGCGGATAGGTGATGCCCCCCTGCACCGGCACCTCGAACGCACGCACCACGCGCGTGCCCGCCGCCTGCGCATCGGTGGCGTAGACGAAGCCGGCATCGACTTCGCCGCGCGCCACGTAATCCAGCGACTGCCGCACGTTCTGGGTGCTGATCATCTTCGCCTGCAGTGCCGTCCACAGCCCGGCCGACTGCAGGACACCCTGGGCGTAACGCCCGACCGGTACGCTGTCCGGGTTGCCGATGGCAACCCGCTGTACCGGCGGCCTCGCCAACGCCTGCAGGGAAGACGGCGGGGTTCCTGCCTGCGCGGGAACCACGACCCACAACGCGTTCTTCGCGAATACCTGGCGTGTTCCCGCATCCACCAGCCCACCCTGCACCGCCTGGTCCATCGTTGCTTCGTCCGCCGAGGCGAACACATCCACCGGTGCACCGCGCCGGATCTGCTGCAGCAGTACGCCGGAAGCGGCGAAGTTGAGGTCCACCGTGGTGCCGGACTCACGCTCGTACGCCTGGGCGATCTCGCGGAAGCTCTCGGTCAGGCTCGACGCCGCCGATACGGTCAGCCCGGCCGCCGCCAGCGGCGCGCTGGCGATCCACATCAACAGCAGCAGGCATCTCTTCAGGCATGTCTTCATCGCAGGGTCTCCTGGTCCTGGGCATGGCACAGCGAGCAGCCCTCGCTCCAGACGCTGTCGCCGTCTTCGTAATGTTCCTGTTTCCAGATCGGGCTGCGGTGCTTGACTGCCTCGATCAGTGCGCGGCACGCCCTGAATGCCTCGTCGCGGTGCGGTGCACCGGCAGCCACCACCACCGCCACGTCGCCGACCGCAAGACGGCCTTTGGCATGGGCAACGTACAGCCTGATGCGCGGCCCGAACGCCGCGCGGGTCTCGGCCACCAGGCGCTCGAACTCGCCGAGCACCAGCGGCTCGAAAAGATCGTAGGTGATGCCGCGTACCCGCCGGCCCTGGTTGAGGTCGCGGACCGTGCCGATGAAGACATCGATGCCCCCAACGCCTGGATCGGACACGAAGGCGATGCCTTCCGCAGCATCCAGACCGGCGTCCGCACGGTCCACCACCTTCCAGCTGTCCTGTGGCTGCATGCTCATCCTCCACTGACCGGTGGCAGGACCGCAACGCGGCCATCTGCCGGCAAGGCTTCATGATCGCGCAGCACCTGCTGCGTGTCGGCGAAGGCCGAGTAATCCAGCAGCTCCGCACGGAACCCCGGCCAGCGCACCACAAGCAGCTCGCGCAGCGCCACCCGCAGATCGGCAATTCGGGTGCCGGCCACCTCGACGATCACTTCGCGCCGCGGATCCAGGTCCGAAAACGCACCGAACAGCTGTACCGTCACCTGTCTCATGCCCGCTCCTGTGGGGTGATCCGCAACGGCTCGGCATGGCCGAGGCCATAGACCTGCACCTGGCTGCCTCCGCTTATCGTTTCCGTGCCGGCGTCCAGCACGGCCCAGGCGTTGGCGGCCAGCGACGAAGCGAGGCGGAATGATTCCTGCCCGGCCAGCACACGCACCGACAACGCGCCATCGGCATCCAGCTCCACCCGCGCCCGGGCATGGAAGCGCAGGCCCTGCGGAATGCGCACCTCGCGCTGCAATGGAAGCGACAGCGCAGCTTCCGGCGGCAGCCCCAGCATCCGGCGCAGCGCAGGCTCGACGAAGAAACGCTGACCGACCGCGGCCGATGCCGGGTTGCCGGGCAGGCCGAAATACAGGGCTCCTGCGGGAAGCCGCGCGAACAGGATCGGCTTGCCGGGGCGGATGGCCACCTTGTGGAACAGGATCCGTGCGCCACGTGCCCGCAGCGCGGCGGGAATGAAATCGTAGCGTCCGGCCGACACCGCCCCGGTGCTGAGAATCACCTGTGCACCGGCGGCCACGGCCTCATCCAGCGCACGGTCGAAGGCCTCGACCTGGTCGCCCACCGCGCCCTGCCAGGCGATATCGCAGCCGGCGCTGCACAGGCGCGCCACCAGGTAAGGCTGGTTGCTGTCGCGGATCTGCCCCGACTCCAGCGCACGTCCCGCATCACCGACCAGTTCGCTGCCGGTGCTGATGACCGCGGCGCTGGGGCGCCTGACCACGCTGACACGGGCGACACCAAGCGCATGGAGCAGCGCGACCGCATTGGTTTCCAGTCGTGTTCCAGCCGGCAACACCCGTTCGCCATCCACCACGTCCTGGCCACGCAGGCGCACGAACTGCCCGGGCTCCACCGCCTCGCGCAGGCGGATGCGCGAAGGACGAGCGGACGCTTCGCCGATGATCTGCACCTGCTCCACCGGCACCACGCTGTCCAATCCCCCGGGCAGACGGGCGCCCGTCATGATCTCCCACGCGCCATCACCCGCGCCGGCCGATACATGCGCGTCGCCGGCCGCCTGCCAGCCGCGCACGTCGAATTCGCAGCCGGCGTCGATCCGCTGCCCAGCGCAGCGCAGGGCGAAACCATCCATCGCCGAGTTGTCGAAGGGCGGCAGGTCCTGCGGGCTGCGCACCGCCACCGCCAGAGTCCGCCCGGCTGCATCGGCCACCTCGGCAGTCTCCGCCTGCAGTGGCGTCGCCGCCGCAAGAACGGTCTCCAGCGCCTGCGCATACGCGATCACGCGTGCCCTCCACCGTCGACCATCGCCAGCGCATGCGCCAGCAACGGTGCCAGCATGTCCAGGCACTGCGATGCGGCACGCGGGCTGCCCGGCAACGCGAAGACCAGCATGCGTTCCAGCTGCACGACGTCGGCACGGCTCAGCCATGCCATGGGCGTGTGCTGTGCGCTGAGCGCGCGCAGCATCTGTGCCAGTCCGTCCGCCCGTCGGCCGCCGAGTGCCTGCAGGGCTTCAGGCGCCAGGTCGCGCGGCCCCAGGCCCGTGCCACCGGTGCACAGGCACAGGCGGATGCCGTCGGCCGCGAGCGCGCGCAGGCGCGTCACCAGCGGTTCGATCCCATCGGGCAACACCTCCTGCGCCACCACGTCGCCGCCCAGCGCCTGCAGGCCTTCGGCCAGCAGCGGACCGGAACGGTCTTCGCAGGCGCCTTCGCTGGCGCGATCGCTCAGGGTCAGCACCGCGCAGCGCGCACCGTCCAGCCGCGGCGGCGTGCGTGGCTTGAAACGCGCCGCTTCCTGCGCATCCATGCCCTGCGGATGTACCCAGACCCCGCGCTTTCCGCCTTCCTTGAACAGCAGGCGCACACCGGTGATCTCCAGCGCCGGCTCGACAGGCTTGCTGAGGTCGTAAAGGGTGAGCAACGCCGCGTTGACCCCGGCCAGGGCTTCCATCTCCACGCCGGTGCGCGCTTCGCTGGCGCATTCACACCACACCCGGATCGCGTGTCGCTGCGGCACCGGCACGCAGTGCACGCGCACCAGTTCCAGTGGCAGCGGATGGCACAGCGGCATCAACGCGGAGGCCATTTTCGCCCCCTGCAGGCCGGCGATCTCGGCCATCACCAGAGCATCGCCCTTGGGCAGGCGCCGCTCCACGATCAGCGGATAGGCCAGCGGCCCGGCCAGGAGCTCGCCGACCGCCACCGCACGACGACGGGTCACGCGCTTGTCGCGCACATCGGCCATGTGGAAGGCCGCGCTCATTTCTTCCCCCATAGGCTTGCTCATCCTCCGATCGAAGCCAGGTGCGGCACCAGGCCGGTCCGGCCCTGGTGCAGTCCGTGCCCGGCCGCTTTCAGGCCGAGCTGGGTGGAGATACGTTCCCGCAGTTCGTCCTGGTCGGCATCGGACTGCAGCAGGGGGCGCAGCGGTACGCCGAATTCGCCGAACAGGCACAGGCGCAGGTCACCCCTGGCGGTCACCCGCAGGCGGTTGCAGCCTTCGCAGAAATCACGCGCGTAGGGCGCGATGATGCCGAGCGTGCCGCGATGATCCGGGTGCGCGTACTCGCGCGCCGGGCCCGCATCGGCCGCGCGCGGACGTTCGCTCCAGCCCACTGCCAGCAGTTGTGCCTGCACCTGTTCGGCACGCAGATGGTGCTGCTGGAAATACGCTTCGTTGTCGCCGGTACGCATCAGTTCGATGAAGCGCACGCTCACCGGGCGATCGCGCAGGAAGGCCATCCATTGCGGCAGGTCATCCTCATTGAGGCCACGCAGCAGCACCGTGTTCAACTTGATTGATTCGATGCCTAGCGCCTGCGCCACCTCCAGGCCCTGCAGGATCTCCGGCAGCCGGTCGTGTCCGGTGATCGCCTGGAAGCGACTGCGGTCCAGGCTGTCCACGCTGACATTGAGCGCGTTGAGCCCGGCGGCGTGCCAGCCCGGCAGCCGCCGTGGCAGCAGCGTGCCGTTGGTGGTGATGGCCACCTTGCGGATGCCCGGCACCTGGGCAACGGCCTCGATGATCCGTTCAAGATCCTTCCGCAGGCTGGGCTCGCCACCCGTCAGCCGGATCTTGTGCATCCCCAGCGCAGCAAAGGCACGCACCAGCCGCGCGATCTCGTCCACGCCGAGGAAGCGCGGCCGGCCATCGGCCTGGTATCCGTCAGGCAGGCAGTAACCGCAGCGGAAATTACAGGCTTCGGTCAGCGACAGGCGCAGGTAAGGGAAGCGGCGCCCGAACCCGTCATGGAGCAGGCCCGCCGCGTGCCGCGCGGTCGCCTGGAAATTGCCGTCTGCCGCCATCCACCCTCCATCGGCGCCCCGTGCACGCCATGTCCGCAGCCTACGCGCTGGCGTGTCGTGACGGGATGACCGGCAGGGAGGGTGAACCTGCTGCGCCACTGACCGCGTGCCGTCACCGCACCCCCGGTACCGCGTTCCCGAGCAGGCCACGGCGCCTGAACCACCATTCCAGCGGCAGCGTCACCAGCGGTGGAATCGCCGCCAGCACCGCAAGCAGTGCGGCCCACCACGGCCAGCGCAGCCGCACCGCCGCGATCACCGAGACCACGACATAAAGGATGAAGGCCACGCCGTGCAGGCGTCCGAACAGCCAGACCAGCGCGTCATTGCCGACCGGACCGTACTTGAGCCACATGCCGGCGAGCAGGCCGGCCCACGTCAGCGCTTCGGCGAACGCGGCCCACGCGAACGCGCGGCCCCAGGCGCCAAGGGGAGGAAGGGATTTCAAGCGTCAGCTCCAGACCGGA
>Ga0160467_101343_pt1 | contig 10209 bp, 11 predicted proteins | sample HID1972I_E11MG_FD_108221 | JGI IMG/M metagenome (GOLD analysis project Ga0160467, IMG submission 108221) | Enriched pill bug-associated microbial communities from UW Madison campus, WI, USA - HID1972I_E11 MG | ecosystem: Host-associated > Arthropoda: Insects > Digestive system > Unclassified ...
AACCACCCGCATTGACGTGCGAAGAACGAATGATTTGTACGCCGTCCTTGCGCAGGGCCTGCAGGGTAGGGACCACTCGCGAGGACACCGAACCGTTGCCCGTGCCAGCGTGAATGATTGCTTTCGCACCCGACTGCGCCAGGGCTTTGTAGGCGGTATCGCTGACGTTGCCATACGAATAGGCAATTTCGACGTCGGGCAAGCTCTTGATGGTTTTGATGTCGAATTCCGAGTCCATGGTGTGGCGTTTGGCGGGCAAGCGGAACCAGTAGGATTTGCCTTCAACCACCATACCTAGTGGTCCCCAGGCGCTCTTGAATGCTTCGGTCTTGATGTCGTTATCTACCATGGCTATTTGTTGACAAGAGTAATATCGACTAAAAATTATTCAATATAATCAGTCGCTTATAGATCTGTGAATTACCCTAAATCTTTTAAAATGCTTGTCAACGTTGACACGCAGATGTGAAAAATTGTCCGACAAACGGATTCGCCGCTGTGAATGATGAATGCGATTGCATGTTGAAGTGTCGCAAAGGCAAATAGATGCTGCTTGATCTATGTCTTCCAATGCCCATACACCGTAGACCTTGATAGTCCAAGCTTTTCCATCACATCCTTTCGGCTAAATCCTGCCGCCTTGAGCTCCTTTATAGCTTGAGCATTTTTGGAGCCTTCCGGCTTCCCGCGCGAGCGCTGCACAAGCGTTTCGTCAACAATTTGTGTTGCCAGAAGATCCAGGCCTCCCTCTGATCGAAAACTCTCCAGCTGGGCGCGTGCTCGTTCTAAAGCAGCTTCGGGGGACTCGCCATTGCTCATTGAGATGCTGATGGCTAAGAGGGCCACAGGGTCGAGTTTCAGAGGTGCGGAGAGCTCAATCAGTTTATCAACGGTGATGTTGATCTTCCCACGCTCGAGCGCACTGACGTTCGTGCGCGCAGTGACGGACGCCAAGTCTTCGTATGCCAGCCCGCGCACCGACCGGACTACCCGAATCGTTGCGGCGATTTCTTTCTTGAGCGACATGATTGCCCCTAAAAAGCGAGGATAGGGCCACACTCGAAGTGTTTAAATAAACGTCGATAGCTGTTATTATTCCGGACGATGCCGGTTGAAAGCCTTGTGAGCTGCCGTTGTAGCTGCCTCTAGGCGTCCGATGGTGCCTCGCATTGACCTAATCGAGTTCGAAGGTTCGTAAACGTATTAGATGTATTGACGCGTTCAAACCAGCAAATGTTGGTATTTCTTTCGGTCATGGAAGCGGCGAGCTGATTGTTAAATGGGCATGGAAGCGAAAATTCAAGTGGGTTGCTGCACGTGCGCACCTCAGACGGGTATCTAAAAATGTTTATTTCTGATGAGGCGTACTCAGTTCGTTTTCCAGGTTTTTTTGAAGACGGGCAGACCGGATGGCGAAAGCTCGAGCGGCAATCGATGGATCCTTGGTATCAAGTCGTACGGCGGATCTGTGAGGGATCAAGGCACCGCATTGAGAAATTGATATCAACAAATGCCTCTGTATTGGTCGATATCCTCGCGGAGAACAACCAAACCAAAATGGTTGAAGTAGTCCAGGTCATAACGCCGCCTTGGATGAACTCCACTTCGTTGGATCACATGGAGAAACTGGTCGAGTTGACCGCTGGGTACGATCAACGCGGCGAGTACGTTTTGCTTCACAAGGTCGAGAGTGGTGCCGTTTACAGCACCTCAATGAATGGCGCAGTCGACGCGAGTCTGCTCACCGACGTGAGGACGATCTATGAAGACATCACGCCAAGCGCATCCTCAGCCTGTGAATGATCACAACGTCGACTGAGGGCTCAAAATGGCAACGCTAGAAGAAATTGCACAGCTCTTTTACGGAGATGGAGCAGCAATTCCTGGCTGGGGCGGCTCTCAGGAAGACCTGATTGTTTTGGCAGCAAGGGTCTTCCCTGGCAAAGCATTCTGTGTGGTGAAGCAATGGATTTTGATCGGCCTCTCCGTTACACCTGAGGAAAAGGAAAAGATGACTAAGCTCGGACTGCTTCCCGCAACGCTCTTCGCTCATGAGGTAGTCCTGGACAGCAAGGGTCGCTTCCAACCGAACATGTGGGTGCGAAGTAACTTCGGACGGTCTTTCCTTTACGGCTGTATGTTTGAAACCAAGAACACCGTCTACCTCCTCTGGGGCCCAGGCCAGCGAAAAGAAGCAACTGTGGGAGCTGCTTTTTCGATGTCAGCCGGGTAAGCGGTAATTTATTTTGGAGTCGTTTGGAGCATTGGTTGAATGGCTGAAATCATCGAAGTCGAATTTCATAGTAAGGAGCTGAGTGACTTTCAGTTGTGTCGACTCGGGCGAGCGAGCATCGGAAAATACTCTGTTCCGGTCACTGCGTTTATCAGTGACGCCTTCATCGCAAATGACACATGCCTTGGCGTTTCTTTCGATCACGTTGGGCAAGGTGATGTTTTGCGCCCAGCGGATGGCGGCCTCATACGAACAGGGAAAATTCAGAGGGCATGGAAAGAGGGAGGTTACTGGCTTCTCGAGACTCAAAATGGCAACTACGTCCTCTGCAGTTTCCTACGAGGCTTTGGGCGGCGTAGCTTTTGCGATTTGCTTCGATCAGGTGAGCGTTGCTGAGGGGGCAATGCAGCAACGTTATGATGGGTTGATTGTTAAATCGTTGTAGTTTCGGCGGCTATCACGCGTTTAATAAAACGGCTGTAACTGGCTTTTGTGTTGCTGACAACAGCCTCGCCTCCGAGAGATAAAACCCTCTGTATTCATATAAACTAGCTAATTCGAGCCGCTCCACAGGCGGGAGATGAATCTGCTGATATTCGTCTGAGACCCGCGTTTTCTGGCTCAAACGGCCATGGTGGAGCTGAGAGATGAAAATCGATATTCGCCTCAGCCATCTGATTAATCCCGCACCAGCTAGCGGGAGATGAAGCTCCTGATATTCATCTGACGCCCGCGTTTCCTGGCTCAAACTGCGATGGAGAGCCGAGAGATGAAACGCTCGGTATTCGTCTCGGCGAGCTGATTCGGCCCGCTCCAGACAGGGGGAGATGAATCTCCTGATATTCGCCTGAGACCCTCGTTTATTGGGTCAAACGGTTATGGAGAGGTGAGAGATAAACCCTCCAAATACGTATTAGCCAGCTGATTCGGCACGCCGCTCCAGCTGGGAGATGAACCTACCGATATTCGTCCGAACCCCCATGTTGCGAGTCGCAGCAGCCTTGAAGCGGAAAGACAACTCGATGTTCGCATCAGTCAGGTAATTCGCCCCCGTGTCCCGTGGGGAGAGATGAAACCCTAGATATTCATCTGAGGCCCGTTGTCGCAGGCTAAAAAACAGCCACGTAGCGAGAGATAGGCTTCAGAAGCTGCGTATGCCGTCGCTGAAAACGCTGTGACTTTCTAAGTCTTCGTTGTAGGCATGTACGGCTTCCCTGTTCTCTATTTCTCGCGCTGTATCGTATTCAGGGCTTCGGCCAGAGCCTCATTTTTTTAGTCCGTACTGCTAGCCGCTCACGCGGAGTAGCGATTGCTTTTCTGCCGGCGGCACAACGAAAATGGACAGCGCAAACATTACTTTCCAGCGGGTACATTTTGCCTTGGAGCTCGATATGGGACATCTCAGCTTGGAAGATATCTATCCCGGCGACGTAGCCGACTACGGCCATATGCGCGTGGGTATGACCGACCTTTACGTGAAAGAAAATCACGCCATTTATGGTTTGACTACGCTTGGTGAATACCGCGAGATGACTAGTAAGCTTTTGCGCGACGACGCGGTGCAAATGATCATCAGCGACAAACTGGCCGCATTACCCGAGGACTACGATCCATGGATCTGGCGGATCAACCGCCATCGAGCCTTACGCGCCAAGTGCGGGGATAAATTCGATCCTTGGTCAGATGACTGACTGCCTTCAGACTTCCAATTCCAAACGCAAGGGCGTCAGCGCCACTGGCAACCGCTCCGCTGGCAGTGAACAAAGCAAATACCCCATCAGCGCCAACAACTCCTCACTGATTCGAAGCGCCACACACTCGAGCAGATACTCAAGTCGGTGAACGTAGAAAGAGGGGCAGCGGACAGCTACCCAACCGACGATGTCCGGTTGATGACATAAGCCGCCGTGGAGGCGACTTATCGCGTCTCCGACCTGAGTTTTTTAAGCACAGCAAAACTGAAGTTCTCTTCGTCACCCGCTGTCTAAAAGGCGAGTACACCGAAGATCTTCCCTCGATCTCCGAGCCGGTCGCCACTGAGAAGGGGTAGGGGAACACTGCGCTTGGCGAGTGTGCCGACCAATCCTGAATGGGTGATGCGCCGGGAGATGATGACCCTGAGCTTCGGTTCGAGTTGACCAGTTTTGGACTGGGTGCTGCCGGTAAACGCCCTAAGCCAGCGAAGTTCAGTTTACCGCTCACGCTGGCTGTTAAATAAATTTTTGAAATTGTTAAAGAACGTTGGGGGTTGAGCCGAATTTGATTTAGGAAACCAGTATTTTTCGAGGATGTTATGAGCGACAACGAGCGATTGAAATCCCATCTGACCTTCAAAGCCTCTGAATGCTTTAGTTTCAAGGGAACAGACGAGCATTATCGTGCAACGGTCAAGCTCGCCCGGTCTGGAATTATTCGTGTAGTCTTCGACGACTTCAAAGCATGCTTCACCACTCGCCAAGCTTATGAGGTCGCGTCTGGTTTAATCAAAGCAGTACTAAACTCGTTTGATCACAATCACCCAAAGTCCGATAAGTCTAATATCCAAACAAATCATGACAATTGGGCGGTTCTCCTTGAGTGCCATGAGCAGTTTAGATCACAGGAAACACCTGGTTTGCTCCAAGTTGTGATGACTGGTAAAAGTTTCCTAATTGCAGGAGCCCTGCTTGATCCCGAGCCGGTGCGGGAATTTAAGGATGATGAAGAGGCTATCTATGATTTTCAGATCAGGCTAGATGGCCAATACATCTTATTGCTTTTTGGTTGGGTTGGCTGGAGTCTCAGCCGGGATGAAGCACAATGGCTAGCAGAACAGTTGTGGACTGCGGTGTTTTTAACAACAAAGCCTAAAGCGCAGATCAATCAGGAGTACGCAAAAGGAATATACGCGACCTAATACTTGTTGAGGGCGTACCCTCCGCCATTCCATAACTCTAGGCCTCGCTCCCAAGCGCAGCCTTGGCTTCTTAAGCCTTTTTTTCCTTATTGCCGACGTTGCTTGAGGTCGCTTGTCTGCCAGATGGTAATTTGGAAGTCGGATAAAAATTTAGCGGAATGGTCCGAGTCATCCATAGGTAGCCCTTGCTAAACAGAGCATGGGCCCATCAAGCCTTGGAGAATTCACATGAGCTTATTGAGCACGATAATGGAAAAACTCGGGATAGGTAAGCATGCTGCGTCGCCGGCTGAGGCCGTACCTGCCGCCCCAAATGCCGGTGCCTCTCCCGCTGCACCACAGACTACGTCTTCTACCCAGACGGCTGCTATCAGCGAGGTCGACGTTGCCTCCAAATTGGAAGCCCTGGCCAGTCAGCACGGGGAGCAGCTCAATTGGCGTACATCGATTGTAGATTTGCTCAAGCTGTTGAACATCGATAGTAGTTTGGCTGCCCGTAAGGAGCTCACTGCAGAGTTGCACTACACAGGATCCACGGACGGTTCGGCGGAAATGAACATCTGGCTTCATTCGGCGGTTATGAAAAAGTTGGCGGAGAATGGTGGGAAGGTTCCTGCAGATTTGCTGGTTTAGGTTTTCCTTTCTTAGCTACAAATCTCCGCTGGGTGCGTATAGTTTTCTGCGGATAGGTAATCCTAAGGCCGACAGTACGCACCTATCAATGCTGGAGGGAGAGGCTATTAAAGTCAGGGCTTCCATCATCCCACCAGACTGGGCCGCGTTCGCCGAGTGCAACCTTCGCCTTCTGCACATTAGCACTTGCCGCCGACAATAGCCCATGATCGCGAGAAGCCTTCGCTGCCTTTACCTCACGACATACTGCCGTTAACTCGTCGACCAAGTGCTGTCGCCCATCCTATCAGCGATGGATTCACGCAACGCCACAGCAAGCCTTTGACTACGAAGTAGCGATCGTCAGGTGTCGTCTGGTTCATTTTTTCAAATCTCCACGATGCCTTTGTACGGCAGTCACGCTTAAATTTGGTAGCAACAATGATGTAACCAGACGCATATCACTCGTTTCGCACCGCGGCCCTTAAGTCTGTTGGAGCTTGGTGCCTATGGGCTTAATGGCAGGTGATGCTCATCGAGCACGCTTAAGCAGTTCACGCTAGCACCCAATGAGTAGCTCAACTGGATTGGTACCAAAGCGTCATTGGGATTCTATATGCGACACGTCTGTAAGCTGGGATGCAGTATTTACAGTAAACCGGTGATGCCCCGTTAGTCAGAAGCGAGGGCTGCCAGTCATCAGTTTCATCGCGCATGAGGCCGTAATAGATCATCACTCGATGACCTGAATGAATCCCTTTTAAGCACTGCGATGATGTGTTCGATTTCCAGAAAGAAGCGGGCTCAGGTTTAGAGTGGGCCACACCTGAAAGGTGGGCAAAGAAAAGCCCGCGGTTGAAAGCGCGGGCTCAAAAAGTCCACAAGGAGCATTAGCATCATAGACGAAGACGTTGAAAATTTGTGAAGACCCTTTTTCTGCACTTTACATCCCGTTTATGAAAGCTGGAGGATGGTCGATCCCCGGACGTATCTCCCGAAACGCGGCTTCGTACTGACTCAGCATGCGCATTGCCCAATCAGCACGCTCTCGAATGCGCGCATCCTCGTCATCACCTGATGCCTCGCTATTCATTATTGACTCTACGTTTCTGATGATCAGCTGTTCGGGCAGGTACATAATCCGACTGTTCTTGTAGCTCGACGCACGTAACTCCGCAATCGGATAGGCACCGCCGCTGCCGGCCGACACGCCCACCAACAGCGCGGGCTTATGACCAAGTTCCTTCAGTCCTGCGTACAAGAAAAAGTTTTTCAAAGCCGGGCAGGCCATGCCATTCCACTCAGGGCTTATTACGATCAGTGCCGTCGCTTTTCTGAGGATGATCTGTTGGAGACGCCACGTTCCCTTCGGATCGTCTTCAGGCCATAGGGGCAGAGGGGAAGAGGCCAGGTCAATTAATTCACTTGAGTCGCAAAGTTTCAGCGTCACCAGTCGCTGACGCAGATAATCGGCGACCTTTAGCGATTGGCTGTTTGATCTGTTGGAGCCCGACAGCAAAACGATGTGGCGGCTCATTGAGGCACCTTCTGTTGCGCTTTGAACTTGGGCGCCGGGCGACGCGAGCGCACCAGTGGCCAGAAGAGTTCTTCTTTCCAGGTAATGGGCTTCAGATGCTCGATACCGTAGGCGGACGGACGCTGACGGGTGATCTTGGCCGTGCCGAACAGCACATCCCAGAAGAACAGCAGATTGCCAAAGTTTCCTTTGTAATGAGTGATGCCGTCATCAGCCGTCAAACCGTGATGCGCGGAGTGAGTGGAGGGCGTAGAGATAGTCCGCTCCAGCACCCACACCAACGGACGCAGCGCGCGAATGCGATAGAGTTTGTCATCCCAGGCGACACTGCTGTGCGCGCCAAAGATCACGGTCATTTTCACGATCAGGTACACGTAATATACAGGCGCCAGTCCCAGGTAGATCAACATGCCGGACAGCCAGATCCCCGGCATCAACATGTAGTAGAAACTGTTGTTCCGATAAACAATACGGATGCTCATATAAGGCGCGGAATGATGGGCTCTATGCAGCGCATAGAGCGCTGGTACTCGGTGAGTCAGCCGATGCCACCAGTATTGAGTCATGTCATCCAACAGCAGAAACAAAGCAAATCCTGCCACCCAAGGTATCGATGCCAAGGCGCCTTTCATTTCCGGGACAGCCAAGCTCAAGATCTGCCCGCTCAGCCACATTACGATAGGGAAGGTGAATGCCAGTAATATGCCTGACCCCAGCAGTTCAATGAACACGTCACGTTTACCGCCGGCAGGCTGGCGAAAAGAGGAACAGGCAAGTTCGATCAACGCGAAGGCGAGGTATATTCCGGCCACTATGATAGTGGGATTGTTGGCGAGCATTGTTGTATTCATGGCACTCTCGATTTAGGCCCCTGCGGGCAATGCCATTTCATTAGAAACTAGGGAGCAGGCACGCCCAATGCGCGAAACGGACAGAATCGAGAGAGAAGCGGCCAATCGCCCGGCCCACCGCTTTCACCGAGGCAAGCTTGGGCAAGTACTGGAGCGTTTTCTCGACAGCCAGGTTGCTAGAGCAAACCGCGATTACAGCCTGATCGAACTGGATCAGCTGTGGCATGACGCGGCGCGCATTGATCCGGCAATCGGGCTGAAACTGTTCGCGCTGTTCACCCCTCAGGATTGGCACGTACTGGCTTATCTGTGCCTGTACAGCCCCGATGTTTTATCGTCCTTGCGCCTTTGGGCCCGGTACGCGCCGCTGGCATCGGATACCGACGATGTGCGGCTGGTCAGGGACGAACACGGTACCGGTATAGAACTGCGCGTCGATGCGCCCGGCGAGCTTGCGCAGTATGTCGTGGAGCACTACGGCGTAATGTGCATCGCGCAATTGCGCCGTGGAACGGGTGAGAATGTGCAGCCGACTCTTGCGAAATTTGCGCATCCCCGGCCTTCGTATTATCGGCAGTACACCCAGTGGTTTGGCGATCGGGTCGAGTTCGAGTGCCCGGTCAACTGCCTTTATTTTCAGCCTCGATACTTGAATCTGCCTATGCAGACTCGTCATCACGGCATTTTGGAACTACTAACGCATGAACTCGACCGACGTATTGCTGCGTACCGTAACTTTACCGGCCTGTCGGCCAAGGTAGCGGAGTGCATGCGGCGGTGCCTTGCAAGGAGCGAAACCCCCAATCTCCGCAACACATCGGAACTGTTGCATCAGACGCCCAGAACATTGCGCAGACGCCTGCAAGAGCAGGGCACCACGTTCAGACAGCTGCTTGATGACGTACGAGCGGAACTGGAACTGCATCTGGAAATGCAAGGTGAGCCGCTTGCAAAGATTTCTGCTCTATTGGGCTACAGCGATCCGACGGCATATCTCCATGCTCGAAACAGATGGCGCGTAGTCAACTAACGTCGGGTTTTCTTAAGGAACAACTTTACACTTGGTCACCTATCGCGGAAACAAGAACGTCACAGCGGCACGAAAGCCCCATCCTTGTGGCCCATCGTCGGGGCTGTCAATCCAGTAGCGCGGGCCGATCTGCACTGTCAGCGGATGGTCTTTGATTTTCAACAACTGGGTTACTGTCAGATTTACAGGTACCGACCATTCTTTGGACTGCCAGTTATAAGTCGACTCGGTATTGACCCCGAACGTAGTGAATTGGCTGTTGGTGTAAGAAAGGAAGGGCTGTAAGAAAGTTTGATTAACTTTTTCCTTTTCGTCCGGCGGGCTTCCATCCATTCCCCAGAGGTGGTTAGCAAGAATTCCTCGCGTCCAGCCATTCGATTGTTTGAGTGCAACCACAGTTGGCCCGAGCGCCCACTGTTCGCTGCCAAGCAATTCGTCACTTGCAGTGGGAATCAACAACGCCGGGCCGACCCCAAGTATCCAGCCGCTCTGCGTTGCTTTTTTAGGCGAGAAGAAAAAGCTTTGAGTAATGTCCCCCATTCCAGATTTATCGGCAGCGCCTCCCGACGCCAAGCCATGCTGGTCGATGATTGGCAAGATGGTGCGAGAAATCAGGTTCCAATCTTCGTTCAGTGTGAACGGAAGTACGGGCTGGATATTGGTTACGCCGTGCATGCCGTTGGCACCGGGCCCCATTTTCTGATCCCAGTTGTACTGTACAGGCAGGCTATACATCGCCGCGACCGGGTTGAGCGCCTGTTTGGCCAACTCTGCCGAATCCTCAGCATGCGCGTGTTCGCTTTGCACCCAGAAAGCGATGGTCGCCAGCGAGAGAAGTATCCCTGTTCGCAACATATTGCCACCACACCTGTGATTGCTTGGCATGCCGCACCAACGGCTTTTGTTCACCTGAGCAGCGTAGACAACGAAAGCCGTATCGTCTGGTAGGTCTCGGTGGAAAAGTTATCCAGTAATCGCCAATGGGGGATCTGACAACCGTTCATCGCTGAACTACGCTGCGATTTGTATTCTACCTCTGACACCTGTGAC
>Ga0160467_101344_pt1 | contig 10196 bp, 13 predicted proteins | sample HID1972I_E11MG_FD_108221 | JGI IMG/M metagenome (GOLD analysis project Ga0160467, IMG submission 108221) | Enriched pill bug-associated microbial communities from UW Madison campus, WI, USA - HID1972I_E11 MG | ecosystem: Host-associated > Arthropoda: Insects > Digestive system > Unclassified ...
AGCGGGTTGGCCTTGTTGCAGCAGATGCACAGTGAAGGTGTGATCGGCGTGGTCGTTCGGTGAGTCAAAAGATCGCAGGCTGCGCCAGCTCCTGCATTGGAATGATGTCACCTGTAGGAGCTGGCGCAGCCTGCGATCTTTTGACCTTCAGCAGCCGAGCTTGAACACCAACGCCTTCAACCCGCACTCGATGTCCGCATCCGGAAACTCCGGCGGGTTTTCCAGTCGTTGTTCAAAGTGCAGACTCGGCGCTTCACGCATCACGCCGTCGATGAGAAAGTCCGGACCGAATGCCGGATCGTTCATGCAGGCCAGCACCGTACCCTGTGGGCTCAGCAGTTCCGGCAAACGGCGCAAGACGCGCTGGTAGTCCTTGGTCAGCAGAAAACTGCCTTTCTGGAAGGACGGCGGGTCGATGATCACCAGGTCGTACGGACCCTTGCCGATGACCTTGCCCCAGGATTTGAACAGGTCGTGACCGAGGAACGTCACCTTGCTCAGGTCATGCCCGTTGAGCCGGTGATTATCGCGACCACGGCTCAAGGCCGCGCTGGACATGTCCAGATTGACGACGTGTTCGGCGCCACCCTCGATGGCCGCGACCGAGAAGCCGCAGGTGTAGGCGAAGAGGTTCAACACCCGCTTGCCCTGTGCATGGGCCTGCACCCAATCGCGACCGTAGCGCATGTCGAGGAACAGCCCGTTGTTCTGCTTGCGGCCCAGGTCCACGCGATAGCGCAGGCCGCCTTCGGTGATGGTCATTTCCTCGATGGCGTCCCCAAGCAACCATTCGGTGGTGCTTTGCAGCAGGTAGCGATGTTGCAGGAGCAAGGTGTGCGCGCCCGAAGCCGTCCACTCAGGCAGGTGAGTGAGCGCCAACAGCCTTTGCTTCAAGTCTTCCATTTGTGCCGGTTCAGGTTCCTTGAACAGCGACACCAGCACCACGCCCTGTAACCAGTCGACGGTCAGTTGCTCCAGCCCCGGCCAGCATCGACCACGGCCATGGAACAGTCGGCGTGTTTCTGCGGGTGCCGAGGCCAGGCCAGTCAACAGATGGTCGTGGAGGAGGGTGAGCGCGTTTGGATTCATCGGGTCAGGTCGGCCATTTGAGGGGGCGGCATTTTAACCACAATTGCAGCGCAAGGCGCTGTGCCGGGCGTCGAGAGTTATCACGTTTAATTTAACTTTACGTGAGGATTTGGGGATCTGCCGGCCCACATACTCGGCCCCAACGAATAACAACAACCGTTGGGAGAGCCGCCATGACTAAGCCACCTGCCGCACCCAAGGTCAGCAGCCATCCCCGTTGGTTGCGACTGACCCACTGGCTCAATGCCCTGGCGGTGCTGGTGATGGTCACCAGCGGTTGGCGCATCTACAACGCCTCGCCCCTTTACGATTTCAGTTTTCCCGCCTCGATCACGCTCGGAGGATGGCTGGGCGGTGCCTTGCAATGGCATTTCGCTGCGATGTGGTTCCTGGCCATCAATGGCCTCGTCTACCTGATCATCAACCTCGCGAGCGGTCGTCTGTTCCGACGCTTCTTTCCGCTGTCGCCCAAAGGTCTTGTTCATGACCTGGGGGCAGCGTTGAGAGGGCGTTTGGGGCACGCCGACCTCAGTCATTACAACCAGGTGCAACGGCTGGCGTATCTGTTCGTGATGGTCGACATCACGCTGCTGGTGATCTCCGGGTTGGTGATGTGGAAATCCGTGCAGTTCCCCTTGTTGCGTGAACTCATGGGTGGCTACGACGCCGCGCGCCATGTGCACTTCATCGCGATGTCGCTGCTGATGGCTTTTGTCGCGGTGCATCTGGTGATGGTCGCGCTGGTTCCCAAAACACTGTTGGCCATGATTGTCGGTCGCAAGGAGCCCGTATGAAAAAGCATCTGCAAGGCTCGGGGCTGGACGAATCGTCCATCCTCACCGACGCCCGGAAAATCATCGCCCCGCAGATCGAAGACCGCTCCCGTCGTTCGTTTTTGCTGCGCGGCCTGACCCTCGGCGGAGTGGCGATGTTGTCCGGCTGCAACCTGACGGACAACGAAAGCGTTGAGACCGCGCTGTCCTCCATGTCCCGTTTCAACGATCGGGATCAAGGCTGGTTATTCAACCCCAACGCATTGGCGCCGACGTATCCGCAATCGATGATCACCCGGCCATTTCCGTTCAATGCCTTCTACGGCATCGACGAGGCACCGACGGTCGAGGAAGACAGTTATCGGCTGGAGGTGACGGGGCTGGTGGCCGACAAACGCAGTTGGCGGCTTGAGGAACTGCGCGCCATGGCGCAAACCGATCAAATCACCCGGCACATATGTGTTGAAGGCTGGAGCGCGATCGGGCGCTGGGGCGGGGTACGGTTCAGCGATTTCCTCAAACGCATCGGCGCCGACACCGACGCGAAGTACGTCGGTTTCAAATGCGCCGACGATTACTTCACCAGCATCGACATGGCCACCGCGCTGCATTCGCAAACCTTGCTGGCGCTGACCTATGACGGCGCCGTTCTACCTCGCGAGTACGGCTTCCCCATGAAGCTGCGCATGCCCACCAAGCTGGGCTACAAGAACCCCAAACACATTCAGGCGATTTTCGTCAGCAACACCTACAGCGGTGGCTACTGGGAAGACCAGGGCTACAACTGGTTCGGTGGAAGCTGAAGTCGCCTGGGCATTTCACCGCGCGGCGAACGCTGCGTTAATCGCAACTGTGCTCCAGGAGTTTCATCATGAAAAAGCTAACCACCGTTGTACTGTCCATGTGCCTCGCCGTAGGGGCTGCCAGCGTTTTTGCTGCCGATACGATGAGTAACGACAGCATGAGCAAGGATTCGATGTCCAAAGATTCGATGTCCAAGGACGCGATGAAAAAAGATTCGATGAAAAAAGACGGCATGTCCAAGGACTCCATGAGCAAGGACACGATGAAGAAGGACGGCATGTCCAAGGACGCCATGAAGAAGGATGCAATGTCCAAAGACGCCATGAAAAAGGACGACATGGCCCAGTGATTCAAGTACCCGCCAGCTACAGGACGCCTGATTTCGTCGTCTGGTTGTATCAAAAATGAATTTCCGTCGAGTCCGCTGCTCATACTTGTAAGCAGCGGATTTGAGCCCGCGAAATCATTAAGGCAATCAGGGAGTGGCAGAGTTATGAGTCCAGTAACGAAGGCGGGTGATTCCCTTCCTGACGGGTTGATCCTGGTGGTTGAGGATGACCCGTTAATCCTGGAGTTTCTCTGCGAAATTCTGCAGGAAGAAGGTTTTGCAGTTGAGCCGCAGATCAGTGCAGACGCTGCGTCAATCTATCTGGAGGAAAACTCCAACAGGGTCAGCCTTCTACTGACGGACATCACCATGCCCGGCAAACTCAATGGTGCCGATCTGGCCAACCAGTTCGGCGACCGATACCCGGACAAGCCCATCATGATCATGTCGGGCTTCGAAACGCCGGAGACTTCCGGGGTGCGGCACGAGGTGTCTTTCATCAAGAAACCCTGGGCGCTCGGGCAACTGCTCGATTGTGTGGAAGGCGCGTTGAAGTCACACCGTCCTCAACGTTGATCCTGTACATTTGCTGAATATCCCGCTTGGCACCTGCGAAAGGAAGTCTCTCTTTGTCTGCTCATGACACTGTCTTCAACACCCCCTACCGCGCATTTTTGTTCGACATGGATGGCACCGTTCTTAATTCCATCGCCGCCGCCGAACGGATCTGGACCACCTGGGCCTTGCGCCACGGTATTGATGTGCCGTCGTTTTTGCCGACGATCCACGGTGCTCGGGCTATCGACACGGTTAACCGTCAGGGGTTGCCGGGCGTGGATGCCGAGGCGGAAGCAGCCTGGGTGACGCAGGCGGAAGTTGAAGACGTGGAAGGGATCGTCGAGGTGTCAGGGGCGGCGCAGTTTCTGAAATCGTTGCCAGCCAGACAATGGGCCATTGTGACGTCGGCACCCCGGGAGCTGGCCTTGCGCCGGATGGCTGCTGCGGGGATTCCGGAACCTGAGGTATTAGTGACTGCGCAGGATGTCAGCGCTGGCAAACCCGATCCTGCCGGTTACTTGTTGGCGGCTCAACGCCTGGGCTTCGATGTGACGGACTGTCTGATTTTCGAAGATGCCAGCGTGGGGATTCAGGCGGCTGAGGCGTCGGGGGCGGATCTGGTGGTGATTACATCGACCCATCCACACCCGATTCAGACGCCGCATGCGACGTTGGCCAGCTATGACTCGGTCAGTGTTGAAACGGATCCTGATGGCCGAATTCGCCTTAACTTGATTTGAGGGTGTACTTGAATTTTGTGGCACTCCCGCATTTTAGAGCAGGCACACATTTTGTGGCGAGGGGATTTATCTTGTGGTGAGGGGATTTATCCCCGTTGGGTTGCGAAGCAGCCCCTCCATACTTCAGTCATACCGAGTCGTCAGGGCTGCGACTGCTTCGCAGCCGAACGGGGATAAATCCCCTCGCCACAGAAGCTGGTTCCACATCAGTTCCACCTCAGTTCCACCTCAGTTCCACATCAGTTCCACATCAGTTCCACATTCCGCGTCACATCCGAGTTGTGCGTTCATCAGTAAACCCCCGGTACCAAACGCCAGCTGCGTTGGCAGTAAGCCTCATACTCGCCGCCGAACTGCGCCTTCAACAATGCTTCTTCCGCCTGAATACGGGCTATCAGCGGGATCAGTGTGACGGCGGCCAACACGAGTCCTACACCCGAGCGATAGTCCAATGTCCATCCGATGCCAATCACCAAGGCAAGTTGGGCCGAGATTTTCTTGATTGATACCATTTGGTGTAGGCGCTGCCGAAGGCTGCGATCTTTTGATCTTCAAGCGCGGAAGTTTGCGGCCACCGCCTGCGCCTACGCAGCGTTATCGTTCCGGGCATTTCGCCGAATCACCTGGGGCGGCTGCCCGAACCCGCGCAAGAAAGCTTCGCGCATACGTCTTGGATCACTGAACCCGCTTTCGATGGCGATTTGATCGAGGGTCAGGCGCCCGCGCTCCAGCAGTTGCCGCGCCGCTTCAAGGCGCAGGTTCTCGATGGCTTTCGCGGGTGATTGGCCGGTTTCGGCGCGGAATGCCCGGCTGAACTGGCGCGGGCTCAGGCGTGCGACGTCCGCCAATTGCTCCACTGACAAGGCCTCGGCGAGGTGTTCCCGCGCGTAGGCAAGAACGGTTTGAATGCGGTCGGATTTCGGTTCCAGTTCCAGCAGCGCGGAGTGCTGCGACTGGCCACCGGCGCGGCGGTGGTACATCACCAGTTTCTGCGCCACGGACCTGGCCAGCTCGGCACCATGATCCTTTTCGACCATCGCCAGTGCCAGATCAATGCCGGCGGTCATCCCGGCGGACGTCCAGATTGAGCCGTCGACCACGTAAATCCGGTCTTCTTCCACTCGAATCGACGGGAACCGCGCTTGCAGATCCCGGGCGTAAGCCCAATGAGTCGTCGCCCGTCGGCCCTCCAGCAAACCGGCCTGGGCCAGCACGAACGCGCCCGAACAGATCGATGCGGTGCGGCGTGTGGCTTTAACGCTGTCACGCAAGAAACTCAGCACCCCGGCCGGCGCCTGCTCAAGGATGGAATCGCCGCCGACCACAATGAGGGTGTCGAACACGCGGTCATCGAAGGCTTCGGTGCCGACCGTCAAGCCACCCGAGGCCCGCAGTGTGTGGCCGTGCTCGGACAGCACGCTGACGTCATAAAGGGGTTCGCCAGCACTGAAATTGGCGTACTCGAACACCGGCATCGCCGCCAGTGCCATGGACTGAAACCCTTCAAACACGACAAAGGCTATGGAAGTCATCAATCTGCCCTCAAACGGGAGTGTCCTGAAAACGTACTTTAAACGTCATTTGAGACGAGCGTGAGTGCCTTTATAAAGGTTCACATCGGCGACCTTATCGCCTCACTGTGAAGGAAACTTGAAATGGCCCTCTCTTCCAAAGGTACTGCCCTGATTACGGGCGCTTCTTCCGGCATTGGCGCGGTCTATGCCGACCGATTGGCGCGTCAAGGCTATAACCTGATTCTAGTTGCTCGCAGCCGCGGGAAATTGAACGCGCTGGCCAATCACCTGAGCAACGAAACCGGTCGTACCGTGGAGGTCATCGCAGCTGATTTGAAGGAGAGGGCGGATCTGTGGCGGGTCGAAGAGGTTCTACGCAACGATGCCAGTATCACCTTGCTGGTCAACAACGCGGGTGTCGGCGGTGTCATGCCCTTGTTGGGCAGCCCGGTGGAGGACATGGACGACATGATCACCCTCAACGTCACCGCGCTGATGCGTCTGGCCTATGCAGTTGTGCCTGGTTTCGTCGCTCGGGGCGTCGGGACCGTGATCAATATTTCCTCGATCGTCGCCATCGCCCCTGAAATTCTCAATGGCGTATACGGCGGCACCAAGGCGTTCGTCCTCGGCTTGAGTCAATCGATGCACCACGAGTTGGCCGACAAAGGCGTTCGCATACAGGCAGTGTTGCCAGGTGCCACCGCTACGGACTTTTGGAGTGAGGCGGGCAACCCCGTGGAAAATCTCCCGCAAGACATCGTCATGTCTGCCACGGACATGGTCGATGCTGCGCTGGTGGGGTTGGCGGCGGGAGAAGTGGTGACGATTCCGGGACTGCACGATGGCGCCAAATGGGACCGCTACGAAGCCCAACGCAAAGAGCTGTCAGGCTTGTTCGGCAACTCTGCGCCGGCATCGCGTTATCGCTGAATTTCAGACTCCATGAAAAACCTGTGGGACATGAAAAACTGCAGGAAATAAAAAACCTGTGGGAGCAAGCTTTGCTCCCACAGGTTTCACTCTACATATCTGTCGTTGTCCCACAGATCTGTCGGCGGCTAAAACTCTATTGCCCGCTTGCCGCGCCGTCATTTATCAGAATGGCCCGAGCCAAATCTTCGTCGGTAGCGTTCAGACCAGGGTTATCCTGGCGGATTTGATGCATCACCGACTCCAGATAGACCCCACGAATCGCACCACCACTGGCAACGAAACTGGACGCGTCGTCCTTGGCGGGAATCATCAACTTGTGATCTTTGAAGGTTGAATACAGAGACGCTGAAACCCCGGCCGACGTGGCGACATCACCTGCGTCGACCTTGGCCATAGCCGAACCAAAGGGTAAACACAGTACCAGGGAAGAAATCAGAAAAAGACGGCGCATGACGGTGTCCTCCGACAGCTTGAAGCGTAAGGGAAGTACCACATAGCTTAGGATGCCTGACAGTGCTCAGGAGTTCCTTAATGCGCGAATAATCACTTCAGGTAATGCCTGTCATTTCTTCATGTTCGAGGCCGGTGTGACCGATGATCAGTGTCTGCAATGCCACGCGCCACGGGGGCTATGCTTTGCAGTGTGCCCATCGCAATGGGAGATTTCCGATGATCAATGTCGCCACTGCCTGTCTGCTCGCCGATTACAAACGTTGGGCTGATTTACGACTGTTTGAAAGCCTGTTCGCGCTACCGGCGGGTGAGGTCGGAAGAGAGCGGGTCTCGGTCTTCAAGAACATGATCGGCACCCTCAATCACATCTACGTAGTGGACTGCATCTGGAAGGCCCACCTCGAAGGCCGAGGCCACGGCTTCAAGACGTCCCATGACCTGCTGCATGCCGAACTGCCTGACTTGCGCAGGGCGCAAAGGGACATCGATCACTGGTACTGCGACTGGAGTTCACGCCAGACCGATGACTCGCTGCAGAAACTCGTCGAGTTTGCGTTCATCTCCGGTGAAAGCGGCACCATGAGTACCGGCGCAATGCTGATGCACGTCGTCAACCACGCCAGCTACCACCGAGGCTGGGTCGTCCAGATGTACTTCGAAATCCCGGCAATGCCTCCCGTCACCGACCTTCCGGTGTTCCTTCGCGAGCATGATCCGAATGTTCAAACGGCTAGCGCACCACCGGCGGCTCGGGCAGGTGTCGGGCTATTCGCGAGCGCGACCAATGTGTTGCCTTATCGTTATCGTTGACCTCGTTTTAGGCCCTCTACCGCTCTGAGAACACGATTTCAAAAGGCGAATTACCTATCTTGACGACCGCTTCTGCCAACGGCAGCTTAGTTTGAAAATCATGAAGCTTTGTTACCATGGCAGTTCGTCATACCCGTCTGGCTGAGCGCGTTTCAGATGGAAGTTGTGGGGCTCATGAGTGCCTGTAACTAGCACGACATTACCTGAATATGAGCGGATTAAAGTTCATGAAATACGATGAAAAACTGATCGAAGACGCCGTGCTTGCACTATTGGCAACCTTCAGCGCCGACAAAGGCAATGCTTGGAAAGGGTACGACTTCGAGATCATGAACCGGTTGCATGAACAGGGTTTTATCAGTAACCCGGTGAACAGGAGCAAATCGGTTTGGTTGACGTCAGAAGGGTTGGAGCGAGGTCGGGAGATAGCTGACCGTTTATTTGGCGAGAGAACTTCAGTTGAGCAAGCAGCCAGGCCGAAGGTCTGAGCCTGTTACGACCACGTCGGACAAACGTCCAGGGTGCCCGCCTGGTTGATGATTGCAATTGCAGGTTTTAGGGTTGCTGCGCAGCCCAGCGGGAGCGAGCTCCCTCGCCACAGGGATTTATGTCTGACTCCTAATCGGTGAGTACTTTCCTGAACGTTTCCACCAGAGGCCGCAAGTTGATGCGGTGCCAGGCTGCCCAGAGCGGTGTGGTGAATGCGATCCACGGCACTTCCCGCAGCACCACGCCCGGCGGTGCGTTGCGGCTTAACCCTTTTTGAATCATTGCGATGCCCAGACCTGAGGCGACGAGGCCGAGTGCCGTGAAGGGTTCGGTGGCTTCCATGCGGATGTCGGGGGTGAAGCCGGCGCGGATGCAGGCGCTGACGAAGTCTTCGCGGCTGGCGCAGTTTTGGCGGTGTTGCACGCCGATCCATTCCTGGTCCGCAAGGTCGGCCGGAGTCAGGGTTTTCTGCTGTGCCAACGGGTGATGTTCGGGCAGTGCCAGCAACATCGGGTCGTCGAGTACCTGGAAACCCAGCAGGTCCGGATCGTCGGCGACGGGTGGTTCGCTGACCAGGGCGATATCCAGACTACGCTGACGCAGGCCTTCGAGTTGTTCGACAGAGCTCAGGTTGTACAGCGCGACGTGGACGCTGGGTCGCTCGACCCGCAATACGCGCAGGGCATTGGGCAGCACGCCGGCGTGCATGGCGTTCTCGATGTAGCCAATGCACAGGCCGCCTTCTTCGCCGCGTCCCAAGCGCTTGCCGAGGGATTCAAGGCGATTGGCGTGGGTCAGCAGTGCGCGGGTTTCGGCCAGGAAGGTCTGCCCGTCGCGTGTCAGGCGGATGCGTTGCTGGCTGCGTTCGAACAGGGTCAGGCCGAGGCGTTCTTCGAGCTGGGCAATCTGACGGCTCAAAGGTGACTGGGAGATGTGCAGGCGTTCGGCGGCGCGTCCGACGTGCTCTTCTTCAGCGACGGCGACGAAGTAGCGCAATTGGCGGATGTCGATCATGTCAGACCTCGTGGGACTCAAGTGCTGCATATTATGTCTTGGACGGTCCGATCGTCGCAATCTAGGATCTGCTCAACGGTCACCGACACTCCTTGAGCAAGGCGACCTCTGAAACTGACGAGGATTGAATCATGAGCTTGAAAGACAAACTGCCCGGCACGCTGGGTTTCGGTACCGCGCCACTGGGCAACATGTTCCGCGCCATTCCCGAAGAAGAGGCGATGGCCACCGTGCACGCGGCCTGGGATGCAGGCGTTCGGTACTTTGATACCGCGCCGTTCTATGGCTCCGGTCTCTCGGAGATTCGCCTCGGCACCGCGCTGGCGCAATACAACCGCGACGACTATGTGCTCAGCAGCAAGGTTGGCCGGGTGATTCTTGATGAAGTCGAAGATGCCTCGGCCCGGGACCTGGGCGAAAAGAGTGGGGTGTTCGAGCACGGTCGTCCGAACAAGATCGTTAATGACTACAGTGCTGACGCGACGATGCGTTCGATCGAGGACAGCCTCAAGCGTCTGCAAACCGACCGTCTGGACATCGTCTGGGTGCATGATATTGCCCAGGATTTTTACGGTGATCAGTGGCTCGAGTACTTCAATCAGGCCCGCACCGGCGCGTTCAAAGTGCTGACGCGGTTGCGTGAGGAAGGTGTGATCAAGGGCTGGGGCCTGGGCGTGAACAAGGTAGA
>Ga0160467_101345_pt1 | contig 10195 bp, 8 predicted proteins | sample HID1972I_E11MG_FD_108221 | JGI IMG/M metagenome (GOLD analysis project Ga0160467, IMG submission 108221) | Enriched pill bug-associated microbial communities from UW Madison campus, WI, USA - HID1972I_E11 MG | ecosystem: Host-associated > Arthropoda: Insects > Digestive system > Unclassified ...
AATGGGCGCCTGTTGGCTGGCCTGGTCGATGGCCGGGTTGGCGTAATGGGCCAGGGTCTTGAAGATCGGGAAGTACAGCGCGGTCGCCAGCAGCAGACCCACCATCAACACGGGTTTGCGCCCGACCTTGTCCGAGAGCCAGCCGAAGAAAATGAAGAACGGTGCACCGATGATGACGCTGACAATCAGCAGGCTGTTGGCCAGGGCAGGGTCCATTTTCAGGAACTGTGTGAGGAAGAACAACACGTAGAACTGCGCCGCATAGAAGGTCACGGCCTGCCCGGCGTTGATGCTGAACAGGGCGATCAACACGACCTTGAGGTTTTCCCATTTGCCGAACGAATCGCGGATCGGCTGTTTGCAGAGCTTGCCTTCCTCTTTCATTTTCACGAAGGCCGGTGACTCGTGCAGGCTCAGGCGAATCCAGGTCGAAATGCCCAGCAGCACGATGGAAAACAGAAACGGAATGCGCCAGCCCCAGACTTCGAACTGGTCACCGGTAAAGTAGCGGCAACCGAGCACCACCAGCAGCGACAGCAACAAGCCGAGGGTCGCGGTGGATTGAATCCAGCTGGTGTGGAAGCCGCGTTTGCCCATCGGTGCGTGTTCTGCAACGTAGGTGGCAGCGCCGCCGTACTCGCCACCCAGGGCCAGGCCCTGAAGCATGCGCAATACCACGAGGATGATCGGTGCCGCGATGCCGATGCTGGCGTAGGTCGGCAGCAATCCGACGCAGAAGGTGGCCAGGCCCATCAGGACGATGGTGGCGAGGAAGGTGTATTTGCGCCCGATCATGTCCCCAAGACGCCCGAATACCAGTGCGCCGAAAGGCCGCACGATAAAACCGGCGGCAAAGGCCATCAAGGCAAAGATGAACGCCGTGGTGTCGTTGACCCCCGCGAAGAACTGCTTGCTGATCACCGCCGCCAAGGCGCCGTAGAGGAAAAAGTCGTACCACTCGAACACCGTCCCGAGTGACGACGCGAAAATGACTTTGCGGGTGTCGTGGCCGATCTCGGCGCGGCCCACGGACTCCAGAGGCTGAACATGTTCTGACATATCGGTATCCCTTACAGTGATTGTTTTTGTTGTTCCACTGTCGGCGCCGGCCTTGTGGGTTGGCGCCGCTACTATTGGAGCTGTCGAGTGAAACGAGGCTGCGATCTTTTGATCTTGATTTGATTGCAAAGAAAAAGATCAAAAGATCGCAGCCTCGGTACCCTCGACAGCTCCAACGGTGTATGCCGTTCAGGGGTGTGTGGCCAGTTCCTTCGGCCCTGTGAAGCTCCTTGTGGCTGGGTTGAGGACCATGTGTGCCGCTTTCTCGGCAATCATCAGCGTAGGCGAACAGGTGTTGCCCGAGGTGATTCTCGGCATGATCGAGGCGTCGGCGATGCGCAGGCCGGGGATGCCGTGGACCTTGAGTTGAGCATCAACCACCGCGTCCGCGTCATTGCCCATCCTGCAGGTGCCGACCGGGTGGAAGATGGTGGTGCCAATCCGGGCCGCTGCCTCATGCAGTTCTTCTTCGCTTTGCAACCGGTCGCCGGGCAGGTACTCCACCGGTTTGAACCCTTGCAGCGCCGGTGCGGAAACGATGCGACGGGTCAGGCGAATGGCGTCTGCCGCAACGCGCAAATCTTCTGGATCACTCAAATAGTTGGGCTGAATCAGCGGCGCGTCCTGAGGGTTGGCGCTGCGGATGTCTATACGGCCCCGGCTGCGGGGTCGCAGATCACACACCGACGCGGTAAAGGCGGGGAAAGCGTGCAACGGCTCGCCGAAACGCTCCAGCGACAGCGGTTGCACGTGGTATTCGAGATTGGCTGACGTCTGTTCCGGCCCTGAACGCGCAAAGGCGCCCAATTGGCTCGGCGCCATGGACAGCGGGCCGCTGCGGTCGTACAGGTAACGCAGGCCCATGCCCATTTTGCCCCACACACTGCCGGCGATCTGGTTCAGGGTGCGGGCGTTTTCCAGTTTGTAGATCAAGCGCAGTTGCAGGTGATCCTGCAGATTGCCACCCACGCCGGGAAGCTCATGCACAACACCGATCCCGAGTTTTTCCAGCAACGGGCGAGGGCCGATGCCGGAGCGTTGGAGGATGCTCGGTGAGCCGACGGCGCCAGCGCACAGGATGATCTCCTTGCGAGCCTTGAACGTTTTCGGCTGGCCGCTGCAGCGAGTGATGACCGCCGAGGCGCGGCCGTTTTCCAGCTGCACGCGGTCGACTTCGACGTCGGTCATTACGGTGAGGTTGGGGCGATGGCGGACCGGTTTGAGGAATGCCTTGGCCGCGTTCCAGCGGATTCCGCCTTTCTGATTGACCTGGAAGTAGCCGCAGCCTTCGTTGTCGCCCTGGTTGAAGTCATCAATGCTGGCGATGCCGGTTTGCTCGGCCGCGTGCCGGAAGGCATCCAGAATCGGCCATGAAAGGCGCTGGCGCTCGATCCGCCATTCCCCGGCTGCACCATGAAATTCGGAGTCACCGGCAAAATGGTCTTCGCTTTTCTTGAACATCGGCAGCACGTCGTTCCAGCGCCAGCCCGGATTGCCATCTGCGGCCCAGCCGTCGTAATCATCGGCCTGGCCGCGCATGTAGATCATGCCGTTGATGGAAGAACAACCGCCGAGCACCTTGCCCCGCGGATAACTCAAGGCCCGGCCTTGCAGACCGGCTTGCGCCTCGGTCTTGAAGCACCAGTCGGTGCGCGGGTTGCCGATGCAGAACAGGTAACCCACCGGGATATGAATCCAGGCGTAGTTATCGCGGCCGCCGGCTTCGAGCAGCAGTACCCGGTGTTGCGCGTTGGCCGACAGTCGATTGGCCAGCAAACACCCCGCCGGACCGGCGCCGACCACGATGTAGTCGTATTCATCTAGGGAAGTCTGCATCCCTGACCTCGTCTTGTTGTTCTTGTTGTCGGTCATCCTAGTTGTTAGCTTTCGTTTAAAGAATGTTAGTTTTTGCGCAGCCGCTGTGCGTTTTTAAACAGCGTAGCCTTAAGGACGATTCATGTTCGATTGGAATGACCTGCGGTTTTTTCTTGAGTTGCAGCGCAGCGGGCGGTTGCTGACGGCGGCCCGGCGCTTGAACACCACCCACGCTACGGTAGCCCGGCACATTGAAGCCATCGAAAAGAGCCTGGGCACCGCCTTGTTCGTGCAGCACGCCCAAGGTTACGAGTTGACGCCGGCCGGCGAAGCGCTACTTAAACATGCTGAAGCGATGGAAAACGTCGCGTTGCTGGCTCAGGAGGAGATCACCCAGTCAACGGCACCGCTGGGCAAGATTCGGGTTGGCGTGACCGAAGGGCTGGGCATCATGTTTCTCGCCAGTCGCATGAACGGGTTGTTCGAGCGTTATCCGGGGCTGGAAGTGGAGTTGGTCGCCGTGCCGCGATTCGTCAGCATCCTCAATCGCGAAGCCGAGATCAGCATCCACCTCGAACGCCCGGCGGCGGACATGCTGGTCACCCGCAAACTCACGGACTACCGCCTGGCGTTGTATGCCAGTCAGGACTATCTCGACCGTGCGCCGCCCTTGCGCAGCCGTGAAGACCTTGGGCGTCACGCCTGGATCGGCTACGTCGACGACCTGTTGTTCAGCCAGGAATTGATGTTCCTCAACAGCTTCTGCCGCAATCCGCAGGTGGTCTTCCACAGCACCAGCGTCATCGCCCAGCAACAGGCGGCGCGCTCGGGACTGGGGATCGCCGTGCTGCCGTGCTACATGGCCAGCGCCGACCCGGGACTGGTGCCGTTGTTGCCAGAGGAAAGCATTCTGCGCAGCTACTGGATCAGCACCCGCCGCGAGTTGCACAAATCGGTGCGGCGGCGGGTGTTGTGGGATTACGTGGTGGAGCTGTGTGAGCGTGAGCAGCCGCTGTTGCTGGGTACTATTCCCTACCGCAATGACCCGGATGACATTGCTGTGGGAGCAAAGCTTGCTCGCGATGAACGATAACGCGGTATCCCAAGTATGACGCCATCGCGAGCAAGCTTTGCTCCCACAGGTGGCGATGGCGGAGGTTATAGGGTGTTTTCAAGCCAGGATCTCGAACGACGTACTGGCCAGGCTTTCGCCATTCACCAGGATGTGCACCGCGTGTTTGCCTGCGTAATGCCGGCGAGTGGTGAGTTCCTTGATCTGCTGTGCGCGGCTGACGATTACCGTCGAGTCGCCGGGCAGCGTCAACGCCTTGAGCTTGAACACCTTCGCCGACGTGCTGCCATTGGCTTTGACGTAGTCGATGGCATAGTCGATCACCAACCGCTGGCTATTCTCGACCGTGGATTTCACGGCAAAGGACAGCGTGATTTTCTCCCCGAGCCCGATCACCGATGGTTCGACCTTCACCTGGGTGATTTCCACCTCGGGTTTGCCGCCCGCGCCAATGATCGCCAGCGCCCGCTGATTGCCCTGTTTGATCAGGCTGCGCAACGCATGTTTGGCGATCCAGGCGGTGTGCTTGTTGTCCAGCGGCCAGCCTTCGATCAGGTCCAGCACCCACTCTGGGTGATCTTTGGTGATGTCATTGAGGTGGTTGGCCACCGACTTGCGCACGTAAAGACTCTCGTCGGCCTTGAGGTTGTCGAGTATCGCGGCGGCCAGCGCCGGGTTGGCCTGGATCTGTTCCAGACGAAAAGACCAGGGCAAGCGCGGTCGGCTGCCTTCGCTGGCCAGGCGCCGCACGTGTTCATTGTCATCCAGCGACCATTGGTGCATGACTGCGAGGGAACGCTCGACGTCGCTGCGCAGGAAGTGCCGGACCGCGAACTCGGACGATCCAAACGCGGTGAAATACTTCAATGCCTCCATGGACGTATCGAAGGTGTGGCTCCCGTACGTGGCGACGTAATGCGGCAAAGAAATGCTGACGAAACCGCTGTTCAAGCGCGGCGCCAGATCGCGGAGAACGGGCAGGGAATCTTCGTAGCTCAGTGGCAACACCGCATGCAGACACTCACTGACCCTGGCCATGCGCTGCATGATAGACAGTTCGGCGAGGCCTTCATTGGCCATTTCCAGAAACGCCTTGGCGTTGAACGCCGGGTACACAGCGGTCATTTCGGCGGCGATGTGCTGCAGGCGCTCGGTGTTGAAGATTTCCTTGAGGGCCGGCGAGGGTTGATCGGTCATTGTGCGTTCCTTGGAATGGGGTTTACCTGAAGTGCCGCGTTATCGTTCCCGCACCTTCAGCATCATCATCGTCTGACACACCGCCATCGCTGGCAGGCCAGCTCCCACAGGGGATGTGTGTTGGACGCAAATCCAGTGTTCACCGCTGATCAAATGTGGGAGCCTGCTCGCGATAGGGCTGGACCTTTCACCGCAACAGTCTGGCCTTGCCCGCTTGCTGCTCCTCCAACTGGTCGGATTCGAACAATTTCGCCAATTCCGCCCGAGCCTCCTGCGCCGACTGCTGAACTTTGGCTTCATCGTCATAAATCGCGTGTTGAGCTTCCAGCACCTGTTCATCGTGGTGCTTGAAGCGCTTGATCCGCGCATCGGCCTGGGCCTGGGTCAGGCCCAAACCGACAAGCGTGCGCCGGCTCATTTCCAGGCTCGAATAATAGGTTTCCCGAATGGCCTCGGCCCCGAGGTCCACCAACCGGTGCACGTGCTGGCGGTTACGGGCACGGGCGATGATCTTGATATGCGGATACAGCTTGTGCACCAACTCGGCGGTCTTGATGTTGGTGTCCGGGTCGTCTGTGGCAATGACGAAGTACTCTGCCTGCTCGACCTTGGCCGCGCTGAGGATTTCCGGGCGCATCGGGTCGCCGTAGAACACCGGCACACCGCCAAAGCTGCGCGACAGTTCGATGGTTTCCACCGAGGTGTCCAGCGCGACGAACTTGATGTTCTGCGCCCGCAAGATACGCGCGACGATCTGCCCCATGCGGCCCATGCCGGCGATCACCACCCGTGGCGTGTCGGTATCGATTTCACGGAATTTCTCCGGCACTTCCACCGGCTGCACCTTGGGGCTGACCAGTCGTGCGCAAATCAGCAACAGCAGCGGCGTCACAGCCATCGAGAGGGTGATGGTCAGGACCAGCATGTCGTACAGATGCGGCTCGAACAGACCCTTGTCGCGGCCAATCTTGAACACCACAAACGCAAACTCACCACCTGCCGCCAGCACGATACCAAGGCGGATCGCGCTGACCTTGTTCAGGCCACCGGCCAGTCGTCCCACGAGAAACAGCAGCGGCAGCTTGATGGCGATCAGCAGCAGGGTCAGGCCCAGTACCGTGATCGGTGCGCTCAGTAGCAGGCTCAGGTTCGCGCCCATGCCGACGCTCATGAAGAACAACCCCAACAACAACCCCTTGAAGGGCTCAATTTGCGCTTCAAGTTCATGGCGATATTCGGAGTCCGCCAGCAACAGGCCCGCGAGAAACGCTCCCAGCGCCATGGAAATACCCACCAGGTCCATCAACCACGCCGTACCGATGACCACCAGCAGTGCAGTGGCGGTGGACACCTCCGGCAAACCGGCTTTCGCCACCACGCGAAACACCGGGCGCAGCAGATACCGCCCGCCGATCACCACCACAGCGATACTGCCCAATACGCGCAAGCCCAGGTTCAGGTTCTCGGCGGCGGTCGTGACGTGATCGCCTCCCGCCAGCAGCGGCACCATGGCGATCAGCGGGATCGCGGCAATGTCCTGGAACAACAGAATCGCAAACGCCAACCGCCCATGGGGGCTGGTCAACTCTTTGCGTTCGGCCAGGCTTTGCAGGCCAAACGCGGTGGAGGACAACGCCAGGCCCAGGCCCAGCACAATCGCGCTGTTCCAGGGCTGGCCGAACACGAACAACGCCGTCAGGCCAATCGCCGAACCCGTCAGCAGCACCTGCGCCAGACCGACGCCAAACACTGATTTGCGCATCACCCACAACCGTCGCGGTGACAGTTCCAGGCCGATGATGAACAGCAGCAACACCACCCCGAGTTCGGAAATGTGACTGACGCTTTGTGGATTGCCGATCAGGCCCAACACCGACGGGCCGATGATCACCCCGGCAAACAGATAACCCAGTACAGCTCCCAGTTGCAGGCGCTTGGCCAAGGGGACGATGAGCACCGCCGCGCACAGAAACACAACAGCGGCTTGCAACAGGTTGCCTTCGTGGGGCATGACGAACTCCAGAACTCGGTACGGCGGGCGACAAGGATAAAGGCTGTAACGGCATGCGTCAGCTTTGGCCTTAATGATTGTACGAATGGCGCGGTGTTTGAGTGCGGCGTTAAATCAATGCAACGTTAGTGAATGATTTCATCCGCACGCAGTCGGAGTTCACGTACCACATATCCTTGGAGGATCACCCATGAACAGCAAAACCTTGATCGCCGCCCTGGCCATTGCCGCAGGCGTTGCCGGTATCAGCCCCATCGTTCAAGCGGATGACCCACCGCAGAAAACCGTACAGCCTGGCGTTAACAACAGCCGCGAGCTGGTGGTCGGCGACCGCGCGCCGGACGTTTATCAGCGCAGTGACAAAGCCCTGAAAAACTGGAAAGCAAAAGGCCTCGCGACCCCGAAGGAACAGTCCCAATGGGTGCAGATCAATGACAAATATATGCTGGTGATGATTACTAACGGCACGATCATCGACATCACGCCGGTAGAGAAATAACGCTGAACCTGCAGATAGGTTCGCTTGCGTGAGCCCCTGAAAACTATCCAGGGGTCATGGATCGTTCCTGTGGCGAGGGAGCTCGCTCCCGCTGGGGCGCGAAGCGGCCGCGTCTTTTAGTCGCGTATCGAAACTAAGAGGATGGCTTCGCCCTCCAGCGGGAGCAAGCTCCCTCGCCACTAGCGCGCTCCGTAAAACAGCAGCCTCACAACACTTCGCCTTTGTCCCACAGGTGGACCAGGTCACCCGGTGCCCGGTCCTCCGGTACTTTCAGCACCATTCGGTCAGCTTGCTCGCCGCTGCGGTAGTGCACTTCAATTTCATAGAAACGCTGATCGCTGCGGCCAGAAGTCGAATCAGCGATGGGCAGGCAGCCTTCGAGCAATGAACAGATGCGCGTGCGCTGGCTGATGTCGCACTGCGCGAAATCGATACTGCGCGGACGCGTCAAGGCGTGGATCGCGGCCACACCGCCCTGACGGGAAAGGTGGATGACGGCATCGTCACCCAATGCAGGCAGGGTTTTCATGGTTTCTCCCGGTTGAGTTCAACACCGACATCAGACCAGGCCTGCGCCACAGCCTGCCTTTCATCCGTGCCAAAACGCTGCAAGGCATGTTCAACGGTCAGCGCGGCAAATTCTCCGAACGAGGCTTCGCTGTTCAGGCGCTTGTCGCACAGCGCGTCGTACCAGATATGACCGGTTTTCTGCCAGGCGAAGCCGCCCAACGCCTGGGCCGCCAGATAAAACGCCCGATTGGGAATGCCGGAGTTGATATGTACACCTCCGTTGTCCTCCTGGGTGATGACAAATTTGCTCATGTGCGCCGGTTGCGGGTCCTTGCCGAGTAGCGGGTCGTCATAGGCCGTACCGGGATGAGCCATCGAGCGCAAGCCGACGCCTTTTATCTGCGGTGTCAGCAAGTCGGCGCCGATCAGCCAGTCTGCCTCTTCGGCGGTCTGGCCCAGCACATGCTGCTTGATCAGTACCCCAAAAACATCCGATATCGATTCATTCAACGCCCCGGACTGGTTTGCGTAGATCAGGCCCGCTTCACTTTCAATCACACCGTGGGACAGCTCGTGGCCGATCACATCCAGCGAGCGCGTAAAACGTTCGAAAATCTCGCCGTCGCCATCACCGAACACCATTTGCGCACCGTTCCAGAACGCATTTTCATAGTCCTGGCCGTAGTGCACGCTGCCAATCAGCGCCATGCCCTGGTTGTCGATCGAATCGCGTTCGAGCACCTTCCAGAAGAAATCATAGCTGGCGCCCAACGCGTCATAGGCTTCATCGACCGCCGGATCTCCCGTTGGCGGCTGGCTTTCGACACGCACTGGCATCCCGGGCAGGAGCATCTTCCCCTGAGCATCATGGACGCTGCGTTGCACCACGCCGGGCTGGTTGGAGGGTGGCAGCATTGTCGCGACGGGAGCGCGTACCGGTGGGAAGGGTGCGTGGCGCAGGGTGCGCACATGGGTCAACGTGACCCGCGCACTGGTGCGTTGCCGCTCGGAGCCATGGGCAATAATGCGGTGGAGAATGTAGGGCGGAATGAAGCTGCACAGTGATCGTGAGTCGTTCATCAGAGCGTCCTTTCCCGAGTGCGAAGTCGATACTTATGTGAGCGAACGTTTGAGGATTCGGTTCCATGGATTGCCAACGGCGTCCGATTCTGCGAAAACCTGCGTCCATTCCCGTTATAAACCGGGCGACAGACAGTGGACGAGTAAGCCGTATGAATGACCAATTGCAGATTATCGATTTGGAACCGGGTGATGGCAAAGCGGCTGTGAAGGGCGCTTTGATCACGACTCAATACCGTGGCTGGCTGGAAGATGGCACCGAATTCGATTCCTCCTACAGCCGAGGAAAGCCTTTCCAGTGTGTGATCGGGACAGGGCGCGTGATCAAGGGCTGGGATCAAGGAATCGTGGGGATGCAGGTGGGCGGCAAGCGCAAATTGCTGGTGCCGGCGCACCTGGCTTATGGCGAGCGAACCATGGGGGCGATTACGCCGAATTCGAACCTGATTTTTGAGATCGAGTTGCTGGAAGTCTTGACGCGGGATGATTGATTGTCGGGGTTGACCCGGCATCCACGCCGGGTTGCCCACTCCGCCGAAGCATACGCATACTCCTGTAGGCTGCCGCCACGTCTTCGATGCGGCGCTGTCGTGCAAAGAACTGGGTGCTCGCCGCATTGAAAAATATCTAAAGATGAGTAAAAAACCCATTTTTGAAATCAATGGCTAACGTTTGTTCTATAAAAGGTTGCTCGCGATGACGGCCTTACAGCCGATCGATATTTTCCTGATGTGCCCGGATCAAACTGTGGGAGCTGGCCTGCCGGCGATGGCGGTCTGATTGGCGGTGAGATTTTTGCAGGTGTACATATCCATTCCTGCGGTCACGACTTCTATTGGTTTCGCTTTTACAGCGAGTCACTTTGAAAAGCGCAAAGTAACCAAACGCTCTTGCCCCTTTCGTACGGTGCCTCGCCTGGGCTCGGCATACCCTCGCTCCGGTCCTGCTCCGT
>Ga0160467_101349_pt1 | contig 10180 bp, 8 predicted proteins | sample HID1972I_E11MG_FD_108221 | JGI IMG/M metagenome (GOLD analysis project Ga0160467, IMG submission 108221) | Enriched pill bug-associated microbial communities from UW Madison campus, WI, USA - HID1972I_E11 MG | ecosystem: Host-associated > Arthropoda: Insects > Digestive system > Unclassified ...
CGCTCTTCATCATCCACGCCGCCGGTGTCGGCGAACACGGTGTGCACGTTGTAGCCGCGCTCCTGCAGGTACGGCACGCAGAAGCTGGTATCAAGGCCGCCGGAGAAGGCGAGGACGACGTCTTTGTTGCTCATGGGGGTCTGATCTCGTAGCGCCGGGCCCTGCCCGGCGGTGGGCAAATGGAAAATCAACAGGAACTCAACGGCCAGCCAGTGCCGCCATCACCGCCTTCTGCACGTGCAGGCGGTTTTCCGCCTCGTTGATGGCGATGCACTGCGGTGAATCCATCACCGCGTCGGTCGCCTTCACGTTCCGCCGCAACGGCAGGCAGTGGCTGAACACACCATTGTTGGTCAGCGCCATCTTCCGCTCGTCGACGATGAAGTGCCTGTACTGGTCACGGATCGGCTTTTCCGGCTCCCAGTTGCCGAAGAACGGCAGCGCGCCCCAGCTCTTGGCGTAGACCACATCGGCACCGGCGTAGGCGCTTTCGATATCGTGGCTGACCTGCAGCGAGCCACCGTTCTCGGCCACGTTCTGTTCGGCCCAGCCCATGTAGCGCTCATCCAGGATGTAATCGGCCGTGGGACACAGCAGGGTCACGTCCATGCCCATGCGGGTGGCGATCGTCAGCGCGGAATTGGCCACCGCGGTGTTCAGCGGCTTCGGGTGATAGGTCCAGGTCAGCACGTACTTTTTCCCGCGCAGGTCCTGGCTACCGAAATGTTCCTGCAGCGCCATCGCATGGGCCAGTTCCTGGCACGGATGGGTGATGGTTTCCATGTTGATCACCGGTACCGGGGAATACTTCGCGAAGCTCTTCAGCACCGTGTCTTCGCGGTCGTGCGTCCAGTCGACGAACTTCGGGAACGCACGCACCGCGATCATGTCGCAGTACCGGCCGAGCACCCGGGCCACTTCGGCGATGTGCTCCTCGGTATCGCCGTCCATCACCGTACCGAGGTTGAATTCGATCGGCCACGCATCCTTGCCCGGCTGCAGGACCACCGCATGCGCGCCCAGCTGGAAGGCGCCCAGCTCGAAGCTGGTGCGGGTACGCATGGACGGGTTGAAGAACACCAGCGCGATCGACTTGCCCTTGAGCTGGTCGCCGATCTTGTTGCGCTTGAACAGTGCGGCCTGGGTCAGCAGCGCGTCGAGTTCGCTGCGGCTCCAGTCCTGGGTGTTCAGGAAGTGCTTGAGGGACATCTTCGATCCTTGCAGGGGTGGCGCCGGCAGCTCGGGGCGTTCGGTGCACGAGGGTTGGGAATGGGCTGCGGAGAGCAGGTCGGGCGTTCGGGAAAACAAGGGATCAGGTTTCCAGGAGTGCGTGCTTCCATGCCACGAAAACGAAAAAACCCAGCCGGAGGGCTGGGTTTTTTCCGAACGGACAGCACGACGCTCCGGTCACCCAGCGAATATGTGGGATTCCGGTCGGCGGGCACGCGACGTCATGCCGGTGGCCTGGCGGGCGGCGCTGGTGTCGTGCTGGAAGTCGGTGGCGTTCATTTCCACCCATGGTGGCATGGGCAATGGTGCGGTGCAAGAGGCAGGGACACCCGGATGTCAGGGATTGCCGGTGGCGCCCTGCTCGGCTCCCATCCACGGCGTAATCGACACCCGGATCTTCAGGCGGTTGCCTGGATCTTCAGGGAGGCGCGAACGGTACTTGGTGCCCTTGTAGACGTAATCCACGTCATAGGCGATGGGACGGCGGAACTCACGCCCCACCGGCACGATGCGGCAGTCGCGGGTAAGCATGGGCCCGTTGCTGGCCGGTGCCTCCGCCGGCACGGCCGGCATGGCGTCAGGGTTCTGGTCGTTCGATCTGAACACCGAACGGACCGAATCCCAGAAGCGGCCGAAACGTCCTTTTTCCTCCGCCGGTTCCTCGCCGGTGACGTTCACCGGTGCCAGGGTGCGGGTGGTCACCGGCTCGCAGTGCTCCTCGGTGCGCGTGGCGCGCAGCGTCTGGAAAACCGGCTCGACATTGAGCACCTGCGCGTAATCGAACTTGAGGTTCTCCACGATCACCACCCGGTTGCGCGGCTCGCCATCGTCGGACTGCGCCATGGCGGGCCCGGCCAGCACGCAGGCCAGCACGGACGGGAGGAGGGTTCTGATCGGCAGCGGGTTCGAAGGCACGGCTATAGTTTAGGCAGGGCGGGCACCAAAGGCCTGAACCTTACCCGTCCGCCGCGTGTCCGGCCAGCCCATCGCCACCGGGCCGGCCGCCGCCGGTACTCCCCCGCGCCATGCGGCGCTAGAATCACCGGCTTGTCCCCCAGCGCCCACGCCATGACCCTGCGCCTGCACAACACCCTGACGCGCCAGCTCGAAACGTTCACCCCGCTCGATCCGGCCTGTCCGACGCTGTATGTGTGCGGCCCGACCGTCTACAACTATGTGCACATCGGCAACGCACGTGGCCCGGTGGTGTTCGGCGTGCTGGCCGCCCTGCTGCGCCGCCGCTTCGGCAACCTGCGCTACGCGCGCAACATCACCGATGTGGACGACAAGATCAATGCCGCGGCGCGCGAGCAGGGCGTCCCCATCCACGCCATCACCGACCGCTTCGCCGCTGCCTACCGCGAGGACATGGCCGCGCTGGGCGTGATGCCGCCGGATATCGAACCGGAAGTCACCGCGCACATGCCGCAGATCATCACCATGATCGAGCAGCTGGTCGAAAGCGGCCATGCGTACGCAGCCGAAGGCCACGTGCTGTTCGCGGTGTCCACCTTCGATGGCTACGGCAGGCTGTCGCGCCGCGACCCGGACGAAATGCTCGCCGGCGCACGCGTCGAGGTGGCTCCCTACAAGCGCGACCCGGGCGATTTCGTGCTCTGGAAGCCCTCCAGCGATGACCTGCCCGGCTGGGAATCGCCCTGGGGCCGCGGCCGGCCCGGCTGGCACATCGAATGCTCGGCGATGGCCGCCGCCCACCTGGGCGACACCATCGACATCCATGCCGGTGGCGTGGACCTGCAGTTCCCGCACCATGAAAACGAGATCGCGCAGAGCGAATGCGCGCATGGCGGCAAGGTATTCGCGCGTTTCTGGCTGCACAACGGCATGCTCAACTTCGGCGGCGCCAAGATGAGCAAGTCGCTGGGCAACATCGAACGCGTGCACGATCTGGTCCGCCAGCACCCGCCCGAGGCGCTTCGGCTGGCGCTGCTGTCGGCGCATTACCGGCAGCCGCTGGACTGGTCGGATGCCGTGATCGAACAGGCCGGCCGCACCCTGGACCGCCTGTACGGCACGCTGCGCGACCTCGCCGGCGTGCCGGTGGATCCGGTGATTCCGGCGGCCGTGGAAGATGCGCTGGATGACGACCTCAACACGCCGCTGGCGTTGGCCGAACTGGCGCGCATCGCCGGCGAGGCACGCCGGGCGAACGATGCATCCTCGCAGGCCCGGCTGAAGGGTGAACTGCTGGGCGCCGGCCTGGCGCTGGGACTGCTGCAGCAGGATCCGGCACAGTGGTTCGGCACGGCCTCCGGCCATGGCGACGACGATGCGCGCATCCAGGCCCTGATCGATGAACGTACCGCCGCCAAGCAGTCGCGCGATTTCGCCCGCGCCGACGCATTGCGCGACCAGCTTGCCGCCGAAGGCATCGTGCTGGAAGACACCGCCCAGGGCGTGCGCTGGGTCAGGAAGCGTTCCTGACCGGCCCCGGGCCGGCCATTCCCCGGCCGGCGGCACCCCATCACCAGAAGAATGAAATGATCGACTCTCCCTTCCCGCTCGAAGCCACCGCCGCCGAAGCGCAATCGGCCATCGCCGATGAATTCTCGTTCTTCGGCGACTGGTCCGAACGCTACCAGTACCTGATCGACCTCGGCCGCAAGCTGCCGGCCTTTCCGGACGAATGGAAGACCGAGCAACACCGCCTGCTGGGTTGCCAGTCGATGGTGTGGATCGTCCCGGAAGGCAATGCGGACGCGCTGCGGTTCCACGCCATCAGCGATTCGGCGATCGTGTCCGGGCTGATCTTCCTGGCCCTGCGCGTTTACTCCGGGCGCAGTGCCGCGGACATCCTGGCCACCGAACCCACCTACATCCAGGATATCGGCCTGGCCCGCCACCTGTCGCCCACGCGCAGCAACGGCGTGGCGGCGATGCTCGCCTTCATCCGCGAAACCGCGCAGGCGCAGCTGCAGCACGACGCCTCGTGAGCGCCGCTGTCCCCAGCGATGAAAGCGTGCGTGCGCTGCTGGGCCGCCCGGGTTTCACCCGGCTGCTGGCCTACCGCATCTTCGCCATGCTCTCCTACCAGATCGTGGCAGTCACGGTCGGCTGGCATATCTATGAAGTCACCCGCAACCCATTTTCGCTGGGCCTGGTCGGGCTGGCCGAGGTGTTGCCGTTCTTCTGCGTAGCACCGTTCGCCGGCTATCTGGTGGACCACCTGCCGCGTCGCAGGCTCGGCATGCTGGCCTGCGCCGGACTGGTCGCCACGGCCCTGGTGCTGTGCGCCGTGGCACTGGGCTGGCTGCCATTCCACGGTGTATGGCCGATCTATGCGGCCATCTCGCTGACCGGCATGGTGCGTGCGTTCCTGTCGCCGATCTACAACGCGCTGTTCGCGCGGGTGCTCGAACGCGGCCAGTATGCGCGTGGTGCCGGCGTGGGCAGCGTGTTCTTCCAGGCCGGCATGGTGCTCGGCCCGGCACTCGGCGGGGTGCTGGTCGGCTGGGGCGGCAAGGGAGTTTCGTACGCGGTGGCGACCTTGTTCGCGCTGGTGGCGATGGCCTGCCTGGCCACCCTGAAGGTCAGCGAGCCCGTGCATGAAGGCCCTGCCGCGCCGATCTTCCGCAGCATCGCCGAAGGCGCCAGGTTCGTCATCGGCAACCGCATCATGGTGGGTGCGATGGCGCTGGACATGTTCTCGGTGCTGCTGGGAGGCGTGGTGGCGATGCTGCCGGCGTTCCTGCAGGACATCCTGCACCACGGCCCCGAAGGCCTCGGCATCCTGCGCGCTGCGCCGGCGCTGGGCTCCATCGCGGTGGGACTGTGGCTGGCACGCCACCCGCTGCACAAGCATGCCGGCCGCGTGCTGTTGTGCGCGGTGGCCGGCTTCGGGCTGTGCGTGATCGGCTTCGGGCTGTCGCAGCATTTCTGGCTGTCGGCTGCGATCCTGCTGTTCTACGGTGCCTTCGACGGTGTATCGGTGGTGGTGCGCTCGACCATCCTGCAGTTGGCGACGCCGGAGGAAATGCGCGGTCGCGTGTCGTCGATCAACGGCATTTTCATCAGTTCATCCAACGAACTGGGGGCGTTCTATGCCGGCACGATGGCGCGCCTGCTGGGGCTGGTGCCGGCCGTGGTGCTGGGTGGTTTCGCGGTGCTCAGCGTGGCCGGCATCACCGCATGGAAGAACCCCACCCTGCGCCGGTTGAACCTGCGCGACCTGACCTGACCCACGCGGCAGGTAGAGCCGACCCATGGTCGGCTGGCCGCAACATGCGTTGCCGAGCATGGCTCGGCACTACCGGGGAATCCTGCATCCGGGGCAGGTAGAGCCGATCCATGGTCGGCTGGCCGCAACATGCGTTGCCGAGCATGGCTCGGCACTACCGGGGAATCCTGCACCCGGGACAGGTAGAGCCGACCCATGGTCGGCTGGCCGTGGCATGCGCTGCCGAGCATGGCTCGGCACTACCGGGGAATCCTGCATCCGGGGCAGGTAGAGCCGACCCATGGTCGGCTGGCCGTGGCATGCGCTGCCGAGCATGGCTCGGCACTACCAACGCGTCAGCTTCCGCAGCCCTGCAGCTTCAGCACCTGGCCCTGCCGCAGCGTGTATGCCGGTGCCTTCAGGCCGTTGGCGCGCGCCAGCGTGGGCACGTCGCACTGGAACTTCGCGGCAATCCTGCCCAGCGTTTCGCCCTTGCCGACCTTGTGGCTGCGCACCGGCCTGGCCGTTGCCGCTGCGGGCCGTGCGGCCACCGGCCGCGGGGCCGTCACCGCCGGCGCCGGCATGGCACCCGCCGTCGCGGCCGCCACCGGCACCACGCCGCCCACCGCGACATTGCCGGTGTAGCTGGCCGCACTGGGCCGAACGATGGCCGCATTGAGGTCGGCAGTGATCAACGTGCGCGCCAGGTCCGCGCGCGGGCCGCTGACGCAGTTGCGGGCGTACAGGCCGGCAATGCGCGTGGTCGCGTTGATGAGCGTGCCCGCGGGAATCCAGCCATCGGCTTCATAGCGCGGGTTGAGGTTGCGCAGCGCGCGCATGTAGCCATCGCGCGTGCCGTGGCTGCCCAGGCAGATGGTCAGCTCATAGATGGTGGTCGACTTCGCCAGGCGCACCGTGGCCGGCTGCGCGCTGAGCTTCGGGAACTCCACCCCGTACTGCTGCGGGTGCAGGAAGATCCAGGCCGCGGCGATCACCATCGGCACGTAATCCCTGGTTTCAGCCGGGAACTGGCTGTAAACGCTGTCCACCCAGAATCCCTGCCCGGCATTCTGGTTGAACACGCGCGCAGCACGGCCTTCGCCGCCGTTGTAGCCGGCCAGGGACAGTTCCACGTTGTTGTTGAGCTGCCGCAGGCGTTCGTTGAGATAGGTGGCACTCGCCTCCGCGGCACTGCGCGGATCGAAGCGGGTGTCGAATCCGGTCCCATCCTCACCCAGGCCGAAACGGCGGCCGGTGGCCGGCATGAACTGCATCAGGCCTGCGGCCCCGGCGCGCGAAGACGCATGCACGCGGCCATTGGATTCCTTGGCCATGATGCCGAACAACAGCGCTTCGGGCAGCCCGCGCTTCTCCCATTCCGGCCACATCACCGCGCGCAGGTTCTGGTAGTTCTCGTAGCTGGTCAGCAGCGCCGGGCGCATGTCGGTCAGCCAGCGGCGGATGCCCGCCTGGATGGCCGGGTTGTACTCCACCATGCTGTCGAATGCATGCCGCTTGTCGTTCAGCAGTGCGGCCGCGCGCGCCGCTTCGGGCACATCCGCGGTCAACGGGCCGATATGGTCCGGATCGGCCTGCAGGCTGTCACCGGCCTCATCGGCCACGCTTTCATCGCCTTCGGCGTCGGCATCGCGCTTGAGCAGGCGCTTGTAGGTCGCCAGCAGGGTGCTCATCTGGCAGCCCTTCTGGCCCACGCACGCGCTCAGCACATCTTCCATGTCCTCCAGCGCGGCGTCGGCCTCGCTGCTGCCCTTGGGATCGGCGTTGGCCACCCGCACCAAGGCATCGGTATACCGCTTCTCCGCCGCACCCATGCGCTGCTCCAGGGCCTCTGCCTTCGCGCGGTCGCGGGTGGAAACACGTTGCGCATGGGCATCGGGAACAGCGACAAGCAGGCTGGCCACGGCCAGGACGGGCAAGCCGCGAGCAAGCAGGACAGGAACGGACATTTTTGGCACTGTGTGTGAAACAGGCAGGCAGAGTAGCGGTGCCGCCAAGGTCCGGGCAACCCGGCCGCAGCCGCATGCCACGCTGCCGGTTAACATTGAGCCCATTCATCACCGGAAGGCTGGACCATGGAACCCATTCTGCTCGGCAAGGGCATCACCGACGACATTCCCGTCACCCTGTTGCCGAAGCTGGGCAACCGCCATGGGCTGGTCGCGGGTGCGACCGGTACCGGCAAGACGGTGACCCTGATGACCCTGGCCGAAGGCTTTTCACGGATCGGCGTGCCGGTGTTCCTGGCCGACGTGAAGGGCGACGTGTCCGGCCTGGCGGTGCCCGGTACGGGCGATGACAGCCTGCTGCAGCGTGCTGCGCAGATCGGCGTGGCCGACTACGCACCGGCCGCCAGCCCGACCATTTTCTGGGACCTGTACGGCAAGCTCGGCCACCCGGTGCGCACCACCGTGAGCGAAATGGGGCCGACCCTGCTCTCGCGCATCCTCGAACTGAGCGACACCCAGGCCGGCGTGCTGGACATCGTATTCAAGCTGGCCGACGACCGGGGCCTGCTGCTGCTGGACCTGGACGACCTGCGCGCACTGCTTGGCCTGGTGGCCGAAGAGCGCAAGGACATCTCCACCGGGTACGGACTGGTCAGCGCACAGTCCGTCGCGGCAATCCAGCGTGCCTTGCTGCGCCTGTCCCAGGAAGGCGGCGAAGCATTCTTTGGCGAGCCGGCCCTGGAGCTGGCCGATCTGATGCGGGTGAACCACGATGGTCGCGGCGTGATCGGCATCCTGGCAGCCGACCAGTTGGTGCTGAGGCCGAAGCTCTATTCCACCTTCCTGCTGTGGCTGCTGTCGGAACTGTTCGAAACCCTGCCGGAGGTGGGCGACCTGGAAAAGCCGAAGCTGGTCTTCATCTTCGACGAGGCACACCTGCTGTTCGACGATGCGCCGCCGGCGCTGGTGCGGCGCATCGAGCAGGTGGTGCGGTTGATCCGCTCCAAGGGCGTGGGCGTGTATTTCTGTTCGCAGTTCCCGGACGACGTGCCGGCCAACATCCTCGGCCAGCTGGGCAACCGCGTGCAGCATGCATTGCGCGCCTTCACGCCGCGCGACCAGAAAGCAGTGAAAACAGCGGCCGAAACCTTCGTACCCAACCCGAAGCTGGACGTGGCACGCGCACTCGGCCAGCTGGGCACCGGTGAAGCGCTGGTATCCACGCTGCAGGACAAGGGGGTTCCCATGCCCGTGCAGCAGACACTGATCGCACCGCCACGCTGCCGGATGGGTCCGGCCACCGATGCCGAACGCGCGCAGGTCCGTGCCGGCAGTCCGGTGGGCATGCGCTACGACACCGCGGTCAACCGCGAATCGGCGGCGGAACTGTTGGCGCAGCGGGCACGGACAGCTGTCGAGAAAGCGGATGCGCCCAAGGCGCGGACCCGCCAGCAGGACGACGCAGAGGCCGGTGGTTTCAGCCAGTCCATCAAGGATGCGATCTTCGGCACCCGGCGCCGCCAGGGCATGATCGAAACCATGGCCAAGCAGACGACCCGCACGGTCGGCACGAAACTTGGCAACCAGATCGTGCGCGGCATCCTGGGCGGCATTTTCGGCGGCAAGCGATAGCAGGATGACGGCCCAGGATGACGGCCTCTGGCCGTCAACCGCGTAAGCTGTCCGGTCGCAGCCCCGCAGAGAATCACAGATGTCCCGCTGGCGTCCCCCCGCAGAGAAAAGCACCGCCCTGATCACATCATCCGGCCACGCGCGCCTGAAGGCCGAGCTGGACGAGTTGTGGCGCGTGCGCCGTCCCGATGTGGTCAAGGCACTGGCAGCGGCAGCCGCCGAGGGCGACCGTTCGGAAAATGCCGAGTACACCTACCGCAAGAAGCAGCTCGGCGAAATCGACCGGCGCGTGCGCTACCTCAGCAAGCGACTGGAGGCACTGCGCGTGGTCGACGGCGAACCCAGCGATCCGCAGGCGGTGTTCTTTGGTGCGTGGGTGGAACTGGAGAATGTGGACAGCGGCGAACCGAGTCGTTACCGCATCGTCGGCCCGGACGAGACGGACGCCGGCTCGGGCTGGATCAGCATCGACTCCCCGCTGGCCCGGGCACTGCTGAAAAAACGCGTGGATGATGAGTTCGAGGTGGAACTGCCCGGCGGCCGCCACACCTTCGCCGTGATCAGCGTGACGTACGACCTCACGTAGAGCCGGGCTCTGCCCGGCTGATGCATTGCCGCTTTACATGGCACCTATCGGCGGCGGGTAGAGCCGCCCTTCGCGCAGAGGGCGGAAGTAAGCCGAATTCGCATGGAACGCGCGTGTCTGGTCCGCGTGCCAGCCCGGAATACCCGCCAACGGCAACGGGCGCAGCTGCAGCGGATCGACAAGCACGCGCCCGCCGGCAATCGCCTGAGCCACCTGCGCGATGCAGGCCGCATCATCCTCGCCCTGCACCACCAGGCATTTGCCGACCAGCAGTCGCTCCGGCAGCAATGCCTGTTCCATCAGCGCATGGCCGAACACCGCAACGATGGCGATGCGTTCCTGCTGCCACAGCCCCGGCTCGAACAGCGCTGGCCAGTCATGCCTGTCCCAGGCTGCCAGCGGTGCAGCATCGCGCACCCGGACGATCACGCCGGTCTCGTCGAACTGGGTCAGCGCGGACTGCGCGCGATTGCGCTGGCCCTGCCCCATCGCCGCGATATGCAGGCACTGGCGCGCATTGAGCGCCGCCTTCAACGTCGGATGCAGTGACCAGACCAGCGCGTTGAACAGGTCATGCCAGTTCTGCGC
>Ga0160467_101350_pt1 | contig 10156 bp, 12 predicted proteins | sample HID1972I_E11MG_FD_108221 | JGI IMG/M metagenome (GOLD analysis project Ga0160467, IMG submission 108221) | Enriched pill bug-associated microbial communities from UW Madison campus, WI, USA - HID1972I_E11 MG | ecosystem: Host-associated > Arthropoda: Insects > Digestive system > Unclassified ...
AAGATGATGTTTAGAAAGTTGATCAGGTTGACCTTGTCTCCGAATAACCGCTTGAATCCTTCATCGGTGGTCGGATCAATAAATACTGGTTCTGCATGTGCTAACATAATTTTAGGATTTATTTAAATAATGAATTACATAAATCAAATATGATAAAAACTAAAAATATTAGCCGGTTATTAAACGTTTGTAATCGTTTGTTGTCGGCTAGCACAACTTGGAGCAATTTTTAGAAATACAATAGAAAAAAGAAAAGCCACACCTCACGAGGTGGCCTTTACTAAACATATGAATTAAACTTAACTTACTTATACGTGTTGATGGATTGGGATACTTTCCAGCTGCCTTCATCATTGACCAAGGTAACTAAATCGGTCTTGGTAAATCCTTCAAATTGTTGGGTTACTTTTGCAAGCATATAGTCACCTGACTGCTCAACGATTGTAGTGCTTGTTTTACAGTTCAGCTGCTGCCCTTTTTGTTTTTTCAAGAATGAAATTACTTCTGAACGGCTATTGATCTTAGTTTCTGCTGCCTGTACTTTTTGATTAAAATCTGATGTAAACAACTGCTCTACTCCTGCCGACTGTCCTTCTGTCATAAGCGTTACGTAATGATCAATGGCTAGATCTGCTGTGGATAGATTGACCACTGCTTTTTTGGAGTTGTCTCCTACCGGTTTGCCTGCTGCCATAGTGAATGTTGATACTGCGATCAAGGCTGCTGCTGCGAATGTTTTTGCTAAAGTTTTCATAATGTCTTTATGTTATATTGTTAGTTTATTGTTCTTAGTTGTTCTTAATTGTTGATTCAAAAGTAGGGTGTAAATCGTCCCTACCCTATGGCAATTAGACTAAACCAATTAAAAACTCGGTGAATGATGGAAATGGGTAGGTGAAATGGTTGAATATTTTTACTTTTACTTTAGTAAGTATTGTGATTAAAAGGAGAATTTATCGAAACCAAATTATCTTTTGAAACATTTCAGTAATATAAAACGACACCCTACAAAAAATGAAACTGTTTGACAAAATATTCAAGTCTAACAAGACAGCACCAACCGATTTGACAACGATAACAAGGACAGAGGTTATTGAAGGATTTTCTATTCCAGGAATTATACACAATATGCAATATCATTTTACTGACTTGCAAGTGTATAGTGACGGACTTATTTCTTGTTGGGAAATGGTTGACTTATCAATTTTCAAAGACAAGTTAAATGAAGGTTGGGTCGTCACTTCAATTCCGGACGGAGAAGTAATTTCTATTTACGGTTTAGGTCATTGGAATATTGAACAAGGCGAGTGGAAACACACTAAAGAAACCCTGTATAATTATGTTTATTCACTGGTAAAACAACTTAATCCGAAACTTGAAAATTTACACAACTATCATGGCGATAGTTCCAAAATGGTAGGTAAAGTAAATGTTGCAAAACATTTTTTGCCTACACCAAAACCTTATCATTTTGACGACCCGAAATCCTTTCTTCCTAAAAGGATTAATGGAGAAAAATTTGATTTCTTTTACAAAAATGAAGACAATAAAACTTATTTGGCAGAATTATCTATTTACAAGAGTGGCAACATCGAGATAACGAATTTACCAAAAAAGAAAATCTACAAATTTGAAGACTTAGATATGCTTATTGAAAATGAAACACTAACAACAGATTTGAAAATTGGAGAAATCGTTACAATTTTGAATTTAGGTTCTTTTAAGGTTGTTTCGGGGTGTGGCGCCGACATTAAATCTAAAATGAGCGAGTTGAATGACAAGTTCAATGAACTAAATGGCAGAGAAAATAGTATTGCCAAATGTGCGAGAATATTTGACGAATACAAACAAAATCCAACAAAAAAATTACGAGATGAATTAAAATATGCATATGAAGCAGTTCCAGAACATCAAAGAATTTTCGTTGGGACAATGGACACTAAGGACTATGAAGTTCGTCACGTAATTTTTGGCGACATTGTTAAAAAGGAATGGGAAGACGATTACGGTTATGAATATCCGTATGACGATATGCCCAAACCAAGTGATGAATAACAATCAAAACAGCACATAACAACGTGTTGTGAACTAGTAGTTTGTAGGCACATAGTATTTGATCTTTAGACTTCCCTTTTTTGCTAGATAAGCCTGAAACTGAACTGCAACTTTTGGATTGTACCATTCAACTTTCAGTTCCTTTGTAATATCTCCGCCAGCGATTGAGGTTCCATGTACTTTTATTGAGTCATCTGTATGTCCATCAATTTCAAGAATCAAAGTAGTGACATCACTTACATTAGTTTCTGCATTAAGCATGGTATCACGACTCGCATCGGAAACTTCCCATTCGCCACGATTTTTAGTATTACATGAGATAAAACCTGATGCTAGAAAACCTGTTAACGCGAGTAAAAAGATGAATTTCTTACAAAACATATAAGGAAAGGTATAATGATTAATGAACCTAAATTTATTTATTAATAGCAATGAACTTATTTATGTGCGTTCCCAAATTTCTTACTTAACTCTGAGTTGTAATAGAATTAAGAGCTTAAAAATATGATCTGTTCATAGAATTATCAAGAAACAAAAGTTAAAAGCTTCAGTCTTTATTGAAGTCAAATTTATAAAATCCTAAATAAGATCCATATGGTAATCGCTTGCTATTGTCCAGCGCGTCTGAGGATACTAAAAAGCAAAGCCACATCACGATATGGCTTTTACTAAACATATGAAATTTACTTAACTTACTTATACGTGTTGATGGATTGCGATACTTTCCAATTACCACCGTCATTGACCAAAGTCACTAGATCGGTCTTGGTAAACCCTTCAAATTGTTGGGTTACTTTTGCGACCATATAGTCACTGGATTGCTCAACGATTGTAGTGCTTGTTTTACAATTTAACTGCTCGCCTTTTTGCTTTTTCAAAAAGCTGATAACTTCTGAACGGCTGTTGATCCTATTTGTTGAGGCATGTGCTTTCTGATTAAAATCTGATGTAAACAACTGCTCTACTCCTGCTGACTGTCCCTCTGTCATAACCACTACGTAATGATCAATAGCGAGATCTGCTGTGGATAGATTAACCACTGCTTTCTTAGAGTTGTCTCCTACTGGTTTGCCTGCTGCCATAGTGAATGTTGATACTGCGATCAAGGCTGCTGCTGCGAATGTTTTTGCTAAAGTGTTCATAATGTCTTTATGTTATATTGTTAGTTTATTGTTCTTAGTTGTTGATTCAAAAGTAGGGTGTAAATCGTTCCTACACTATTGCAATTAGACTAAACCAACTAAAAACTCGGTGAATGATGGAAATGAGTAAGTGAACTATTTTTATATTTTAATTTACCAGATGTTGAGATGGATTGGCTAAACTTTTCTGTAAATTAGGTTCGCAAGTATAGTGCTACTAAGCAAACCACTATATTAGTGTACAAGGTAAAAGAAGACTAAACAGAAAAGGATAAATACCATATTTACTAAACCAAATATGAAACGATTTTTTATTAACCAAACAGGAGACTCAAATAAATTTTGGATAACTGAACAAATTGAAGAAAAGTATATAGTTAAATGGGGGAAAATTGGTACTGAGGGACGTAGTAATGAAAAAGAATTTGCTACAAAAGAAGAATGTTCAAAAGAAATTGAAAAACTTATAAAAGAGAAGATTAGTAAAGGATATTCAGAAACTAAGGACTTAATCAATATCCCCATAAAACAAATTTCAGAATACAGACCCATGGACGAGGAAGTATTTTGGGAAATTATTTCAAGTTTTAATTGGAGTAAGTTAGGGAACGATGACGCTGTTCTGAAACCAGCTCTCAAAAAACTTATTTCTATGACTGTTGATGATATAAAACAATTCGCAGAAATTTTAGCAAAGAAACTATACGAACTAGATGGTTTAATCTATGCATCAAATATTGGATCCGATTCATATAAAGGAAAAGATGACCACTTTTCATCTGACTACTTTTTATATATAAGATGTTGTGTTGTTGCTAATGGAGAAAAATTTTTCAATCACGTTTTGAAAAATCCTACAAGCATGCCAAAAGAAATGGATTTTGAAGCATTACTTTATTTGGCCGATGAAGCATATAACAAAAAATTAAAAACAGAAGGAGAATTTATCGAAACCAAATTATCTTTTGAAACATTCAGTAATACTGAAAAATGGAATTCAAATTGTAATTAGTAAATTCGTATAGGACACAAACATGTTAATGGCTAGTCATTAAAACTGAAACACCTAAAGCAATATGATAAATGATCTCAAAATACTAGATGAATCTCCAGAATATAAGCTAGGCCATGTTGATGAGAATATAATTTTAGTCAATAAAGGAGAAAAGACAGCTATATGCATTGGAGATATGTATGGAAACCCGTATTGTGGATTGATCGCAAACAAAGTATGTATAATCGGAGGTGATCATCTTTTAATTTGGGATAATCATCAAATAACTAAATTGGACATGGTAAGTGATATTGTCCAGATGCGCATTAAGAATGATGATATGATCGAGTTTTTAATTGATCCTTGGTCCAAGGAGGCATCAGTCTGGCAATTGAACCTAAAAATTAAGATACCCTATAAAATAAGCGATTTTGAAAATCTTAAAAACATGCCATATACGGAAGAATACACCTGGTGAAAGCATAGATCAAAAAAACAATAAATGGAACCAATATTCAGGTGTGCAACTAGAAAAGCAATTGAAGAACTAGCACAAGAGCTCAACCTTCCAAGTGAGGAAGGGATGCAGGATTGGCCTATTGAAGTCACCAATCCCTCCGATATTGACAGATATCTTGATCACTATAAGACATTAACTGATGATGACAAGAAGTTTGTGTTAATGGAAGGAATAATAGATGCAACGGAATACCAACCTACAGAAACGTTGTTTATTAAAAATTGTGATAAATTAAAATCGCTCTTGGAAAAGGATTTTCAAATTCATGCATACACAATTTATCATATGGCTTGCTTTGATATAGCAGACATAGAAGAATGGTGGAAAATAACTCCTATTATGAGAAAAATTTGGCAGAACAATCATTAAGAAATATGTTTAATATACTAAAATACGTATCTACACAATTTATAATTTTGATAACTGTGGTCAATATGGGTTATGGCCAGACAAATGATACAACACAAAAAACTTTTAATTTTGCTTCTGATATATTGACGCACGGCGAGTATGTAGCGTATCAATATAATGTGCCAGACCCTAATGAAGAGCTAATGGTAATTATGATTAAAATGTAGGCAAGCTTGGCGATGCATAAAGATTGGGTAAAGGAAGTATTGCAAAATCTAAAACCTGGAGATCCAATGCCTTATCATGAGAATCTCGGAATCACAAAGGATGAATATAGTATATAAACAATTTATCATTGAAGTCATCAATGAACCGGATTATGAAGATGATTCATCAGATAATATATTTAGATATTCTAAAATTTATTCAGGGAATGACTTCACTTACCATATAACATAAAGACATGGTATCAAAGTTTATCATAAGGATCAAGTTATCTACAGTTGCATAATCCCCGGTACGGCAGGGGTAACAAGTGTTAATCAAAATTCTTTCATGATAGACGAAGATCAACTCGTAATATGCTACAGTGATACAATATTTTGTTTATCATTACCTGATCTCGACTTGATGTGGAAAATGCAGGCTGACCCAATCACTTGTTTTCAAATTTTTAAACAAAATGACGACTATCTCGTTCATGGCGAAACTCAAGTGACAAAGCTTAATAAAAACGGAAAGATAATTTGGAAATTTGAAGGTGATGATATATTTGTTTCCCTTGATGATGAATCATTTAGGATTGAAAACGACAGTATACTATTGATGGACTTCTCTAATAGAAAATATAAAATCGATTTTGATGGTAAAATAATAGAAGGAACCAAATAACTTTGATAAATGGAAAGTTCTATTTTATAATCAAGCAATATTAAATTAAAGAATGCATTCAGCTACTAAAAACAATTATGTGTCAACAATATTAAAAGAATATAGGCAATTTTTAAGAACCAATTTCAAAGAGCTTAGGCTTAGAACACCTTTGTTCTATAGGTGGGATTTCGGACTTCGCTTTGACCTACAAACTGAGGAAACCGCTACAAACGAATACTTTCAGGAGGTAACAAAACGTGCTTCAACAATTTTTCATTCTGTATTTGACAGTTCTGATAAAGTATTTTTAGTTTATATGGACTATAAATATAAACGACAAAAAATAAGATTATTAAACTTTACATTTAAGCAGATCGAGAATCTGCAGCAGACTGAGATTAGTTATACAAAAGAGAAACGGCTCTATGAACCAAGTGACAAATTTGACGTAAGAAACATAGCTATTGTTAAACTGACTGCCGACCGAATACATCATCAAAATATACTAACAGCAATTGGAAACACCGATTTTCCTCTAAGAAAACCAAGACTAGACAACAACTCAATTCTCACAAACAAAGAGGTTTATTTTATCAACATTGACAAAAAACTACTCTTTCATATGTATGACGACAGAGGCCTTGATCTTATTGCCGCCGATAAAGAATCATTAAGGTCTATCTATGAAAAATATAATGAGTGGATACTTGATAATGACAGAAAAAAGATTCAAAAACTGTTTGAATAAATGGAATCTCAATAATCACATTACCAATGCTGAAAAGGCCTGCTTGAATAAGAAAAGAAAACCTGATATTATTTATATCTTTAAAAGGAAGATTATAACCAATTTAAAGAAATGGATGATTTACAGGACAAAGTTTGGTATGCGTGCTATGGCTCTAATCTTTTGGAAGAGCGTTTTCTTTGCTATATAAGAGGTGGACAACCGGCAGGTGCAAAAACGGTATATGGTGGATGTGTTGATAAAACATTACCCTCTGAAAGTGAAGATATGCATATTAACTGTGAGCTTTATTTTGCTAGAGCTTCTAAGAATTGGGATAATGGTGGTGTTGCTTTTATCAGAACGACTTCTAATCCTACTGTATCAACAATGGGACGGATCTATCTAATAACAAAAGGCCAATTGATTGATATAGCTAAACAGGAAACGAAAACTGTATCTGATCTTGAAATAGATTTTAACAAGGCTATACTAGAAGGTGCTCATTTATTTAAAGAAAAGTCTTGGTATGGTAATCTGTTGTATATAGGACAACATAACGATTATCCATTATTCACCTTAACAAATGAAAGTGATAACCAACCGGAAACTAAACCTAGTATAGGCTATCTAAAGACTATATGCCTAGGTATAAAACAAACGCATGGATTTGAAGATGCCATTATCCTAGATTATTTAAAAAGTAAGCGTGGTATCTCAGGAAACTATGCTGATGAGGAATTGATGCAGATCATGGCTGAACAGTAGAACAAATACAGTAATCCTTAAATTGTATGAAAACATATTGTAATCGAGAATATTAATTAAGTTAATTAAGTGGTTATGTTCGTCAACATATGATCGATATCAGATAATCGACTTTTAATGTCTGATATTATTGGTCCAAATAGCATGTCACTTGTATATTTGTTAATAAATCGTTCTCCACTAAAGATACAAGAATCATGTAACTGCTTATTAGATGAAATTAAACTCATAAGTTCATTTCCATTACGCTGAAATAATTGAAACTCTATTTGATCTTTTGTTGGCACTATATCAACGGAAATACCATACTTAGAAAAGTCAAAGACCAAACAAGGGCGTTCATTGGGCTCATTCCAAATTCTCACTTTAGTAACCATTTTAAAATTATTTTTATTAAAATGATTTTTAAGCAACAAAACCAAATCTATAGCGCTTTTATTTTGATCAGATATTACATTTTCCACAGTGTAATTACACAATTCTTCGGAAGCATAGATCTTACCTTTTAAAAAATCTATTAATAGACCAGAGTGTAGTTCAAAATAGGCTATAAAGTCATTCGAAATATGGTCACTAAAAGACATGACTTGTTCTTTGTCAGCAAGCAACCTAAGCAAATTTTCATTATTTAAACGTACTTCTTGTTTATTATAATCCGAAACGAATATATAATCATTCCAGTGTCCATCAGATTGCTTTTGATCTAAGGTCTTTGCATAGTCTAATATACCTTCATCAGAGCGTATTCCCATAAATAACTTATGGTCAAAATTAGCTTCACGGAATAAGGGATTAAAATCTTCAAGACCTATTACCCAGTCGTTATCAGCTAACATCTTAGGTTTTAGCCAAATCATTCCTCTATTCTTTTCATTTATAACTCCCTCTAGTTTTGAAATTTCCCAAACATCTTGTAGATTCTTATCAACTAAATATTCCTTAAGGACAGAATACACAGACGAAATAACTTCATCTGCTAGATTCAAAAGAGTTTGAGTATAGTTATTGGCAATTAGCTCAGCTTCCTTAGCATTTTTTAATATTAGGGTCTGAATATCAGTTTCCATTTTTTTATTTGTAGTTTGATGGGTCAATTTTTTGATAAGATTTATATACTGTGTTATTGACTCTCTTAAGACTGGAAGGTCAACAGCTTCTTTTTTACATATTTCTAGCCAGTCCAAAATATGTTTCTTATAAGATATAGGATATACTTTCACCTTATCTTCTGCCGTTTGCGACTCATATCCCCAAAGAGTGAGAAAAAACACATGTACATTTCTCTTTGCCAATGATGCAAAGTTGGAATAACGAAGCATTTGTTTATCTCCCTCAATAGCATATATCTTATTTTCAATAACAACAATATTTTGATCATCACTAAGGGATATATCTATTCGTCCTCCCTCTGTGTCCGTTTTTCTTCCAATAAATCGCTCGATCTCAACTTTTGTATGTTTGCCTGAAAGTTTAATGTCATCCATCAGATAGCATTCTCCAAATTCATTCTTTAAATTATTTAGATAGTCGATGAATAGAGCTAAAAATTTGTCACCCTGAGAATGTGAACCATGAGGATTGAGTATTTCTGCTAAAAATCTTGAGTGAGTTTTTACTTCAGCAGTTTCCATCTTAATTATAGTAAACAAATTAAAATTCTCTGCTGTACTTTTCTCAATGAATCGATATGCATCGCTCACAGTTTTAACTTGATCAAATAAATGGGGTACGGAATTTAAATTTTGGGGCATTGTGTTAATTATTATCTATATACCTATTCGACTGGCCTGGTGTTTTTAATTCTTGTTCTTTTAATCTAAAACTTACTCAAAAAATGCTTTTGCTTACTTAAGTTTCTCAAAAATCTAATATTTTCTTACCTTAAGTCAAGATGTAACACTTCTTATGTTCCTTACCTAAGAAGTCAGTTTGACTATTCTAATTCAATTAAAAGCTCTTACATATTATATAAGTAATAATTGACGATGTATGATGACAGTAACAACAACAGAAGTAGGTATAAGATTCTTTTCATAATTTAGTCAAAATCTCTTTAAAACAATATGGCCGTCTAGAAATCATCTACAATATAAACTGAAAATCAAAGATTAAAAAATTAAAAGCAAAATTGTTATGTATCCGGCAATTGCGCGCAATGATAAGTAATCTTATTTTGCTTAGTATACGGGAAACCGTAAAGGTGAGAAAAGAGGAAAACATACGGCTTTATCGCGTATGCTTATCAGAACCTGCATAATTTATACTGCCGATTGCAATTGCGCCTTTGTCTTTCGATTCGTTTCAGGAATCAAAATGATAATTACACCTTTATATTTATTCAAAATCACTTACATTCATCGCTGACAAAAGTCTTTTTTATTTCCTTTTATAGTATATTAGTAAATACTAGATTTCTTATGCTAACAGGGATACAAATTTAAAATTCAGTCTGCCATTTTCGCCAAACCACAAACCATGATCTGTAATTTTACAAATACGACAAATACAAAATGAGAGTTTATAAAACGGGACTTATTCTAATTATTTTAAGTTGGATTGCTTGCTTAAATCTTTATTGGATAATATTTGGAGGACCAGTTTTTATAATCTGACTTTTGATAGTATGGCTTTCTAAAATCAAGCTAAAGACAAAATTACTAACGACCTTTTTACCACTGCTACTTTGGTATCCTGGAATGCTTGCATTCGTCTTTTTAGCCTCAAAG
>Ga0160467_101354_pt1 | contig 10104 bp, 12 predicted proteins | sample HID1972I_E11MG_FD_108221 | JGI IMG/M metagenome (GOLD analysis project Ga0160467, IMG submission 108221) | Enriched pill bug-associated microbial communities from UW Madison campus, WI, USA - HID1972I_E11 MG | ecosystem: Host-associated > Arthropoda: Insects > Digestive system > Unclassified ...
GACCGTTGGTCGTCACGCTCTGCGGACAGAAGGCGCCTGATCGGGCATGGTGGGTGACGACCGTTGGTCGTCACGCTCTGCGGACAGAAGGCAGTGACGACCAACGGTCGTCACCCACCTCCGATCGCCTCGCCCACCTACGGTCATCCGACCGCCGGGCCGGCCTCAGCGGCGCTCGATGGTGAACGCGGTGCCGTCGATACCCAGGTCCCAGCCCTCGCCGGTACCTGCAAGGGCCAGCGAAACATCGCCCTTGGTCATCACCGCTGCGCCACTGGACTTGCTGGCGCCGGCATGCGCGCTGACCGCCGCATATTTACCGAACAGGTCGTCCAGCGCATAGGCGCCGGTGAAGCGACCCTCACCGCCGACGATCTTCGATTTGCCCACCGTCAGGCCACCGCCACGCACCTTGATCTTCACGGCAAGGCGTGCGCCGTTGTCGCAGGTGATCGTGCCGTTGCCCGACGCCGTCTTGTAGAACAGCGACCAGCCCTCCAGGTCGTAGCGCAGGCGGCAGTCGATGTTGCCGGCCGCCTGCGCCGCCGGTGCCAGCAGCGACGACGCCAGCAGTCCCATGGTGAGCAGAAGGGTCTTTTTGATCATCGCGGTGTTCCTCGTCAGGATGTTCTTCGTCAAAGCGCGTCCAGCTGGAACCGATCCGCATCCAGCATGGCCGGAAAGCGCGCGCGATGCGCGGCAAGTGCCTCGGCGGACAGTGAGGTGGTAACCACCTGTTCGTGCCCGTGGATCTCCACCTGCGGCTGCCCGAGGAAGTCGATCACCGCACTGTCGCCGGCATAATCCAGGTCGTTGCCGTCGCGGCCCACCCGGTTGACGGCCGCCACGAAGCACAGGTTCTCGATCGCCCGCGCGCGCAGCAGCGTCTGCCATGCATAGGCGCGCGCGGACGGCCAGTTGGCGACAAAAATCTGCAGGTCGAAATCCAGCTGCCCTGCCCGTTCCACGTCGAAGCGGTTGCGGCAGAACACCGGAAAACGCAGGTCGTAGCAGACCTGTGGATTGATGCGCCAGCCCTTCCATTCCACGCACAGGCGCTTGCGTCCGGCGTCGTAGCGCTCGTGCTCGCCGCCGTAACGGAACAGATGGCGCTTGTCGTAATGCTGCAGCCCACCGTCCGGCGTGGCGAACAGCAAGCGGTTGTATACGCGTCCCTCCACCCGCAGCTGCACGCTGCCGGTCACCGCCGCTCCCAGTGCCACGGCCTGCGCGCGTATCCAGTCCACGGTGGCGCCATCCATGCCTTCGGCCTGCGCGATGGCCGCGTTGGAAAATCCACTGGTGAAGGTTTCCGGCAGCACCACCAGGTCGGTCGTGCCGGCCAGTGGCGCCAGCAACGCGCCGTAATGCTCGCGGTTGCCGGCCGGATCGTGCCAGCGGGTATCGCCCTGCACGAGGCTGACGCGCAGATCCTGCGGAAGGGTCATGGTGCTCACAGCACGCGCAGGCGTTCGATCGCCGCGTCCAGGGTGGCCTCGTTCTTGGCAAAGCACAGCCGCACCAGGCGCTGGCCGGCCGGCGGTGCCTCGTAGAACGGCGACAGCGGAATCGCCGCCACGCCCTTCTCGATGGTCAGCCATTTCACGAATTCATGGTCGGGCAGATCGCTGATCTCCGAATAATCCACCAGCTGGAAGTAACCACCCGGTACCGCCAGCGGCTTCAGCCGGGTCTGCGCCAGCTGCTCGCGGAAACGATCGCGCTTTGCCTGGTAGAACGCACCGAGCTGCAGGTGGTGTTCCGGTTCTTCGCGGATCATCGCGGCGAAACCATACTGGGCCGGGCCGAAGCTGGTGAAGGTGTTGTACTGGTGGACCTTGCGGAATTCCGCGCTCAGCGCCGGCGGCGCGATGGCGTAGCCGATCTTCCAGCCCGTGCAGTGGTAGGTCTTGCCGAAGCTGGAAATCACGAATGCGCGTTCGCGCAGCTCAGGATGGCGCAGCGCCGATTCGTGGCGACGGCCGTCGTAGATGATGTGCTCGTAGACCTCATCGGAGATGAGATAGATGCCGGTGCCGCGCAGTACGTCGGCCAGGGCCTGCATGTCCGCTTCGTCGAACATCGCACCGGACGGATTGTGCGGCGTGTTGACCATCAGCAGCCGCGTGCGCGGCGTGATCGCCGCGCGCACGCGGTCCCAGTCCACGGCGAAGGTCTGCGGGTCCAGCGGCACGTGCACGGCATGCGCGCCGGCCAGGTCGATCGCCGGTTCATAGCAGTCGTAGGCCGGGTCCAGCACGATCACCTCCTCGCCGGCGCGTACCACCGCGTGGATGGCGTTGAAGATGGCCTCGGTGGCGCCACTGGTGACCGTGATCTCGGCGTCCGCATCCACCTGCGCGCCATAGCAGTCCAGCACCTTCTGCGCGATGGCCTGGCGCAGCGGTGCCACGCCGGTCATCGGCGGATACTGGTTGAGTCCCTCGGCCATCGCGCGCGTGGTGGCATCGATCAGCCGTTGCGGTGCGCTGAAATCGGGAAAGCCCTGGCCGAGGTTGACCGCGCCGTGTTCGGCGGCAAGTTGCGACATCACGGTGAAGATGGTGGTGCCCACCCTGGGCAGCTTGGTATCGGGTTGCATCGGCCTGCGACATCGGACGGGAGGGGTCTGGCAGTGTACGCAATGGCGGGGCCGCCCCGGTAGCCTCCGCCTGGCGCCGCGCACGGGCCCGGCACAGGCGCGCGCGCCGGGCACCAGGCCGATACAATCGGGGCCCGCTTCCGCCGCGACGGCCCCTGCCCCTTGGACACCCCTGCGTTGCTGGCCGCCCATGGCCTGAGCTTCACCCGCGATGAAGACCCCGTGTTCGGCCCGCTGGACTTCCACGTGGACGCCGGCGAAGCACTGCTGGTGCAGGGCGACAACGGCGCCGGCAAGACCACCCTGCTGCGCGTGCTGGCCGGCCTGCTGCGCCCTTCCGATGGGCGCGTCAGCATCGATGGCCGTGCGGCGGGCACGGCGGAGCGCGCGCGTTTCGTCGCCTATCTGGGCCACCTGCCGGCACTCAAGGCGGATCTTGATACGCTGGAAAACCTGCATTTCCTGTGTGGCCTGCATGGCCGCCGCGCGCGGCAGATGCCCGGCAACGCGCTGGCCTTGGTCGGCCTGGCCGGCCATGAGGCGACGCTGGTGCGGCATCTTTCGGCCGGACAGAAACGGCGGCTCGCGCTGGCGCGCATGTGGCTGTCGCCGGCACCGGTCTGGCTGCTCGACGAACCGTACGCGAATCTCGACCTGGACGGCATCACCCTGGTCAACCGGATGATTTCCGCACACCTGCGCGGCGGCGGCGCGGCGCTGGTCACCACCCATGGCGCGTATGCCGCCCCACCGGTACGCACGCGGCAGCTGCAGCTGCAGGTGGCGGCATGATCGCTCCAGGCACCGAACCGGGGCTGTGGCGCACCGCGCGTGCGCTGGCGGTGCGCGACCTGCGGATGGCGTGGCGACGGCGCGGCGACGTATTGCAGCCGGTGCTGTTCGCGGTGCTGGTGGTGGTGCTGTTCGCACTGGCGCTCGGTCGCGAGCCGCAGCGGCTGGCCGCCGATGCCATCGCCGTGCTGTGGCTGGCGGTGCTGCTGGCCGGACAGCTGGCGCTGGATGCGCTGTTCCGATCCGATGCCGAAGACGGCTCGCTGGAACAGTGGCTGCTGGCGCCGGTACCGCTGTCATGGCTGGTGCTGGTGCGGGTGGCGATGCACTGGGCCACCACCGCGCTGCCGCTGATCGCGATAAGCCCGCTGCTGGCGGAAATGCTGCATCTGCCGCATGACCAGTTGCCGATGTTGCTGGCATCGTTGCTGTTGGGAACGCCCCTGCTGAGCCTGATCGGCGGCGTGGTGGCGGCACTGACGGTCGGCCTGCGACGCTCTGGTATTCTCGTCGCGCTGCTTTCGTTGCCGCTGTACGTGCCGGTGCTGGTGTTCGGCGCTGGCAGCGTTGCCGCCGCCGCGCGCGGCCAGGATCCGTCGGGAGCGCTGCTGATGCTCGCCGCCGGCCTGGTGGCGGCGCTGGTGCTGGCACCGTTGGCAACCGCAGCGGCGTTGCGCATATCGTTGAGCTGAACGCTCCTGAGCCGAGCCACACCGAACCACGGGATAGCCGCCACCGCATGCAACCGATCGTCCGCTGGTTCCACCAACTCGGTTCACCGCCCACCTTCGACCGCTTCGCGCGCCGCTGGTCACGGGTCTTCCATCTGGCCGCGCTGCCGGTGCTGGCCCTGGGACTGTGGCAGGCGCTGTTCGTGGTGCCGGCCGACTACCAGCAGGGCGACAGCTTCCGCATCCTGTTCGTGCACGTGCCCAGCGCGTGGATGAGCCTGTTCGTGTTCGCGCTCATGGCGCTGTACGCCGCCATCGCGCTGATATGGCGGATCAAGCTGTGCGAGGTCCTGGCCATGGCCTGCGCGCCGATCGGCGCGGGGTTCACCGTCATCACCCTGCTTACCGGCAGCATCTGGGGGCGACCGATGTGGGGCACCTGGTGGGACTGGGACCCACGGCTGACCACCGAACTCATCCTGCTGTTCCTGTACATGGGCGTGATCGGCCTGTACGTGGCCATTGAAGACCGCCGCAACGCAGCACGCGCGGCGGGCCTGCTGGCCATCGTCGGCGTCGCGCTGCTGCCGGTCATCCGGTATTCGGTGGACTGGTGGGGCAGCCTGCACCAGGGCCAGACCATCCGCCTGCTCGGCCAGAGCACGCTGGACGCCAGCATGCAGGTGCCGTTGTGGCTGATGGTGATCGCCACCAAGCTGTGGTTCGCCGGATCGCTGCTGGCCAAGGCACGCGCCGACAACCTGCAGCGCGAAGCCGGCAAGGACTGGGTGCAGCGCCAGTTCCAGGAGGACGCATGAGCTATCTGGGCTACGTGGTGGCCGCCTACGCGGTATTCGTGCTGGTGCTGGCCGTGGACGCACTGGGTTCGTACCTGCGGCTGCGCTGGGCCCTGCGCGCTGTGCGCCAGCGCCGGCAGCGCCAGGCAGCACGCCGGTCCGCCAGCCATGCGCCGCTGGCGGACCTGGAGCTGGAACGATGAACCCGCAGCGTCGCCGGCGCCTGCTGTGGGTGGTGCTGCTGGTGGCTGCATCGGCGCTGGTCACCACGCTGGTGGCAATGGCGCTGCAGCGCAACGTGGCCTATCTGTACACACCTGCCGAAGTGCTGCGCGGGGATGCCGGCAACGCCCAGCGGTTCCGTCTTGGCGGCATGGTCGCCAAGGATTCGCTGCGTCGCGAGCCCGGTTCGCTGGTCGCGTATTTCACGGTCACCGACGGCGACGCGCAGCTGGAAGTGCGCAGCGAGCAGATCCTGCCGGACCTGTTCCGCGAAGGCCAGGCGGTGGTCGCCACCGGACGCATGCAGGGCGACCGCTTCATCACCGAGGACGTGCTGGCCAAGCACGATGAAACCTACATGCCGCGCGAAGTGGCCGACAAGATGGGCAAGGCGCACGTCAAGCACGATGTGCCCGTGCCGGCGCCGGAGGCGCGCTGAGTGCTGCCCGAACTGGGACAGATCCTGCTGTTGACCGCCCTGCTGGCCGCGCTGCTGCAGTCCGGGCTGCCACTGCTTGGCGCGCACCGCGGCATTGCCGCCTGGATGCAGGTGGCGCGGCCGGCGGCCTTGGCGCAGCTGCTGCTGGTGGCCGGTGCCTTCGGCGTGCTCACCGCAGCGTTCGTGCAGCAGGATTTTTCAGTGCGCTACGTGGCCGAGAATTCCAACTCGCTGCTGCCCATGGTGTATCGATGGTCGGCGGTGTGGGGAGCGCACGAAGGCTCGCTGCTGCTGTGGGCGCTGGTGCTGGCGGCGTGGACGGGCGCGGTGGCGCTGGGTTCGCAGCGGCTGCCCGACACCGTGCAGGCCCGCGTGCTGGGCGTGATGGGCCTGGTCAGCATCGGTTTCCTGGCCTTCCTGATCTTCACCTCCAATCCGTTCGCGCGGCTGCTGCCGGCACCGCTGGAAGGCCGCGACCTCAACCCGCTGCTGCAGGACCCCGGCCTGATCATCCATCCGCCGATGCTGTACCTGGGGTACGTGGGATTCTCGGTGCCGTTCGCCTTCGCCATCGCCGCGCTGCTGGACGGCCGCGTGGATACGCGCTGGGTCCGCTGGACGCGGCCGTGGACGAACGTTGCCTGGGCGTTCCTCACCGTGGGCATCGCGCTCGGCAGCTGGTGGGCATACTACGAACTGGGCTGGGGCGGCTGGTGGTTCTGGGATCCGGTGGAGAACGCCAGCTTCATGCCGTGGCTGGCCGGCGCGGCACTGATCCATTCGCAGGCGGTGACCGAAAAGCGCGGCAGCTTCGCCAGCTGGACGCTCCTGCTGGCCATCGCCGCGTTCGCGCTGTCGCTGCTGGGAACCTTCCTGGTGCGTTCGGGAGTGCTGACCAGCGTGCATTCGTTCGCCGCCGATCCATCGCGCGGCCTGTTCATCCTGGTGTTCCTGGCGGTGCTGGTCGGCGGCGCGCTGGCGCTGTACGCATGGCGCGCCGGGAGCCTGGACGTGGACAGCGCCGATCCCCGCCGAGGCTTCACCGCTACCTCGCGCGAGACCCTGCTGCTGGCCAACAACCTGCTGCTGGCCAGCGCCTGCGCGATGGTCCTGCTGGGCACGTTGTATCCACTGCTGGCCGACGCGCTGGGGCTGGGCAAGATATCGGTCGGGCCGCCCTACTTCGGCAGCCTGTTCCTGCTGCTGATGGCGCCGATGGTGCTGCTGCTGCCGTTCGGTCCGCTGGTGAAATGGCAGCGCGACCAGCCCTCGCGCGTGGTCGCGACGCTGGCGCCGTGGCTGGCGCTGGCCGTGCTGCTGGGTGCGCTGGCATGGTGGCAAGCACCGCAGAACGGCTGGAAAGTCGGCCTGGGCATCGCTGCTGCGGCCTGGGTGACCTTCGGCACCGCGCGTTTCATCTGGCTGCGCCTGCGTGGCAACGGCCGCTTCACGGCGGAAATGGCCGGCATGCTGCTTGGCCATGCCGGTGTCGCGGTGTTCCTGGTCGGTGCGCTGCTGGTGGAAGCCCTGAACGTGCAGCGCGAGGTGGCGCTGGCGCCGGGCGCAAGCGTTACCGTGGCCGGTCACGAAATCCGCTTCGAAGGCGTGGACCACCGCGAAGGCGCCAACTTCAGCGCCGACCGCGGGCATCTGCGCGTGTTCCGCGATGGTCGCGAACGCGCCCTGCTGCACCCGGAAAAACGCCAGTACGCCAGCGGCGGCCAGGTGATGACCGAAGCCGGCATCGATGCGCGCCTTTCCGGCGACGTGTACGTGGCAATGGGCGAGCCGCTGGGCAACAATGCATGGGCGGTACGCGTGCACATCAAGCCATTCGTACGCTGGGTCTGGCTGGGCGCGCTGTTGATGGCGCTGGGCGGCCTGGTCGCCGCCGCCGACCGTCGTTTCCGTCGTCCGTAGTCGTTCGCAGGAGTAGCTTTTCCATGTCCGGATCCCCCGCCCCCCGCCGACCGCTGCCGCCCGTGGCCATCGTCATCGGCGTGCTGTTTTTCTTCGGCCTGCTGGGGTTGATGATCTATGGCGTGATGAAGAGTGACGACCCGCAGCGCGACGTGCTGCCGTCGGCGCTGATCGACAGGCCGGCGCCGGCCTTCGCCCTGCCGGTGCTGCACGAGCCCAGCCTCACCGTGCGCAGCGAAGAGCTGCGCGGCGCACCCTACCTGCTCAACGTATGGGGCAGCTGGTGCGCGGCCTGCCGCGACGAACACCCGGTGCTGACCCGCTTCGCCGAAACCAAGCGCGTGCGCGTGATCGGCTACAACTGGAAGGATGAACCGGCCGATGCCCTGCACTGGCTGGAGCAGCTGGGCAATCCCTTCATGGTGGTGCTGAGCGATGTTGAAGGCCGTACCGCCATCGACTGGGGCGTGAGCGCGGCGCCGGAAACCTTCCTCGTTGATGGCAGCGGCGTGGTGCGATGGAAATACAGCGGCGCGATGACCCAGGCGGTGGTTGACCAGAAACTGATCCCTGCGCTGGAACGGATCGAGAAAGCCCAGGCCGATGCCGGCAATGCCCTGCACACCGCCCCCTGACCGTCCGGCAGGTCCGCACCCGGTGCATCGGCTGCTGCTGGCGTCGATGCTGCTGGCGATGCTGTCCTGTTTCAGCGCGCTCGCACGGCAACCGGTACACGATGCGCGGCCGCTGGCCTTCGCCAACGCCGGCGAGGAAGCACGCTTCCATGCCCTGGCCGCGCAGCTGCGCTGCGTGCAGTGCCAGAACCAGTCGCTGGCCGATTCCAACGCACAGATCGCCCAGGACCTGCGCCGCGAGGTGCTGGAACTGATCCAGCAGGGCCACGACGATGCGGCGATCAAGCAGTTCCTGGTCCAGCGCTATGGTGATTTCGTGCTGTACCAGCCACCGCTGCAGCCCGGCACCTGGCTGCTCTGGGGTGGTCCGCTGCTGTTCCTGCTGGCCGGCGGCGTGGTGGTGTGGCGCGTGGTGCGTGGCCGTGGACGCGCGCTGCCGCCGGACGACCGCGTCGGAGACGGCTGGTGAGCGCCTGGCTGCCCCTGGTGGCCGGCATGGCCGGCGCGCTGCTGGCACTGTGCGTGCTGTGGCCGTTGAGACGGCGCGGACGCGGCGGTTTCCTGCTGGCCTGCCTGAGCGTAGGCGTGCTGGTAGCCGGCCTGTACCTGCTCGTCGGCGATCCGCGCGCGGCGCAGGCACCGGCGGCGCCGACCGTCGCCGACCTGCGCGACGGCGTGCAAGCGCTGGAGCGATCGCTGGAGCGTGATCCACAGCGCGCCGATGGCTGGGCCCTGCTGGGTCGCTCACGCGCGGAACTGGGCCAGGCGCCCGCCGCCGCCGATGCCTTCGCACGCGCGGCAGCCCTGGCGCCGGACGATCCCGGCGTGCTAGTGGAAGCGGCACAGGCCCGTGCACAGGCCGACCCCGGCAAGCAGTTCGACGACATCGCGCTGCAATGGCTGCAACGTGCCCTGCAGGTGCAGCCCGATGCCGAACGTGCTGCCTGGCTGCTCGGCATCGCGCTGCGCCAGCGCGGTCGCGATGCCGAGGCAGTGGCGGTATGGTCGGCGCTGCTGCCGCGCCTGCAGGCGGGCGCGGCGACCGCGCTGCGGGAGCAGATTGCAATCGCGCGCGGCAGCATCGCCAGCGCGGGAACCGTTGCCGGACCGGAAGCCCAGGCGCCTTCCCGGAGCGGTTCCACGTCCGATGCAGGCACGTCGCTGACAGTGAACATCGTTCTGCCGGAAGGTTTCGACGCTACCCGCTGGCCGTCCGGAGCGGCCCTGTTCGTGCTGGCACGCGCGCCCGATGGCCCGCCGATGCCGGTAGCGGTGCGACGCTACCCGATCGACGCACTGCCTGCGCAGGTGATGCTGGGCGATGCCGACAGTCCGATGCCGACCCGCCCGCTGTCGGCGCATGCAGGCGTGGAGGTACTGGCGCGATTGTCGCGCGATGGCAGCCCCGGCGGTGGCGCTGGCGACCTGCGCAGCGAGCCGGTGCGCGTGGATCTGCCGCATGACGGCGTGCTGGAGCTGCAGCTGCGCTGACGGCGCGGGATGATCAGCGGGGCTGCGCCCGGCTTTCTCCCGGCACCTCGGTGACCATCCCTGCCCAATCCATCATGCTCTGAGCAGTATTGCTCACTGCCTACCGTTCATTGGCAGGCAACTAGTCACGGAAAGCCCGCTCAACCGCCTCGACAATATCGGACCACACCCCGGGTTCCCGCAAAACCGGCATTTCCTTTGCCAACACGTTGCTGAGCTCCCCCCGATTCTGTTCGATCGAACGCAACACCCGGTCGGCTTGTTGATCCGGCATCTCGACGATCTCTTTCAATGCCGCGCGCGCTCGCGCATGACGACGCAGGTAGCGAGATTCCTCGCGCATCTGCTCGGTCAGCGTGCGCGCCAGGATGTTGGACAGGAACACCACATGAGGACCCAGATCCGGGTAACGCCACAGCGGGCTGGCCTGCTCGACGCCACCGAAAGCCAGGTTCGACACCACGCCATCCGGGTAGGTGGTCTGCACAGGATCGAACGTCACGTACTCCCTTACTCCCTGCATCAAGGGCCTGGA
>Ga0160467_101360_pt1 | contig 10074 bp, 8 predicted proteins | sample HID1972I_E11MG_FD_108221 | JGI IMG/M metagenome (GOLD analysis project Ga0160467, IMG submission 108221) | Enriched pill bug-associated microbial communities from UW Madison campus, WI, USA - HID1972I_E11 MG | ecosystem: Host-associated > Arthropoda: Insects > Digestive system > Unclassified ...
ACACGGACGCCGTCACTGGATGATGCCGGGCATCGCTCGGCGCAGCCAGGATGAAATGCAGGCGGCCGGCGCATCACCCACATCGCCACGGCGAGCCGTTATATTGGCGCCCATGAACATAGGTTCCGTGTCGTGATGCGACCGCTCAAGTATCTGATCACCGCGTTGCTGGCGCTGGCCAGCAGCTCGGCCATGGCGCTGGGCCTGGGCGACATCCGTGTGTTGTCCCGACCGGGCCAGCCGTTGCTGGCGGAAATCCCGGTGATTTCGGCTGATCCCTCCGAGCTGCAGAACCTGCGGGTCGGGCTGGCTGCACCGGCGACGTTCGAACGCGTCGGCCTGCAACGTCCATCCGGACTGGTCGGTGAACTGCAGTTCGAACTGACCCGCAACGCGCAGGGCAGGGCTGTAGTGCGTGTGACCTCGCAGACGCCGGTGGATACACCTTCGCTGGCCTTCCTGGTGGAAGCGGACTGGGGCCAGGGCCGCCTGGTACGCGAATATTCCGCACTGGTCGATGCCCCCACCAGCGCGGCGGCGGTGAGCGAGCCGGAAATCGTCGCCCCGGCCGGCGCATTGTCCAATGCCATCGTGCGTGAGCCGCAGGCAACCGTAGCTGCACCGGTACCTGCGCGGAAAGACCCGGAGCCGTCTCCTGCGCGGCCGTCGGAATCGGCACGTCCGGCCGCGCCTGCGGCATCCACCCCGACGCTGGCCGGCAGTACCTCCGTGCGCCGGGGCCAGACGCTGTCCGGCATCGCACAGGAATTCGCGCGCGAGCAGCAGGTAAGCCGTGATCGCGCGATGATCGCGTTGCTGCGCGCCAACCCGGATGCCTTCATCCGCGGCAACATCAACCTGCTCAAGCAGGGAGCGGTACTGCGCCTGCCCGACGCTGCCGCGCTGGCGGCCGTGGATGCCGCCGATGCCTCGGCAATGGTGCGCGAGCATGCTGCACAATGGAGGCAGGCACGCGCGATTCCGCAGCCGGCCAGCACGGCCGCCAGTGCGGCGCCGGCGCCGGCCGGCAGTGCGCAGGCACCTTCGGGCGCGCGCCTGGAAATCGCTCCGGCGGCTGCGGCGGCGACCGCTGCCGCCGGTACAACCACCGGTACCGGTGACGGCAACGAGGGTGACATGCTCGGCAATGAACAGCTGCGTCAGGCCAGGGAAGACATCGCCACGCGCGATGCGGAGATCGATGAGCTCAAGCAGCGCGTAGCAGAGCTGGAAAAGCTGCAGGCCAGCCAGCAATCGCTGGTGGAGCTGAAGGACACCGAGCTGGCGGCCGCGCAGGCGCGCCTGGGCCAGGCTCCCGGCGAGGGCGAAACGGGTGGCCCGTGGTACTGGCTCGGCCTGCCAGTGCTGTTGCTGGCCGTGCTGGGCTGGTGGCTGTCCCGTCGCCGCAGGCCTTCGCCGTTGCCGCCGCTGCGGCGCGATGACCGCGACGACAGTGCGCTGTCGGCAAGCGTGCCGGCCGGTGCCGGACTGGATGTGCTGGCCGAACGCGCGCCATGGCAGGAACCCGATGCGCCGGCCGAAGAGACGGAGCCGGAGGTACATGCGGGTTCGATGGTGCATGAAGAAACCGGAACGGCAGTGCGCACCGCGGAATGGCACGACGATCCGGCCACCGCAGCCGATGCCGTGTATTTCCAGAAGCAGGCTGCAGAACACGCGGATGTGGCTGGCGACGCGACGGTAGCGGCGCTGGTGCCCGGCTACGCCCGCGACGCCGAGCAGCGCGATGACTACCGCGGCGTGTTCGAAGCGCCTGCTGATGACCCTGCCGATGACCTTGTCGCATTGGATGCGGGGCAGGGCGTGGCAGGGGCCGGGGCGTTCGATGAGGGGGATCCGTCCGCTGCCGGTGCGGTTGCTGGCGAGGCCGTGGACCGCGCTGGCCATGAGCGCCTCGAACTGGCCATCGCCTGCCTGGACCTGGGTGAGGACCAGACCGCGCGCATGCTGCTGGAAGAGCTCCAGCACAGCGATGATGCCGCGCTGCGGGCGCAGGCGCAGGAGCTGTTGGCCAGGCTGGGCTGAGCGCGGATGCCTTCCATCGTGGATGACCGGAGCAGTACATGCGTTATGCGCTAGGCGTCGAATATGACGGCAGCGAGTTCAGGGGCTGGCAGAACCTGGGCGAAGGAGGACCGAGCGTGCAGGCCAGCCTGGAGCAGGCGCTGTCATCGGTGGCCGATGCGCCGGTCAAGGTCGTCTGCGCGGGGCGTACCGATGCCGGCGTGCACGGCGAATGCCAGGTGGTGCATTTTGACAGCGACGTGGAACGTGATCCGCGTGGCTGGATGCTGGGCACCACCGCGCGGCTGCCACGCTCAGTGGCGGTGCGCTGGTGCACGCCGGTCGCCGACGACTTCCATGCACGGTTTTCAGCACGTGCGCGTCGCTACCGCTACCGCCTGCTCAATCGCCAGGTGCGTCCGGCGCTGTACCGGCAGACGCTGAGCTGGGAGCGGCGCGCGCTGGATGCCGGCCGCATGCATGAAGCTGGCCAGGCACTGCTGGGCGAGAACGATTTCAGCGCATTCCGCAGCATCCACTGCGAGGCGCTGCATGCGCGTCGTGAGATGCAGTCGCTGCAGGTGCTGCGTGCTGGCGAGGTGGTCGAGGTATCGGTGCAGGCCAATGCATTCCTTCATCACATGGTGCGCAATATCGTAGGCTCCTTGATCATGGTCGGCAGTGGGGAACGTCCCGTGGACTGGATGGGTGAGCTGCTTGCCGGTCGTGATCGCAACGCTGCCGGACCGACTGCACCGCCCCAGGGCCTGGTCTTCGTCGGGCCGTTGTATCCCGACAACTGGCGCCTGCCTGCCGAGGTCACCCTATGAGCCGCTCGTACTACCGCACGCGAATCAAATTCTGTGGCATGACCCGCGCAGGCGATGTGCGCCTGGCAGGCGAGCTGGGCGTGGACGCGGTCGGCTTCATCTTCGCGCGGGAAAGCCGGCGGCGCGTCGCGCCGGCGGAGGCGCGCGCGATGCGCCAGGCCATCGCGCCGATGGTGGACGTGGTCGCGCTGTTCCGCGACAACACCCGCGAAGAAGTGCGTGATGTGCTGCGCACGGTGCGACCGACCCTGCTGCAGTTCCATGGCGATGAAGAAGAAAGTTTCTGCCGCAGCTTCAACATGCCGTACCTGAAAGCCATCGCGATGGGCGGGCGCGAGGAAGCCAACGCACGTTCGCTGCAACTGCGATACCCCAGCGCGGCGGGCTTCCTGTTCGACAGCCATGCACCCGGCGGTGGTGGTGGTACCGGCGTGGCATTCGACTGGTCGCGCATTCCCACGGGGCTGCATCGACCCTTCCTGCTTGCCGGCGGACTGACCGCCGACAACGTCTACGAGGCCGCATTGGCGACCCTGCCATGGGGCGTGGATGTATCCAGCGGCATCGAACAGGAACCGGGCATCAAGGACGGCCACCTGATGCGCCGCTTCGTCGAGGAAGTGCGCCGCGCCGACTGCGCCGCGCTCGACTAGGAACAACCGGGAGAGCTGACCCAGGGTCGGCTGCCGTTGTCATGTCCTTCGGCATGTGCCGACCCTGCGTCTGCTCTACCGCAGCTGTTGCGCCAGCCACCGGGCCAGCGCGCCTACGCGCGGATCGGCCGGCCCGGTGGGCCTTGCCAGTACCCACGAGCCGCCGGTGGCCGTGAATCCCCAGGGTGCGAGCAGGCGTCCTTCGGCGATGTCTGCGGCCACCAGCGGTTCGGGCGCGATCGCCACGCCCAGGCCGGCCACTGCGGCTTCCAGCAGGTAGTACAGGTGTTCGAAACCCTGCCCATGGCGTATCGCGTCGGCGCGCAGGCCCTGCGCGGCGGCCCATGATGGCCATGCCTGCGGGCGCGATGTGGTGTGCAGCACCGTTTCTTCCAGCAAGGCCTGCGGGGGCTGTTCCCACAGCCGCCCGGCGGCGGGGTGCCGTGGCGCCACCACCGCGCCGACCCGTTCCGGTGCCAGTTCGATGACATCCCAGCCGGGCGGCCATGGGGGTTCTGCCAGCAGCAACACTGCATCCAGGTGCGCCTGTTCCTCGCTGAAGCCGCCATCCAGCGCGGACCAGTGCAGTGTCAGCGACGGCAGCGCGTCCTGGAGTGCGGGCAGCCGCGGAATCATCCAGCGCGCCAGCACGCTGCTGCTGCAGCCCAGTACCAGGGCCTGCTGCAGGGCGGGGCGGCGCAGCTCGCCGGCGGCCTCGTGCAGCTGCAGGAACGCGGCCGTACAGGCGGCCTGCAGCGTCTGTCCGGCCGAGGTCAGGCGCAGTCCACGGCCCTGGCGCTCGAACAGTGCCACGTCCAGGTGATCTTCCAGTACCCGCACCTGCCGGCTTACGGCGCCATGGGTGACATGGAGTTCCCGTGCCGCCCGGCCAACGCCGCCCAGGCGCGCGGCGGCTTCGAACGCGCGGAGGGCATTGAGCGGCGGCAGCTGGAATGTAGACATGTGAGCAATACTGACATGTCATGGCAATAAATATCGATATTTACGCTACGGACGGTGCGCTAGAGTATCCATCCACCCGCGTTTCCGGTTGCCGTCATGCCGTTTCCCCCCATCCCCGATTTCCACGCCTATCCCGATGCCCATGGCCACTTCGGGCGGTATGGCGGCAGCTTCGTCGCCGAAACCCTGGTCGGTCCGCTGCAGGAGCTGGCTGCTGCCTACGACCAGGCGCGCAGGGATCCGGCCTTCATTGCGGCCTACGACCATGACCTGGCCCATTACGTGGGCCGCCCCAGCCCGATCTACCACGCGCGGCGCCTCAGCGACCATGTCGGCGGCGCGCAGATCCTGCTCAAGCGCGAGGACCTGAACCACACGGGCGCGCACAAGATCAACAACACCATCGGCCAGGCCCTGCTGGCCGCACGCATGGGCAAGAAGCGCATCATCGCCGAGACCGGCGCCGGCCAGCATGGCGTGGCCAGTGCCACAGTGGCCGCACGGCTGGGCCTGGAGTGCGTGGTGTACATGGGCGCCACCGACATCGAGCGGCAGAAGATCAACGTCTACCGGATGAAGCTGCTCGGTGCGACGGTGGTGCCGGTGACCTCCGGCTCGGCCACGCTGAAGGATGCCCTCAACGAGGCGATGCGCGACTGGGTGACCAACGTGCAGGACACCTTCTACATCATCGGTACGGTGGCCGGCCCGGACCCGTATCCGCGCATGGTGCGCGACTTCAACGCCATCGTCGGCCGCGAGGCGCGCGAGCAGATGCTGCAGGAATATGGCCGGCTGCCCGATGCGCTTGCCGCCTGCGTGGGCGGCGGCAGCAATGCCATCGGGCTGTTCCATGCGTTCCTCAACGACCGCGACGTGCAGATATTCGGTGCCGAAGCCGCGGGCGAGGGCATCGACAGCGGCCGTCATGCGGCCTCCATCGCCGCCGGCCGCCCCGGCGTGCTGCATGGCAACCGTACCTACGTGCTGTGCGATGACGATGGCCAGATCATCGAAACGCATTCGGTATCGGCCGGCCTGGATTACCCCGGCGTCGGTCCCGAGCATGCGTTCCTCGCCGACAGCGGCCGCGCCGTCTATCTGGGCATCACCGACGACGAAGCGCTGCAGGCGTTCCATCTGCTGGCGCGCACCGAGGGCATCCTGGCGGCGCTGGAATCCAGCCACGCGCTGGCGCAGGCGATCAAGCTCGCCCGCGAGCGTCCGCGCGACCAGCTGGTGCTGTGCAATCTGTCAGGGCGTGGCGACAAGGACGTGCATACCATCGCCGCGCGCGAGGGCCTGATCCTGTGAATGGCATGCCGCAACGAATCCGTGGTGCCGATGAACCGATTGAAGGATGTGCCTGATATGCCCGTGTCCCGACTTGATGCTTGTTTCCAGAACCTGCGCGCGCGGCAGCGCAAGGCGCTGATCCCGTTCATCACCGCTGGCGACCCTTCGCTGGAAGCCACCGTACCGGTGATGCACGGACTGGTTGACGCCGGTGCGGACGTGATCGAGCTCGGCGTGCCGTTCTCCGATCCGATGGCCGACGGCCCGACCATCCAGCGCAGTTCGGAACGTGCGCTGGCACGCGGTGCCGGGCTGCGCTACGTGTTGCAGGCCGTGGCGGCGTTCCGTGAGCGCGACGACACCACGCCGGTGGTGCTGATGGGGTATCTCAACCCGGTGGAAATCCACGGCTACGGGCGTTTCGCCACCGATGCCGTGGCCGCCGGGGTGGACGGCGTGCTGCTGGTCGACCTGCCGCCGGAAGAGGCCCACGAAGCGCAGCAGGCCTTCGATGCGGCCGGTCTTGCGCTGGTGCTGCTGGCCTCGCCGACCACCAGCGAACAGCGCGCCGACACCCTGTTGTCGCTGGCGCGCGGGTATCTCTATTACGTCAGTTTCGCGGGCGTGACCGGTGCCTCCGAGCGCCTGGACAGCGACGTGGCCAGCGCCCGCCTGCAGGCGCTGCGCTCGCGTGCGGCGGTGCCGGTGGTGGCCGGCTTCGGCATCAAGGATGCGGCCAGTGCCGCGGCCATGTCGCGCCACGCCGATGGGGTGGTGGTCGGCAGCGCGCTGGTATCCGTACTGGCCGGGGCGGTGTCGCCGGAAGCTGCCGCGCAGGCGGCCGGCCGATTCCTGCTGCCGCTGCGCGAAGCGCTGGATGCCTGAGCCGCCCGGCGGGCGGCCGATGGCTGTCCGCAGGGTGCAAACGTACGTGGCAGCATGGTTTTTCACCCGGCCTGCCGGTGGACGCAGGGGTGCACGAACGGCGAAAGCCTGAGCTAGACTGTTCGCCTTTGCGGCCTGTGGGCCGCCCTGAACGGAAGTAGCAACCCGCATGAGTTGGCTCAGCAAGTTGATGCCGTCGGGCATCCGCACCGACAACGTCCCCAGCAGGAAACGCAGCGTCCCCGAGGGCCTATGGGAGAAGTGCAGCAACTGCGGCAGCGCGCTTTACGGTCCGGAGCTGGAAGCGAACCTGGAAGTCTGCCCCAAGTGCGGGCACCACATGGCCATCCGTGCGCGTGCGCGGCTGTCGGCATTGTTCGATGCCGGCAGCACCAGCGAGATCGCGGCGCGCCTGGGGCCGACCGATCTGCTGAAATTCAAGGACCAGAAGAAGTACGGCGAACGCATCAAGGCCGCGCAGAAGAACACCGGTGAATACGATGCGCTGATCGCCATGCGTGGGCTGCTCAAGGGACGCCCGCTGGTGGCTTCGTCGTTCGATTTCGCCTTCATGGGCGGCTCCATGGGTTCGGTGGTCGGCGAGCGTTTCGCGCTGGCGGCGGAAACCGCGCTGGAAATCGGCGCGCCGTATGTCTGCTTCTCCGCCAGTGGTGGTGCGCGCATGCAGGAAGGCCTGTTCTCGCTGATGCAGATGGCCAAGACATCGGCCGCGCTCGGCAAGCTGCGCGAAGCCGGCCTGCCATACATTTCGGTGTTGACCCATCCCACCACCGGTGGCGTGTCGGCGTCGTTCGCCATGCTGGGCGACATCAACATCGCCGAGCCGCATGCGCTGATCGGCTTCGCCGGCCCGCGCGTGATCGAACAGACGGTGCGCGAAAAGCTGCCGGAAGGCTTCCAGCGTTCGGAATTCCTGCTCGAGCATGGCGCCATCGACCAGATCTGCGACCGTCGCGAACTGCGCGATCGCCTGTCGGAGCTGCTGGCCATGCTGCGCCGCGAACCTGTGCCGGCGGAGGGCTGATGGCTGCACGCAGGTATTTCGGCACCGACGGCATCCGTGGCCGCGTCGGCCAGGGCGTGATCTCGGCGGATTTCGTGCTGCGCCTGGGCAATGCCTTCGGTCGCGTGCTGGTCGCCCGGCGCGGTGCCGATGGCCGGCGGCCGGTGGTGGTGATCGGCAAGGACACGCGCATTTCCGGCTACATGTTCGAAGCCGCGCTGGAAGCGGGCCTGGTCGCGGCCGGTGCCGATGTGCAGCTGCTGGGGCCGATGCCCACGCCTGCCGTCGCGTTCCTGTCACGCACGCTGGGCGCCGATGCCGGCATCGTCATCAGCGCCTCGCACAACCCGCACCATGACAACGGCATCAAGTTCTTCTCCGCCCATGGCGAGAAGCTCGATGATGCGACCGAACTGGCGCTGGAAGCCGAGATCGACGGACCGTTCACCACCGTGGAATCGGAACGGCTCGGCAAGGCCATGCGCGCGCGCGAGGCGATCGGCCGTTACATCGAATTCTGCAAGTCCAGCGTGCCGCGCAGCTTCGACCTGCGTGGCATGCGCCTGGTGCTCGACTGCGCGCATGGCGCGACCTACCACATCGCGCCGCTGCTGTTCCGCGAGCTGGGCGCCGAGGTGATCGCCATCGGCGCCGCGCCGGACGGCCTGAACATCAATGATGGGGTCGGCTCGACCCATATCGACAACCTGGCGGCGAAGGTGCGCGACACCGGTGCCGACCTCGGCATCGCCTTCGATGGCGATGGCGACCGCGTGCTGATGGCCGATGACCAGGGCAACCCGGTGGACGGCGACGACCTGCTGTACATCCTGGCGCGCGCCTGGCAGGCCGAAGGGCGGTTGCAGGGGCCGGTGGTCGGCACCCTGATGACCAACTTCGGCCTGGAACAGGCATTGGCCGGGCTGCATATTCCATTCGTGCGCAGCAATGTCGGCGACCGTTACGTGCACCAGGCCCTGATCGAGGGCGGTGGCGTGCTTGGCGGCGAAACTTCCGGCCACCTGCTGTGCCTGGACCGTGCCACCACCGGCGATGCCATCGTCAGCGCCCTGCAGGTGCTGGTGGTCCTGCGCCAGGCGGGGCAGAGCCTGCGCCAGGCCCTTCAGCCGCTGGCGAAGGTGCCGCAGAAGACCGTCAATGTGCGGTTGGGCGATGCATCCGCGAAGGCGACCGTGCAGGCCGACAGCGTGCAGCAGGCGCTGGCTACCGCGCAGCAGGCCGTGAGCGGGCGCGGACGCGCCTTCCTGCGTCCGTCAGGCACCGAGCCAGTGGTGCGGGTGACGGTGGAGGCCGATGAGGCCGGGTTGATGCAGGACACCCTGGACCGCTTGTCCGCAGCGGTGAAGGCGGCGGCAGGCGCCTGATCGCAGGTACGGTCCGGCTGGCGGTCGCGGCGCGATCTGTCACAATGAGCAGCCGGGCCGCAGGGCGGTCCGGGCCGTTCAATCGACCAGCCAGGACACGTTGTGAGCCAGATCCCCACCCTCGACATTACCCGCTTCGACAGCGACCGCGACGCGTTCGTGGCCGAACTGGGCGCCGCCTACCGCCAGTGGGGCTTCGCCGGCATCCGCAACCACGGCATTCCGCAGGCCGACATCGATGCGGCCTACGATGTGTTCAAGGCATTCTTCGCGTTGCCCGACGAGGTCAAGCGCAGGTACCACGTCGCCGGTGGTGGTGGTGCGCGCGGCTATACCCCGTTCGGGGTGGAAACGGCCAAGGGCTCGAAGCATTTCGACCTGAAGGAGTTCTGGCACATCGGCCGTGAGATTCCGGACGATTCGAAGTACCGCGAGGTGATGCCGCCGAACCTGTGGCCGGAAGAGGTCGAGGGTTTCCGCGAGCGGGGTTACGGCCTGTACCAGGCGCTGGACAATCTCGGTTCGCGCGTGCTTTCCGCGCTGGCGCTGCACATCGGCCTGCCGGAGGATTATTTCGCCGACAAGACCAACTTCGGCAATTCGATCCTGCGTCCGATCCATTATCCGCCGATCACCACCGACGATATTCCGAACGTGCGTGCCGGCGCGCATGGCGACATCAATTTCATCACGTTGCTGGTGGGCGCCAGCGCGGCGGGCCTGGAAGTGCAGTCGCACGAGGGCAAGTGGGTTCCCTTCACGTCCGATGCGGACACCATCGTGGTCAACATCGGCGACATGCTGCAGCGGCTGACCAACCACGTCTATCCGTCGACCATCCATCGCGTGGTCAATCCGCCGGGTGAACTGGCGCGCCAGCCGCGTTATTCGGTGCCGTTCTTCCTGCATCCCAACCCGGATTTCCTGATCGACGTGCTGCCTTCGTGCGTTTCGGAGGAAAACCCGAGCCGTTACCCGGAGCCGATCACCGCCCACGGTTTCCTGGAAGAGCG